>Ga0315282_10012644_pt1 | contig 12881 bp, 9 predicted proteins | sample YL17G07_20_MG_FD_203693 | JGI IMG/M metagenome (GOLD analysis project Ga0315282, IMG submission 203693) | Sediment microbial communities from Yellowstone Lake, YNP, Wyoming, USA - YL17G07_20 | ecosystem: Environmental > Aquatic > Freshwater > Lake > Sediment | place: USA: Wyoming | collected... | reverse complement strand
AGAAAGCAATGGAATTAGATCAAGGTATGATGGTTACACTCTTCCCGGACGGTGGAGAGAAATATGTAAGCACTCCTCTCTATGAACCCAGCAAATGTTTTGAATGTCTGAAGAGGAACAAGATTCCTACTTGCATGACAGAGGAATACATCACCGCCCTGGAATGCCTGGTGAAAAATGGGAGCTGATCTCCATCATAATGTCAGCAATTATTTGTTCCAATTGTTGAAAAAGATAATGGATGTCTGAAATGTTACATACTCTCAAAAGGCCGAAAATCGCTGATTTGACAGCGGGATTATTCCTGATTCTTCGAAATTCTTTCTTTGGTAAAGGTGCAAAGCCAAAACCCTTTCGACTCCGTGATAAGCGAAATACTCAAGATGATCCCTTGGATGAATATATTCACAGACTTCTTTCAGATCACCTCCCAGCCGATGTTGATTGTCTGAAAGCACCTGGCCCTCTTATAACCCCCGATTTGGTTGTTCTGCGACCGGAAGTCTGTAAGGCGGCTGCAAAAGCAACTTTGGCCTCAAACTTGACACATATTATGGCAATTGAGGTAAAAAAGCTCGAAAGGACGCAAAGTGGCACAATAGCCCGGCCTTCAGGTATGGATTACAATACTACTCCGCCTTGTGGCACTGTTCGCGTTTACGATTCGAGTGGGGCCGCATTGGACATTCGTGGGTTTTATCTTTTTGTGTGTCAAGAAACTGTTCGTAATCAAGCAGGTAAATATCGACTGTCGGCGTTCGTTTTGTGTGACGGTAACCTTCTGAACGAAGACTTCGATTACTACTTGTCGATTGTTGGAGAAAGAGTAAAAGAGATTGGTCTTGGAACCTATGGTAACGGCGCTAATCGCACTCGCCCCATGCTCATCTTTTCAAATCCACTGAGTACCCTACAGCTCGATCATTCTGTTACCTTGATCCATCCCAGAGATGACTTGGAGAGAGACGTTTCTCAACTTAAACAGGTAGGGATCATAAAGCGAACGATGCAGGGAGGGAGTACAAACGTTTTTTATTGTTATCGCCTTGCCGATGATGTTCGAGAAGATCATAGACAATTTGAACTTTTGGACCCCTTCCCTTTGCCTGCCAGGACAGAAAAAACACAACCCCGGGGCCGATTCCGATTGAATTTTCACCCTGCTAACTGATGTAACAATTAAAAAGCAAATTTTAACAAATGAAAAATGGTGTTAACACTTCACCAAAGGGAGAGTTGTCTTAATTGCTTACTCTTGGGCCTCTCGGCTATTCGTTCCCCTTCATATAAATCGCTGATAGCTCTTTCAATCGATGTGTGGCTTAAGTCGAGAAAGCTTAGGCTTTCATGGAGAGACGGTTGCCATGAGAGCCGCTTAATGACCTGGGACATTAAAATTACATAAACATCGTTCCGACTCAAAGACCTGCCTGATCCATTGAAGCGAGCGACCTGCTCGGCAGCTTCTTGGGTTGCGTTTTTAATGATCCTTTTGGAATCTGACGATTCAGTTAAAGTGGTATCACGTTTTCGGCAAACAATAATTATATCCAGGTCAATGGGTTCCTTGGCCTGAAACTTTGGTTTGGCCACCGACATTTCTGCCTTGATCGGATGGGTCGCAACGATTGCAAAATCTGCCCTGACAATCGCTTCTAACACTGAACGCCAGCCTTCATTTCGAGAATGGTGGTAGGTGAATATAAGGAGCCCCTCACGTCGGAGAACCCGATTGCATTCCTTCCATACACCATAAAGGCGATCGGTGAAGATCGTTGGATCGCTTTGTTGAACCTCTTCCTCAGAACGGGTGCTTTGGGGGTTATGGTTGCCATTCGCTCCAAGGACATGGCGCTGCCAGACATAAAAGAAATCTGCAAGCTGTGAATAATGGACATTGTCAAAAAAAGGCGGATCGGTAACAACTGCGTCTACGCTTTCTATTGAAAGGTCGGTTTTTGCAGAATCACCACAGTAGAGGTATAAATCCTTACCTCCTTGGAACTCATCAAAAGTCTCCACAATGTCAATGCCCAAGGGAGAAGAGAGACCATATACCTTCTCCCCAATAGCTTTTCCGTTTTTGTATGTGGAACCGATTTCAAAAGGGTTTTCACAGTAATCGAGAGCCCTAAGGAGGCGACTTTCAAAGAGTGTTGAAAAAGCGCCAGAACTCTTAGGCGTCCCCCAAAGGTTTGCCTCCAAAGGTGTTCGCTCTGGCTTGAGGATGTGATGGGAGAACATGTGGCGGACAGCACCCGTGCCTTCCCCTTTAAACGAGGTAAACATATTGTTGAATTCAAGAGTGCCAGAGAAGAGGCAAGCAAAAAGATCCCGCAACCTCCTGTCGGGGATTTTTCGAATGCGATCTGCAAGAAGGCTTAAGCAAAGAAGTTGACGGTCATTGAACATTTGATGCCAGTAATGGTAGCAGTAATTGAGGACTTGATTGGTATTGTAACCGGCTTCAATTGAGACAACAGGATAGGGGTTCTTCCGTTTCCTGAGAGTTTGAGAGGCCTCTTGATATAGGTGGAGATCATAATCATCAATTAGGAGATATTCCTTTGAGCCATTTGGCCGTATGATCATTTTAGCATACAGGCGGTGCGCCGGTGGTTCTTTATGTTTCTGAAAAGTTTTTGCAATTGGGAAGCTGTGTCCACAACCTGGGCAAACTGCATTTAAACCCTTTGCAGTCCCAACCTGTGGATTCTGGGCCAGGCCACAGGCCGAGCATTTATAAAGTTCAGTGTCGTAACGAATCTTATTGATAGCTCCACAATTGGAGCAAAGTGCATGCGCCTCTGGATTATGAGCAGGGTAGGCATGCTGTGAAAATATGTAGGATGAGAAAAGGTCGACCATGCGTTCACACTCTGGGCACTGAACAACCTTTACCCAAAAATAATAGAGAGCATCTGCCATCCCTCCCTCCGGGAGACGGGCTTGATAAAGGCGACGAATAGCAGGGGCAACATCTCGTTCAATGCCTCGAAAGATCTCAATGATTTTTTTACGGGGATGGAGACCCAGGGCGTTTTTCACAATAAAATGGGAAACAGGGTTGATGTCACGACCAATGGAGCGAGCGCCAAGTTTGAGAGCTTCGCCGATGGTGGTACCGCTTCCCATGAAGGGGTCGAAGATAACAGCTCCTGTCAATCTCACAGGCTGATAGAACATTTCAAAAACATTTGATCCCTTGGGAGCAAAAGCGCCTATTATGATAGCCCGGAAGACTGAACCGAGCCGTTGGGCCCACCACTTGTGGATGTGGTAAATGGGACGGTAGATCTCCTTTCGCCAACTCTCAAGTTCTGCGATGTCACTAAAATATTCAAATGGAAAAGCGGGATCTTCGATAGCCCGGACCCCTCCAAAGGAGAGTAGTGTTCTTCCGTAGGGAATTTTCGGTTCTGCAACGTAGCCATCAAGAACATTGCGGAAACCCTCAGCAATTCGGGAGGGCGAGGTAGATATAGCTTTTTGCCAATTTGCAGGCACACGCCCAGCCAGGAGAAATAGGGTCTCGGACTCAATCTTCAAAGCATCGGCGACCGACCGTATGAGCGCATCCGAAGGTGGAACGATTCCCCGTTCCACGCGAGAAAGATAGGCCGGATTGATTTGCCCAATCTCTGCCAATTCTCGAAGAGACAGACCAGCGGCTTGCCTGCAACGACGAATATAATTACCGAACTTCATGTTTCGAATGATATTATTTGTTGACAGATTTGTCAACAATTAATTTGTTCCAGCTTTGTTCCTTTTGGCGGCTTAAAAACAAAAGGATGAAGACTCCCCAAAACTTTTTTGTTGCATTTTTCTTCCGATTTGGTAAGATCATTACAAGCTCAAGAAATTACTAAGTTGTTTTAGAATCAATATCCCCCTTAATCTTTTTAAAGAGAATAATAACTTCTCTGAAGGCGGGTGTAATAATCGAATTTTGAAAGTTTGACCCCAGTGGCATATTAAATATTGCTATTAGAGACTGTTCCGAAAAAAAGTGAAAAATGTTTCTTAGAAAATCGATTGAAAACTAAATCTCTAATAGTTTTGAAGGTTTCTTTTATTTACCAAAAACATTGGGCTTTAAATAATTGGTTTATTTAGCCCCTTGTTAGATTGATCAAAAAATAACGAGTTTGTCCTTTTTTTCAATTAGTTCCGAGTTTTTTCGGAACAGTCTCTATTAAGTAGGCGGTTTTTGGTTTTGAGACATATGTTAAACAGGACCTTGAGATCAGGAGGGGGGGTGGACACTAACTGAGAAAGAGAGGCTCTTGTAGTCCTAATCTGCCAGCAGTAAGCAAGATTAAAATTATTTGAATCTAACATTATACCATTTTTATAGGTCATCCTTAGAAAAGCTATTCAATCTCATAGGAGATTATTGGAAAATTATATGTCTTATCTGACGGATGTTGACATCAGAAAAGCCTTAGGGAGAGATATTGTAATAGAACCTTTCTCAGAAGATTCTCTCACTCCAATTGGTTACGATTTTAGTGTAGGAGATTTCGTTTTTTCTCTTGAGAGTGGGTTGCTGAAATCTACTGATAATTTTTACATCTTGCCACCGAAAAATACAGTCCAGATTTTGACGAAAGAATCATTATGGGTTTCAAGTAGGATTGCCGGGACTTTTCATTCAAAGGTCTCATTAGTGTCAAAAGGATTATCCCACATTTCAACTACGTTAGATCCAGGTTGGTTTGGTCCTTTATTAATAACCTTAAGAAATAATACTGAAAATAACATATCTATCAAAGTTGGTGCTCTTTTCGTAACTCTGATTCTTTCCAAAGTACTAACTCCTACCAAATCTCCTCATTTTAAGCCAGAATTTAGAAAGGATATTCTTCTTTCTCAAATGCAAAATCAGACTCAAGAATATATCGAAAAGATTTCTTCGGTTCTGGGAAATCCTAAGATACTTGCTGAATTCAAAGAGAAGGTTGAAAAAGCAAATAAACCAATGTCCTCTAAAGTATTGGCTTCTGCAAAAGCCAAAGGATGGAGGGAATTGTTCAATAGCTGTGTTAAATTTTTCATATATGTAATCTTGATTGGGCTTTTATCACTGAATATCTATTGGAGTAAGATCAATTATTTATTTAACAATATAGATTATGATTCTAAGGTTTTTGCTGTTCAGTTAACAGCTATTATTTCATTAGTTTCTATCTTGTTAAATTTGAAAAAGAAATAAAATAACCCAACTGAGGCATTCTCCGTGAATCAAAAGTCGGATCGAGAATATAAAGACGAATATGTTTTAGTTTTCCCGGCTTCCTTGTTGCAAGATATTGGCCCTTTTCAAGGTATAAATTTGGATCTGGATAAATATTTTGAAGTAATCGAAAAAGAACATAGATTTCTTAAGAGGGCTGATGTTGAGGAAGATACTAATTTTAAACAGTTGATACCCTACGTAATTATGCAATATAAGAAAAAGATTTTAAGCTATAGGAGAGGGCAGTTATTGTCGGAGAAAAGATTACTTCACAATTATTCAATAGGAATTGGGGGACATATTTCTGTAGATGACCCTAATTTGTTCACTGCACGATATGAAGAAGGGATGATAAGGGAAGTTCAGGAAGAAATTTACATTGATACGGAGTATGAATCAAAGGCAATTGCACTTATCAATGATGATACAAACGAAGTTGGAAAAGTTCATTTTGGCATAATACATGTTTTTAGCTTGGCTGAGCCCAAGATCCGAAAAAGAGAAAAGTCTATAAACGAGCTTCGGTTCGTAACTTTACAAGAAATAAAAAGGAATTTTTTAAAATATGAGAATTGGTCACAGATTTGCATCGAAAACATCGATAAGTTGATTGAGATTTCTATTGAATAAAATGTGGGGAGAAGGACCTCAAATAATTTAATCATACTTTATCTTCTTTATTACTTCCTTTTTTTTAACGATATCAAAATCTCCAAACACTGTTGGCGCTTGCCTTTTTAATATTTTAAGGATCTCAATTATTACTTTTCTTATTTCCCACTGGGCGTCGGCACCACCTCTTAGCTCAATAATATGGCGCCATTCTCTAAAGTTTGCCGTGACAACTATTTCGCTTTCCACTGCATTTGGGAGGACAAATCTTGCATCTTCATTTTTTATCCCCAGCTTCTGCAGGTCAGCATAAACTTTTTTTGCTCTTTCCATAAAATCAACAAACAGGGTATTTGCCTCCTTATTGTTTTTAATTGACTCAGGTTCAATATAACCAAAACTAGCCTCGTCCACATATCTCTGAGACTGCTGAGTATAAGAACAAAGTCTGTGTCTAACTAATTGGTGTGTAAACGCTCTTGATCCTCCGCTAATTCTAAAAGTTGCATATGCATGTTCCAACACAGAAAGGTGCCCGCTTTTAATAAGTTTTTCTATAATTCTTTTTTCGCTTCCTCTTTTTTGTTTTTCAAATGATAAATAAGCAGTCCTGCCAGCATTTTCTATTAACTTTTCAGCATTTGGAGTAATAGAGAGTAATTCTACCTTCATATTTACAAATCGCTCACTAAAAAATCTCACAATTTGAATCTTTTTACATCTTTGATTCCTTTACTCAGCCACCCGCTGAACTTATCAGGAAACGAATACACTACTCGCACATTCGGGTTTTTTTCACAGGCAAGATATAATCCGACTGTCTGAAGTTTGGTGTTCAGCGGTGATGTTATGATATTATAGTCGTGCACATTCTCACGAAAGATGGTCCCAAGGATTTCCCCAGCCTTATGTGGATCATCGGCAGGAACTTTTCTTAACTCTGTCCCATGAATTGATTCATTTATCTCTTTAAGAGCCCTCTTGTTTGCGTCTAAAAAGCTTTCGTCTGTAGGTTCCTCCCCCACAACCAGAATTACCTTCGAGGGCTCAATTACTTTAAAAAGGTACAGGGGTCTGTCAATTTCATACCCAACTAGAAGAACAAGCAATTTTTCTTTCTTTTTAGAAAATGACCTGCCGAAAAAGGGCGTAGTAGAAAAGCCCTTTGCACCCTTAGATATTTCAGGATTATATTTTTCAGGGATTGTGTAAAATATATCTAATGATTCGACACTGTATTTCCGTCTAAGGAGCCACATTAAGACAAGTAAATTTTGCCTATTGAAGTTTGATATATCCCAAAAGAACTTTGACGCCTTAACATCTAACTTATTATTAAAAACATACTGATTAAAGCTTCTAACAATTTCAAATGGATCATAATATGAAGCTCTTAGAAATTGAATTCTTTTGGCTTGGTGCAACTCTCGCTTGATCGCTTCGCGGAAATTTACCACTCGTTCATCAGTTTCAAACTCCTGATTTACAAATAAAATATAATCATCCACTTTGAAATCCCATGTTTCTTTAAAAAAACCCAACCCTCTTTCTTCAAATCCAATCATCGAGATAAAAATGTTACTCATTGCCGCAAGCCTTACATGTCAAATAAGAGCAACTGTTCTTCTTCTTTTTCACCGGTTTTTTCTCTAGTTTGAAACCAAGAAATGAATTTTTTTGGGTCATTCAACGCGAGAAGAAGATGCTCTTGTGAAAGTTCTATCCTTCCTTGGAATCCCGATAGATCAAGCTTGTAACGTGGACATAATCTTTTATTTAGAATAAAACATTCAAGCATTTCGTAACCTGATTTACCTCGATACCATTTTTTGTGGAAAAAACATTCTCGTAGAGCCTTTTGGAGAACTCTTTCCAATCGAGGCTCTCTTAAGGTCTCTTTGATTGAGAAAGAAATAATTCTTGGATATCGACTGTTCTCGTTATCAAGTCTTATTTTAAAAGCCTGTCCTATAGCGTCTATTAAATTAAAAAGTTCTTCCAAAAGTGTTCGTTCTTCAGATCCAGTTACTCTTCTTCTAATAGGCTTCAGTATTTCTGTATCAATAAAGCTATTTGAGTAAGACTCTACCGCATTTTTCTGTATTTCAAATGGGATAAATTTAATATCTTCAGCACTTATATTTGGAAATTTCTGTTTATACTCATTAACCATGTAAAAACAAACGTCTAAAAACGTCCTTGTGATTCCTGAAGAAAAATGTACAAGATTATCAAATCCTGTATAGCCAAATTCTGTTTTCTTCAAATATTTTTGAAAAAACCTCGCTCTGGCATATTTATTGATATAATTTTGCTTACTTTCTATTTTTAGGTCTTCCGGAAGCGCATCGTATTCCTCAGCTGTATATTCTATTGCTTCATTCATTTTCTGAACTTCAGTAGGGTTTTCCAGAAGAAATTTTTCAATATCACTGACCTTCCATTGTGCTATTTCGAGCCTCCTGTTTGCAATTTTCTTTATTCTCTGGTAATAATTTTCCTTGTTATTCGTATACAAGCTGTCTAAATTTATGACATAGTAGTCATGTATTTCTTCAATTGCCCTGCCGTTGATATCAACATCTGCATTATATGATTCGCAGCATGCAGAAACCTTTACACAAACAAGATTTTGAACTCTCTGAGAGATAAATGTATTGATGATCTGCTGGTGAAATTCAATAAGAGTTTCAACTCCTTCAATTTTAGTTACCTCATCGAAAAGTAAAAAAAACGGTATATCTGCCACACCTAGAAGGTTGCGCAACTCACCGAAAAAGGTATGAAGAAAACCACCTTTTTGACAAGATGGATCTGTAAAGTTCCCTGTATAATTTAAACGATTGCCCGGGATACCATAGCTATTCTCATAATCCTCAATAGAAGAAAGAACTTTATTCCTCTCTTTTTCTATCAGGCTTTTTAGCGCTTTTAGATCCAACTTACTCTTAAGGACGCCATCGTATACCTTTCTCCTATCTAAAGCTGAAATTATTTTGCTGACAACTTCCTCTTCCTTAATAGATATTATTCTCTCGTTGAGTTGCTCCAAAACAGTATTTATTGTCCAATCAGCAATATCCATAATAAAATAGTGCATTATTATTTTTTTAGAAAAATCAAGGGGAACCTCCTTATCGCTTAATAGCTTACAAAATTCTGTTTTTGTGTAATCCCCCGTATTATAGCCTATATAGACACCGATGAAGGAATCAGGTTGATTGAAAAATGCCTCCATACTACCGCATTTCATGGCTTGGCATTCAGGTTCAAGAAACTTAAACAGCATTGTTTTTCCAGAACCTCTACTGCCAAATACGAATGTGTGTGTAAAGGAAGTAAGAGCATTATATTCGGTGTATTCCTTGACAAAGAGCAGAACAAGATTCTTCGGACTCAACTGCTGGTCTGGATAAAAATGTTGAAATGCATTTTCCCTAATCTTTGCTTCAAATTTTTTCTGTGTGTCTATACTCATTTACGTCCTCACCGGATTATACTTCTCAAGAATACCTCTAACGCCATTGTTGTTAAAAAATTCATTATATCCATTACGGTCATCAAAAACAAACTTAATTTCATCCACAACCCTCTCCTCATCATAAATATTGATACACAAATCAATACCATCAATCATCCGAAAGTATACTGCCAGGGTTAAGAACTGATTACAGTATTTTCTCTCCTCGTTAATTTTCTGTATACGTCTAATATATTCTTCAATGCCCTTGACTTTTCCAGAATTTTTTCCCCAAACAGCCCAAATTTCTTTCTTGTTAAATTTTGCGGAAATCTTAATTCTTAGCGAAATCTCAGTTCTATTCGCGTATGTGCGGCAATCGTACAAAGGCATGATCGATTCATTCATAATGCAAAACTTCCAATAGGCTTCATGCTGTTTCGGAATGTTTGATATCATCCTTCCTTCAACCCGCCTGCGGTCTTCTTCGATTTCATCTGTGATTCTTAGAAGTGCAGCTAAGAACTGGGGATAGAGAATTGTATTATGGAGAGGAACTGTTCGCCTATCAATCGCAGAGTTTATCGCATCTTCACCCGAGTGGGCTTTTGTAATTTTGACAATCCATTCGGCGCAGTATTCATCGTAAAGAAAATCTTTCACCGGATTAAAAATATTATTTATGTTTTTTTCATGTTCTGCGCGTTGACCGTAGATATTTCCTATATCATGCCACAGGGTAGCATTTATTAACAAATTCAAATTTGTCACATCTATGATCCTGTCTTCCGGCACATTTTCAAGTGGGAGATGAGGTTTGAGAAAAGCATATAATTTCTCAAATATCCGAATAACGTGCCCAATACTGTGATCAGTTCTGTATGGCAACGCATCCCGCGTGAAAGGGAAATAGGACTTTTCAAGTCTCGACCTAACAGTCGCGTATGCATACCAATATTCTGGGACCTCTGACTCGCAAATTTTTTTAAATTCAATTTCTAAATCACTCATACCTTATCTCTCAAAGAATTCAAAATTGCTACTGCAATTGTTCGTCCAAGGATCGGAGGTACGGCATTTGCTACCTGCTGCTGTTGGGAGTTGAGCGGGCCATAAAAAATGTACTGGTCAGGAAACGACTGTAGTCTTGCAGCTTCCCTTACAGAGAGTCCTCTGTTTTGTGTTGGGTGTATAAGCATATTTTTTCTGTAATTATTTAAGGTGACAGAAGGACTGTTCCAAGGTAATCTAAGATAAATCCATTGGTGGCAATTTTTAGTATTCTTATAATTTGTGACAAGATGAGGTACTTTTTTTGCCAAAGTTATTAGATTTTCCCCCTGCCGGATATGCTTAAATCGGTCAATAATCAATTTTGTATTCCTTGATACCAGATTGTTTGAAACCTTTCCATTACTTCCATTCCTCATTTTAATTTGATATCTACTGAGGGTCTTCCCAACCATGTATGGCAGAACATCGACAGTATTACCATTTGCCAGTGGCGGCAAGTCGCTGATTGCTTCATGAACTGCCGCTGGTTTATCCATTTTCTTATGCTCAAGCTTTTTAATTGATTCTACTGGCTTCCCTGTACGATTACCTATAAAGCAAATTCGATTTCTTCTCTGCGGCACCCCAAAGTTTACAGAATTGAGAATTAGGCATTGGGTTTTATAACCTATATTGTGAAATAACTTGGTGAGTTGATCTCTAACAGAGCCATCTTCAAAACTATCAAGCCCTGCCACATTTTCCATTAAGAACCATTTGGGTTTAATATCTTTAACAAACTTCACAAATTTGAATACCAGGTGGTTCTTTGGATTGTCCAGATTTCGCGTTTTCATGTTAGAAGTGGAGAATCCCTGGCAGGGAGGTCCTCCAATTATGATGTCTATCTCACCCTTTCTCAATGGAAGCTTTTGCAGAATCTCCTTTGGAGATACTTCGTTGATATCCCGAACGTCGACTATTACATTTCTATTTCTTCTATTTTTCCTATACGTCTCAGCAGCATACTTGTCACTTTCAACGGCGTAACGGATATCGAAGCCTGCTTTCTCAAAGCCTAAAGAGAGGCCACCCGCCCCGGCAAACAAATCAATTCCTACAGGTTTTTGCTTTCCGAATACTTTTTTTTTGTAATACCTGCATATACTTTTTAGCGGGCAGATTTCATGCCGAGGATTTCTACCAGTACATACAAGTGCACTGAAATCCAGCAAAGCGTAATTGTAATCCTTCACATTTCTATTGGGAAGAAGCAACTCGGCTAACTGCCATAACGAAGGATCATCACGCGGCCTTTTCTTGGAAGACTCGTACCCGAAGATTCTTTGAAAAAGTCTGGCGATGTTGCTGTCAACGATAGACACACGTTTATTGAATGCGAAACAAAGAACTGCGGAAGCTACGTACTCCCCAACGCCTTTCATTTTTAAAAGCTGATCTTTCTTTGACGGCACTTGACCCTGATGATAAATCGAGAGATACTTGCCTATCGATATGAGCCTTTTTGCTCTGTATAGAAGACCAAGACTTTTAAGTATCTTTTTGACATCTGATAAACATGCCAGTTGAAGTTTACTCACTTTCGGGTATCGCCTGGCAAAATTCTCGTATACGGGAATCACTTTTGGGGCATCAGTTTTTTGAAGCAGAATTTCAGAAACCAAAACTTGATAAGGATCTTTGCTGAATCTCCAAGGGAACTCTCTCCTATTCCCCTTATACCATCTTAAAAGATTTCTTTGAAATGTTCTTACAGTCTTCTTGGGTATATGCACGGAAGATTCTACCATACTTCTAAAATTAGCTGGAAAATCAAAGAATTTGTCAATAAAGTTAAATTCTTACCAATACTTCCCTTTGCCCTCCCTATCGGTTATCTTTCAAATTCTTATCCCCATGATAGACAGAATACATATCAATTCAATCAAAGTCAATATTTTCGAATTTCCAATTTTTGTTTAAGGTGCCTGATGGTCAAGGTTAACTGGTAGAGGGGGGGGCTAAGGGGTAAAAGAGGATCTAGGCTCTGTCTTGAAAAAATTGGGAAACATAGGGGTAAATGTAACTTGAGACGGAGAATGTGTTCATTGTATGCAATTTCAGAACCTCATTCCAAATTGACATTTTCTTTGGATTTTTGCCAGAAAAAGCCTGCCGTGTAAATACTGACAGCTAACGTTTCCTGCTTCATCAATATCAGCCCAGAATAAACCGTCATCTTCTTGCTGCCTTCGACGGATTTGCTTGACTGCATTGCCCCGCTCTTGCTTTGTGTGGCAAGGTCCGTAGGAAAGAATAGCTGGTAGCTTCTAAAACGACTTTTTTTCTAGTCCATTGGGTATCAATCCAACGACTCATCTGCACGAAATTAACGATCTGATGAACTCAACGATCTTAACGGCATTTACAACTTGTATTTGAATTTCCTCAAGAGGTCTTTCCTCCAGGCGATTCCATCTTCTTTTTCAACCCCTTTTGGAGAGGAACCATCAATGACACCGAGGACTCCTCTGCCCAGTTCTGACTGAGCCAGGATCACTTCGACAGGATTTG
>Ga0315282_10012642_pt1 | contig 12882 bp, 12 predicted proteins | sample YL17G07_20_MG_FD_203693 | JGI IMG/M metagenome (GOLD analysis project Ga0315282, IMG submission 203693) | Sediment microbial communities from Yellowstone Lake, YNP, Wyoming, USA - YL17G07_20 | ecosystem: Environmental > Aquatic > Freshwater > Lake > Sediment | place: USA: Wyoming | collected... | reverse complement strand
GTCAAACGTGCCTTCCAGCATGGTAGGAACTTCTCACGAGGGGTCCCGACTCGACGTGCCTGAATCCCATCTCGAAGCCTTTCAGCTTCAACATCTGGAATTCGTCGGGATGCACGTATCGATCAACAGGCAGATGATCTTTTGTTGGCTGGAGATACTGTCCGAGAGTAAGAATATCACAATTCACCTGACGAATATCTTTCATGACTTCTATGACTTCCTCAGTTAGTTCACCGATTCCAAGCATCATTCCCGTCTTCGTCACAAATCCATTTCTCTTTGCACGATCCAAAACATCGAGCGATTGCTGGTACCCCGCCTGTGGACGCACCGTGCGATACAAGCGCGGGACAGTTTCGACATTGTGATTGAGAATGTCCGGCTTTGCGCCAAGCACTATGTCGAGAGCTTGTTCGTCCCCTTTGAAATCCGGAATCAGTACTTCCACTCGACATTCGGGTACTGACATTCGAATCTGCCGGATCGTCTCAGCAAAAATCGGAGCACCGCCGTCTTTTCGTTCATCCCTATTCACAGAAGTGATGACAGCATGTCGGGTGCCAAGCAGTTTGACAGCTTCCGCGACTCGTCGAGGTTCATCCCAATCCAGATCGCCAGCGGGACGGCCAGTCTTCACCGCACAGAATCCACAACTTCGAGTGCAGATCTCCCCAAGGATCATGAAGGTTGCTGTTCCAGCGTTCCAGCACTCCCCCACATTGGGACAGCGTGCTTCCTCGCAGACCGTGTGAAGTCGATGACCATTGATGATGGATTTCAGTCGGGCATAATTCTGGCCTGTCGGGATGCGAGCCTTCAGCCATTCTGGTCGACGGGGAATCCTTATCGCCGATGTAGTCTGCACGTCTGCTTCTTGAATGATGAATTCCACTCTGGAGACCCCTGAAAAATCCTAAACACTAATATCGAAGCACCATACAAATCTTCAATATCTAAATCCAAAGTTTGAAAACGTCATTTCGACTTTTCAATGACCGCGCCAAAAATCTTCATCAACTCGGTAGATTCTTGGATCAGCCTTGCTTTTTCCTTTTGCGCGTCAGCCTCGCAAGAGAGAAGCTCCAACCAATAACGTGTTTCTTTTACTTCTTTCCTACATATTTTGATCCTCATTAGAAATTCCTTCTTACTCAGTGATTCATTAGCCTCGATATAATTGGCTCCAACTGAGCCTGATGACCTTACTAGCTGTTTCCGGTACTCGAGGTTAGGCAAAGTTCTCGGCACGACACTGGTGAAAGCCGCGACTTCCCTAGCGAACCGGAGGGTTCGGTCTTCTAAATCGTATCGTTTAGGTTTCTCAATTTGAGTTTTAAAGAATTGTTTAGGGTTTAGGATTTCACATTTAGTACTTTTATGAGTTCAAAGAATCAGATCCGGGTTAAACCCCTCCAGGTACTCGACGATTCGCTGTAAGAACATTCCTCCCAACGCACCATCGATGAGACGATGGTCGAAAGAGAGCGAGAGATAGACCATTGACCGAATCGCTATCGCGTCGTCGATGACGACTGGATGCTTCTTGACTGCGCCGATTCCTAGGATTGCCACCTGAGGCTGATTGATGATGGGTGTCCCTATCAGGTTGCCGAACACTCCGTAATTTGTGATGCTGAAGGTTCCATTCTGCACTTCTTCGGGAAGAAGCTTCTTTGTTCTGGCCCGCGTCGAGAGATCGTACACAGCACGTGCAAGACCAACGAGGCTTTTCTCATCCGCTCGCTTTATCACTGGGACGATTAGACCATTCTCAAGCGCGACCGCAATGCCAATGTTGATATACTTCTTTAAGATTACTTTGTCTTCATCGATGGACGAATTTACCAGTGGAAAATCCTTCAACGCCTTCACCACAGCGTTGATGATGAAGGGTATATATGTCAACTTGAATCCCTCACGGCCCTGAAAACTCTCACCCTGCTTTGCCATGTATTGAGCCACCTTAGTCATGTCTGCCTCTGAGACAGCACCGACATGGGCTGCTGTGTGAAGGCTTCGCACCATATGCTCGGCAATGGACTTTCTGATGTGGTCCATCTTGATAATCTCTGTCCCGTCCTCTGGCTTGACTGAGATTGTCTCACCGACTTTGATTGAAAAAGGCGCAGGGGGCAGCGATGGTGCAGCCGGGGCCGTTGTCCTGTGAGCGACATAGTAAAGGAGATCTTTCTTGGTCAATCGTCCTTCGGTTCCTGTCCCTGAGATATTCTCAAGCTCAGCCATCGAGACCCCTTCCTCCCTCGCGATGTTCAGCACAAGCGGAGAGTAGAACCGGTCTGACTTTGCTTGCACTGGTTTAGGGGTGATGGGTGGGGCAGTTGGCTTTGACTCTCGCCGCTGTGGAGCGGAGACGGGAGGGCCTTTTCCCTTGGGCACTTCGACTGCTACACTGCCCTCCGCCTCGATGAGCGCGATGACTGACTGCACTGGAACGGTCTGCTGCTCCTCGACAAGAATCTTCGTTACTACCCCCGTCGCAGGCGATGGGATTTCCGAATCAACCTTGTCAGTGCTGATTTCGAGGAGCGTTTCGTCTTTTTTTATTTTGTCGCCAGGCTTTTTGTACCACTTGACGATCGTCCCCTCCATGATGCTCTCACCCAACTTTGGCATGACAACTTCGACATTCGCCATGGTTTTATCCTCTTGAGTGAATCTTTTAAAGGATGGAGATCAGTAATTCGCCAGCTCCTCCAACGCCGCCGTAATATTGCGCTCGCCGGGCAGCATTGCGTCTTCCAGCGGTGGTGCGTACGGTATAGGTGTATCCTTTGCACCAATTCGCTGAATCGGGGCATCAAGGTACCGAAAAGCCTCTGTCGCAATAGTCGCGGCCAGCTCTGCACCAAACCCCGCCGTCAACGAATCCTCGTGCACGATGAGAACTTTCCCTGTCTTTTTCACAGACTTAAGCATCGTCTCGGTATCGAGTGGGTTGAGTGTCCTCAGGTCGATCACCTCAACGCTCACACCTCCATCTTCTAGTTTCTGTGCCGCCTCCAACGACCTTTGCACCATCATCCCGTAAGTGATGACACTGATGTCAGTCCCTTCTCGCTTGATCTTCGCGATGCCGAATGGGAGAAGGTAGTTTGGATCGGGCTCAGCTGATGCAGCGAAGCTCTGCCTGTATAGCGCCTTGTGCTCCATGAAAAGGACAGGGTCTTCTTCCCGACAAGCAGTCTTCAGAAGACCTTTCGCGTCTGCTGCATTTGATGGAAAGCAAAGTCGGATGCCCGGAATGTGCGCAAAGATGCCTTCAATAGATTGACTGTGGTAGTGCCCGCCGTGGACATACCCTCCCACAGGAACTCGAATGACAACAGGGCAACTCCACGTATTGTTCGACCGGTATCGGAGCATCACAAGCTCATCGCGAATCTGCAACATTGCAGGCCAAATATAATCGCCGAACTGGATCTCCACCACTGGCTTGAAACCGCGAAGCGCCAGACCTATCGCTGTACCGACGATGCTGGCCTCGGCGAGTGGCGAGTTGAAGACGCGCTCTTTTCCAAACTTCGCAGTGAGCCCTTTCGTAGCAGTGAAAACACCGCCCTTGCTGCCGGCGACGTCCTCCCCGTAGATCAGCATCTTCGGGTTTCGCTCTAACTCTTCTGCCAAGGCGTGATTAATGGCGTCAACGAGGACTATCCTGGGTCCTGCATGCTCAGGCTCGACAAAACCATCTCTCTTAACAATCAGGTTCGGAGAATACACGTACGTCTCGACTGTACTCGGATCAGGTAGTGGCAAACCCTCAACATATTCCGCCGCGTGATCAACCTGTTGTTTTACCTCCTCTTGGATTCTCTGTAGATCTTCACCCGTAAGGATTCCTTCTTCAACCAAGTAGTTTCCAAATTTTGGAACTGGATCTCTCTTCCGCTCTGCCTCAAGCTCTTCCTTGTTCCGGTACTTTGCTTGATCGTCCGAGGACGAGTGAGCGAGCAACCGGACAACGTCTGCATCAATCAAGCTCGGCCCCTCCCCTCGGCGTGCTCTCGCAACTGCCTCGGCAGCTGCCCGATACGATGCGCCGAAGTCTGTTCCATCAACGCGATATCGATTGAGACCCGCATATCCGCTTACCATTTCAGAGACCGAGCCTGCTCCTGTCTGCTCGGAGATCGGGACGGAAATCGCATATCGGTTGTTTTGAATACAGAATATCACAGGAAGACTCTCCCGACTTGCCCAATTCACAGCCTCATGGAATTCCCCTTCACTCGTTGAGCCCTCACCTCCCGAGACATAAACGACTTCGTCTGTCCTCTCTCTTACAGCACCTATTGCAGTCCCGACGGCCTCCAAGTACTGCGACCCTGTCACGCTCGATTGGGTTGGAATGCGCAATTTCTGATGCCCGTAATGGCCCGGCATCTGTCGTCCCCCGGTACTCGGGTCAGCAGCTCGGTGGAAAGCGTTCATGAAAACTTCCTCCGGAGTCACACCAAGTTGGAGAGCAAAGCCGAGATCTCGGTAGTAGGGGTATCCCCAGTCATGACCAGGTCTCAAGGCAAGAGCTGCAGCAACTTGAATCGCCTCGTGTCCGGGACCACCAATATGGAAGAAGATCTTGCCTTGCTTCAGAAGCGTCAAGATCTTCTCATCCACCCGCCGAGACGTGAGCATAACTTTGTACACAGCGAGCAGCTGCTCTCGGGTAAGACCCGCGTATTTGTCTTTCCCGGAGGATCCCATGCCTCGACTACCACCGGCAACGGGCTCGGCGGTTTCCAGAACAGAATCCTTCTTTAGGGGAGACATAATTCTCTTTCTCTCTGATTTTTCCCGGCTAGAGCAAGAACCTCATCTACGGAGGTAAAAACCGGACTGCACCCAAAAACTCTTCCGAATGAATCAACGAACAGCTTGGCGAATTCGTTCAAGTCCACCCGCCTCGATAAAATCTTTTCGACCGAAGTGACTCCTCGATCTGATATCCCGCACGGAATGATGCGCCCAAAATAGCCGAGGTCTGAATTCACATTGATGGCCACACCATGCATCGTGATCCATCGACTCACTTTGACGCCGATCGCCGCGAGCTTTTTACCTCGAACCCAAACTCCTGTGTATCGCGGATCTTGCTCACCCACAATTGCGTATTCTCTGAGAGTAAGAATAATTGCTTCCTCAAGATCCCGGAGATAACGATGAACATCAGGATAATGGTTCTGGAGGTCGAGAATCGGGTACGCTACCAACTGACCGGGCCCGTGGTAGGTGATGTCGCCTCCGCGGTCGATGTGAAATACTTCCACCCCTTGCTGCTGCAACTCGCTTCTCGATGTGAGAAGATGAACATCGCTTCCGGATTTTCCGATGGTGTAAACGTGAGCGTGCTCTGTCAGAAGGAGAACGTCAGGCATCTGCCCGTCTGCCCGAAGCTGAAAAAGCTTTCGCTGCAGATCCCATGCCTCAGCGTACCGAGACATACCGAGATCACAAACAAGAAGGTCCTGGAGAGGCAGAGAATCTTTCATCAGATATGGATTGCTTCCTCATAGGCATCGGCGGCCGCTTCCATGACGCTCTCGGCAAGTGTGGGGTGTGCATGAACAGTCTTGATGATCTGATGCGCCGTTGCCTCAAGTGCCTTCGCCACGCCGATCTCCGCGATCATCTCAGTCGCTTCTGAACCGAGGATGTGGGCCCCAAGCAGTTCACTGTATTTTGCATCGAAGATCAATTTCACGAGGCCTTCTGTCTCACCGATCGCGATCGATTTCCCACTCGCACGGAAAGGGAATCTTCCAATCTTCAATTCGTGGCCTTGGTCACGTGCTTTTGCTTCAGTCAGTCCAATGCTGGCGACTTGCGGTTGGCAATAGGTACAGGCAGGAATGTTGTCGTAGTTCACGCCATCGATCTCCAAACCTGCGATAGCTTCTACGCACATGATTCCTTCAGCAGACGCCACATGGGCGAGGAGTGGCGGCCCAATGACATCGCCAATACCGTAGATTCCCTCCACGTTTGTCCGGTACCGATCGTCTACTTTGAGATATCGTTTCGCGGTCTCAACACCCAGTTCTTCGAGTCCGATGTTCTCGATATTGCCCTGCACTCCTACTGCCATTAAGGTCACGTTGCCCGTGATATCCTTCCTGCCATCCTTCGTCGTGACACTTACGAGAACCTCGTTGGATGATGACACACTCTCCACCTTGCTCTCTGTGTAGATGTCGATTCCACTTTTCTTCAGAATTCCCTCTAGCATCTTTGAGATTTCCGAATCCTCGTTGGGAAGGATAGTAGGCATCATCTCGACCACAGTCACCTTCGTCCCAAAAGCGTTGTAGAAGTAGGCAAACTCGATTCCGATTGCACCGGCGCCGATAATCACCATCGACTTCGGGGGCTCCGGCAAAAGCATCGCTTCCGTGCTTGAGATAACTTGTTTGCCGTCGATTTTCACGCCAGGAATAGATCGCGGCCTCCCACCTGTCGCTATGATGACGACCTTTGCGCGGACAACCTCCGCACGTGTTCCATCTCTGAACACTTCCAACGCTCCCGGTCCAGCGAGCTTCCCACTCCCCGAAATGTGCTTGATCTTGTTCTTCCGAAAAAGATACTCAACGCCCTTCGAGAGCCGATCCGCGACGTCCCGGCTACGCTTAATGACCTTTGCGAAATCAAAGTGGAGGTTTTCGTGCGATATGCCCCAATCAGTGGCATGTTTGAAAAGCGTGTAGATTTCAGCGTTTTTCAGGAGAGCCTTGGTCGGAATGCAGCCCCAATTCAGACAAATCCCCCCGAGCCTCTCCCTCTCGACGACAACCGTCTTCAGTCCAAGCTGAGCTGCGCGAATCGCCGCTACATATCCCCCGGGCCCGCCGCCCAAAACTGCTATGTCAAAAGTTTTTTCTGGCATCTTGAGCTAGCACTTCCAAGTGAGTTGCAGAGGACGATAAGGAAAATAGGGGCAAGAGAAAAGTCAGGGAAAATATAGAAAATAACTGCCTAAAAGTCAACGAACGCTCGCGGCGGCACTGCACGGATGTGCGAAGGAGCTTGGGGATAATTCATTTGATTTTTTAGGTCGAATTGATTATTATGTCCCGCACAATTTACCGCAGCGGAAATGAGCGAGGCTAAACCTGATGAAGAGAGAACTGTCGCCACCAATCGCAAAGCGCGGCATGAGTACTTTGTCCTCGAAACATTTGAGGCGGGAATTGCGTTAAAGGGAGCGGAAGTCAAGTCCCTCAGGCAAAGCAGAGCGAGCTTGCAGGAGAGTTACGCGACATTGAAGAATGGAGAAGTCTGGCTGGTTGATATGCACATAAGTCCCTATGAACAAGCCGCTGTCGATGCCTACGAGCCAACACGTGTGCGAAAGCTCCTCCTCCACAAGAAGGAGATTCGGCGCCTTGTTGGCAAGCTCGCTGAGAAAGGACTGACACTCATCCCACTTCGAGTATACTTCAAGAACGGAATCGCGAAAGTGGAGCTCGCCCTCGCCAAGGGCAAACGCGCCTACGACAAGCGAGAGGCGATTAAACGACGAGATGCCCAGCGAGAACTCGAAAGGGACTTCGCTGAGTAGAACAATCAAGCAAAAGAGACTCGCACCAGAGACTAACTTACCGACCTTCTAAAAGTTGTTCCCAAGTCTTGAAGAGCAGATGGAAGTGATCCGGCGCGGCTCAGCCGAGATCATTCCTGAAGAAGACCTCGCCCGAAAGATCGAACAATCACTCAGGACGAACACGCCATTGAACGTCAAGCTCGGGTGTGACCCGAGCCGACCCGACCTTCACCTCGGCCATTCGGTTGTTCTTCGCAAGCTCCGTCAGTTCCAAGATCTCGGTCACCAAGCGATCCTTATCATCGGGGATTTTACCGGGATGATTGGCGATCCATCGGGACGGAGCAAGACCCGCCCCCCTTTGACACTTGAGGAGACACGGAAAAACGGCCAGAGTTATTTCGAGCAAGCCACGAAGATCCTTTCAGCGAAGAAAGTAAAGATGCTTTACAACTCAGAGTGGCTTTCTAGGATGAATTTCGAAGAGGTCATCAGGCTTGCTAGCAAGTATACGGTCGCTAGAATCCTCGAACGCGACGACTTTGCGGAACGGTACAAAGCAGGCGATCCGATCAGCGTCCATGAGCTCCTTTATCCACTTGCCCAAGCGATGGATTCCGTGGCTATCAAGGCGGACATCGAGTTGGGGGGAACTGATCAGAAATTCAATCTTCTCGTCGGACGCGACATCCAGCGTGAATATGGGCAGGATCCACAGGTGATTCTCACAACCCCGATCCTCGCCGGCACCGATGGCATCGAAAAGATGAGCAAATCACTGGACAATTATATCGCAATCACCGAGGCGCCGAATGAAATCTACGGGAAGACGCTCTCAATTCCCGACAACCTCATCATGGATTACTTTCTGCTTACGACGAATGTGAGTGCAGAAGAATTGAACGCATTCCGTAAGCAGCTTGGTGACCGAAGCGTCAACCCGCGTGATCTCAAGCGCCGACTCGCTCGCGAACTCGTGACGCTTTACTATAATGAACAATTAGCTCAACGGGCAGAAGAAGAATTTGATCGAGTTTTTGTCGCGAAGGAAGCCCCTGAAAACATCGAAGACTTTGCCATTCACACTGGCAACGGAAAAATCTCTATCGTCGAGCTCCTCACTGTCACCAAGATGGCTGCCTCGAACAGTGAAGCCCGCCGTCTGATCCACCAAGGTGGCGTGACCATTGACGGAAAGAAAATAACAGACGTGAACTTTGTGCTCAGGCTAGACAAAGAAGTCATCCTCAAAGTCGGCAAAAGAAGATTCCTCAGAATCCTTAATCGATAGAAGGAGGTTCCCAGTGTACGTTCCGACAAAGGTCTTCTTTACGAAGGGTGTTGGCAAACACAAAGACTATCTCCAATCGTTCGAGCTTGCCCTCCGCAGCGCAGGAATCGAGATCTGTAACATCGTCACCGTCTCGAGCATCTTTCCTGCAGGATGCAAGAGGATATCGCGTGAAGAAGGTCTCAAGCTCATTCAACCTGGTCAGATCGCTTTTGTTGTGATGGCGAGGAACGCGACGAACGAGCCTAACCGATTGATTGCCGCGTCACTTGGAGTTGCACAGCCAGCCGACGCAACACAGTACGGCTACCTTTCTGAACACCACCCCTTCGGTGAAACGGACGAGAAAGCTGGAGACTATGCAGAAGACCTTGCAGCCACGATGCTCGCTACAACACTCGGTGTGGAGTTCGACCCTGGGACGGGCTGGGATGAGCGAGAACAATTGTATAAGATGAGCGGGAAGATCGTGAAGACCTTCAACGTGACGCAGTCAGCTGAAGGCGATAAGAATGGACTTTGGACAACAGTAGTAGCTGCTGCAGTCCTCCTGCCTTAGAAGCCCTCCTTAAAGATTTCAGCAACGAAACATTAAGGAGACGTTGCCGAGAGGTGGTATGTTACCTGGAGTACTCCTCCCCCCCTCAGAGGTGCGAATGTGATACTCAAGCCTTTGCCGCTCGAACCTCCTGTCCCAGAATCTCCCAGTATCCTCCTCTTAAGCCCCAAGATATCATCCTCGAAGAGGTGGATAACTAATGCAGTTCCAGACCCCATGAGTCCGCCGACGAGAACATCGCTGGGATAGTGGACACCGAGATAAACCCTCCCATAAGCTACAAATAGTGCCCAGAGGTGGAGAGGAATGTAGACAGCTGGTTTTGGATAACGAAGTGATAAAGAGGTGGCAAGTGCGAATGCAGTGATTGCATGCCCTGAAGGGAAAGAATATGGATCGGCTGTCTCAACGCCCGCGGAGTGGACGTTTGCCAATGCAACGTAGGGACGATCGCGCTTGACGATCTTCTTCAGCCCGTAGCCTAGACCGAATGAGACGAATTCTGACAGTCCTGTGAGAAGACCAGTATCAGTCTCGTACTCACTTCGAGCAAACATCCCATAGGAAAAGAACCCGACCGGAACTGCGACCCCAAGGGGGAGAACAAGGTCATTATTCATGTCTACAAGTTTGCCGAGAACCTCAGACCGCCCATCGTTGATTCTTCGGAATAAGGTAACATCAAGATTCCCGGGATCCTGTTGACCCAAACAGAGAGATGGGAAAGTGAAGAAGAGTGTACTTACAAAAAAGAAGAGAACAGGTTGCCCTGAACGCCGCGGAAGGTGAAGATGTTTGGCACGACTGTGAGACCGACCCAGTAAAGCCAATTGCACTACGAAGAGTTCCTCTCTTCAGGTCAATCTTTGTCAACACTCTGGACTGACTTCAGAAACCGTCCTTCGACATCGCCAATCTTGTCCACGCGCTTCTTATGGCGACCACCCGCGAACCACGCTGTCAGCCAGATCCGGACGATTTCCTTTGCCACTTCACTTCCGATGACCCGGCTGCCAAGCGTCAAAACGTTGGTGTCATTGTGCTCGCGGCTGTTGCGAGCAACGAATTCATTGTGGCAGCAGGCTGCTCGAACCCTTGGGACTTTGTTAGCGACGATGGCAGATCCGATTCCAGCCCCATCGATTATCAACCCGCGCCACGCTTCGCCTTTCGAAACTAGGCTGGCAACCGCGTACGCGAAATCAGGATAATCACAGGGTTCTTCGGAATTCGTTCCCACATCGATGACACGGTATCCGAGTTCAGTCACATACTTCTTCAACATCTCCTTCAACTGGTAGCCACCGTGGTCGCTTCCTAACGCGACTGAGCCGTTCCCCAATGCGGGTGGGTCGGGCGGAGCTATTGGGGCAGCTGAATCTGCGGAAGATACGGAATCTTTCTTGACGAACGAAATCCCGAGGGCCTTTGCGCGGTCGTTCGCTGCAGCAGTAACTATGGTTGAAACGTCAACTGGGATACTTTGCTGTCCGCCCTTGTGCGCGTCGACAACGTCTCGTTCTGTGATGACAGTTCTCGTCATGGATTTAGCGGGTAGTTCCCTGTTCCCCACTCGAGAACCTCGAGATGGACTTCTGCACTCCCAGGTCCGATCATCCCGATTTTCTCCGCAGCGCCTCGAGAGAGGTCAATGATGCGATCTTTCAGGAATGGTCCACGGTCATTTATCCGAACGATGACACTCCTCCCCGTCGACTTGTTCGTCACTTTCACGATTGTTCCAAAGGGAAGAGTCTGATGAGCAGCGGTGAGATCGTTCATGTCGTACGTCTCGCCATTTGATGTTTTCCGACCGTGAAATTCTTCAGCATAGTAGGAGGCAATCCCGTCCTGAATGAAGCTCGATGGGGACGTTGCTGCTTCTGCTTCCTGTCGGATAACAAACCGAGGAGACGACGTGCAGCCAAAAGCAAGGAGCGCGAGCAGAATAAGTTGAACAACTGCGGCAACCCTCATCGAGAATCAGCCTCAGATATATTCGTCAAGTTGGCGACGTTTTAAGTGATCAACGATTTCCTTGACTTCCTGCGATTTTCCTCTTCGACAGACCAGGACAGCATCTTCAGTGGTGATCACAATGATATCATCCACGCCAATCGTCGCAATGAGTCGATCATTCGAATAGACGAGAGAGTTACTCGTGTCCTTAAGAATAACCTGACCGGAAGTGTAGTTCCCTTTTTCGTCCTTCTCTGCTATCCTATATACTTCGTCCCATGATCCAACGTCGCTCCACCCAAATGCTCCTTTGAGGATGAGAACGTTCTGTGCCTTCTCCATGATTCCGTAATCAATTGAAATGCCACGGATGACCCCGTAGACGAGATCAAGGGTACTGAGGAACCTCTCAGTGCCGAGAACTCCATCAAGCTTCATTAAACCGTCATGCAATTCTGGCAAATGCGTCTTGATCTCTTCAAGGATAACATCAACACGCCAGAGAAACATCCCGCTATTCCAGAGGAAGTCGCCACTGGCTAGGAATTTCTCCGCAGTCTCAAGGTTTGGCTTCTCAGCGAACGTCTTCGCCCGGTACACTCCACGCGAGAAGTATCTGTCCTTCCCGTCGTCTTCATCCACGAATTGGATGTAACCGTAGCCAGTCTCCGGCCACTTCGGTTGGATTCCGATTGTCACAGGACTGCCGGAATCTTCTGCAACCTCAATTGCCAATCGAAGAACACGCTGGTAATCTTCAATGTTCTCCACAACGTGATCTGCAGGGAGAGCAATGACCACACCATGTGGGTCGAGTCGGTTGATAAAAAGGGCCGCAAGCCCGATGCATGGGGCGGTATTGCGTGGGACAGGTTCAACAAGAATATTCTGTGGAGGAACTAAAGGGAGCTGTTTGATGACGAGAGCCTTCTGCACTTTGTTTGTGACGATGAAGATTTGCTTACTGTCGATGACCCCTTCGAGTCTCTTCACGGTGTTCTGGATCATCGTCCCAGGACCGACGATCTCGAGGAGCTGCTTGGGAGTCTTCTCTCGACTTCGTGGCCAGAAACGCGCGCCCACTCCACCAGCCATAATTACCGCGTAGGTATTTGCCATAATCCTTCTATCCTTTTCAGTCCATCAACAGTAGATCCGTGGGACTCGGTCTGAGATCGCACAGCAGACCTCATACGGAATGGTACCTAGCTTATCAGCAATATCCCATGCACTGATTTCTTCACCCGCATCAACACCGATGAAGGTGACATCATCGCCAGTTTTAGCATTACTGGAAGCGCCGAGATTCACCATGACTTGATCCATGCAGATGGTGCCAATGAGTGGATATCGACGGCCATGGATGATAACCTCTCCCCTGTTGGTCAAGTTACGGTTGAGCCCATCCGCGTAGCCGATAGGCACAGTTGCGATGGTGGTCGGAGAGTCTGTGATGTATTTCCTTCCGTAGCTGATGGGTGTTCCAGCGCCAACGCTCTTCACGAAGCCGAT
>Ga0315282_10012640_pt1 | contig 12883 bp, 10 predicted proteins | sample YL17G07_20_MG_FD_203693 | JGI IMG/M metagenome (GOLD analysis project Ga0315282, IMG submission 203693) | Sediment microbial communities from Yellowstone Lake, YNP, Wyoming, USA - YL17G07_20 | ecosystem: Environmental > Aquatic > Freshwater > Lake > Sediment | place: USA: Wyoming | collected... | reverse complement strand
TTTGGGCAGAGTGATAAACCATCAATGGGCAAAAAGTTCCGAATTTGAAAAAATGTTTAAAGATTATTGTAAAAAATATTTGGCAAAAGATATAAATTATTTCAGTTTCTTAAGAAAATATACGGAGCTTGAAATTTCCAAAATGCTTACGAAATACCCAAAATATTTTTCTTCTTTTTCCAGCTGTAATGCTAGTATGAGAATAGGTGCAAAACAAATAAGGTGGTGCGGAAACTGCCCGAAGTGCCTTTTTGTTTATATGACTCTTTACCCGTTTTTGGGAAAAAAACAACTTTTGAAAATTTTTAAAAAAGATTTATTCAAAAATAAAAAATTATTGCCAACAATGAAAGCTTTAATAGGGGAGGAGTTTGGCGGAATTCCCCGACCCAAACCCTTCGAATGCGTCGGCACTTACAAAGAAAGCAAAATGGCTTTAAAATTGAGTTTGAAAAAGGCAAAAGGATTGGGGAAAATTCCTTATCTTTTGCAAAAATTCGATGATTTTAAACGAGTTAAAAAATAAAAGAATTCTAATTTTTGGTTTTGGCCGGGAAGGCCAGGACACTTTTTTGTTTTTAAGAAAACTGTTCCCCAAAAAGATAATTGGAGTAGCAGACCAAAACCAATATCCAACATCCAGTATCCAACATCTAAAAAATGTTAAATTCCATTTGGGAAAAAATTATCTTAAAGCGCTGAAAAAATATGATGTTATAGTAAAGTCGCCAGGCATTCCGCCAAAAATAATAAAACCATATATCACCAAAAAGCAAAAGGTCACCTCCCAAACTGAAATTTTTTTTGATAATTGTCCGGGAAAGATTATCGGCGTTACCGGCACCAAAGGAAAAAGCACCACCGCCGCCTTAATTTACGGCATTTTAAAAAAATCGGGATTCAAAGTTCATCTTGTCGGCAATATCGGCAAACCGGTTTTAATGTCTTTATTAAAATCGGGGGCGGGGGATATTTTTGTTTACGAACTTTCCAGTCATCAACTTTACAATCTTAAAAAAAGCCCCCATCTTGCCGTATTTTTAAATGTTTATCCTGAGCATCTGGATTATTACAAAAATTTTCAAGAATACATTAATGCCAAAGCAAATATTACAAAATACCAAAGCAAATGTGATTTTCTGATTTATAATTCGGAAAATAAAATAGTCAGGGAAATCGCCAAAAAATCAAAAGCAAAAAAAATTCCAATCAAAGGAAAATATTATAAATTAAATATCGAAGCGGCGAAAAAGGCAGGGGAGCTCTTCAAAATTCCAAAAAGTAAATTATTAAAATCAATCAAAGACTTTAAATTTTTGCCCCACCGATTGGAATTTGTCGGAAAATTTAAAGGAATTAAATTTTATAATGATTCGCTATCCACCATTCCCGAGACCGCCATTGAAGCTTTAAGTTTTTTAGGAAAAAATGTTGAAACTTTAATTTTGGGGGGACACGAACGGGGATTGGATTTTTCCGGATTGGCAAAAAAGATTCTTGAAAGCAATGTCAAAACCGTAATTTTATTTCCAGCTACCGGTGAACGAATCTGGAAAGCAATCGTCAAAGAAGGAAAATCCGCAAAACTTCCAAAACCATTCTTTGCAAATAATATGAAAGATGCTGCAGCTTTATCCTGTAAATATACCGCAAGGGAGAAAATTTGCCTTCTTTCGCCGGCTTCTCCAAGCTTTGGTATTTTTAAAGACTACAAAGAAAGGGGTAATTTATTTAAAAAGTGGGTTAAAAAATTTGGAAGAAAAAACCAAAAATGATATAATATAGACAGAAACTAAAATCAAAAATATTTAATATTTTATATTTAATATTTGGTTTTGACTGACCCCGCTTAGCGGGAGAAGGAATATGAATACAATCATCAAAAATGCCCAAATTATTGACGGCACTGGCAAAAAAATGTTTCAGGCTGACATCGGAATCGAAAAGGATGCCATAAAAGCCATTGGTAATTTGGAAAATAAAAAAGCTGATTTAATAATTGACGCTATGGGTCTTTATATTGCCCCGGGTTTTATAGATATTTTAAACCATTCAGATTCCTTCCTAACGGTATTTTTAATGCCCGAAGCCCAGAGCCTTGTTTCTCAGGGAATCACGACCGTTCTTTGCGGCAATTGCGGTTCCTCCCTTGCCCCGTTAATAAACGGCCAGGCAATTAGAGCGATTCAAAAATGGGGAGATATTTCAAAAATAAATATTAACTGGAGGGAAATGGGAAACTTTCTGGATATTATTGAGAGAATAAAATTTGGAGTAAATTTTTCAACTTTAGTTGGCCACTCAACTTTAAGAAGGGGATTAATTGGAGATGTTTATAGGTCATTGCTCCCAAAAGAAATGGAAGATATGAAATATCTGCTGGAGCAAGCGCTAAAAGAAGGTGCTTTTGGTCTGTCTTTCGGCCTTGCTTATTCCCATGCCAAAATAGCTCCCCAGGACGAGCTCATAGAACTAGCCAAAATCCTGAATAAATATCAGGGAATATGCTCCATTCATCTTCGCGACGAATCGGAAGAAATTCTCTCTTCGATTAATGAAGCCCTAACCATAGCAAATTATTCCCAAACATCGCTTGAAATTTCGCACTTCAAAATTTTAGGTGGAAGTTTCTGGATTAAATGGCCAAAGGCAATACAATTTTTAGAAGAATCGTCCCGCGGAGGATTAAATGTTAATTTTGATGTTTATCCATATGATGTTGCCGGTGTAATTTTCCACATTTTTCTACCCGACTGGATTAAAAAAGGAGGAAAAAATGATATGCTAAGACAGTTAAAAAAACCGGAAATTAAGGCCAAAGTAATAGAAGAATTGCAAAAACGTAAATTAAATATGGGCGATTTTATTCCCTCCGTTTCGCCCCTCGGTAAATCCGTTGTTGGAAAAAGCATTGCCACAATCGCCGCTTCCCAGGGGCTCGGCCCTGAAGAAACAGCTTTGAATTTATTGATTGCTTCCGACGGCAGACTTATCGTTTTTGCGCCAGCCATTTCCCAGGGAAACCTAAAACAGGCCGTTATCCATCCCCTGTCTCTTATTTCCACTGATGGAGCCGGCTATGATTTGGATTACGGCAAAAATACCGGAGAGATAATTCATCCACGTTCTTTCGGCGCATTTCCAAGATTTCTGAAAAAATATGTTATAGAAGACCAGCTTCTTACCTGGGAAAGGGCAATTTCCAAAATAACAAGCATTCCCGCAAAAAAAATCGGTTTGAGAAAAAGAGGGGAAATTAAAGAAGGGTTTTTTGCGGACCTGGTAGTTTTTGACCCCAAAACAATTTCCGATAAAGCAGATTTTCAAAATCCCTATCAATTTTCTGACGGAATAGAATATGTTTTCGTAAACGGCGAAATGGCGATAAGAGGAAAAAAATTAACCAAGATAAGGGCTGGGAAAGTGTTAAGAAGAAAATAGTGCTCCTTCCATGAAAAACACAAAAGCTTATGCATCAAAAAATCCCGATTACATTTTGCTCTTTGCTATATTAACTCTAATAGGAATCGGTTTTTTGGCATTGGCTTCGGCTTCAGCGATCCCTTCAAAAGAAAAATTTAACGACCCTTACTATTATTTAAAGCATCAGTTAATTTACGGATTCAGCGCCGGACTTATCCTGGGTTTTTTAGCTTATAAAATCCGGTTGAAAATTTTTGAAAAACTTTCCCTGGCGGCAATGATTGTGACATTTTTTCTGCTGATTCTGGTTTTTTTGCCCAATTTCAGCTACAGCCACGGCGGAGCCCAGCGCTGGATTATTATTGGGCCTTTATCATTGCAACCAGCCGAAATCGCCAAATTTTCTTATATTTTATTTCTGGCAAGCTGGCTGAAATCGAGAAAAAACGAAATAAAAAGTTTCTGGGAAGGAGTTCTTCCTTTTTTGCTGATGACGGGTTTTTTGGCCGGACTTCTAATTTTACAACCGGCGGTTGGAACAGCCGGAATTATTTTAATATCGTCTGCGATAATGTTTTTTGCTGCCGGCGCGAAAATCACCCACATTATTTACTGCTTTGCTCTCGGAATTTTGCTTTTGCTCGCTCTCATAAAAATTGCTCCCTATCGTCTCGAACGAATTAACACTTTTTTAAATCCGGAGGCCGACCCCCTGGGAACAAGTTATCAGGTCAATCAAGCTTTAATCGCCATTGGTTCGGGCGGAATTAGCGGCGCAGGATTTGGAAATTCCAGTCAAAGTTATCATTACATTCCCGAGCCAATGGGCGATTCGATTTTTGCTATTTACGCCGAAGAAACTGGTTTTATCGGCTCTGTTTTCCTCGTAGTTTTATTTATCCTGCTTGCCTGGAGGGGTTTTAAAACCGCAATAAAAAACTCCGGTGATAAATTTGCCCAATTTGTATGCATCGGAATTATTTCCTGGGTAACTCTTCAGGCCTTTATAAACATTGCCGGCATATCAAAAGTTCTGCCCCTGACCGGCGTTCCCCTCCCATTTATAAGCTACGGCGGTTCGGCTTTGGCCATCACCATGATCGCTTCGGGACTTTTACTTAACATCTCAAAAAACGAAACCTAAATTATATGAGAATAATTTTAACAAGCGGCGGTACGGGCGGCCATATTTATTCGACAATTGCCGTTGCCCGCGCCCTCCAAAAAATATCTGAAGAAAAAAAAATATTTCTGGAAATGCTGTTTTTGGGTCCGGATAATTTTCCCGATGTTAAAAGCAAAAAAATTCTTGCTGGCAAACTAAGAAGGTATTTTTCTTTGAAAAATTTTGTTGATTTCTTCAAAATCATTATTGGTTTTTGGCAGACTTTCTGGCATGTTTTTTGGTTTATGCCCGACATCATATTTGGCAAGGGCGGATATGGAAGCTTTCCGGTTATTTTGGTTGGCGTGCTATTTCGAATCCCGACCATAATTCATGAATCCGATTCAGTCCCCGGCCTGACAAATAGAATTTTTGCCCCGTTTGTCAAAAGAATCACCTTTTCTTTTCCGGAAAGCGAAAAATATTTTCCAAAAGCAAAAAAACTGCTTTCCGGGCATCCGATAAGAGAAGGAATTTTATCACCAACAAAAGAAGAGGCCTTATCAGTTCTGAAATTAGTTGGCACAAAACCGATAATCTTTTTTATCGGCGGAAGTCAGGGCGCCAAAAAAATAAACGATATTTTGCTTGAAATCCTGCTGAATTTATTAAAAAAATATGAAATCCTGCACCAGTGCGGTGAAAATAATTTTAAAGAAGTTAAAAATGAAGCCGATGCTTTATTTTTGGCTCAAAAAGCCAATCGCGAATATTACCATCTCTTTGCCACACTTTCCGAAAAAGAAATGGGCTGCGCTTATGCGATTTCCGATTTAATAATTGCCCGGGCCGGAGCGGGAACCCTTTTTGAAATTGCAGCCCGGGGAAAACCAAGCATTATTATTCCTTTGCCATCGGCTGCCGGCGATCATCAGGTAAAAAACGCCTATATTTTTGCCAAAGACGGAAAAGCAATTGTTTTGGAGGAGGCAAACTTTACTCCAAATTTCATCATACAGGAAATAACAAATCTTTTGGAGGACAAGGAAAAACTGATCAGAATAGGAGCAAACGCCGAAAAATTTGCCAAAATAGATGCCGCCAAAATTATTGCTGAAGAAATAATTAAATTAGCCGCAATATAAAATTATTATTTTTTACTTCAGCGTAAATCCGCGTTGATATCAGCGTTGTTCTGCTTCTAAGATGAATAAAAGCAGATTGGCGCGGATAACAAGCAGAGGATCGCGGAAGTTTGCATAAATAAAGTGGTCAGAGTAAGATTTGCTCCATCGCCAACCGGTTCATTTCATATCGGAGGAGCGAGAACCGCTCTTTTTAACTATCTTTTTGCCAAAAAAAATAAAGGAAAATTCATTTTAAGAATTGAGGATACTGATGTTGAAAGGTCAAATTTAAAATGGGAAAAAGAAATCCTTGACAGTTTATTATGGCTCAAAATTAAATGGGATGGAAAACCATATAGACAAAGTGAGAGGATTAAAATTTACGAAAAATATCTAAAAAAACTTCTTGAAGAAAATAAGGCTTATTTTTGTTTCTGCACTCCAGAGGAATTGGAGGGAGAGCGGCAGGAACAACTTAAGGAGGGCAAGGCGCCAAAATATTCTGGCAGATGCGCCATACTCTCAAAAGAAGAAGCAGAAAAATTTAAAAAAGAAGGAAGGCCGTCGGTAATCAGATTCCGCGTTCCATCAAAAATTATTGCGATTGATGATTTAATCAGGGGAAAAATAAAATTTGATACTTTGCTGATAGGAGATACAGTTATTGCCAAAGATGAAAAAACCCCTCTTTACAATTTTTCCTGCGCTGTTGATGATTTTGAAATGAAAATAAGCCACGTTATTCGGGGGGAAGACCATATTTCAAACACTCCAAAACAAATTCTGATTCAGGAAGCCCTGAATTTTCCCCGGCCAAAGTATGCCCATATTCCTCTGACGCTTGGCCGGGATAGAACCAAATTATCTAAAAGACACGGGGCGGTTTCAATCAGCGAATACAAAAATCAGGGCTATCTAGCCGAAGCCATGGTAAATTTTATGGCGCTTTTGGGCTGGAACCCGGGAACCGAGAAAGAAATATTTTCGATGAAGGAACTTATAAAAGAATTTTCTCTGGAGAAAATGACAAAAAGCGGAGCCATATTCAATATTGAACGCCTAGACTGGATGAACGGATATTATATCAGACAAAAATCAATAGAGGACTTAACAAAACTTTGTATTCCATATTTAATAGATGCGAAATTAATTTCTCCAAAAGGTAAAAAATACCAAATTAGAGAAACCGATGAGGAAATAAGCGAGAATCAGCTCCAAAATATTGTGCGACTTTCCCAGGAGAGATTAAAAAAGCTTTCGGAAATAGGGGAGTTAACCAGCTTCTTTTTTAAGGAAAAATTGGATTACAATAAAGAGCTTTTGAAATGGAAAAATATGAGCGATGAAGAATTAAAAATTTCTTTGGAAAAACTTGAAAAAATAATTTCTAAAGTTGAAGAAAAAAATTTCAAAAAAGAGGTTCTGGAAAAATTATTAATGGAAGAAAGTGATAATAGGGGAGTGGGCCCCGTACCAGAGTCGCCTTCGGCGGCACGGTACGGGGTAAAAGATAGGGGAAAACTTTTCTGGCCGTTAAGAGTGGCGCTGTCGGGGAAGAAGGCCTCGCCCGGCCCCTGCGAAATAGCCGAAGTTTTGGGAAAGGAAAAAACATTGAAGCGCATTAAAGAAGCCAAGATATTGTTAAATTATTAAAACTCGGAGGGCTCGGGCAGTCCCTGAAAAAGCACGCGGTCGATTTCCCCAGCGAGGAAATCGCCGCTCCGCTCTCAGCCTCGCTCATCCTTGCTTCGCTCGGAACCTTGCCCGCTCGGCTTCCGAGAGGTCTTTTTCAGGGACAGACCCTTGCCAAAAAGGATTGCTTGCCCCGCACCGAACTTTGTTCTGGTGCAGGGTCTCAAAATCCACATTCCCTCGCCCCAAAGGAGAAAAGGGGGAAGTAGTTAAAATCAAAGGTTAAGCCGCCAACGGATTTAAGTATTTAATTTTTGATATCCAATATAAAAAAGCCACTCTCTTTTGAGAATGGCTTGAAACAGTTAATTGCTTTATCGAGAAACTGTGGGCAATAGAGTTACTTCTATTTTATTTTCTATCAGATAACTTTGCATCCATGAAAAATCTTTACCATCAAGAATTATCATTGGGCCCAATCCGCCCCCTGTTACTACAATAAAATTCTTTCCCCCCCTGGATGTCGCGTAAATAAAGAACATTAAACCAAAATCTGTTTCTTCCCCACGTATAAATTGACTATAATATTTTAGAGAATTTTCCTCATCTGCTGGCATCACAAAAGTCACTTTTTCTATATTTCCTCGTTTAACGCTTTCCAAAAGCCCATTGACGGTAATCTCTTGTTGGTGGTCTTTCGGCACAGAACAACCAAGAGATATTACCATAAAAACAGTTATTATTGCCACCAAAATAATTTTTTTCATCTCTTTCACCTCCTTTTCCTCAGATTTTCAAGTTGCTATCTCTTTTGAGAATGGCAATTCCTTTTTCAGGTTATTCTGTTCTGTAACTGTAATCGTTGCCAATATGACGACCTCAATAGCTCTATAGGTTCTACCATCCAATCAGGTATTAGTTTTTGGGCAACTAGGCGGGTGTTCGCGAATGCTTCTACCAGATAATTTGGAAATTCTGGCGTCCCTCCGCGCTTCACAATCTTTACAATTGCTCCCGCAGAAGCAATTGCTCCATCAAACCCACAATCATATTTTAATCTTAAATGATTTGGTGCAAATAGCATGTTTTACCTCCTTGTCAAAGATCCAGTATGCTTAAACACTTTTCATTATATCATATTCTTATAATTCTGTCAATGGTTTTTATGCTTTTCCCAAAAGCGGGATTTCTTGCCCCGTTAGAAAGCCCTGCTTTTCTAATGGGGTTGGCTGATGCCGCAGCAACATCCCCGAATCCCGCAAGTGCAAATGCCGAAATTGAAAAACTCAAACAGCAAATTGCGGCAAATGAAGCAAAAATAAAAGAGCTTGAGGAGCAGGCCGCTTCGTACCAAAAAACGATAGAAGAGAAAAGGGGGCAGGCCAATACTCTTGTAAATAATATTCTGATTTTGGACAGCCAGAGAAAAAAACTTAATACGGAAATTGAAATAATTGAAAACCAGATAGCGGAAACCGAAACATCCATTGAGAAACTGACTCTTGAAATTAAAACCAAGGAAGCCGATATAGAAACTCTAAAAAAGAGGGTCGAAATAATCTTAAGAACAATCCGGTCTTACGATGAAGTTGATCTGGCGGAACTTTTGCTTTCCGGAAATAATTTTTCCGCGATTTTCAATGTCTCCGAAGCGGTCCAAACTTTGCAGGCGGAAATTCAGGAAAAATTGGAAGACATAAAATTACTTAAAGCAAAACTGGAAGCAGACCGCCAGGACCTTACTTCAAAAAAAGAAGACCTGGGGGACCTTAATGACGACTATCATTACAAAAAAGTGATAGTCGAAGGGGAGCAAAAAAAGAAACAAAACTTATTGAACGTTACAAAGGGGCAGGAGAAAAAATTTCAAAACCTCTTGGCAGACACCGAAGCAAAACAAAAAGACATTCAGAAAGAAATATATAATCTTGAAAGCAAGCTGCAATATCTTATTGACTCGACGAAAGTGCCGGCTGCCAAAAAAGGACTGCTCGCCTGGCCCTGTGAGGGAGTTATAACCCAGGGGTATGGCTCAACGTCCCAAACCGGCTTTATAAATGATTTTTATACTTTTCATAACGGAATAGATATAGCCGCAAGCCTGGGAACGCCGATTAAAGCGGCTCTTTCGGGAAAAGTCATAGCTTCTGGGACAAACGGCAACTATGCTTACGGTAATTGGCTTGCAATTGACCACCAGAACGGTTTAATTACGCTCTATGCCCATCTTTCTACCAAAAAGGTAAAAGTGGGCGAGGAAGTCAAAAAAGGCCAGATTTTGGGCTATATGGGCTCTACAGGCTTTTCTACCGGCTCCCATCTTCATTTTACGGTTTATGCAGCCAGTACTTTTGAAACGCAAGAGAAATGGTTCGGTTTATTGCCCCTCGGAGGCTCGCTTAACCCGATGAATTATTTGTAAAAGAATTTGTTAATCCTGCCAAGGCGGGATGTTACAAATCCTTTTACCCCCCACCAATCCTTGCATGAAGTTTGAGTTTACAAACAACGAAAGCCGATAGGCGGCTTCACCCCGCACCGTATGGTGTGGGACTTCGCCTTAAGAGGGATGGAAATGCAATCTTACCTGCTGGGATTGGTGGGGGGTGCTCAAGTTTATAGCCAATCGAGCTTCGCCTTCGCGAATGCTCAGGCTTGCTCTCTTGGATAAACTTGGCATTGTGCGACCTTTTAGGGCTTGCGTTCTGACTTGGGTATGATAAACTAAAATTAGGTTTATGAGCATTAGGAATATCGTAATTATTCTCATTATCCTGATTCTTATACCAATTATAATGGAAAAGGTGAAAATTTCCCTTTCCAGCTTCTTTTCTCACCCAAAAGATGCTTTTTTGCAACTTTGTAAAGATGTATTCGGATTCTATAAAAATTCCATCGGTTCCTGGATAGGAAATAAAATCAACAACATCATTCAAGAAAAAATCAAAGGCACAAAAGTTGAAATTCAATTAAAACAAGGAGAATAAATACTATCTATTTATATGGTGGGGGAGAGCCCCCATTTTTAAATACAGGCAACGACCCACAATGTGGGTTAAGGCCACTTCTATATTTAAAACGGGAAAAATAAGGCAAACCCCTCCCCTGAACCTCCAAAAATGACCTTTCCAGGACCCGTAATACAATACTAAAAATGATATGGAAAAAATATGATATGGAAAAAATAGAAAAAACAATTATAAAATATATTCCGGATTTTCTAAATTATTGCGCGGTGGAAAAAGGTTTGTCCCAAAAAACCCAGGAGAATTACGGCCGATACTTACAAAGGTTTATTCTCTGGCTCAAGGCCTCAAAGAAAGACGACCTCAAGCCCCATGAGCTGACGAAACAGGACATCTGGGACTACCGCTTATATTTATCAAGGTGTACTACCGAAAGCGGCAAACCCCTTAAAAAAGCCACCCAGGCCTATTATTTGATCGCCTTGAGGGCGCTTCTTGGCTATTTTGTGGCCAAAGACATAGTTTCACTGCCTCCGGACAAAATAACCCTTCCGAAAGACGCCAAAAACGAAAAATTGGTCAAATTTCTTACCTTAGAACAAGTAAAAAAGCTTCTGGACGCGCCCAAGACCGACCAAATTGATAATAAAGAATCCCCTATTGAATTGCGCAATAAAGCGATTCTTGAAACATTATTTTCAACAGGATTAAGAATTGCCGAACTTGTTGCTCTGAACCGCGAGCAATTCGCAAATATACAAAATAAAAAGGATATGGAACTGGGCATTATTGGCAAAGGAGGCCATCCCCGGACTGTTTATCTTTCCGAAAGAGCCCTTTCCTGGCTCAAAGCTTACCTTGAGACCCGGGGCGACAAAGAAAAAGCCCTGTTTGTTAACTACAGGGCGAAAAAAGGAAATGTCGGAGGCCGGCTTAATCGTCGTTCAATTGAAAGAATGGTAAAAAAATATGCGATTTTGGCCGGCGTTCCCCTATTCACCACTCCCCATACCCTAAGACACTCAATGGCAACCGACTTATTGGAAAAAGGAGTTGATTTAAGAACCATTCAGGAGTTTTTAGGACACAGGAATATCATGACCACTCAAGTCTACACCCACGTAACAAACAAAAGACTGCGCGATATCCACCGGAAATTTCACAGCTTGAGCAAAGAGTCCGAAGAACCAACAGAAAAATTGGAGCCAGAAGAAGAACCAGAAAAAAAAGAATAAAGGGTGTCCCCCATCCGAAAACATAAAACACCTTTTTATAAGAAGTTGGTTATCGACTGTGAGGATAGAATTTATCTTTACACTTTAAACAAATAATTTTCCCAACCTTCTGGTCATCCTTAACAACAAAATAATAGCAATCAACGCCGGCTTTTATTTTTGAGCCACAAATATTACAGACCATATCTTCCCAAACTGGCGGGTTTTGTTTTACGATTTCTTTTCCCATTTTTTATTAAAAAAACATGAATCAGTTTCTCTATTTTCAGTATATCATACCAAACAAAAGTAGCCCAGCCCATCCATTCAGGGTATCCCCTACTTCGCCCGCCTTCGTCCCGCCATTATTATTATATTTTTGGTTTTTTATTATTGGCAGCGAGAGAGAAATGGGTGAGTTTACTCATACATTTCGACCGAGCGAACCGATAATATAGTAGAAGGTTTCCTCTTACTCTATTTTGCTAAGAAAATTATTAGTTGTATTATTTTTTAAATTTTTAGGATTTTCTTTTTTCCAAAACGTCGCACAATAATATTTTGCAACATTCCTTCGGAATATCGCAAAATATCCTTTTGCAAGATTGCCTTCAGAATGTCGCAAAATATCATGAACTCTTATCCAGTTTTTGGCAATAAAAAACAGCCCCGTACCGCCCCCGCCAACGGCGGGGCGGTACGGGGCAGGCCCGGATGAACTGTCAAAATATGGGCGACTAACGCCAATCTATATTATTATATTTTAGAAAAATTCTGGCACACAATGAGCCATCTTTTGCTGATTTTATCAGCTCCGACGGATCAGAAGTCCATTTAAGTTCGGCATATTGAGTGCCCTCTTGATTTTTCTGAGGAACTGATATTTCCCCGCTAATTACTTTCACTTCATAATCTCTTAGTTTTAAGATATAATCCCCCCTATCAATTTCATCCTTGCCCAACATTTTAACTATTTCTATCTCTATTCCCAGTTTTATTTTCGCAGCTCTATGAACAACGTCTTCCCAGGGCTCATCGGGATATTTTTTAGAAGCTGTTGGAAACCCCCAATAACCCGGCATGCTGTCGTCATCTAAAGGACGCTTGGTTATAAGATATTTTGTCCTGTCTTCATTATAGATTATCAAAGAAGTTGAATACATTATACGTTTAGAGTTTTTCATATATTTCATTCTACCACTTCGGTGTAAACAAAAAACCCGAAGCAGTCCCGCTTAGCGGGACGCTACGGGGCAAGCCCCGTTCAGATAAAGGTTAGTCAGACAGGGGCTGTAAAGGTTCAGATACATATGATACACTGTTAAGTTTGTAAAACGATAACGTTTTTGGTCGGCAACCTGTTTGTCTGGAGTTTCAGAAGATATTCAGAAGGAGTAAGTTGACCAAGGGCTTCGT
>Ga0315282_10012638_pt1 | contig 12883 bp, 13 predicted proteins | sample YL17G07_20_MG_FD_203693 | JGI IMG/M metagenome (GOLD analysis project Ga0315282, IMG submission 203693) | Sediment microbial communities from Yellowstone Lake, YNP, Wyoming, USA - YL17G07_20 | ecosystem: Environmental > Aquatic > Freshwater > Lake > Sediment | place: USA: Wyoming | collected... | reverse complement strand
AATCGCAGACTACATCATAGACCTTCCCATTCCAGACAGCAAAATCGAAAACGCAATACAAAGCCTGAGGTATGAAGAAATTGTCGAAATCCGAACCTAAGATCTGCCCAAACTGTCCCCTCATTTCTTTTCTACCAATAATCATGGCTGCACGAGCCTGCTACACCCGACAAAAAGACCCTTTAACCCCGCATAAGATCTGTCAAATGCTCCGAGCCTTCGCAAAACAAAACCAGCTAACATCAGACGCCTGCCCCCATTTTTCTCAGACAGAAACAATGGAGCGTTATGTGTATGCCAAGAAAGCAAGAACCAGGTAAATTTTGGCCACAAGTGAGAGCCATGATTTGGGAGAAGGCGCAGGAGCTTTATCAGATGGAGCAAGCTAAAACTATGGGCGAGGATTTTAAAGGCTTAACGGCAACCCGAAAAGAGCTGCGGGAAGGCGGATACTTCTACACAGCCAAGCTGATCGTTTTGCGGAACCTTTGGCAGCAAAAGAAAGGCTTGCCATCAGTCGAGAAAGAAGATTTTTGCCACATGCTAAACAGCCAAACGGAAAATTAAGAGGGTTCTGCGATAACAATGGTCGCGCGAACTGAAGGATACTCTTATCATCACTAGCGCGCGTTATTTACTCCTTCATGTAGAGCAAGTTTTTAAAAGGCTCAGCGTGAAAAGAGGTAATATGAGTATAAAGAACTGGACAAAAGAGGGTAAAAGATGAGTGAACAGTTCTCAATTATACCTATAGATCTGCTAGAATATTCTGGAAGAAATCCGCGTCAAGAAATGCGAAATTTAGAAGAATTAGCTGAAAACATAAAAGAGTATGGCATACTTGAACCCATCATTGTAAGGCCGAAAGAAGAAAAATTTGAGGTTATAGTAGGCGAGAGACGTGTCCGAGCTGGAACAATGGCTGGGTTAAAAGAGGTGCCAGCCATCATAAGAGCCATAACCGATAGGCAAGCAGATGAACTGCGCCTTATAGAGAACGTCTATAGAGATGACCTAACTGATGCAGAAAAAGGAGATGCTGTCCTAACTCTATGGAGGGAATATCATGATAAATACAAAACCATTAATGATGTAGCGAAATATATGGGCATTCCATACAGCACAGTCATGAATAATTGGGTGCAAAAGGCTAGGAAGTTATCTCCTGCGGTGCGTCAACTCATAACCAGAGATGAGTTAGGCGAACAACAGGGGCTACTTCTTATGAAATATGACCAAGCTACACAAGAAAAGTTAGTTTCCACTATTTGGCACCAAATATTAGGTCTAAATGAAACTGAAGAGTTTTTGAGGAAATATGAAGCAAACCCTAGCGCCGACCTTGATTCCCTGGCAAAAGAAGCCAAGGGTATTAAGGAGGTGCATGTCAGACTCGAAGAGCTTTCGGTAGAAGCGAGAGAAGAGGTTGAACGGGTACTAGAAAAAAAGAGAGAGGAGACTAAAGAGAAACGAAAAAGGGCAGTGAAAAAAGCTCGCGAGTCTAAGAAAAAGGGGAAAGCTGAGAGAGCAGAGGAGCCAAAGCCTTTGCCACCTTTGCTTCCAGAAGAAAGGGAACGCTTAGAGGAAGTAAGGGCTAGGGAGACACGTAAGATTTTGGAAGAGCGGAAAAAGAAAGCTGAGTTTATGAAGACAAAAGCAGAGATTACGGAGATGGAAGTCGAGCTTCCTAAGGAACTGTCTGAGGAATATCGCAAGTGGATAGAGGAAACCAAGCGCAAAGAAATAGAGGAACGGAATAAGTTAAATGACTTAACTTCAACGGAAGATTGGGTGAAGTTCACCAAAACTTGGTTTATTCATAATCCACCGCCACGTAAACCTGGTGAGATGCTTCATCCATCAAAATTCCCAGAGACCTTGATAGCCGAGTTTATTGGATTCTTCACTAAAAAGGGACAAATTGTTCTAGACCCCCTCTTAGGGACTGGTTCCACTCTTGTTGCATGTGATATGACGGAACGTATTGGCATCGGAATAGAGTTGGAAGAACAATGGGCTAAGATTGCGAGAACGCGCACCAAACAGGCGATAATTCTTGGAGATTCCAGGAATATTGATAAAATGAACATTCCACAAGTTGACTTCGTTATAACAAGTCCACCTTATTGGAACCAGTTAAAGCGAGCCAGTATAAGGCAAGAGGAAAGAAGTGATCTTGGCATCCCAACGGAGTATAGTGCGGATGAAAGGAACATAGGCAATATTGACGATTACGAAAAATTCGTAGAAGAACAGAGAGAAATTTTAGATAAGGTCTATGATGTCGTCAAGCCAGGCGGATATATGGTGGTCATAACTAACAACGTTTTCTTTGATGGAAGATTATACCCATTAGCTTTTGATACCGCAATTAGCCTTTCAAGGAGCAGAAGGTGGATTTTGAAGGACGAGAAGATATGGCTTCAAGATAATAAAAGATTGCTACCACTAGGAGTTTTCAATGCTTGGGTTGGAAACCGATGCCATGAATACTGCCTCATTTTTAGAAAGGAAGCTTAAAGATGGATAAAAAGCAGTGTATGTTGAACTATGCTCAAAAACAAACTCCCATAAAACTTTCTACACTTGGCTTCACCATTATTAAGACTGAGAAACATTTTGAAAAAGCCTATGCAATGCATGATGCGGCATGTGCTTACGTTGTTCATAAATATCTACAAAAGAAATACACCATTTATCCGATAGGTATAGACTTAAGGAAACAGAAGGTGATAGTCAAAGATGAGCTTCCGAACTACTTTGTGGAGAAGAATGGCGAAATATTCTGTTTTGATGCAAAGGCTAAGTCATCTGTGCGATTCTTTGGTTGGGTAAATGACCGGGCTATAAGGAGCTATCGAAAACTTGCGAGAACATGCAATGTTCCCGTGTATCTGAATTTCGTTCAAGTAGTAGGCGGAGAAGTCAGAGGAGAAATGGGTTATTGTGATGTGCAATGGAAACCAAAAGTCAAAGGACATAGAGCTTGGAACGGAAATCTCGTCTGGATATTTGACTGGGAAAAAGGATTAGCTCGTATATAATCATCACTCGGATACAACACCCTAAAAACAACACGCTAGCCTATCACTCGTCACTCGAAGACGCAACAGAACCATTTATGTTAACCTTTTTAAATTTAATTTGTTCCTTGTTCATAGTACTACTGCAAGGAGCCTAAGGTGCAGAGGAGAGCATCGCCATGAAGAAACACCAGATTCTTGGCAAACCAGGCGCATATGAGGTGCTTCAATTCTTGGAAACACATCATGATTCATCCAGAGATCAACTTGTTTTTTACATCGAAAAGATTGGCGTCGTGGAAGAAGATATTAATCAACGATTAGATGATCTCCAGAAAAGTGGCTTTGTGCATAAAAGGTTTTCAAGAACTAAGAGAACAGACTTATTCAGAATCACGGATGAAGGATTAGAAGCGCTATTGCTTGTGGATGTAATAAATGGCACTTGTTTAAGTTCAGTCTTGGATAGATTGCCATCGCTGAGTCGGAAATCGTTTGGGCTCATAACCAGTGATATTACAGGTTATTTCCTGGGAACGCTTACGTACTTGAATGACTTCTTGTACCTGTATCTCTGTTCTCCATGGATAAGACTCAGAAATGGAGATCTCGATAGTTTAGACTATGCCTTCCGAAGAGCTCAGCGAATGACAGGCGTTTACCCTAAAGTTTCAATAATTACTCGTCCAATGGTAAGAAATGAGACGCGTCAGGAGGACACGAGGGGCATCGCATGGAAGCAACAGATTGCAAGAACGTTGCTCTGGTTTAAAGAAAGAAAAGCTGACATCGTGGGCCACCCAAATTTGCATACAAAATTGTACATCATTTGGGGCAAAGAGAGACAGGTCGCCATTTTTGGTTCGGAGAATCTCACAGGAGTAAGAAATGTTGAGCTTGGTATATATATCGATGATCCAGTCATTGTAAATAAGCTTTATAGGTACTGGCTAGAAATATATGACGCAAGTGAGAGTGTAGGTGATATATCCCGTGGATAAAGAGCCACTTTCTAAATGGTTTGGACTGAAGAGGAGTAACTATGTCTTAGATCCACGCGCAAATGAAGAAGATGCACTATTTTATGCGCGAAGAACATCGGTCGACATCAACAAACAGATTACTGACTTAGAGATCTCGCTTGGTGCGAATCTTGCTCCTAAAAAATTGTACTGGGGGACCTCAGGGGGAGGAAAGACTCACACTATTTACAAGTTATTGTATGAACTTGGTGATAGACTTCCGATAATTCCGGTGCTAGTCGATTGTCCAAACATGACAAAGAGCTCAACCTTTGTAGTTCTTTTTCAAGAAACAATGAAGAAACTGAAAATGGATTTCGTAATATCACTTCTGCGAGATGCTCTCAATGATGCTATCAAGGACGTAGGGATCGGTAATCCAGAACTGGCGGAGAAGAAGCTATGTGAAATCATGGAAAATGAAGACTTGGGGAGAGCAACCTACTGTTTAACTCAAACACGTTTCGATGTGATGACGCTTTGGAAATGGGTTTCAGCTGCGGGCACGACCTCACGAGAAAGGTCTGAACTTAGGGTTACATCTGATTTGCTAGATGCTGATCCCAGAAGCCTAGCCCAAATTTTGCTTACTTTCGGAAAATTGGTGAAAAAATATAAGAAAAAATCGCTAGTCATGGCGTTTGATGAACTCGATAGAGCCAAAGGACTTAATGTGGATGCGGCGGGGACCTTTTCGACAGCGTTTACCGTACTTACAGATCCCACCGCTTCAGACATATCTGTTTTCTTGTCAACATCTGCAGAAAGACAGAGAGACGTTCCTGCAATGATAACTAAACCTGTTCTTACACGTTTAGGCGAATCAATTGGGGGAATCATTGAAATTCCTGTAATGACGCCTCAAGAAGTTGAGCCTTTTGTTAAAGATCTAATAAAATATGTCCGTGACCCAGGTATCAACATCAAGAAGTTGATAGATTTGGCGAAGACAGAGACTAGTGAACAAATTCTGGAGGATTTGTACCCTTTTACCAAAGAAGCAATAGAGAGCATAAAGCTCAAAGTGGGAAAAGAAATAATTCCTAGACACATATGTATGGTGATGTCGAGAGCATCTTCTTATGCCAAACAAATAGAAAAAATGCATGTAGTAACAAGCAAATCAGTAGAGAACTCTTGATAGGGAGACAAAGTGATATCTACACGACGGATTAGGTTCGAAGATGGATATTACATCCCTCATCCTCGTCTCAAAGTTACTACCATGCAAAACAAAGAGTTTCTCATCGGAGCTCTAGAAGAAGGAGAAATTGATGCTATTTTCATAGGTAAAGCGGCAGAATTCAATGGCGACATGGGAAAAAACCTGTGGCTTGACACCAAGGGTGCACATGTTGTTTATATCATGGGTAAACGCCGAAGTGGTAAGAGTCATACTCTTGGAAATATAGTTGAAGGCTTAATCAACGATACATTTCACATTGGCACCCTTAAGCAAGCAGTATTGATTTTCGACACATTAAACATTTTTTGGACTATGGATAAGCCGTCCGTGGATCAATTAGATGAATTGGAAAGATGGGATCTAAAACCCGAGCAAGTTCAGAGAATGGCTGTATACTATCCTCGAGGGATGGGGCACTCATATTACCCGAAATCTTACAAAGAATTCTCTGTCAGACCTTGTGATCTGGATGGCACAGACTGGGCTTCGCTTTTTGAATGGGACCCGCTGCTGGATCCCATGGGGCAGTGCATCAGAGAAGTCTATCAGCGTATTGCAGTTGAAGGGTATTATGATGGCGTGAAGAGAATTGATGCGAAATCAGACTACTCTATTGATGACATGATTCAATGTATTCGAGGGGGTCAATTGAACTTCCGGAGAGAAACGCTCGATGCTGTGGAGCGTCGCTTAGCCGCTACCAAAAGCTTGTCGATATTCTCTTCTCAAGGAACTAGTGCTCATGATCTCTTCAAAGTAGGTCAAGCAACTGTTCTCCTTCTGCGAGATCTCGACCCGCAAGTCCGGGGACTAGTTCTGGGGCTGCTTGTTAAGAAGATTATTCAACTTCGAGGCATCACCACTGAATGCGAGAAGCGAGCGGAAATAAAAATTCAAGAAGCGAAGAAATTGAATTCCCATGAAAGAACTCGACTTGAGTTGGAAGCAAAGCAGCTTGAAGCCAAAGCTAAAAGTGGCTTACCACGTGGATGGATACTAATAGACGAAGCGCATAATTATATTCCTAATACAGGTATCATTGGATCTAAGGCTCCTCTAAAGCAATACATTAACGAAGGTAGAAATATCGGACTATCCATTGCAGCAACTACGCAACAGCCATCAGGGCTTGATGCGGCAATTCGAAGAAATGCCGATGTTTTGATAGTTCATTCAATTACCATGACGAGTGACATTGAAGTCGTATCTAATATGCTCAATACAACTGTGCCTGACGAAGTGGAGATTGGCCACGAACATATTGAATCTAGGACGTTTGAATATATGGTTAGAGAACTTCCCTTGGGATTTGCCTTAATTGATTGCCAAAATGCCAATCGTGTTTTTTTGGCGAAAATTCGGCCTAGAGCTAGTGCTCATGGCGGCAGAGAATTTTGACCAATACAATACGCCTCGTGTTGAATACACATGAACTGGCTCGACGGTTAGGATATCTTGCGCTTTTGGTCAAGCATTGCACAAAGCCTTCAGAAGGCACAAGCCTGGAGTCAGCCAGCAATTGTCTAAATGAGAAACTAAAAGCCATGGGTGAGAGAGTTAATGAGCGAGCTTGTCAATTTGTCGTAGATTATGCGTTGAAAATAGGTCTCTTACGGGGAGAGTTGCAATGGTCCCATCGAGGATATGTCATCAATAAATATGCTACAGATTCACTTAATCTATCAGGCAAAGCTAGAGTAGTTTTGCTAAAATACTTCCTGGATGGGGATGGAGCCTTTCCGATTCTTTTCTTAAAGGAACTTAAGGAAGTATACAAAAAAACTGGTGACGGTATTGTTTTAGCAGATTTTCTTTCTCCAAATGAGGAAAACCAAAGCGGACTTGAACGCATTTTCTTGAGGATAGTTGACACATACATGACAATTGCCACTGAACTACATCAGCGCCATGCCATGCAAACACTGGCGAGAAATGCGATGCAAGGATATTCCAATCATGTTCGAATTCATAAAAGTCTCGCTCACATAGATCCACTAGTAGATCTGGGAATAATCCAAAGAGTTGACATTCCAGATAAGAGAAAAATGGGTAGAACAAAATACCTACCCGTCTTATTGAAGTATAAGAATGAACGTAGCAACATGGTTGAAAGCTTCCTCCAAGAATTTGGTGATATCTTGGAGCTTGATGAAATAATGGGGCCACAAGGTGATTTCTTCAAAAGAGCATCACGCCTGTATAACATTCCCACAGAAAAGATAAATCTTGGAAAGCACTTTGGTCTTCTTCTAAACGAAATCTTGAAGGCCTACGAGACATATAGAGATGATGCATTTCGTCTTGCCCCACTAAGTGCCGTATATGATACTGTGTGCGTAGAGCTCTTGTTTCCGCCTAATAGTAAACTATGTGAACAATCGGATGTTTCTAGCGCAGTCAGTACTCTACAATCCGAGTCATGTGGGGGAATACGTTTTCACGTTGATGATTGGGGGGTAAGAAATTATCTCGTAATCTCAAGAGAATATGAAGAACAATTGAGAAAAGTCAAGGATTGAGAGACCTACTCTTTTCGCTCATACCGTTTGAAACTTCCATATCTCTGTTGCCACAATTGGTGTTCAAGAGATGCGTGCACGCATTCAAATACTTCCGTTCGAAGCGAATTCAACAAGATATAATTGGCGAAAGCTGATATTGGAAAATCCCTCAAGAAACTCTTTCAAACACCGTCTTTACGAAATCCTGTGTTATTCTTTTCGGATAGATCTCTTTTTCAGCTCTTGTAGTAACCTCGTCTAAGTGCTTCATTATTTCTCGTGGGGTAAGATCGGCTTCTTGTGAAATGTATTTGATTATCGACTTGATTGCATCCTCAGTATAAGGATAGTACTGATCTTCGGCCTTTTCTTTTCCAAATTTCTCGTTATTTATCAAGTCAAGCACAAAATCAAAGCTATCTTCCAATGTAAGCGGCGCGATCTCCACTTGTGCCGTTACTCTATTTAATAAGTCCTCGATCAGTAGTTCCCTAAACTTGGCTACATCTCTCGAGGCAAAAGATAGAATTAGACACAGGTTGTCGGGACACGCATCAAATACGTCCCGAAGAGACTGCTGAATAATTGCGAAATTCTTCTGACTTGCTTGTTTTATAGTAGCGAAAAAGTGACAGTCATCAAGCATCCAAAATACAGCATCGTAACCATTGCATTGATTCCCCCTGTAGGTGAGTGTTCTCAATATGCAACGTGTTGCCCTAACAAAATCGGAATCATCGACTAGATTAGATGTTATACCTAAAACTTTAAGTTCTCTTTTTGACAAACGTTCACCGGATAGCCATGCTTGAGAGAGCAGGCAAAGAGGGTCTCGGTATGAGCCAGTAAGCGCAATTGTCCTTCCAAGAATCATTATTACTTGAGCCATGTCAAGCCAATTATTGGAGATTTCATTGTTAACAATTTCTAAAGCTCTCATTTCTCCTTTCGCATCAATCCCCTTCGGATTAAGCTTCTTCCAAATGTCTGCTACAACATCTGAAAACGATAGAAAGTTAATCGCATTGAAAAAGCCATGTTGATAAAGGTCAGCATATCTTTTCATTTGCTTTGGTAGTGGAGAGTAAATAACACTTATTCTTCTCTCTTTTTCAAAAAGCCACTTAAAATGAAGAAGCGAATGGGATTTTCCCGCACCCACATATCCCCATACGCAGCATATAGACGATCTCTTCTTTTCTGAACATCCTTCTAGAAGGGATAGCATGTTTTCGAGTAGCTTCTTTCGGTCGGCCCACAAGTCGGGAGTTCGCTCCGGAACAACACGAAAAGGCCAATTTGTGAAATACAAGTTATCACCTTCGAAGTATTATATTAATAATTCATAGTTATTATTTATAAGCATCTTTGGGGTGTTCGCCAAAAATTGCCAGAAATGGGTTTCTTGGTTGGCGGCGAAAGTTTCGTTTGGAGCCACAGAGGTCTGTTAAAGATAAGGGAGTTGAGACCAGATGATTCGATTTTGGGAATTGATGAGAAAGGCAGACCATGCTGGTCGACGATTCCAAATGGGATTCGAAAATACGGGAGAACCAGAATTTTCAGAATAACCACTGATGGAAATGAAGTATGGTTGTCAGAAGGTTGCGAAGCTTATACAGTAGAGGGAATAAGAAAGGCCTCTGGTCTTTCAAAAGAAGATCTTCTTGAGACCTTTAATATCCCCGAGGAAATACGCGTTTTTCTTGAAGGCCAAGAACCCGCATATGTTATGACTGATGCGGGTCCTATAGTGATAAAGGAAAAAATGGCATACCTCTTGGGTACGCAGATCAAATCTAGAAAATATGAACACAAGGTTATAATCGATGGACTTAATCCTGACTACGCATATATTCTGGCAAAACTATGCTCTGAAGCGCTGCGAGAGCAGTTTATTCAAGGAAAAATCTATTATGTGGCCGGAGGGAAAAAAGTTCGGATCGATTGCGAAGCTCTTGCCTCTATTTGTTCTAGCATTTCTGAAAGGAACATTCCCTTAAGTGTAAGGGAATCTAACGCAACTACATTAAAGGAACTTCTCTGCGGGATATTAGATGCCATCTTGTATTTAGATGAGGCCGAAACTCCACCAACTTATTTCCAGACATTTGGGGTCCAAAGCGAACTTCGACGCTTTATATTTAATGTCTTAAGACTTTATGGAATTATCCCCGCCAAGACTTATGTAATCCATCCATCAGAAGGACTCACCTACATGAGAACCTTCATCAACATATCGGACCTTTCAAGAATAGGTCTCAGATTTATCCGTTCTAAAGAAACCATTAAAGAAGTCAAACCTCCAATTAAAAAAATGAGCTATTCAGCTGTTAGAAACGTGGTGAAGTTTAATGATGTAGCGTACTACCTTTTGGAGCCCAAGCTTCACTGGAGCCCAATCGTTGATCTTACACCTTTACACCGTCACATTTTACCTTGATTCTTTGCATACTCGAAAGTGTATTAATGAGCTGGAATTTGTCGACTGTCAAGTTTGACATTCTCTTCCTCTTTTAGAAACTTTAGTCGCCATCTTGCCGTGTCACGTATGAATTCTTCTCTTGTTATGAATCCTAAGTGCTTGTTTTCTTCTATGAAGTTTTCAATCTCTGCAAGCAGTTCAGGTGGCAATATCACTGAACGATTGAGCATGGCTTCTATGGCGTCCTGGTACGTCTACATCTTGCCCGTTTGCGCCATAAGCGTTCCAACAGTTGCCGTCATTTTTCCATGCATGCCTTTCTCAAGTAGCGTCTTCTGGACTGACTTATAATAAGCTTACAAATTTTAATTTAAAACTTATAATACTAGCTTGAATGTTTCATAAATTGAGGGGAGCGATTTAATTGAGGCTGAATGGAAAAGTTGCTTTAGTAACAGGTTCAAGTCGTGGAATTGGAAGAGCTATCGCCTTGACGTTCGCTGAGGAAGGGGCGAACGTAGTTATTAATTACATTAGTTCAGAGGATATGGCGCGAGAAGTTGTTTCGAAAATAAGTTCAATGAGGAGAAAAGCCTTCGCTGTTAAAGCAGATGTGTCAAGCATCAGAGAAGTTGAGGATATAGTTAATCAGTGCATTGAAAATTTTGGTCGGTTAGACATTCTTGTTAATAACGCTGCTGACGCCTCAGTCATGGAGTTTTCGTTGGGCAATCCTGATTGGGAGGGTTGGCAGCGAATGGTGGATGTTAACGTTAGAGGAATGCTTCTATGCTCTCAGGTGGCTTCCAGACATATGCTGAAACAGAAAAGCGGCAACATAATCAACATTGTGGCTGATTGGGCTGGTGGTGGATTAAGCTATATGCTGACAAAGTCAGCTGGTATTCCGTTGACGAAAGGTTTGGCTAGAGCCTTGGCTCCACACATACGGGTAAACGCAATCCAACCAGGGTATATAAATACTGGCTGGATCTCAGCCCTACCAGATGAGGTCAAAGAGAAAATGAAAGAAAGCACTCCTCTCAAAAGATGGGGACAACCAGAAGATATAGCCAAAGTAGCGGTTTTCCTGGCCTCGGATGAGTCAGCCTACATGACTGGCACGGTTGTCATTGTTGATGGTGGGGCATCAATTAATCCTTGGTCTCCATAACGCATTAAAATCTATAACGTTAAACAAGAATAGATAACGTTTAGAGGAGAGAATACAAATTTTAATAAGCCTTGCATAAAATGGGTGGAAAATAAAGGCTTGCCGTCAGCGGAAGAGGAGGAAGCCATGCAACAATAATGTTGCTGGTAAGAATGAGTTTTATTGAAAGAGAAGTTGCCGTTGGTTCTTTAAAGGATATGTTAGATCTTTGAGAGTATGTTCGAGTATTTTTCCATCCTTATCGTTTTTCCTTCTGGTTGTATAAGCCAAGTCATCCAGCAAAGTTCTATGGGTCTGTATCCGCAAGTTAAAGCGGTTTCTTCGGCTCTCTTTACAAATTCTATGTTATTTTCCACAGGCTCCAAGCCAGCCCTCTCTAGAATCTCGTTTATCACTCTCTTGACTATCTTGTCGGGCATTACAGTGTCTACTCCACCCATCATTCTCAGATATTGAAACGTGACTAGGCCAACTCCTTTAATCCTTCCAACAGGGTCTTCTCTCCACTTCTTAAGGTTAGCATTTCTCGCCCAAGTTCTCAGAGCTGGTTTATCATCATCGCTTGTTGTTGACAAATAAGATGCAACATTTTTCGCGGTAATCCATGATCTCTTATTTCTCCATATTTCCCTCAACTCGTTCACGTCTGCTTTTGAAAGGTCTTTAAGATTTTTTATCCTCCCATTTTCAACAAACTTCCCGTTAAATTCCTCAACCTTCGGAACAACCGCTGCGAAATAGTTTAAGCCAATTGACGTGAAGGCTGCATCCACAACCATTAAAACCACGCTTCCTCCCCACCTCTCCGTCCTAAGGCATCTACCGCAATGCTCTTCAATTCCAGAAACCTTCTGCATATAACTGTCAACCACCCTTTTTAACAGATTCATCCAATCACCCTTTCAAATCAACTCTTCAGGTATTCCGCTTGGAGTGTATGCAACACGTGGCTCTTCTTCTACTTCCCTAGCTATCTCTGCCCATTAATTCGTCTGGTTGAACACCTTCTACAACAATTTTTCTTATATGTGCCAAAAGTCCAGACGCCAGGAATATTCTGGTGGCCATTTACACAACTCCTGTTATTTCCTCTGTCTTCTTCCGCTGCTTTCTTTTTAGCCATGCTTTTATGAACTCTTCTATTTCACGTCTGTTATACGGATCTTTCCAAGCGGATTCGAGAGCCTGACACTCTTCAGTTGCGCCTATAAGCCCAAAATAAGCCAGAAGCTCATGATAAAGCTCCTCAGCCTCAATCTCGCTTAACCATACACGCATTTCAGAGAGGATGCCCATTAATACGGCTCTGCTCATACCAACCACCAAATTCATCAGGCAAAACCATGGTTAAAAGGGCATCGTTTAGGAACAGGCTTTTCGCCCTTGCTGTGTTAGGCTCCATAGAAACAGCAAATAACACGCACGAACATGCTGTAGGCTTTTAAAATTAACCAGGGCATGGGCTTTCTGTTCACTTTAACTCATCTCTCCCCACTAGACGAGCGTGTTGTTTCACCGCTTGCTTTTTAAGGGTTTATGGGGAAAACCAATT
>Ga0315282_10012637_pt1 | contig 12885 bp, 8 predicted proteins | sample YL17G07_20_MG_FD_203693 | JGI IMG/M metagenome (GOLD analysis project Ga0315282, IMG submission 203693) | Sediment microbial communities from Yellowstone Lake, YNP, Wyoming, USA - YL17G07_20 | ecosystem: Environmental > Aquatic > Freshwater > Lake > Sediment | place: USA: Wyoming | collected... | reverse complement strand
CTCGGTCGTGCTGAAGTCGAACAGGCCCGCAGCCACCTCGGGAGCCTGCACACCCTCGAAGCGCCACTCCCGGGTCGCCAGCTTCGCGCCCTTCTTGTCGAGTGCGGTGAGGGTGAACGCCGCGCTGCCCTCGGCACCCTCCGCGAGGAGCACGCCTGACGTGCCGGCGATCAGCCGCCCGGCGGGCACCGGACCCTCGAGCTTCGCCACTGCCGGTTCGCCCCACAGCGCCCAGTCATAGTTCGCGTTGCCGCCGATGGCGTTGGTGAGCAGCCGGAACTGCACGGTCCGGCCGGCCCAGCGCCCGAGGTCCAGAGCTAGCGGCGACCAGGCCGACTGCTTCACGACCCGCTCGCCGATCCGCTCCCCCTCGGCCTCGACCGCATACAGCACGCCGTTGAACGCCGCCTTGGGGTCGTCCAGCTTCGCCCCGTCCGAGATCGCCGTGCTGCACAGGAACAGCAGGCGGTCACCGGCACCCAGCGGCGGCAGCTTCAGCGACCAGGTCACGGTCGCATCACCCTCGCCGTTGGGGTGCAGGAAGATGGCCGGCTGCGTGACGCCGCCCGCCACACCGGCCGGGCGCACGCTTGCCTCCATGGCGTTGACGGCCGTGCCCTGGCCGAACTGCGCCACGAGGTCCGAGACCACGGAGGCCACCCCAGGCTGAGCCATCGCCCCACCTCCCATCGTCAAGAGCGCCAATGTCGCCGCGATCCATGCGAAGCTACCGACTCTCATCCGCGTCGCCTCCGTCGTAGCGGCGTCACTCCGTGACGCCATCCGTAGCCGGCGGGCCGCTCCGCGCGCTCGGCGCGCAAGGGTGCCGGGTCACGGAGTGACCCGGCTACCCCGGAGGGCCGCGCAACGCTCCTGCGCCAGCTCGTAGATCGTCAGCAGCCGCTGCGTCGCCTGCGGGATGTCGTACCGCTCGGCGTCCCGTCGCGCCGCTGCCGCCAGGCCCTCCCGCAAGCTGCGGTCGGCCACCGCCCGCCGCAGCACTTTGGCGAAGCCCTCCGCACCGGCTCCGGCCGGGCTCAGCAGCCCCGTCTCCCCTTCGCGCACCATGTCCTGCGGCCCTGGCGCCCGCACCGCGACAACTACGGCGCCCGCGGCCATTGCCTCGGTCAAGACCAGCGGCTGCACTTCGGTAAGGCTCGTCATCACGAACAGGTCCGCCGCTGCCTGGTACGGCGGCATCTCGGGGTACGGCACCCGGCCGGCGAAGATCACTCGCTCCGTGACGCCTAGCTCCCCGGCCAGCGCCTGCAGGCTGCCCAGCGCCGGGCCGTCCCCGACCAGCAGCAGCTTGGCCGGCAGACCGTCGCCGGCCACCAGCGCAAAGCCCCTCACCAGCACGTCGAGGCTCTTCTCCGGTGCGATGCGCCCGGCCGACAGCAGCAGCACCTCGCCGGGCGCGATCCCGAACCGCCGCCGCACCGGCTCCCCGTCCGCCGCAGCGAACGGCGCGAGGTCGGTGGCGTTGGGCAGCACCTCCACCGGCCTCAGCACGCCTTGCGCCCGCAGCCAGCCCTGCATGGACTCGCCCGGCGTCGCCACCACATCGCACCCGTTGCAGTATCGGACCACCTGCCGGTGGATCAGCGGGCGTAGCAGCACCCGCGGCAGCATGACGTAGTGCAGATACTGCTCGTACTGGGTGTGGATGGTCGTGACCAGCGGCAGGCCGCGCCGTTGGGCGTAGTGCGCCCCCCAGCTCCCCACCCACCACGGGTGCTGCGTGTGGATGAGGTCCAGCGGCAGGCGCGCCAGCGCCCGGCTCACGGTGGGGCTGAGGGGTAGCGCGAGGGGGTACTGCACTCGGGCCGGAGCGGGAATCGCCGGGTAGCGGATCGCGTGCGGCTCGTGGTCGTCCTGGCCGGGCACGCGGGGGGCGAAGACGTACACGTCATGCCCAAGCGCCTCCAGCCCCCGGCGGAAGGCCTCGATGGAGTTGACCACGCCGTTGACGGTGGGCAGGTAGGTGTTGGTGAAGATGCCGACGTGCAAGCTGTGGTCAGTCGCCCCCTCGTCCTGGTGGGATCCCCCGTCGGTGGGCCAGGTCGCCAGACCTGCCATTCATGCTGGTGGGGCGGGCTTCCAGCCCGCCATCCATGCCGTCGGTAGGACAGGTTGTCTCAACCTGTCCGTGCTGTGGTCGGACTGCAGGGCACGCACCTGTGGCGCGCCATCCGTGCCGCTGTAGGGGCGACCCAGTGTGGTCGCCCTTCCGGAGGGGCGCGCTTCCGGCCCGCCACCCGCGCGTCGGGCGAGACGCCCAACCCGCGCCGGACCTTACCCCTGCGGCGCCGACTTGGCGCCGGTCCCGGTCGCCGCGGGCGCCAGGTACTGCACCTTTTGCTGCAGCAGCCGCACCAGCGACTCATCCAGGGCCCACGAAACCAGCATGTCGTCGGCCTCCTCGGGCCGGGGTCCGTAGGCAGCGGCCGTCTTGGCCGCCAGCTCCTCCTTGGCTTCGTCGTACGCCTGCGCGCTCATCGTGCGCGCCTGCCGCCAAGTGCTGAGCAGCAGTTGGGGCGTGACGGCCGGGTTGCCGCTCTGCGCGGACTGCACCTCGGCCTCGTTCGAGGCGGAGGCGTCGAAGTCGGACTGGGAAACGTGGCGGAAGTGGTCGAGCATCTGCAGCGCCCGCTGCTGGGCGAGGTCGGCTCCGACGATGATCTGGATCTGGTCGGGACTTAGCGCCTCGCGCAGCAGCGCCGCCCCGTCCTTCACCTGGGCCTTGGAGTCGGCGTCCATGGCCTGGCCGAAGGCGTCGGTAGCCTGCTTGATCTGGTCCTGGAGGTTCGCCGGCACCTCCTGGTCATCGCGAAGCAGCAGCCCCTTCTGCTGTTCCAGGAGGGCCTGCAGCGCGTCGGCCTTCTGCTTCGCGTCGCCGGTCAGGGAGGCGGCGGCCCGCTGGCGGATCTGGGTAGCGGCCTGCATCAGGTCCTGCGCCTGGTCGCGCGTGAGGTTCAGCCGGTTGAGCTGGTCGAGCAGGTCCACCTCGACCTGCAGTTGCTCGATGTCGGCCAAGCCCTGGTGCTGAGGAGCCTGTCCGGCAGGGGCAGTGGGAGCGGCCGCCTGCTGCCCACGCAGGCAGCCCGCGAAGGTGAGAACGCCCCACGCGGCCGCCACCGCGGCGACGACCTTGGCTCTGTGCGTCAACGTACGCCTCCGGGACTCGTGCATACCGGGTCTCCAGGGGGCCGGGACTAGCCGTCGGGTGCCCCCCGCGCGGGATTGTAGCATAGCGGTGGAGGAGGGTCAACGAAGCAACAGGCCGAGCGGATCGCGGCCCGCTCGGCCTGTGTCTGCACTCCCGCGCACGCGGTGCGCGGCCTGCTCGGCCGCTACTCCCCCGCGTCGCCTCCGCCTGACGGCGGGCCGCCAGCGTTCCTCGGAGGCGGCAGCTCCCCGGCGCGGCGGCGGGCGGCCCTCAGCGCGTAGTGGAGGATGACCCCCGCCAGCACCAGGAACGGCCCCACGACGATGATCACGTAGATCAGCGCCGTGAGCACACTGGTGATCGCCCGGAGGAGCATATCCCATGCGTTCTTGATGTGACTGACCGGTTCCCACATGACGGGTCTGGGCGGGACGACAACCCTGGGCTCCGTCGTCAGCGTCACCTGGACCGTGCTGAAGGCGACCTGGTCGTTGAGGTAGCGCAGTTGCCCCTCGGCCTGCTCGATCTCGCCACGGACGCGGACCAGCTCCTTCTCCACCTCCAGGATCTCGGACAGCTTCCCCTGACGCTCCAGCAGCGCCAGCAGGCGCTTCTCCTCGAACTGCTTGGTGCGCAGGCGGGCCTCGGTGTCAATGAACTGAGTGGTGACCTCCTCGCCACTCACCTCGTCCGACAGCACCTTGCCCAGTGAGCGGGCGCGCTCCAGCACCCCGGCGAACTGCCGGGCGGGCATGCGCAGCGTCATGTTCGCTTCAGTGCGGTTCTCACCCACATCATAGACCTTGAGGTTCGCCACGAAGCCGTCAACCTGCTCAGTGAGGACGCCCAGCGTCTTGGTTCCCGCCTCGACCTCCTGCGCAGTGCGGACCTGGACCGCGATCTGGGCGGTCTTGATCACCTTGCGCTGCGAGGGAGGCACGGCGAGGACCTGGGCCGCGGTCGCCGGGCCTTGCTGGGACTGGGCGCCCTCCATCTCCCCCGCCATCGCCGGGGCGGCAGCGCCCGGCGCCGCGCCCGCGGCGGGCGGCCCGCCCCCAGCCTTCATCATCTCCTCGGGGGCCGACATCGGCGGCCCGCCGGTCGTCGTCGCGCCGCGCTTCGCGGCGCAACCGGGCATCCCGACCGCCACGACCAACACAGCCACCACAACGGTGATCACGGCCGTGCCCACGACCAGCCGTCGTGTGCCGGACCTGGCTGGCAACATTGCTGCGTCCCTCCTGTCGCGACGGCGGCCTGCGGCCGCCGAGGCTCCTCGGTTGCCTGTAGGTCGCTTGCCGCCGCCAGAACCCTACACGGCCGGAGCCGGCCACAGCGCAGATGCTTCGCTGGGCTCAGCATGACACTGCCGCACCCTCCCCGCGATGCGAACGGCGCTGGCGGGTGTCGCCCTGAGCGCAGCGAAGGGTCTCTGTCGCCATCCGGGCGTGACACGCTGCCGGCATGGCCCTCATGCCCGTCGGGCGAGCGCCTCGGACGCGGGCACGAATGCCTGCGCCACGCGGATGGAGGGCAGATCCCCTCGGCCTTGCACAGGGCAGGCTGGCGACCTGCCCCGCCGATGCGGGTCGGGCACGAATGCCCGACCTACGCGGAGTCGGGCGGGACGCCCAACCTACGCGGCGCCGGGCTCAGAAGCCGGCCACCGCCGACTGGTTCCCCGCCGCATCGGTCTGCCGACCGAACCACTGCGCCTGGGCGAGGTCGAAGGGCAGCGCCGTCACCGGCAGCTCGTGCGTGCGCGCGATGCCGGGCCCCGACCATTCCAGGTGCGCGGCGGCCCAGCCATAGTCCTCGTAGTACCGCAGCTCGACAGCATGCTCACCCGCGTTGAGCGTCGTCGTCGCCGAGCGCTCCTCCTTGCCGTGGTGGCCCCAGTGGTCCACCAGCAGCGCGCCATCCACGTACAGCCGGGAGCCGTCATCGGTTGAGACGCAGAACGTGTAGTCCCCGTTGGCGGGAACGTGCAGGAACCCCGTCCAGATGATGCAGAACCCGTCCGCCGGCAGCCGCGGGTCGCACGTCCGGTCCTCGTACTCGAAGGCGATGGTCGGGTCCACGCGGTAGAAGAGCGGCGGGCCGAAGTCCGTGCCCTCGGCATAGGCGCCCAGGAAGCCCGCCGTCGTGTCGGGCAGGGCGAACTCGCCCCGCCCCTGCGCATCGAGGGTCACTGTGCCGAGGGCCTGCATGGGGAACCCCTCCCGGCCCGCCAGCACCTCGACCGTCGCGCCCGGCTCGCCGGACAGCCGCAGCGTCCCGCCCGCGCGGGTGGCGGCGGGAGGCTCGGCGGCTGTGTCCACAACCACCGTGACGGGCGCCGACTCGAGGGTTCCCACGCGCGCCAGCAGCCGATTGCTGCCCGACGCCGCGTCGGTGCCGCGCCGGATCGGGCCGGTCAGCAGCACCGGCCCGTCTCCCACGCGCCGGCCCACCACAGTGCCGGCCTCGCCCACGATCGCCACCTCGTCCGCCGGCCGCACACCGCTGACGACGGCTGTCGGCACCGTCTCGCGCGTCAGGCGCGCGGTGTAGCGCAGGCTGGGGCGCGGCGGGTCGGTGGGCGACTTGGCCAGGGTCGTGGGGATCAGCTCGAAGCTCGGGGTGAAGAGCACCCGCCAGCCGTCGGCTTCGAGGGCAGCGTTCACGCCCAACTGCTGACCTGCGGCCAGGTGCAGGCCATCGGTCCGGTCTGCGGCGCGGCGCTTCCCGCCCCAGTTGATCTCATTGCTGACGCCCTGGCCAATCACCGCTGGGATGGCCACCTCGAGGCCGTCGGCCCCCCACGCCACCTTCGCACCCGGCACCTCACCCTCCAGCCCCAAGCCCGCGAAGAGCACCTTGCCGTCACGGTTGGCGCGGATGAGGTACGTGTCACCACCCTCCCAGTACCCGTTCTCCGGGCTGGAGTCCACCTCCAGCAGCAGGTCGGCCGGCTTCGGCGTGCGCGCCAGCAGGAACAGCCCCTCCTCGTGCCAGCACGCCTGCACGGTGGTCTCCGGCGGCGCCGCGTCGCTGGCCGCATACGACCGCAGGAACAGCGGCCCGTACTGCGCGTCCGCCACGCCGTCAAGCACCGGGTCGGCTGCCGCGTACGGCATGCGTGCGGCGATCGCCACCGTCGGCGCCGGATCCTGGCCGTCCAGAAGCCCGTCGGCATCGGTGTCGGTGTTGCGCGGGTCGGCGCCGCGGTAGATGTCCGCGGTGAACTCCCCGAGGTCGTTCAGGCCGTCGCCGTCCGTGTCGGCCAGCGCCGGGTCGGAGCCGAGGCGCACCTCATCCATGGGCAGGCGTGCATCGGCATCAGCGAGGCCGTCACTGTCGGTGTCGGTCACCTCCAGCCAGTCCTGGCACGCCCCCTGAATGTCCAGCACGCGAGCCCCGAACTCACGCAGCAGGCACGCCTGCCACGAGAAGTGCTGGGCGCCCTTGTGGCCCCAGGTGAAGTACGGCTCCATGCTGTCCGAGTACGGGTGGCCGCTGAGCATCTGCGGCAACTGCTCGCCGCAGATCGGGCCGTCCAGCGCGTGCTGGAACTCGTGCACGAACGTCCACGCCAGGCCGTACCAGACGTCGGGCCACCAGGTCAGGCCGCCGCGGCGGTCAGGCATCCCCATGGCCGCGCCCGTCTTGCCGAAGACCTGGTAGCCACCCCAGTTGCCCGTGAACCCGACGCCCGTGACGAAGAGGCCGTCGTACTGGTTGTCCTGCACGCCACGCCCCGTGAGGTCCGCGACGATATGGTCGTAGTTGGCGTCGTCGTTGTTGGGCGCAGAGGTGTCCACCACCATCCGCGTGATGTCCAGGTTCAGGCGCCCGCTGGTGTTGCGGAAGTAGAAGAGACGCCCCAGCTCGACGCCGGCCCACATGCCTTCGACGTCGGCGTCACTGAGCCGGTCCGCCGCGTCCGGCGCCCCCCGGTAGATCACCACGAGAATGCGGAGGTTCTTCACGCGCAGCTCGGCGGCAGCCGCCGAGCGCATCCCGACCACACCGGCCACGATCGCGATGACGACCGCGAATGCCCAATGCCGCATGATGCTTTCCTTCCAGAGTGCCCCGCGAGGGGGATCAAGGGGTGTCATACTGAGCGCAACGAAACGCCGGCCTCGGGCGGGCATCCCTGCCCGCCGGGCCGTGCGTCTAGCAGGCTGACCGCACGTGTTGGTGCACCGGTCGGCCGTAGGCCCGGCCTTCTCAGCCCCGGTCAGGTCGTGTCGGGCGGGACGCCCAACCCACGCGGGCGCGGTGAACCGCGCCCCGACGACGGCGCGGATGGGCGCGGGACAGAGGCCGCGCCCTACAGGCACGGCAGAAAGGGCTCACTCTGTGCGCCCGGCTCCCGGCCCTGGCGCCGGCGGATGTCACGTAGCCGCGCCAGTTGCTCGTAACTGATCGCTCGGCCGCCGCCGATCTGCGCGGCAATGGCCGCCACGTGCGCGCACGCCTCGAGCTGCTCCAGGCGGAAGTACGTCTGCCACAGGTCCGGCCCCAGCACCAGGACGCCGTGGTTGGCCAGCAAGATGAAGTCGCAATGGAGCAGGTGCGGCTGCAGCACCTCCGGCACCTCGGCCGTGCCCGGCGTCCCGTACTCCGTCACCACCACCTCCCCTAGCACGACCGCGGCCTCCGTGAGGATCTCCGTCGGCACCGGCCGCCGCGCCGCCGCGAAGCCCGTAGCCACGGGCGGGTGCCCGTGCACGACCGCCTGCACGTCGGGCCGCGCGGCGTAGGCGGCGAGGTGGATGAGGATCTCCGACGACGGCGGCGCCTCGCCGCTGATCACCCCTCCGCCGAAGTCCATCACGACCATCCACTCCGGCTCCATGAACCCCTTGCTGACCCCCGTCGGCGTGGCCAGCAGCCGCTCGGCATCGAGGCGTACGCTGACGTTCCCGGCGGGTCCCGCCACGAAGCCCCGCTGCCACATCCGGCGGCCGACCTCACAGAGGTCGGCGCGCAGCCGCGCCTCGCGGTCGCGATCGGCCGCTGGGGCCTCTGTCATCGTGCCATCTCCATGGGTTCGCTACGGCATCTGCTTCTTGAGGTACTTCGCGCACTTGGGCAGCTCGACCGCCGGATCCCCCGGGATGTGGCACTCCAGGGCCATGTAGTTGCTGAAGCCGATCTGCTTCAGCGCTGCGAAGCCCGGCGCGAAGTCCGTGTGCCCATAGCCGGGCAGCCACCGGATCGAGTCGGCGAGGTGCACGTGCTGCACGTACTCGCCCGCCTCGCGCAGCGACTCCTCGATGTGCGGCTCCTCGATGCTCATGTGGAAGAAGTCGGCCATGATACGCACCGCGGGGTTGCCGCACGCCTTGGCAACCGCCACGCCCTGCTCGAGGCGGCACAGGAGGTGCGTCTCGTAGCGGTTCAGGGGCTCCAACAGCAGGAACGTCTTGTTCGCCGCCGCGACCTCGCCCAGCTCCCCGGCGTAGATGGTCAGCAGCGCCAGCTCGAGGTCCACGGCGTTCTTCAGCGGCGACAGGTCGTTAATGCGCGGCCCGCCGAAGATCGGGACGAAGATCAGCCCGACGGCGCCGATATCGCCAGCGACCTTGAGGAGGTCCTTGGCGCCACTGATCGCCTTGTCGCGCTCCGCGCGGTCCGCATCCAGCGGGCAGCCCGGGTAACCGGCGCAGATCGTGCTGGCCTTGACCGGCGAGGCGCCGCAGGCCTTGTTGATCTCCTTGACGCGCTCCCCCAGCCCTGCGCCCCAGAACTCGATGCCCTCGTAGCCCCACTGGGCCAGGTTGTCCAGCTTCTCGGACAGCGTAGCGCCCGGCGCCATGCCTTCCTGACAGGCGAGCTTCATTGTTCAGGCTCCTTTGCGTGCGCTCACGGCTGGGCCACAGGCCCTGCCCGCGGCCGTGCGACGGACCGCGGCACATTCGCACGCCCCGGAGCCCAGACCTCCCACCACCACCCGCCCTAGCGCCGACCCGTATCTGGGTCGCCCACCCGCACCTCGTCGCCCTCCAGCCAGCAGACGCGCCCGTCCGCCAGGAAGGCAGCGTCCATGGCGAACTCGCCTTGCTGGGGCAGCACCCAGCGTGGCTGGCCGTCGCGGTCCGCGACGATGAGGCAGGTCGGCCGCGTGTCCCGGCGGGCCGCCACCCAGTCTGCTGCGCGCCGGGTCACGGCGCACCGCCCCAACGTCCCCACGGCCCAGTCCAGCACCGCGGCCACGATGCCGGGCGGAGGCGGCGCAGTCGCCGTCGCCACGAACCATCGCCCGTCAGGCGAGGCGTCCTCGACCCGTCCGGGCCACGAGAAGGCGCGCCCCTGGGCTCGCACCGTCCAGGGCCCGTCGGCACCGTCCCTCGTCGGCAGAAGGGTCGTGCGCCCAGTGGCGATCTGCGTGCGGGCCAGGATGGGGGGCGGCCCTAGCGGCCCGCCCCCGCCGGCCCAGAGCAGAGCCTCGTTCCCCAGCCAGACGGCGTTCAGCACGGCCAGGCGCGGGTGGGTTGGCAGCACCAGCTGGTGGGTGCGCGTCCCCTGCGTGTCCCAGATGCAGGCGAGGCGGTAGCCGAAGATGGCGAGCAGCCGTTGCCCATCAGGCGACCAGAGCAGCTCGGGCCGTCCGTACGTGGGTGGGTCACGGGTCACCGGGGGCCCTGGGAAGGGCCCCAGCCGCACCGCGGTACCGCCCGCCAGACGGATGAGCAGCAGCTCGGGGGCCATCTCGTCGCCGGACACCAGAGCCACCTGCCCGGACCGGTGGCTGTAGGCGCCCGCCGCGACGCCTCGGGACACTCGCTGCCCGAGGAGGCGCTCCGAGCCGTCCGCTGAACTCCAGAGGACCACCGGCGAGAAGTGAGGCGTCCGCGGGCCCCGGCCCAGATCGAGGACCACCCAGGACGTACCGTCACGGTCGGCCGGGATGTAGCTGGCGGGGTCGGGGGAGAACTGGCTCGCGTACCGGACGGCCCGGCCCGTCGGGGCCTCGACTACCTGTATCGCGTACGGCGGCAACAGGCTGCGGCACGCCACATGCGTCCGGCCCGGCAGGGCCTCGAAGCGTGGCATCGCGCGGCCGGTCGCGAGGTGCGCGACCGTCTTGCCCGGCAGAGCGGGCAGGCTCCCGTACCGACCTCGCACGGCAAGCACGCTGAGGGCCAGGCCCGCAGCGAGCGCCGCCGCCGCGGCCCGCCAGCGCCGCCGCCTTCGCTTCAGGCCCTCGCTGTGTGGCCGCTCGCTCACGCTGCCTACCCTCCCGGACCGGCCGCATCCCTCAGCGCCTCCCCTGGGGCCGGCTGGGGTCCCCTACTCTGATGACGTCCCCATCCGACCAGGCGATGCGCCCATCGGCCAGGAAGGCCGCGCCGGCCGTCCGGCCGCTGTAGACGGGCAGCTTCCAGCGCAGCTTGCCGTCGCGGTCGAAGACGAAGAGGCCGGCCTCGTCGTCCAGGATGCGCCGCTGCAGCCAAGCCGCAGCCGGACGCAACGGCCGCCAGCGCACAGCCCGGCTCCGCAACCACGAGGCGACGCGGCACGCAGGGCGGGAGCGGTCGGCCCAGACGACCTGGGCCACGAACCAGCGGCCCTCGGGGGCCGCGGCGAGCACCTCGAGAGGCAACGTGGATCCCGGCCGACTGCAGCTCACCGGCCAGGGCGCCGCTCGACCCGATCCTGTCGTGTCGAGGAGCTTGACGCGAGTATGGAAGGCCAGATCGGCCCGCACAACCACCTTGCCCGAACGAGTGGGGCTGGGCCCCTCGTACAGCAGAGCCTCGTTCCCGAGCCACCAGGCGCCCCAGCACTCACCGTCGGTGACGGCATCGAGCGCCAGCGCTTCCCTCTGCCCGGGGCACGGCCCGAGCACCCACAGGTCCTCTCCCATGGAGAAGTCCAAGAGAAGATGGGGCCCATCGGGAGACCACTTGATCGCTGCGACCGGGGGGAGGCGGGAAGCCTCGGACGGGCACGGACCGAGCGACCCAACGTGCTTTCCGTCCAGTCGTACCAGCGTGGCCTCCACCTCTCCCGCGCTGTCCCGTGCGAACAGCACCAGAGCGTCGCGCTGCGGGCTGCACGGCCCGGCGAACACCGGGCGCGACCGGCTGTCGCGCAGGGGCCGCGTCGTCCGTTGCGCCAAGTCGTAGAGAGTAGCCTCGGGATCGAATCCGGTGATATCCCCGAAGGACCCGCCCACGGCCCATCGGGACCCGTCTGCGGAGGCGGGCACCAACACCTCGTAGTCGTGGGTACTCGGACGCTCGTCCGGGTACTGCCGGATCATGCCGGTCGCGCCCTCAACCACGCGCACGGCAGCGCCCCAAGGGCCCTCCACCACGACATGCGTGCGGCCAGGAAGCGCCTGCATCCAGCGATGCTCGACGTGAGCAAGCACGGCAGACTCCAGCCAAGGGACGCGGTGCCGGGAACGGCGTGACCACCAGAGCACCCCAGGGACCACCAGAACGCACAGCGCGACGGCAGCGGCTCGCCGCCACCGTCGCGCTCGTCTTCGGCGCCTGGGGTCCGTCGTCTCCTGTGCCACCTCAGCCTCCTCCCCCTGTCTCGGCGGCGCGGCCCTCGGACGCGGGCAGGAATGCCCGCGCCACGCGGACGGAGGGCAGGTCCCTTCGGCTGCGCTCAGGGCAAGCTGGCGACCTGCCCTACCGCGGCTTCGCGAAGCGGAGGCCGACGTCAACGTACTGCCCGCCGACCGTCTGGTGGCAGTGGACGGCGATGAGGTTGCGGCCCGGCTGCAGTGCTTCGCGGAGCGCCTTGGTGCGGTCAACCAGGACGTAGCTGCTCGTGTAGCCGCCCAGCTCCGCGACCTTCTGGCCGTTCACGTAGACCTCGGCGCCCTCGTCGTGGTGGATGTCCAACAGCGCCATCTCGCAGTCCACGTTGGCGAGGTCGAACGACCGCCGCAGCCAGATGTCGCCGGTGGTCCAGGCCGTGCGGACGACCGATCCCGGGGTCCCCTCCTGACCAAAGCCGCCCGGGCCCTCCGCCCAGCCGCCCTCGTCGAAGTCGGGCTGCTCCCAGCCCTCCGCGGGCGCCTGGATGGTGTAGCGCCAGGTCTGGGGCTCCGCCTGCGACGTCGGCAGCACCTCCGTCATCTCCACATCCAGGTCGCGCGGGCCCATCGTCTCGTAGGCCGCCGGCCGCGCGTTGATGGCATGCGCCAGGGCCGGGTCGTACTTCTCGCTGCGGTCGTAGAAGTAGATGCCGTTCTGCTCCTGCTCGATGTCGGTGAGCTGCGTGTAGCAGAAGCCGCACATGTTGGGGTCATCCAGCAGCACGTCGGTCAGCGCCTTGTACCGCGCCATGAACTCCTGGAGGTTCTGCGGCGCGCTGCCGTAGCCCCAGGCGCCTCCCTCCCCCTCCTGGGGGAGGTGCGTGCCGCCGTACTCGCTCACGAAGTAGGGCTGGCCCCGGTACGCGCTGCGCGGGTCACCGGGGGCGTTGTTCCACGGGTCCTGGCCCGTGAGAGAGAACATGGCGAAGCGCGCCTCGAAGCTCTGCGGGTTCTGGTCGTAGTCGTGGCAGTCGTAGACGTCGGTGTCGGGGTAGAGGTGCACGTAGCCGCTGCTGTCGAGGTACGGGCGCGTGGGGTCCACAAGCTGCGTGACGCCCAGCAGCGCCTGCGCCAGCGCGACGCCCTCGCCGCCGCCGGTCTCGTTAAGCGGACACCAGCCGATGATTGCCGGGTGGTTGCGGTCGCGGCGCAGCACCTCCTGCCA
>Ga0315282_10012635_pt1 | contig 12886 bp, 28 predicted proteins | sample YL17G07_20_MG_FD_203693 | JGI IMG/M metagenome (GOLD analysis project Ga0315282, IMG submission 203693) | Sediment microbial communities from Yellowstone Lake, YNP, Wyoming, USA - YL17G07_20 | ecosystem: Environmental > Aquatic > Freshwater > Lake > Sediment | place: USA: Wyoming | collected... | reverse complement strand
GTTCCCAGGATACAATTTTATTAAGTTATGCAATTCTAAGGGCAACTTTATATCGAATTCATCTTTTGGTGCATTCATAAAATCCTGATCCTGGAAATCGGTATTTCTCTTTCTCCATGATCCATTTTTGACCCCATACTTTTCTATGACTTTTTGCTTATGCAAGTCATTAAGGTACTTTCTGATTGTTTGCTTCTCGTTTGGACGTGTGATATTCAGAACTCTATATATGTCATCGTTAAGAAAACTACCAGTAGTTCCATCAACAAAATCTCTTACGAGTCGATATATGCTCTCCTCTTTTCGATCCTCCCTCTTGAAGGCGGAATCCACTTTGGCTTTAATATCTATAAAGTCAGCCCCTGGAGTGGTTGCAGGAGGAGAACAGATTTGACCCAGTTCATAAATTACACGTAAAACTTCTTCATACTTTGCCCCTCCCTTAACCAAAATGTTCGCAACATGAAATAAGTCACTATCACGTCTAGACTTCTGAAACATGCTAGGCTCGGGGATTCCATCTAACCCTACCTCTACAGGTCTATCACTCTGAGGTCTGCTTACAGGTCTTTCAGAAACCTGGGGAAGGTCATCGAAGTCTTCCAGGCCCACTAGGGCATCTTCATTCCGGTAGGTTTCCGAGACTAAGAATTCATTCCTATTAAAATTAAGTGTTCCTGGAACTCTTAAGACTCGTGCAGGCTCCGCAGCTTGGGGATCTGCTTTAAATAAATCCTGGAGCCTCTTTAGGATGTCTCTGACCTTATCAATCTCTGTAACAAGAACAGGAGTCCTAAACTTCCAATAGACATGGAATCTACCGGGTGAGGTCTCAATTACAGCAGAATAATTCCATTTACTTCGTTTAACAGACTCTAAAGGAGCACCATCAAGGTCTACCCAAAGTCCAGGAATCTCTATGATGCCTTGCTCACTACCATCATTGAAGGATCGAGTCCCTACACCATAGTAGAAATTCCTACCAGGATATTTCTCTTTAAATTCATCGATGATTGCCTGGTAATTGGATCTAAGTGTATGTAATGAAACAAAATGACTAGCTGGTTTCTCTTCAGGCTTAATAAATCGGAAGTTTACATAAGCCTCTTCATTGCAATATTTAAATAGCCAGATTAAGAAATCCATTCAGTTTTACCTAGATAAGTGAGACAGCCATTTGTTATCTTTAAATTCAAGAGATTTGAAAACCTTCTCTACGAATTTCAAGTCCAACTTAGCTTTGGCTTTAGCAGCCATGAAGGAATCTATAACCTGATCATGTGACACATCGGATTGATCAAGGTCTATCAGCAGGTAGTTTCTTTTGATTATAGCAAGATTACTGATAATTCTCTTGCCAATCGGATGAGGATTTTTTTCTGACCAATCCACAAGAGCTTCAAGAGAGGGCTCTTTCAATTGCTGAACAACATATGTAGATACTAATTCTTTCTTGCTTAATCCTTCTAAGTTTCGTATCCCCAGATTAGAAACACCTGGGATCTTATCAGAGGTATCCCCCACCATGGATCTCCACAAGGAAAAATACTCCGGATAGAACCCCCATGCTTCTTTAAATTTTTCTCTATCCCAGTACAAACCTTTCATTGGCTGGTAGAGAATTGCACCTAGTTTAATGAACTGAAAATAGTCTTTATCATCAGAAACAACTACCACATCGAAACTTTCTGTAAAATGCTTTGTCAGAATGTATAGAACATCATCAGCTTCTGCATTGGGGATCTTAACAGAAGTCAACCCCATCTTCGGAAGCAGAGTATCTAGCACTTGAAAGGTGAACTGGGCTTCCTCTTCAAATTTTGGGTCTTTCTCTTTGTTCTTATACTCGGGGAAGATCGCTTTCCTAAAAGGAGATCTATCCCCATCAAAAACCAATATTGGAGACCCCAAATTTAGAAGACTCCAGAGTGTATTGAGAAAGAAGTAGACTCCTCCTGTAGGCAATCCAAAAGAACTCTGCAATCCTTTTCTTGTATGGACTGCCCTCCGAGCCATGTAATTAGCATCGAGAAGAGCTAGAGAGATCATTTATTCCTCTTCCTCCATTAAAGCTTTCATAAATGGTCTTTCATCCGGCATGATACATATTCTAGTTGGATAGATTTCTTTTCTAAATCTTCCTTCGCCACAAATCTATCATAATCTCCATTACGAATAATTAAATGAGTTGGTCCATATCCAGGAACTAATATTTCTATCATAAGTTTCCCAGATATTAATTGTGATGGTGGATTATTAGTTTCATTACATATAACTTTTGCTCTACTAAAATCGAATTCTTTCATTAAATCAATTTTACCCATGATAATATTCTCCTCGTTAGCAAGTTCATTAGTCATTCCCTATTTCAAGATAAAGTTTTCGTTCCTTATCAAAACATTCAGGATGGATATACCCAACTTCTACTGGCTCTCCACACCAATCACAAGGACGATCCTTAGGTACTTCTTTCGGGTGTTCTTTATCCCACTGCTTTGCTGCATCATTCATTTTTATTCCTCCATTTTTATTCCTCATCCTTCAAAGGTCTGTACATCCTCTCCTCTTTTCTCAAAATATTTCTCCATCTCCTCTCTAATGATTCTCTTTGTTACTGAGTATGCTTTTCTAATAGCATGACCACAACCATTAGGATGAGAATCTTTATACCTTTTAGGAATCCATTTTCCACATTTAGGGCATACGTGTTTCATCTTTCTTACCCCCTTCCCCGCTGGCATTTTTATCATCAAACTCATGGCATCGAGTCATCATATAAGCTAGATGATATTTTAAACATAACTCAAAACCTGCTTGTGCCGCAGCACAATTATTAATAGCTCCAGGTTTTAATTTAGAACAGTTTAGACAGAGGCACTGAGTTTTTCTTAACTCATCTGTTTCTGGATGCTCGTGAACATCATTACCATATCTTGCTACTATTTTAGTTCTAAATTTCATCATTACCTCCTATGTAAATTTCACTGTGTGCAAAGGTCTATGCTTCCTCCCGCCAGTAACCAATGGTTCAGTATCCCGCAGCTCTTTCATCAATCGATCCATATAAAGTAGTTTTTCATAAGCTTTCCCCCCTGAATACTTCTGCTCCCAGAATTTTCTATTTCGTTCTAACCAAATCGAGAATGTCTCTGCAAAATCTTCATCACAGTGAATAGCTGCATAACTCCAATTACAGTCCGGAAGATGTCTGACAAATTCCTTCCCCACAAGAATAGGTTTAAAATTATCGATGAATCCATTATCTGGGTAAGGAGAATTGAAATCTCCAAACATATCTGGAAAGTCTTGCCTCTTAAAAAGTTCAAATGCATATAGGATACAATGGCCAACTTCATGATGAAGAATGTCAATAACTGCCTTTGCATCCAGGCAAATACGATCATCTTCCAGGGTTTTAAAAAGAGGATAATAGTATGATACAGGAACAGCTATAATAGGAAATTTATTAACTGTTCCCCATTCATCTGAAGCATAATATTTTATTTCAAGCTTTATGCCCTTGTCATTTATCTCTTTTTGAACAGTCCGGATGCAGTTCATGATGAAATTACTTGGGATCAGCTGCATTATTTTTCTCCTGTTTATAAATTTTATTCATCCATCCGATGATAAAATCTTATCCATCTTTTCAAGGATTCACTCCATTTGTAGATCGGCTCATCAGTTCCATCTGAGTTGAATCTAAATATGGTAGACTGATTACTCTTTCCAACTTCATTAAGAACTTGTTTAACATCTGAAGTAGGCCCAGCCCATATTCCTGAAGAATTATTTACTTCATCCCATTCTCCGATAGCATACATAACCATGAGATTTCTAGGCTTTGGTTTTTCTCTTAAAGACTCAGGTTGATATTCATCAGGTAGCCTTACTTCTGCTTTAATCATTTTGGGACTACAACTAGAATTGTGGCAGAAGTGCTCTTTGTCATCGAAGCAATATGGATCATGACACATTTGACCACAAGACATACTTACCTCCTATAAGAATCTTTTGATCGCTTCTAAGATAGAATTTTTCATAAGATCATACTTCTTTCCATGATTCTGAGGGGGACAACAATCTAGATCCCCATCTATTTTATAAAATCCTTCTTCAGTAACTTTAACATCACTCGGCTTTCTACGGCATCGGAAAAGCAGGACCCTCTACCAAGTTAGCACAACAAGTAAAAGTATCCTCAGTATCCTCTGTACATTTAATCTGGCAATCACACCACTGATGCATCATTCTACTTTTCCTTCCCTTGTATTTATATATTCTCCATGTTTATAATTTGGGTTTCTTTCTCCTTTTTTTGATTTACTCATTTTTTTCCTAGAATCTTCTGTGTGATGCTTATTATAAAAAGGATTTTTTTCTCCTGCATGTGTTACACTTTGTTTTTGCCTAGTTTCTTCCGTATGATGTTTTCCATAAAAAGGATGTTTTTCACCCAAATTTATTTCACTCAATTTTTGTTTAACTTCCTCTGTATGATGTTTATTATAAAATGAGTTATTTTCCCCTTTACGTTGTTCCCTCCAAATCTTTTTTGTTTTTTCTGATACAATCATACCTGAGTTTCCATCTCCACCATTAGTTAAATTATAACCGTTAGATTTAGTATTATAAAAATCAATCATTCTTATCTCAAGTTTATTCAGATCAATTTGATTGCCCCCCCATGCAATTTCTTCCCATTCAAAATTATCCTTACCATATTTCTTAAGTGCTCTATGAAAATAAATATTTGATCCCATTTTTACATAAGCAAAGTGTTGAGAAATTCGATGTTTTAAACTGCATATAGTTTGACCTATATAAGATTTCTTATTTATCTTATTTACAGCTTTATAAATTACCCCAAACATCTTGTCCAATCTAGCCCTATTCGAAGATATTGACCTAATAGGTTCTTAACACAATGCTGGCAAAAATCTCCTTTGATTTCTGCTTCATCCCCAAATATTGAACCATACCCACCTGTCTCTCTGATATGAACAAATTCCTGTATCTCAAATAGATCTTCTGGCCCAGGATAAAATTTCTTATGGCAGCAGTCACATTCCATATACTCAAGTTCATCGACCTCTTGCTGCTCTATTTTCTTAGTATATTTAATCATTTATTAACCCTCTCCGAGATGTATCTTACTAACTTATAAATTTTATACATTAAGACATTCTTAAAAGTGAATAGTTCTTGTAGACTACAGTTTTTCTCAATAACGGAACAATTCACAGGAAACAAAATTTGATAGATCTTTCCTGCTAATTTGTTAACTGGTGGTTTCATAAAAATTAAATTCCTAATTGAATGTATTCACAATCTTCAGAACAATATACAGCATCAATAATTTCGTCTTCTGAATCTATAACTTCTTTATCACCAACTTCATCAATAGCAATTTCTAATCTTCGTATTAATTCAGATGCTAACATTATTCATTCTTCCCCCATCTCACTAACCAATATATGGAGATAATTTCTCCCCTCAAAGGAGCCCACTTCCGAGGCTACAGCACTTAGCACTGATCCGGCATCCCAGAGCACTGACAAAAGTTTTGCATCTTCTTTGTTCACATAGCCCACTTGCTGATTCTCAAAGTAGACCGCAATAGCATTGGAGTCATAAGGATTATTGTAATCTCTCCGCAGCTCAACAAAGTCTGACGGTTTGATTTGAGCAATAACTTCTTGCCTGGAAGATCCGTCTGGATTTAGGAAAGTTACACCCACTACTTTGACTAAAATATCTTTAATCACTTTTTTCTCCTTTTAATGCATTATTATCTTTCCCTTTACATGGCATTCACATCTACATATGGTATCTTCTTTATATCCCAACCCAAACTTCCTTCTCATAGGTATATGGGTGTAGAAATCATCAAATATTTTCCAATCAATAGTTCCATCCTCATTAATATATTTTTCATAACAAAGAGGGCAACAATCAAGCATTCTAACCTCTATGTAGTCTTTCTAGCTTCTATATGGTCATGAAGCATTCTATTAAAGTAAAGCTCATCGTAGGTAATTCTAAGGCCCAGATTTTCATAAATCTTTAATCTCTTCTTATATTGAGCATAGAGCCAAACATGAGACCGATCAACAAAATCTACGATGTAAACCCTATTGATACCATCAAACTTCTTCCGGATAGCTCGACCTAGCCTCTGACATTGCTTTATGTAAGACCTTTCCCCAGCAGCATTTATAAATGCCTGAACACTCGGGAGATCCATTCCTTCATCGAAAACAGGTGTTGCAATTAGAGTATCATAGTTACCCATTTCAAACTCTTCAGCAAAGACATCATAATCAACTGTAAATTCCTCTCCTGAGAAGAGTGTGGCATTAGCCCCACCAGAAATGTAAATGGCTCTTGGATTCTCAGTTCTTCTCAGAATCTCCTGGGAATGATCTTTGAGCTTTGTCAGTATCAGAGTAGGGAATCCAATTTCTCTAAATTTACGTTCAAAATCAGCAATGCTCTGATTCCTTACCGCACCTTCAGCAACCCCACTTCTATAGATTCTGTGGTACTTACCAGGAAACTTGCTCATAATTCCAGGAAGAGATTTGAAGTATACAATGGGCTCCGCAACTATGCCTCGGGAAACCAGATACTGCAATGGAATTGAAAATATGGTTCCTCCGGATAAACCGTAGGTCAGACTATCTCCAGCATCGTCTAGAATATCCTCACTTCGAAATGGAGTTCCAGAGAAGAATAAAGAATATGAAGCATTCTTAGCTCCCAGAATAAGCTCCATGTGAGTCCTAGCTTTTGAGTGCTGGCATTCATCTTCGATCACAACATCAGCTTCTTCTATTAACTCTTTTACTTTTGCGCTCTCGTGGTATCCTTGGTTCAATGAATTTACTACTCCAACAGTTATCGGACAGTCCAATTCTCTAAGACCACCATGTACTCTTCCAACCATGCCAAGAGGGAATCCTCGAAGGAGAGAGCGTCTATAAAATTGTTTAACCAGTCCAATTGATGGAACAACAATCACAGCTTTATGGATTTTACCTTGATCAAATAATGCCTTTAGAATAGCAAGAATGCATTCAGTTTTACCTCCACCTGTTGGAATCTCAATAATCCCAGTTTTGAATTTTAATCCCTTTTGAATTGCTGCGTGTTGAAAATCATAAAGGCTAATTCCAGGTAGATAATCATCTGGGACTTTGTAAGGAGCATACGAAATATCACTGGAAAGTCCAGAAACTTCAAGATTCACCTGTTGAGCTATAATCGAGTGAAGACCCCAGAAAGTATAAGGCTGTCCCTCATCTGTTCTGAGCAGCAATGTTTCAGGGTCAACATACTCGTTCCCGCTCCAGGAAAGGAGTTTCTGGACTTTCTCAAGCTCTTTTTCGGTATATTCCCAGAAGAATAATTTTTTCCCCTCCACTCTAGCTTTCATCATATCTTCTCAAGAGTTGCATAGTATCATATATTTTTCTTATATCACTATATAGGAGTACCACATCACTCCCGAATTGTTCAATTTTAGCATATATACTACCACTGTCTTCTTTAACAACCTTAATTTTGTTATTAATTTCATCTCTAATGACTATCTCCTTCATTCTTTATCTCCTTCTCTCTGCTTTAGCTTTCATTATTTTCTGAAATATCCTTGTTAGAAAGAATTGGATATATGCTGATAATCTCTAATTCCTCTACAACTCCATCTTTATTAATTTTACCTATGCTACTTGTAGTGAAATTTAGTATATTTAATGGCAAACCTTTAGACCATTTCCCCTCGATAAGTTTTACATAAATTATATATTCTTTGTTTTCATCTACTTTGAACCCTGTCACTACCCCGATTATTGTGGTTATATCTACTGGATCAAAATGACCCATCGTTACATACAAACCTCTTTTAATAGCTCTATCCATAGCTTTAGCAAAGATCTCTTCTGAGTAGATCCTATTATTGACAGTTCGTTCCCCCGCTTTGAAATTTAACTTAATTTCTTCCATCTCTAGCTCCCAATCACTCGATCTTCCTTTGGGTCAACTTCTGCTAAAAGTTCTCCATCTAGAGTATAATACTGGTGAATCCTCCGGTAAGGATTAACAGATGTGCCACTCCCTCTAAGTTCAAGAGTTGATTCTATCACTTGAATTACTCTACATCCAAAAATATTAGCTGGTTGGGTTTTTTTTGTCTCACACATCTTTATAGTTCTCCTTTTTTATATCTCTTCCAGTACCCATTGATCTTAATCTTCATCAAGAATTTCTTGAAATTTTATTAACTCTTCTTTAGTTCTACCACAAGCACCACAAGCTATAGGATCTCCCCATTTATCTTCATCTTCATGATTAAGAGAATACATACAGTGCTCACAAAAGGCAGAAGCTGCTTTAAATCCTCTCCAGTACCCCATAACATAATTTCTCATAAAACTCGTGTAGCACTTAGTACAACTCAATATCTCAGGGCTACTTAAAGGAAATGTCAATTCTCCATTACAATTTGGGCAATTTAAATTATATTTTCCCATAACCATCTCTTATGTTCTTATCCATCCTTATCACCCTCCCTTTGCAAATCATTGTAGAGAATAGCTGCAACTTCCAATTCCCGATCTATTAGCTCCGTCTTTTTCTGCCCGAAGAACATATTTTCATATTCCCAGAGCTTCTTAATTATTTTCACTTTGATCAGAGGAGAATATGTGCTAAAGTTCCTGTAAACCAAGTAATCCATGTAATCACCCAGTTTTTCATAGTCACCACTACTATTATCTGTCAATTCCTTTAATTGAGCAGCATTTTGGAACTTCGCTTCTTTCCCTAAGAAGTCTATAATTGACCAGCTTCCGGTCATGGAGATCATCTTGGCTTTCTTTAAAAATCTAATCATGGTTCCTGTTTTATCAAACCCCCTCTCTCCATAGAGAGCAATCGGGCATCTCTGATGCTGAAGGATAATCTTATTCTTTAAGGTGTATACTTCAGTTACAATCCCCTCAGAGAAGGGCTCTCCGGAAGGAAGGACTCTAACCAGATCTTCTTTTCTAACCATCTGAAGACGAATTGCAGCATGAAATTTGATTCCTTTACCCCCAGGTGTCTCTTCAGAAGGCCCACCAGGAGCTTTCCCTTTAGCTGGGACTTGATAAAGCTGATTGACAAATAGAAGAATAGAACCAGACTCTCCCAGAGGATTCGTGATGTTTCTCAGCCTCTGGCGTATAATCCTTGGCTTCTCCATCATCCCACCAGCGTATTGCCCTTTTTCTTTATCATCTTCATCTGGTTTTTCATTCTCGGTAGGAGCAGCAGCAATAGTGTCCCAAACTATTAGGAGATGAATTCCTTTGTCTAAGCACTTTGTTAGAGTTTGCTCTATCTGATCGAAACCTTCTTCAACAAAATCAGCTGGAAAAATCCTTACACTACTGGTATCGAGCCCCATCCACTTTGCCCGTACTGCATCAAAGTTGGACTCACTCTCGATCCAGAGAATGGCATAGTTACCTTCATCCACAGCATTCCAATAATTGGAAAAAGCTTTGGCTGTTTCTATGGCAAAGGTGGTCTTTCCACTACCTTCCCAACCACTCACTTCAATAATCTTCCCAGCTGGGAGACCCCCACCACCCAAAATAATATCAAGTGGAGGTATGCCAAAAGGAATTAGATGCCGAGCATTTTCATTCAGAATATCCTCAGGTCTCTTAACCCTTGCCTCTTCTTTCTTGTCGAATAAGGATTCAATTCCCATGCTTTCTCCTTTTCGTGGTTTCCTTAATCTTTGCAGTTAAATCCATCTATCCTTCTAATAGAAGAAATATTTGGGCTAAAAAGACTCAATGTTTTAACAAACCATAGATTCCCATTTTTGTCTTTCACAAGAAAACTATAAGAGTCTCCTGGAATATCTGTAACCTCAAAATTAGGAAATTCTCTCACTACAGATTCTTTGCATTTACTTGGGTCACTAGCATCACACGCCACACAAACGAGTATCAGGAAAACAAGTAGAAAAATTAATCTTTTCATTTCTTTTCTCCTTTACAAGAATAACTCTATATTAGCCTTTTCCAAACGATAATACTTTTTGTATGCCTCAATAAAATCTCTGATCTGTCCAATAAATATTTTTCCTCTCATGTCATTATTTATCCCCCATGGGATATGAATACGAATATGAGGCTCTTTCATATTCACTGCCTTATCTAATTCTTTCAAGGCTTCACGAATTCTCTGTTCTCTTCTCTTTAATTTTCTCATTTATGGGCCTTGATTGTTTTTCTATATGTTTCTTAATAAAATTGAATGCAGCTCTGGCTGATTTTCTAAATGCAAGAATTTCTGGAAATCCTGTGTATGCAACACGATACTCAGTTCCTTCAACAGGACCAATCCACACATCACGAATTGAGTAACCATGTTTCATTATAAAATCCAATTCTTGCACTGTTAATTGTTTATCCATCAGAATGGAATATCCTCATCCGTATGAGGAGGAGCATCAGGGACGGGCTCCTGCTTATTCATCTTTGCAAATTCCTGTTTGCACAAGAAGTCCAATGGGCAAGCCTGACACTTCCTGTATTGAGGAGAACTCTTCATTTCTAAAGTGATCCCAGGAGTTTCATCATCTATAAACTCCAATCCGTAACATGCAGGAGCCTTTGGAGGTCTCTTGACAGTAGAAGCAGCAGGAGGAGGAGGAGTAGGTTTAGCCTTCTCAGGCTCTGCTTGCTTCACTGGTACAGGAGCAGCAGCAGGGGCAGGAGAGGGATTAGCTGCTGGAGCAACTTTAGGTTTTTCAGCTTCTGTTTTAGCAGGAGCAGGGGCAGCAGCTTGCTCTTTCGATTGCTCCTTTCTAGTATCCCCATGTTTTTCCGCAGCTAGGCGATTCTCTAAAACCCCAGCAAGAAGCTCTGCCCCTCTCCGAATTTTCTGAAATTCTTCATCAGTAGGGTATTTCCAGATCTGATCCAATTTCTTCATCTTCCCAAGGATCTCTTGAATTTTTTCTGGAGTGTCAGCAATCGGGGTAGACATCCGAGAAACGATCCTCTCAAATGGGCCATCCTTCTTTTTCCGCTTATAAGTAACATTGCTCCCTGTCACTGGATCAGTGATATCTCCAACTTCTTTGTTATTGATTTGTTCCAGCAGCCAGAAGAAGCTATAAGGTTCCCCCTGATTGTTACCAGCATGACGTTGAATCTTAGGAGTGAAAGGATCAACCCATGAAGGCTGTTTAAGATCCTCAAGGATCAAGGAATTTGTGTAACCAGTCCCCTTTGCAATAAAGTCATCGAGCTTTATGAGCCCACGATATACCTTGAGAAGCATACAAATAGCGCACTCACAATTGAATTCTTCTTTGGGGCTTACTCCATAGAATTCCCAGGATTTAAGACAATGAGCACGTCCCATCTCTGGGATATTCCAGTGAGTCCAGATTATTACCCCAGGAAGCGGGAATCCTTCCCACGGAGGCAAATGCCGAATCTTTGCTTGTCCTTCTTTGGGTAGATTGTAAATCAAAGAAGATAGGAGCTCTCCGCTTCCGGAATCCTTTCTCCTTTTCTCCCTTTCCTCTAGTATTCTTCGGACTTCATCTTTGTCAACTGGCATTGTTTTTCTCCTTTTCTTCTTTATTGTTGGAAATTAATTCATGCTTCTGAAGTTTTTTGTATACTTGCATAAACTCATAATGAAGCTCCATCATTTTTATCCAATTATTATATATCAATTCTTTATCTTCAGGATCTTCCCATTCACTCTTTTCGAATTCTTTGAACTCTCTGGTAAAAGTTTCCTCTGCCAATTTATATGGTAGAGGAATCCAAGTAGTCTTGGTATGTCTCCAAATGAACTGAAAAATTGGGTCATGAATCCAGACATGAAAATGATCCCCAATCCATGGGATGAAACCAATCAAATAGCATACCCAATCCATGAACCATTCTAAAAATACTAGAAGTAAAGGAGCTTCATCGAGAATCAAGGAAGCTGTAAACCAATAATCATTCCAGCCTGTGTTCCATCTTTTCATTTATTCTCTCTCTAAAGATCATTCGGATATGATTTAGCAAAATACAAAGCATATCTACGATCATTGGTTTCTTTCAACTTTTCATCAAAAACCTTTTTTTGAAATGGAGTCAATTTCTCAATCACTTCTTCTATCTCTTTTTCTGTATATCCACTGAGCCATTCCATTACCTTTCCTCTCCCAATCCTGAGCCAATCAATTTTGGCAAGTTATCCTTGATCATTTCCCCCATCCTCTTCCCATTCTTATTGATAAAGAATGAGAAGAAAATCTCTTCGAATGAATATTGCCCATCACTTACAGAGACTATCGTTATCAGAGACTTAATCAAGTCTTCCATTATGGAGAACACACCATTATGGGCAGCAGAAAAATATTTAGATTCCCATTCTTCCTTTGTTGAATGCTTCCTGGAAGTATACGGATTTCTCTTTAAGAAAGCTTCAGCCAACTTATGAACACTAATAGGAACCATCACAGGGTACTCTTTATACTTAAAGTACACTGTCAATATACCCTTCTCGAAATCCTCTACAAAAGAAAGCTGCTGCACTCCAAATTTCTTAAGCATCTCCCGAATCCTGGATTGAGCTTTGGAAGGATCAGCTTTGCTTTGTGCGTATGGGAGACTCATGCTTTCTCTCCTTCTCTTATCTTTTCTACCAATTTGTTATACCTTTTGAGAAACATCATATTTTGTTTGAGTTTCCTTGGGGATTCTTTTTTGTTAATATAGGAATAATGTATCTCCATTTCTATTGCCCATGCCAGTGCTCTAGCTAAAGCTTCTTCTTCTTTATCATCGAAAGTTAGAGTTATCATAAATCCTCCCTA
>Ga0315282_10012634_pt1 | contig 12887 bp, 10 predicted proteins | sample YL17G07_20_MG_FD_203693 | JGI IMG/M metagenome (GOLD analysis project Ga0315282, IMG submission 203693) | Sediment microbial communities from Yellowstone Lake, YNP, Wyoming, USA - YL17G07_20 | ecosystem: Environmental > Aquatic > Freshwater > Lake > Sediment | place: USA: Wyoming | collected... | reverse complement strand
GAACCCTGCCCCCTGCCCCCCGAGCCCGGCCCCCCCCTTCCGTCCAGCCAGACAAAAATCCGCCGGGGCTATCTTTTTTTACTTGCGTTGGGGGCGACGGCGACTACAATGATTCCGCAATGTGGAGAAGAGGAGCTTCGCGGGACAGCCGATTTGCTTTTACCCTCGTCGAGCTACTGGTCGTCGTAGCCATTCTGGGCGTGCTGGTGGCGATCGCGGCGTATAACTTTGCCCTGGCTTCGGATCGCGCACTTCAGGCTCAATGCGCCTCGCGGCTGAAAGTAATCGGTATGGCATTGTATGTCTACCAGCTCGACAACAATGCCTTTCCGCTCGCCGACGGAATCGCCTCCGATCAGCCCACCCCCAACCAAACCGATTTCGGCAACGGGCCGGCAGGCAATGGCTTTTGGAACGGCGTTTCTCTCCTGCTGGTCGAATACGGCTACATTCAGGACCGAAACGTTCTCTATTGTCCCGCGCTGGAAAAACGCTATCTCGCCCGGCGCAGTCATTTGCGTTTTGCCTATAACTGCTCGACCAGTGACGCCGGCTCTTACGAAGGCTCGGAGAACAACATCTCCTCCGACTCCGGCGACGTCTGGCTGGTTCGGTGTCTTTATCTGCCGCCGAAGACGAACGCCGCCGACCGCCGCAAGCCGGTTGAATTTCCCCACGGCCTGGACCGCGACCAGGAGAACGTTCTGTACTCCAACTATCGCGTCGAGCTTCGCCCTGGCGGCGAGGGTCCCCGCTAAAAGCCAAGGCTGTGAGGCTACAGGCCATGAGGCTACAGGCTACAGGCTGTGAGGCTACAGGCTGGGAGGCTACAGGCTACAGGTTTTGAGGCTGGAGGAAGGGCGAGTCGGCAGGTCAAAACTGGACGTTTCTCCTGAATTCGCTATGGACCGTCGCCAATCTCACGTTTCAATCCGATATGGCTTATCGCCGTAAAGCCCACACCTCGAAGCCGGTAATCTCACAGCCTCATAGCCTGTAGCCTGTAGCCTCATAGCCTGTAGCCTCATGGCCTCACAGCCTGTTTCTCGCCTCTCTTTTCTCGCGGTTTTGCTTGACACGGCGCGCGCGCAAAACGCATTGAGTGTCCTTTCTTCTGCAGCCCCGCAGGAACGGGACGGATCGCAAGGAGGGTTGATTCTCATGGCCGCATCAAAGCAGAAGCGGCAGGCGCGTCTCGCGCAGTTCGAGGCGTGGATCAAGGCAGGGGGTACGAGAGTGGAAGTGAAGGAGCACGACGAGAAACTCGAAGACGGGCGAATCATTCACCACAAGGCGTACTGGTACGCCACAAGGCGTACGGGTACGCCACGGCAAAAGGTGGTTCTCGCCTACTCGGGTGGACTGGACACGTCGGTCATCTGCAAATGGCTCGACGAACAGGGCTGGGAGGTCATCTGTTTCGTCGCCAATATCGGACAGCGCGAGGACTTCTCGGCGCTCGAAGCCAAGGCGCTGGGGTCGGGCGCCAAGAAACTGGTCATCCTCGAGCTGCGCGATGAATTCGTGCGCGACTTTGTCTATCCCTCCATCCAGTTCAACGCCGTCTACGAAGGACGCTACCTGATGGGCACGTCGCTGGCCCGTCCTTTGATCGCCAAGGGAATGATCCAGGTGGCCCGCCAGGAGGGGGCCGAGTGGGTCAGCCACGGCGCCACGGGCAAAGGCAACGACCAGGTGCGGTTCGAGCTGACGGCCTATGCGCTCAAGCCCGACGTGAAGATCGTCGCGCCGTGGCGTGAGCCGGCCTTCTATCAGAAGATCCGCGGCCGCAGCGACGCCATCGCCTATTGCCGCGAGCACAAAATCCCGATCAAGGCGACCGCCGAGCAGCCCTGGAGCAATGACGAGAATCTGATGCACCTGAGTTTCGAGGCGGGCATTCTCGAAGATCCGGCGCGCCGGCCTCCGGATAACATGTTCGAGCTGACCGTGTCGCCGAAAGCGGCGCCCGACACCCCGACGGCGCTCATGCTGGATTTCGAGAAGGGCGTGCCGGTGCGCCTCAACGGCGAGGCGCTGGGCCCGGCGGCGATGCTCGCGCGACTCAACGAGCTCGGCGGACGCAACGGGATCGGCCGCGTGGACATGGTCGAAAGCCGCCACGTGGGAATGAAATCGCGCGGCGTCTACGAAACACCCGGAGCGACCATCCTGATGACGGCCCATCGCGATCTCGAGGGCCTCACGCTCGATCGCGGCGTGATCAATCTCAAAGACACCTTGATGCCCCGATTCGCCAAGCTGGCCTATGACGGCTTCTGGTATTCGCCCGAGATGGAGGTCCTTCTGGAGACGGTCAAAGTCACCCAGCGCTATGTGACGGGCAGTGTCGGCGTGGAACTCTATAGGGGCAACCTCACGATCACGGGCCGCCGCTCGCCGCTCTCGCTCTATGATCCGCAGATCGCGACGATGGACGAGAGCGAACGCGGCTATGATCCGCGCGACGCGAACGGGTTCATTCGGTTGCTGGCTTTGCCGCTGCGCGCCCACGCGCGGAGAGCCGCGGCCGCGCAGAAAAAGTAGGCGCGGTCAGACGATCGCCAGCGAGGGCTCGGAGCAGAAGGCAGACCAGAGAGCCCTTTGCAGGACTCCTGTGGCGCAGGCTGTTAGCCTGTGAATAGCGCTCAAAATGAGGCATGGTTGCTAACTCTCCACCTTTCGCGGGCTAACAGCCCACGCCACTTCGAGTTTCGCAAAAGCCTCCAGAGTTCGAACTCGGAACGGCTCAGGAATGGAGACCAGTGGGCGCGTCGTGGCGCCGGAAGGAGCTCGCAAGCCGTCGCACCGAATCGGCGAGCTTGACCGAGTAACGGACGGCCCGCCGTGCCTTCAGCGCCGTGGACTCCATTTCCACGGCCTTGAGTCTTTCCTCGAGGACTTTCACGGTCTGCTCGGCCACCGTTTTCTGATAGCTCTCCTCGCGCGAGGTCGCGGCCAGCTTCAGCCAGTCCCAGAGAATCTGCGGATTGTCGCGCAGGTATTGATCCTGCGTCAGTCCCATCAGAGTCTCGCGGCCAACGATCTGGAATTGACTCAGCAGATAGAGGGCGTTCCAAAACCGGCGCCGCTTGGCGTCCACGACGGCGACCTTTTTCTCCCGCTCGACTCTTTCGGTCATCGGGGTGGAGGGGAACAGCCCCAGCTCCCCGACCTGGAGATAGAACGGCTCGGGAAACCGGGTCAACAGCTCGAGCGTGTCATAGAGGTCCTCTTCGGTCTCATACGGGTTGGCGCAGAGGACGTCGTACAGGGCGAGCATCTTGAATTCGGCAATCAGGCGGGCGGCTTCCAGGATCTTTTCTCGCGGAGTTCTCCGGCCGTAGACCTCAAAATTGATGCGGTCGCTTCCGGATTGAATCCCCATATTAATGTACTGAATCTCCATGTCTTTCAGGATGGCGAGCGTTTCGCGTTTGACCATGAGGGGATGGGCGAAGCACCAAAAGGGGACGGCGACCTCTTTTTTATACAGTTCCGCGAATTCGAGGAGCCAGTCCCGCTGGGCCACAAAGACGTCGTCGTAAAATTCGATTCGCTTCAGGTGGGGCAACCGTTTCTTGGCGAGCACCAGTTCGGCGATCACGTGTTGAGGGCTGCGGTGGCGGAGGCGTTTGGAATCCTTGTAGCGCCGGTTGAGGGTGCTATTGATGCAATAGCTGCAAGCGAAAGGACAGCCGCGGCCGGTGATGGTTTTGTACTTGAAAGCGAGTTCGTTGTCGGGGGCCAACTCCTTGTGAATGAGGCGGTTCTCGTCAATGGTAAATTCGAGCTCCTCGTCGAACATCATCGGGCCGAGTTTGTCCAGGTCCATCTCGACGGGACGCGGCTCGTTTCGAATGATCTTGCCGTTGAGGCGGATCCACATGCCGAGAAGGGGCGTGGTGGTGAAATCGGCATGGCGTTCAAAGGCCTCGATAAACTCCTGGAACGTGTATTCGCCTTCGAACAGACAGACGTAGTTGACGATCCCTTCGTCGTCGAAGCAGTCGTCCGGTGCGATCGTGGGATGGATGCCGCCCCACACCACGGGCAGGCCGAGCCGGCTCTGGATGAGTTTCGAGAGCTCGAGGGCCGTCTTTTTGTGAAACGAGGGGACGGAGATTCCCACGATCGAAACCTTGCGCTCGGCGAGCAGGCCAAACAGCAGAGCGATCTCTTTTTCAGAGTAGGGAACCGCGTAATTGAGGATTTCGTCGCCCCAGGGATAGATGGCGGTGATATAGGAGTCAACGGACTGATCGCCCTCGGCTCGAACGCGACCGTCAACGACCCGGCGCGCATAGCGTTTGAAGTGAATGAGGGTTACCTCGTGGCCGTTCTGCTTGAGGAAGCTTCCGATAAAGCGTATCCCGATACAGAATTCGTCGTAGAGGGAAATCAAAGCCACCGACGCCATGCCTACGGCTCCCGATCCGATGGGTCGAGATGGGCCACGACCGTTCGTGGGCCCATGAACGATCAGACCTGATTAGGGGGCGTAGAAACCGCTCAAGTCAAGGCTAAAGTAAGATCTTTCCTTCCCACCTTCCCACTTCTGTGCAGTTTGCGGAGATCTTCCCCCATGCACATGCATGGGCACGGCTCATCTCTTTGGTGCGGCCATAGGCCGCCTTAGTTCAGCCCAACACAATAGAGGGACCGAATTCTAGTCCTAGGACAACCGCATTCTCTTGCATGAAACCGGGGCGGAATGGAAAGAGAATCCCAACGGTCATCGCTGGCCGAAGAGATCATCCGCGCGAGGCCAGAGAGACCGAACGGCCGTCCAGCGCAACGACTGCCCGCGAGAGTCGCCGCTCTTCATACGCTCTAAAGCGCTCCATCGGGAAGGAGGTGTGATTCTGCCTGAAGAGAGTGGGTCGCACTCCACATGTCTGTATAACGATGGTTGGGTTTCCGGCCGGAATGGGGTATGGCCCGGGATGCCGTCACGGGAAATGTGGATCGCCCGCGGAACAGCTATCTGGCGCATGACAGAATCGCCTTGTTCGGCGCGGGATTGAGAGCCTGGTGTTCCCGCGATGCGTCAAAACGCGCTGGTTTAAGGACTGGTATCTCGGAACCGGCTGCTGAAAATTGCTCCCTCTGACATCTGCGATGATTTGGCCCCTTTATTGCGTTGAGGCGTATTTAGGGGTTGGGGGTCAGGGATCAGGGGTCAGAAAGCAAGAACAATGCGCGATTCACTGGCCCCTAGCCCCTGATCCCGTCTCGACGGAAGGAGTATGGGTGGGGCGGTCTGTCAGCCCGGCGCATGGACAGGTTGCCAACCTGTCCCAGGGGCTATTCTTTGCGAACCAGGTCCCAGTTGCGAACAACGTAGAGGGTCCCCGAAAGAACCGTCAGGACCAGGCAGATGGCGATCAGGATGGTCAGAACCACGTTGTGAAACCACCAGTCGAGCAGCCGGCCGCGCCAGTAACGATCCCACTCGCCCATATAGACGAGCGTATCGCGCAGCGCCAGAAACACCAACGCCATAAAGATCGCCACCATCTGCCAGGCGGTTTTGTGTTTGCCCCAGCGGTCGGCCTGAATGACCCGCCCGCGACTGGTGCCCAGCGTCCGCAACCCCGTGACAATGAACTCGCGGAACAGAATGACGATCACGAACCAGGCGGGAAACATGTCCAGGCCGACAAACGCCACAAACGCCCCGGTCACGATCAACTTGTCCGCCAGCGGGTCCATGAGACGCCCGAAGTTGGTGACCATGTCGTAACGGCGGGCAATCTTGCCGTCAAAGTAGTCCGTGACCACCGCGGCCAGGAACACCAGGATCGCCAGGTCGCGTGCGATCATAATGGTCAACGCATGGCTGGTCACTTTCTCGGGCATGAGGCAGGCCACGAGAACCGGCACCAGGAAGATTCGGACCATCGTCAATTTGTTGGGAAGATTCATGGATGCACCGATGCTCTGTCGGTCGTGATGCACCTGCAGCACCTTTGATCTTTTTGGCCCCCGTTCAAAAGTCAACACCAAAGACCGCCGGAAAGCAAACGATGAACGATGAACGATGAAGGATGAACAAAAGAACCAAGAGATAGTTGCGGCTCGATCTCATTCTGCGAAAGGCTTCTCCTTGAAACTTGAAACCTGAAACCGGAAACTCGCAACTTGAAAGTCGGAACTCGGAACCCGCAACTCGGTTGTTTTTCGGGTTCAGAAAGAAGTTGACACGGGAAGGGATGCCGACATGATATTTTCCTTTGGGATGTACGATGAGCAAGGTTGATGGAGATTAGAGGAATGGCGAAGTGTGCGGTTTGCGGAAAAGCCAAGAGCATCGGCAATCGCGTCAGTCACGCGAATAACCGAACGAAACGGACGTTTAAACCCAATCTTCAGCGTCTTCGGGTGAAGGTCGGCGGAACGGTCAAACGCCAGTACGTTTGCACCTCCTGCATCAAGGCGGGGAAAGTCGTCAAAGCGGTCTAACCCAACGGATGGCCATGGACAGGATTCGCCCATACAGTCGCACGGACCGGCGCCAAGAGGTGACGCCCGCTCCCGCGGTCGAGCGGCGGACACATCAGTTGCGCGAGATGGAAGTGCGCGTGGAGCGAAAGTCCAACCGCCACGTCATTCTCTACCTGGCCAACGAGTTCGTGACCCACAACCTCCACCTCTTTGGCGAGGCGCTGGGGCGGCTCTGTCCCCTCGAGCGCGGCCAGCAGATCGAGTTGGAGATGAGCCGCGTTCCGTATGCCGATAGCGAAGCGCTTGGGCAGATTCTGTCGTGGGCGCGCAAGTTTAACCAGGCCGGCGCCACCCTGACTATTATTAATCCCACCCCTTGCGTCACCGGCATCATGGAAATCCTGGGGCTGGACGAGGTTGTCCCGATCCTCCGACGGCATTCCTTCCCCTCCACCGGCGTCTGAGCACCAGTCCTTTCCTGCACACTAATAGCGGATAGCACACGAAACCGCTCGTAGTTCCCGCTTCAGCGGGGTTTCTGCCGTCGGAAGGCTGAACTCCATAGGGATTGTTGCGGCGGATTATTCCGGGAGCACGCGGCGGCCCGGGCCGCGCACACCATCGGCGATCATCTTGAGGATGGGGTCTGACTTGACCTCGGCAGCCACCGCCGGGCGGTCCTTTTCCACCTCGCTTTCGGTCAAGGCGACGGCCTGAAGCAGCTCCGCCGGGGTCTGTGCCCGTTCGAGCCGCTGGGGGAGGTTGGGATTGGACAGCACGCGCGAGAGCTGGGCCAGCAACCGCAAATGGGTTCCCGCGCTTTGCGGCGGTCCGAGGATCAGGAAGACGTAGTGGACCGGTTCCTGATCCAGCGACTGCCAATTGATGCCCTTGGGCACGCGTCCCAGGGCCACGATCGAATCTTGAACCTGGTCGGAAAAGGCGTGGGGGATGGCAAAGCCCGTTCGGACCCCGGTGGTCATCATTTGCTCGCGTTCCATGAGCAGACCCAGGATTTCGTCTCCGTCCTCGATCTCGCCGCGATCCACCAGATGATCCACCAACGCCTGGAGAACGGTCTCCTTGGAGGTTTCGGTCAGATCCTCGCAAATCAGGTTTTCACGCATCAGGTCAACCAGTTTCATGTGTTGCTCCTCGAAAGCCGCGACTTCGCCGACTGGGGCCAGGACTCTTCCGGGTGGCCCATCAGGTTTGCGAACCGGCGCGCCGCAAGGAACAGCCACTCCCCCAGGCGATTCAGATAGGGCACGATCAGGCGGCCGGCCGGTTCGCCATCCAACGCCGCCACGCAGTCGCGTTCGGCGCGGCGGCAAAAGGCCCGCGCCAGCTGTGCGGCGGAGCTCAACGGATCGCCGCCCGGCAGGATGAAGCCTTTGGGCGGCGGCAGCTCGCTTTTCATGGACTGGATCTCGCGGTCGAGCCGGCGAAGCATGGCCCGGTGTTGCGCGCTCGGTCCGGGGAAAGATTGGCCGACCCCGCTCGCCAGCGCACCCAGCAGGAACAATTCACGTTGGACGCGCCGAAGGGAGCGGAGAATGGCGAGGCGTTGAGCCTTCCTCGGAAACGAGGCTTCGACGCGCGCCACGATCTCGCCGATGGCGCAGTTGAGTTCGTCGAGGCTGCCGCAGGCCACCAGCCGCGGGTGGCTCTTGGCCACGCGCCCCACCGCCGGCAAATGGGTCTCGCCCCCGTCGCCCGGACGGGGCCGCAACGCCGCCTTTGACAAAGAACCGGCGCCTCTGCGTTCCTGAGAATCAGACGTGCGCGTTTTTCGCATCAGACTTCATTCCGCCGTCTATCGAAAACCACCAGGGGGCTTCCAATTTGGGATAGTAGCGCGATCGCCGGTCCGCAAACAAGAAGAATCTGAACGGACGCCAAAGTGGCGCAGGCTGTTAGCCTGTGTTCTTTTTTTTCCAGACTGACCGTCCAAAGCTTCGATCGCAGGCTAACGGCTCATAGCGTTCAGTGGTTTTGTTCCCGCATCTGTTTGAGAAACTTCGATAGGGCTTACGGCACAACGAGCCGACTTGACACGGCGCTCGATTTTCACTGATCCTTCCAATTGTCGGTTGGATTACACGTCAGTTCTGCCGGGGAGGGACGCGCCAGGGTACGTTTCAATGGTGTCAACCATCTGGCGATGGCGACGGGCGACATGGACCGGACGATTCGTTTTTGGCGAGACCTGTTGGGCATGAGACTGGTCGCGGGGCTCGGCCAGCCCGGCTACCGTCACTATTTCTTCGAGATCGCGCCGCACGATCTGATCGCGTTTTTCGAGTGGCCGGGCGTCAAGCCGGTTCCCGAAAAAGAGCATGGCCGGCCGGTGGCGGGGCCGTTCATTTTCGACCACGTCTCGTTCGGGGTCGAGACCGAAGAGAATGTTTGGGAACTCAAAGACAAACTCCAGGCCGCGGGTTTCGAGGTCTCCGACGTCATTGACCACGGCTTCATCCATTCGATCTACGCCTATGATCCCAACGGCATTCCGATCGAGTTCAGTCACGATGTCGAGGGGATTGACGTCCGCAAGAATCCCCAGATGAGGGACGTGGCGCCTTCGGCCATCACGCGCGCAGGCTCGGAACCGCACGGGGACAAATGGCCGCCGGTGACGAGGCCCACGCCCACCAAAGAGCGCCGGGTCTATAAGGGAGCGGGCAGCGAGCTGTTCCACGGCAAGAAAAGCGAGTAGTCCGAGCGGTTGAATCGCGCAAAATGCCGGGGGTGAAATCCGGCACCCGGACGTCACAGAGTGTTTGACAGCGGGTTTTCGATTTGCCACTTTTTTCGGTCGAGTTTTCTCCGGCAATCTTTGAGCAAATCGAAAAGGTCAACGTTATCGGGTGGTCACCACCCAGGCGAAAGGAGACGGACCATGTTCCGAGGGATGAGACAACGTTGTCTGGCGGGTACAGTGATTCTCACGCTGGTCGGCTTGGGATGCAAAGGAGCGGCGCAGGAAAAACCTCCGGCCGCTGCGCCAACGGGTGAGCGCGTCCTCGTTTTTCCGAAAGACCGCTCCCTGGGCACGGTGAAGGTGCGCGAACGCGGCTCCGCGGATCGCAAAGCCTGGAAGGATCTGGCTCCGGCGCAAGGCGAAGTGAAAGTCCCCGCCGGGCAGGAGGCTCTGCTCAAGGTCAGCGCGGACGGGGCCAAAGATCTCAAGCCGCTGGAGTCGCTGGCGCCCGACGCGCTCGATGTGCTCGATCTCGATAACGTTCCCGTCACCGATGATCAACTGGCCAGCATCGCCAAGCTCGCGAAACTGGCCCGGCTCGATCTCAGCAAAACCAAAATCACCGATGCCGGACTCGCCCAGGTCGAGAAACTCACTTCGCTCCAGGCGCTGAACCTCGCCTATACGGCGGTTACCGACGATGGCCTGGCCCGCATCGAAAAGATGACTTCCCTCAAGACATTGATTCTGCGGCGAACCAAGCTCACCGACGCCGCCCTCGCCCACGTGAAGGACCTGGCCGGACTCACTCTGTTTGATATGCGCAAGGCCAAGATCACCGGCTCGGGCCTCTCGAATCTCAAGGGAATGGCGGGGCTCAAGACCCTGCTGCTCTCGAACAACCGGCTGGTCGCCGACGCCTATCCCAACATCGCGGTGTTGAAGTCGGTCGAGACGCTGGAGCTCAATCACGCGAGGACGACCAACGATCAACTGGCGCAGCTCAAGGACCTGACCGGGCTCCGCAGCCTGGAGCTCTCGAGCACCGCGCTGACCGACGATGGGCTGGCCATGCTCAAGTCGTTCCCTTCGCTTCAGACGCTCAGATTGCGCGCGAACAAGAAGATCACGATCAAGGCGATCCCGACTCTCAAGGGGTTGACAACGCTCACGTCGCTCGACCTGCGCGGGACGAAGATCACTCCGGCCGCTATCGAGGAACTCCAACCGGCGCTGCCGAAGTGCGAGATCAAGATCAAGGTGAAGTAGCGACCGTAGGCGGGACGTTCCTGTCCCGCACCCACCCTGCCCGGCGACGTGGTCGGGACTGAGGAAGGCTAAGGCGGGACAGGTGGGCCACCACAACCATTGAATGGTTTTCCGGCGGCGCGTCTCTTTTTGACAGGATCACAGGATTGACCGGATGGAAAGAAAAGGAAGATCCTGTCAATCCGAACGGCTGGACGTGTCGGGTGAATCCGGTGAAAGTCGGAGCGCGGGCGGCCCCGAAAAGCGGTCCATCGCTCTGACCCTTGGTTGCTTTCGCCAGCATATCAAAGGGAAGAACGCGAGCTGTGAAGCGACGGCGGAGGGTGATTAGAGGCTCAAAAAAAATAAACCGCAGAGGGCGCGGAGAGGCGCGGAGAGGCTTCAAGAGACAGAATTGAGGCGAGAGTTTTTCTCTGCGTTCCTCCGCGTTCTCTGCGGTTAAGTCTTTGTTTTAGGCACTCTTAGTTCTTCTCTTTTTAGAAATAGAAAAGGAGTAGGGGTGATCAACAGGATAGCCGGCAAACGATGCACCAGGTTTCTAGATCTCGTGAATCCTGTCATCCTGTCAAAAACGCAGATCGAGATTTTCCAGACAGGTATAGGTAGAGAGCCATTGGACACTCGCGGCGGGCAACCAGTTCCGCCGTTTTCATTTCCTCGAGGAGGCAGGCAATGAATCATCGAACCAATCGTCGTGAGTTTCTGAGCAACGCCGCGCGGGCGGGCGCGGGACTGTGGGTGGCCGGAGCGGCCGGTTGCGCGCGGGTCAAACCGGCGGTGAAGTCGCGCACCCTCTCGCCGAGTGAGAAGCTCAACATCGCCTGCATCGGTGTGGGCGGCAGGGGAGTCGAGGACACCGACGGCGTGGCGGGAGAAAACATTGTGGCGCTCTTCGACGTGGACGAAGCGCAGGCGGCCAAAACGTTTGAGAGATTCCCCGACGCGAAGCGCTATCAGGATTTCCGCGAGTTGCTCGGCCCGCTGGGCAAGAGCATTGACGCCGTGGTCATCTCGGCGCCCGATCACATTCATGCGCCCGCAGCGATGATGGCGATGGCGCAGGGAAAGCACGTCTTCTGCCAAAAGCCGCTCGCCCACTCGATCTTGGAAGTGCGAATGATGACCGAGATGGCGGCCAAGAAGAAACTGGCTACGCAAATGGGCATTCAGGGCCACTCGATGAACGGCCACCGTCGCGCGGTCGAGTTGCTTCAGGCCGCAGTGATTGGGCCGGTGCGCGAAGTTTACGCCTGGAGCGATCGCCCGATCTGGCCGCAGGGAATTGATCGGCCGAAGGAGACCGAGCCGGTTCCGCCGACGCTCAATTGGGATTTGTGGCTGGGTTGGTCGCCCCGGCGGCCCTACAATCACATCTACGTCCCCTTCAACTGGCGCGGCTGGTGGGATTGGGGCTGCGGTGCGCTGGGCGACATGGGCTGTCACAACATGGATGTGGCCTTTTGGGGATTGAAACTGGGCGCACCGACGAGTTGCGAGGCCGAGGTCTCGGATGTCCACAAAGAGACCTTCCCCAAGGCCTCGACGATCCGCTGGCAATTTCCCGCGCGAGGCATGATGCCGCCCGTCAGACTGACTTGGTACGACGGCGGTGGCAAGCCTCCCGCCGAACTCGCCCCCGGCGTGAAACTGCCCACCAACGGCTGCCTCTTCATTGGAACCAAAGGTCGCCGTTTGCTTGCGCCCGACTGGCACGCCAACGATTTCAAGCTCTTGCCGGAAAAGGAATTCAAAGACTTTAAAGGACCGAAGGGAACCATCCCACGCTCACCCGGCCACTACGAGGAGTGGATCGCCGCCTGCAAGGGAGGCGCACCGGCGCTGGCCAATTTCTCCTATTCGGGACCGATGACCGAAGCGGTTCTCCTCGGCAACGTTGCCATTCGCATGGGCAAGAAGATCGAATGGGATTCCAAGAACATGCGGGCGAAGAATTGTCCCGAAGCCGACGCGGTGATCAAGCCGGACACTCCGTGGTGGGGGGCCACAACAGTAGTAGGATGGAGGCGGTGGGATGAACAAAAACGCTGAACGCTGAACGAAAAGCCGCGTTCGGAGTCCACGTCTTTAGCGCGACTCTTTCATTTCTTTTCTACGATGCGCTTTTCGTTTTGCAGGCCATCCATCGGAGTATCCTTGGCCATGCGGGGTTCGACGTTGAATGTCGGCGAGAAGAGTGGGGTGGACTGTCCAGTCCCCCGATTCTCGCAGGCTAACGGCCTACGCTGCTCCTAGCACAGCCCAACACAATAGAGGGATCAAAATCCTCCCTTTCAGAAGTGGGTCGCGATTCTCGTGGCCCCGAAGGGGCGAAGGCCAGTAGCCGGGGGTGATGCGGAGTGTAACGGAGCGAACCCCCGGACCCGATCTCCCCCGATCAAGCCCCGAACGGGGCGTAGGAAACCGCGCCGCCCGGATTGTCTCTGCCGCCCCGTTCGGGGCTTGACCG
>Ga0315282_10012631_pt1 | contig 12889 bp, 7 predicted proteins | sample YL17G07_20_MG_FD_203693 | JGI IMG/M metagenome (GOLD analysis project Ga0315282, IMG submission 203693) | Sediment microbial communities from Yellowstone Lake, YNP, Wyoming, USA - YL17G07_20 | ecosystem: Environmental > Aquatic > Freshwater > Lake > Sediment | place: USA: Wyoming | collected... | reverse complement strand
GATGGCCGCGAGGTACCGTAACCTGTCGACCAGCCACGCCTTGCGGTGGGAGAAGTCCCGGCGTGTAAGCGCGTCGAAACCATAGAGAAATGCCCGGCGGACGCACCGGCTGAAGCAGTGATATACTGCTTCTTGTCCTTCCTGGACGTAATGACTGCGCGGCAAAGCCATGGTTCACCCCTTTCAACATTTCTAACGGCGAACTCATGGAAAGTGCCAAGAAAAAGCCGCAAAAAAACGAGTGTCCAGGTTTCAGGTTTCGCTAGAAAAAGCTGAAGAAAAATGGGTGTCCACGTGTCCTGAAGAAAAATGGGTGTCCACATGTCCCATCGTCATCCAATAGCTGCCGGCCGCCTGCAAATCGTCGCGGAGGCCGGAGCGCCTAGGTCCGCTGCACACCATGCCGGCAGCTCTGGATGCCGCCCTACAAAAATCAGCGATGCGCCCAGAGCACCAGCCTGGGTTTTCGGTTCATCTCTTTGGCCAGTTGGTCGACCGGCCCATATTTCATGCATGAAGCCATGCAGGCTTTTACGCAAGCAGGCAAGCCGCCTTTTCTTGTCAGGTGAGGACACAGCACGCAGTTTTCCGTGGGGAAGGGCAAATAGGTCAGATAACCCTCGGTTTGGGACAGCCGCTGTTCAATCTCGATGACCTTGATTCCTTTGATCGTTCCGGCTTTTCGCTTGAACTCCTGGGCGCAGGCCACCTCGCAGGCAAAACATCCGGTGCAATATTCATAGTCAATAAGCAGGCCGTATCTCGTCGTTTCTTTTTTCATGATGGCTGCTCCTCGGCGACCGCCTTGTAGACTCTGCAAAGCAAATTCTTCAACGGCGAGCCCAGGCCATCCTCGCCCTGAGCATTCATGGGAATGAGTTGATTGATGTTGGATTCCCATGCGCCGAACAGGGACGGCTCAGCTCCCGGCTTTTCAGGAAACCACCAGCCGTGTGGCACCATCACCATCTCCGGCGGAACAACAATGGTGATCTTGGCTTTGAATCGCTGCCTGCCAAGCCAGGTTTCAACCCAAACCCATTGGCCGTTTTCAATGTCGAGCTCCGCTGCCTTGTCAGGATGAATTTCCACTACTGGGTCCGGGTCGAGTTCTCTGAGCCATGGGATCATGCGATGCTCGGCATTGAAAAATGCTGCCGACCGCCTTCCGGTGCCGAGAATGAGCGGATATTCCTTGGCCAGATCGGGCCTGCTGAGCGGTGTAAACGGAGGCTCCTCGTAGTGCGCCATAGCATCCAAGCCCCACTCTTCGCGCAGTTTTGAGTAGAGCTCCATAAGACCGCTCGGCGTCTGAAATCCCGGACGGCCGTCTTTGCGAAGCAGTCCCTTTTTATACCGATGGTATGGCGCGCTTGGATGGCCTTCCGGCGGGAAAGCAAATCCCTTCCTTTGCAGTTGCTCGAAGGTCATGCCAGATGGCTTGATGATATCGTCGAACAGATCGTGCAGCGTCTTCCAGCGGAAATGAGGATCGAAGCGTTTGGCCAGTTCGAAGTTGATCTCTACGTCCGGTTTGCATTCGGGAATGGAGATGGCTTTGTTGATCGTCTGCAGCGGCACCCACCAGCTCCGAACGCTTTCTTTCTCCAAAAAACTCGCCGCCGGAAGCACGACGTCGGCGTATTGCGTGGTGGGTGTCATGAATAGGTCCACGGCCGCTACAAAGTCGAGCTTTTTCAACGCCTCCTGCCATTTCTTCGGCTCGAATCCGATGCCGGCGATCAGGTTGCCGGTTTGCAGCCACATGCCTTTAACGGCGTAGGGATTGCCACTGCGGATTTGATCCAGCACAGAATCGGTCTGCGCGCGCCAGATGAATTTTCTAAACGGCCCGTATTTGTCCGCCCCGATCCGCTTCTCATCCATTTCTCGGGTCGCCAGCTTGATCACCCCTTCAGCGCCGGGCAGCGCATAGGAAACTGCGTCAAAAGCGTGGCGGGCGAAAACGTTGCCTCCGGGAACATCCAAGTTGCCGGTCAGGCACCACAGATCTGTTATCGCCAAAGCAGTCGGTGTGATCCCCGGCGTCGAATCGATGGGCAGGCCCCAATGGACGGCCGCAGGCTTACTGCCGGCAAACAGCCGCGCTGCCTCTTCAATGTCTCTTGCTGCAACGCCTGTAATCGCCGCAACGCGCTCGATCGGGTATTCATCGATCCTCTGCTTAAACACCTCCCAAACGGGCTTACAGGATATTCGCTTCCTGTCGAAGAGCACCACTTCGTACTCCCCGCGCAGCGCGGGACGAGCGTCCGTCCTCGTCTTTACGGCAGAGCTCAGCCAGGCAACCGGGCGCTTGGTTTTGTTGTCCCAGACGACAAAGTCGTCAGAGGCGGCGTCATTCCAGAGGTCGCGAGCAGCGAGCAGTTTTCCCGTGTCGCTTCTGACCAGCAGCGGAGCGTTCGTCCATTTCTCGACGAAATTCCGGTCATACAGCCCATGATTGACGATGACGTTCAGCATTCCCATGGCCAGGGCGCCGTCCGTGCCGGCGCGCAGCCTGAGCCATTTCTTTGCCCGGCAAGCAAACCACGACATGCGAGGATCGACGCAGATTATCTTTGTTCCGCGCTTCATCAGATCGACGAACCAGTGGCCGAAGATGTTATCCGGGCAGGTGTTGGGTATATTGTACCCCCAGATGATAAGACACTGGGGCACCCGGTATCGGGGATCATCGTACCTCTTAGGCAGCCACTGAGAAGCGTCAGGAACGCAGTAATCGCCGAGTGCAGTTTCTACTGCAGCAATGCGCGGGCTATAACAGGCGTTTCCACTCATTGCGAACATCACGTTGGGGCTGCCGTACGCATAGGCCAGCATGCAAATCCAGGCGCCAATATCGCGGCCGGTACCCATGGTGAAGATCATGCTTTCGGGACCGTATTCGCGGCGGATTCGTTTCATCTCCTTTTCAATCCAGTCATAGGCTTCATCCCACGAGATCTCCCGCCATTTCCCTTCGCCGCGAGCGCCGACTCTCTTGAGCGGGCGCGTCAGCCGATCCGGATGATATACATACTGTGTCATGGCCAGGCAGCGGGCGCACAGGCGGCCCTGATTCCAGGGATGATCCGGATCTCCCTCGATTTTGATGAGTTTCCCGTTCTTGATGTGAGCTAGCACCCCGCACGTGCCGTGACAGCCCGGCCCGGCCGACCAGCTTGTTGTGCGCACAATCCTGCTGGTTGTTGGATTCGTTTTTGGTCTCATAAGAATCCTAACGCCCTCGATGCATGGGGAAAATAAGCTGCGTTTTTGGAGCGCAGCCCTCGTAGGATACGTCCCTTTGAGCTTCTGATATGGGGATCCTGTGTCGACCTCGAGTCGTGAACCGCGCCCGATGGGCGATTCTAGATCAAAACGAAGCTGCAGGATACTGAATGTTCATACGCTTCTGGCTCGCGGGCAAGGCGGTGGATTTCCCTTCTGAATGCGGCGGGGTCATTCCTGGCGCAAGGCGATCATTGGCTCGACTGCTGTGGCGCGCCGCGCGGGCAGGGCGCACGCTACCAGCGATACGATGGCGAGGATGCAGACGACCGGGGCGATGACGGCGGGGTCCAGAGGCCCGATTCCGTACAGAACGCTCTTCATGAACATTCCCATGACCAGCGTGCCGATCAGTCCGGTGGCGAGTCCGATCGCGATGATGAGGCTCCCCTCCTTGAGGATCAGCATGAAAATCCCTTGCCGGTTGCTGCCGAGTGCCATGCGTATGCCGATCTCTCTTGTGCGCTGGGCGACTGCGTAGGCCAGCACGCCATAGATGCCGACCGTGGCGAGAAACAATGCAATCACGCCGAACACCACCGCAAGCAGCATGGGCGATCTGCGTATGGTCAGGGAACTGTCGATGCGCTCGCCCATCGTGCGGACATCGTAGAGCGGCAATTCCGGATCCAGCTCGGCAATCTTGTCTCTTGCGGCGCGGATCACACTCCATGGGTCCGACGCGGTTCTCACGGCGAATGTGATCGTCGCACGCGGACTCTGACTGAAGGGAAAGTAATAGGCGCCCACACGCTCATCCGGATCCACGAGCGCCCGCAGTTTGATGCTTCCGACAATCCCGACGACGGTGTACCACTCGGCGAACTTCTCCGGGTTGGCGAGTGCTTCCACGCCGGTGGGGCGCCACATCCGCTTGCCGACCGGGCTCTTGTCTCCCCAGAACCTGCGGGCCAGCTTCTGATCAATGATGATGACCCGCTGGGAATTCTCCGTGTCATGCTCGTCGAAGAAACGTCCCTCGATCAGTGGAATTCTCATGGCTTCGAAATACCCAGGGGTGATGACAACCTGGTAGGGAGACACGAGGGATTCGCCTGGTTTCATCTGGTAGCCTTCGGCAAAAATTACGCTGTCATTGCTTCGGTTCGCAAAGGGAATAGTGTCCGTCGCTCCGGCCCGCATCACGGCAGGAAGGGCGCGAATCTCTTCGAGCGCCCGGACCTCGAAGGCGCGCTGGGCCGCCTCGTTGGGATAGCGCGCCGCCGGCAGTGAGATGGATCCGGTAACTACTTGCGTGGGTACGAATCCCGGATTGACCGCGAGCACCTGCCGGAAGCTGGCGAGGAGGAGGCCCGCTCCGACGAGGAGGACCAAGGCCAAAGCAACCTGCGCCCCCACCAGGACGTTGCGAGTCAGCCGGGCTGCCCGCGTGTCCGTTCCGGTGCGCCCCCCTGCATGAATCGCCAGGCTCATGTTTCCCTTCAGCGCATGAGCGACGGGAATCAGGCCGAGCCATATGCCGATGAATAATGCCAGCACAAGCATGAACACCACTACCGTGCCGTCAATCTTGATTTCGTTGCTTCTCGGAATCCGGTCAATTCCGAACAGAGTCATGCTGCGCAGACCCCAGTAGCCGAGTAGGACGCCTGTAGCGGCGCCGGCCATTGTGAGCAGCACGCTTTCCGTGACCAGTTGGCGCGTCAGGCGCCATCGTCCTGCTCCAAGGGCCAGCCGGGTGACCAACTCGCTCGTCCGGAGGCCGGAACGTGCCATCATCAGGTTGGTGATGTTCACCGCTCCGATAAGGAGCACAAAAAGAACGCCTCCCCACAGCAGGTAAAGCGTGGCCTTGATCTCTTGGACGACGTCGTCCTGCAAACCCGCAACCTGGGTACGCGCGCCCGCGTTGATCAGGATCGTTTTGAACTGAGGAAATCGCTCGAGATTTGCCCTGTTGAGCGCGTCGACCTGGGCCTGTGCCTGCTCGAGGGTGGCGCCGCGCTTCAGCCGAGCGATCATCTCCCAACTGTTGTTTAGGTATGCCGCTTTTTGCTCCTGTGTGAATGCCAGCGGTCTCCAAAGGCGCACTTCCGGATTCAGGTACACGAAGCCCCTAGGCATCACGCCTACAATCGTGTACGAGTTGCCGTTGATGCGCAGATTCCTGCCGATGACCGATTCGTCGCCCCCATAGCGCTGCTGCCACAGGGCGAAGCTGAGGATGACCTTGCGTTCGTTGCCTATCTCGCCTTCTTCCTGCGTGAAGGTGCGGCCCAGTCTGGGCTGGACGCGGAGGAGACGGAAAAACGAGGGCGTCACGGCCATTCCCCTGACGCGCTCAACGGCGCCCTGGTCTCCAATCGTGAGGCCCGGACTATTGTAAAGGGCAACCTCCTCGAAAGCATCCACCTCGCGGAGACGATCGTAATAGTCCGGCGCGCTGTTGGAGGCCCTGATAACACCGGCTCTAGGGTAGCTGTTGTACAGGCAAAGAATCCGGTCCGAATCGGGAAACGGGAGGGGTCTTAGGACGACCGAGTTGACGACACTGAAGATGGTTGTGTTGGCTCCGATGCAGATCGCCAGGGTGGCGATGGCGGTAATGGAGAAGACCTTGTCTTTCCACAGTAGTTTCGCTCCGAATTTCAGGTCCTGAAGCAACGATTCCATGACATTCCACTCCGTCAGAGCAACCATCTATTGATACGAAAGGTAGGCGGAAATGTTCACCCTGCCCCATGGATTTGTTGCAGGCGATGGTTGTCTGTTACAATGCCGTCCATGGTTCCATCCCTGCTCAGTCGTAGGGCGCTGTTCGCTTTGGCACTCGGGCCCGTGCTCTCGCTGCCCCTGAGGGCGCAGGACTACCAGGTCGTATATGAGGTCCAGAGCCGGTACCAACTGATCACCGTGCTGGACACGGCCAGTGGGTATCGGCAGTTGATCTTCGACGGCAGGTTCGACGGCACCGACGCCATCCAGTCGGAGATGAACCTCGCCAACCACGACGAGCTGACGCTCTCCTACTCCAGGCATATCATGACTGCGCTGCCCGTGGTCGAAAAGCCCAAGCGCATCCTGATCATCGGATTGGGTGGGGCGTGCATGCAACGCTACCTGTACAAGCTCCTGCCCGACGCCACCATCGAAACCGCAGAGCTCGACCCCGCCATCCGCGAAGTGGCTGCCACGTTTTTCTTCTTCAAGGAGGACGAGCGCCAGGTCGTCCATTTGGGCGACGGCCGCAAGTTCATCGAGGATTCGAAGGACAAGTACGACATCATCTTTCTGGATGCGTTCAGCTCTGTGTCAATCCCGTACATGCTCACGACGCAGGAGTTCCTCAAGGCCGTCAAGGACCGCCTTGCTGAAGGAGGCGTGGCATGCGCGAACCTGTGGGATGAGGAGGCGAATTACGCCGACATGGTGAAGACTTACTCCACAGTCTTCCCCGAACTTCACGTCGTGAAATGCGCGTACTCGGGCAACAGTATCCTGCTGGCGCTGCCTGACCAGACGGGGCTCACGGTTCAGTCGTGGACGGCCAAGGCCGAGGCATTCGAAAAGACACGGCCGACGGGCCTCGACTTGCCGCGTCTCATACGGCAGGGCGCCGCCGAGAAGACGGACATCCCCGCAAGCGCCCGGGTGCTGTTCGACAAGGACAAGCGCTAGCAAGTGACCTGCGATTAGCAAGGAGGACAGCGTGGCCAATCGTGCTCGCTTTGCAATTCTTCTGTCATCGCTTTTGTTTGCGCTGACCGCCGTGGTACACGCGCAAACAGGCGTCAATCTGGTCGGCGATAGTGTCGCGGCTCGGGTGGACAAGATCTTCGAACGTTACGCCAGGCAGGACTGCCCTGGATGCGCCTTGGGGGTGGCGCAGGACGGCAAGGTTCTCTATGCGCGCGGCTACGGCATGTCCAATCTCGAGTACTCGGTGCCGATTACTCCTGCGACGATCTTCGAGGCGGGATCGGTTTCAAAGCAATTCACGACAGGCGCGATTCAAATACTGGCACGGCAGGGGAAGCTTTCGCTGGACGATGACATTCGGAAGTTCCTTCCGGAGGTCCCGAATTTCGGGCCGAAGATCACGATACGGCATTTGCTGAGTCACACCAGCGGCCTGCGGGACCAGTGGGAATTGCTCACCGTAGTAGGGCGGCCGCCCGGAAGCGCGGTTCATACCCTTGATGAAATCCTGGATCTCGTGAGCCGGCAAAAGGAGCTGAACTTCCCTCCCGGCGAAGAATATCTTTACAGCAACACCGGCTTTGCCCTGCTCGCTTGGATCGTCAGGCGGGCGAGCGGGACGTCGCTCGCCGAGTTCAGCGCCAAGGAGATATTCCAGCCGCTGGGGATGACGAGCACGCAGTGGCGCGACGACTACACCCGCATCGTCAAGGGGAGGGCGACGGCATACAGCGCCGACGCGCAGGGGAACTACCATGCCAACATGCCGTTCACCAATGTCTACGGCAACGGCGGGCTGCTCACGACGATTGGCGACCTGCTGATCTGGAACGAGAACTTCGAGAATCCGCGTGTGATCGGCCGCGAGTACCTCGACCAGATGCAGACGCGCAGCAAACTCAACGGCGGGAGCCCCATTACTTACGGCCTGGGGCTCGATGTTACGGAGTACAAAGGCGTGCGCGAGGTCAGCCACAGCGGCTCCACGGCCGGCTATCGCGCGTTTCTGGCCCGCTATCCCGATCAGCATCTTTCGATTGCGCTGCTGTGCAATCTCGGCATCAACAATTCAGGGGCCCTGGTGCACCAGGTGGCGGAGATTTTCCTGGAAGGCCGGCTCAGGGAGCGCGAGAAGCCGGTTCGTGTCGAAGTGCCGGCGGAGGAGATTCAACGGAGGGCTGGACTGTATCGCAATCTGCTGACGGATGGCGTGCTGCGCCTGACTGCAAAGGAAGGCAAGCTCTTCGTAGGCGGCGGGACGGAGAACGAGCTGGTGCCGACCGGCGCGAACCGGTTTGAATTGGCCAGCGGCGCACAGTACATCTTCACGGCCTCGCAGCCGCCCCGGCTGGAAGTTCTGTCGGGTCCCGAGGCGCGGCCGGCTGTGTATGTTTCTGTGCCGGCAGCGAACCCGTCGGCGCAGCGACTGGCCGAGTATGCCGGCGCCTATTACAGCGAGGAGCTCGAAGTGTCCTATGTCTTCAGCGTGCGCGGCGGCAGGCTTTTCCTCCAGCGCCGGCTGGCTCCCGAAGCTGCACTCACGCCCACTTACGCCGACGCCTTCACCGCAGGCGGGACCACCATCCGCTTTGCCCGGAATCGTGCGGGGCAGATCAGCGGCCTGAGCCTTACCAGCGGGCGCGTCCGCCACCTGCATTTTGTCCGGAAGTCGAAGTAGATGCTGTATGATGGAACCTGCCGGACCTACCTCGGGTTTCGATCAGGCCATGACGATGAATGTCTTATACGTGACGGGGCGCCTCAGTAATGCAGATTTCATCGAACACGAGCTGGGTAAGATTGCGCCCCACATCCGGATCGATGTTTCTCCCGCCTGCGATGACCTTCTGGCGCGAGTTGCCATACCCGGGCGTTACGACGCAGTCCTGCTCGATCCGGTGCATCCCGGCGATGAGGACCTTCGACAGATCGCTCGCATCCGGGAGCAGAGGCTGCCGCTGGCAATCATTGTGATGACCGGGCCTGAGGACGAGGATCCGCCTCTGCAGGCGCTGCAGGCGGGTGCCGACGACTACATCGTCAAGCGCCCTCATTTCGTCGTAAGCATGCCTTGGATTCTGCAGCGCGTGGTCGAGCGCCGGCGGCTGGCGTCTGAGGTGTGTGCACGCGAAAGCTCCGCGCCTGCCGGCCCGGCACTCGAGGATGCGCTTCGAGCCTTGGAAGCGCGTCTGGCCCAACTGGAGGAGAAGCATCAGGCCGAGCGGGCAGAGCTCGAAGCGTTGCGCCAGGAGTCGGACAGACAGCGCGCGGCGCGCCGCGCGCTCGAAGGAGCGCTCCGGGCCGCGGAGGCCCGCGAGCAGAAAGAGGCGTTCACGGAACTCGCGGCCGCAGCGGTGCAGGCCTTTTCAGAGCTGCTGGCGCCGGTAAGCGATTGCAGCTCTCTCCTTATGGAATGCCTGGGCAAGGACGATCCCCGGCGCGTGTGCGCCATGCGTCTCGTGGAGATCACACGCCAGGCCGGCGAGCTCGCGCGCCACTTGCTGACCCTCCGTACCCGGCAGGAGGCGCTCGATCTCAACCTGATAGTGGCTCGGATGGCTGGGAAACTTCGAAGCTTGGCCGGAGAGAGCATCAAGATGGTCACGATTCTCTCTCAGCGTCTGCCGCGCATCCTCGCCGCCCGGCCGCTTGCTGAACGGCTGCTGACTGCTTTGGTCGCGTTCGCGCGGGATTTGCTGCCAGCGGGGGGCACGATCACGCTGGAGACGTCCCAGCGGGCCCCCGAGGCAGCTCTCGTGCCGGAACAGTTCGTGCTGCTCGCTGTTACTGCCAGCGGACATGGTATGCAGCCGCACGCGGAGACCGCTGCATTGGACCTGTTCGTCGCTGCCTGCGGGGCGAGCCTGAGCACCGCCGGCGACGCCCAGACCGGCATAACCATCGACGTTTTCCTTCCGGCGGAAGGTCAAGTCGCGGTCCCATAACCGAAGCGACCTCCGGCGAAAAGCATATGTTTCGCCTTTGGCATCGGATCTTCCGATTGAGGGGAAGCGGATTCAAGAGGAGTATTGATGACCAGGCAGCGCACCTTGCTGACTGCAGATGACCTCTACATGTTCAACGAGGGAACTCACTACCGCCTCTATCGCAAGCTTGGCTCTCATTTGCGCCGCGTGGGCGCGGTCAGGGGAGCGCATTTTGCCGTGTGGGCTCCGAACGCGGAATACGTCTCGGTCGTTGGGGAGTTTAACGGGTGGGATCGTGCGTCCGCGCCGCTCAGCCAGCAGGGATGCTCCGGAATCTGGGAAGGCTTTGTGCCGGGCGTGACGAAGGGGATGCTTTACAAGTATCACATCCGGTCGCGCTATAACCGCTACCAGGTGGACAAAGCTGATCCTTTCGCCAATGCTACCGAAATGCCTCCCGGAACCGCGTCGGTGGTATGGGATCTGTCCTATGCCTGGAACGATTCAGAATGGATGGCGGCCCGCGGCGAGCGGCAATCGTTCCGCTCCCCTCTCTCGATCTATGAAGTCCACCTCGGCTCGTGGCGGCGCAAAGCGGGTGAGCCGGGAAGATCGATGTCTTACAGGGAACTCGCGAATCAGCTCACGAAGTACGTGAAGAAGATGGGATTTACGCATGTTGAATTTCTTCCGGTCATGGAACATCCCTTTTACGGTTCGTGGGGCTACCAGACGACGTCCTATTTCGCTCCGACGCGGCGTTTCGGAGAACCGCAGGACTTCATGTGGCTCGTCGACTGTCTGCACCGGAACGGAATTGGCGTGATTCTCGATTGGGTTCCGTCTCATTTCCCCATGGACGAGCACGGCCTGGCTTACTTCGACGGGACGCATCTGTACGAGCATTCGGATCCGCGCCAGGGAGTGCATCGGGACTGGAACACGTTCATTTTTAATTACGGGCGCAACGAGGTGCGCAGCTTCCTCATCAGCAGCGCTCTCTTCTGGCTCGACAAATATCACGCGGACGGGCTCCGCGTGGATGCAGTCGCTTCGATGCTCTATCTCGACTACTCCAGAAAGCCCGGCGAGTGGATCCCGAACAAGTATGGCGGCCGGGAAAATCTGGATGCGATCGACTTCCTGCGCACCATGAATGAGCGCGTCTACAAGAACTATCCTGACGTTCAGACCATAGCCGAGGAATCAACCGCCTGGCCAATGGTATCGAGGCCCACTTATCTTGGCGGCCTGGGCTTCGGCTTCAAATGGGACATGGGCTGGATGCACGACACGCTCGACTACATGGGTAAGGATTCCGTTTTCCGCCGCTACCACCACGATCAGCTTACATTTCGCAACATCTACGCCTTTACCGAGAATTTTATCTTGCCCCTCTCCCACGACGAAGTGGTGCACGGCAAGAGATCGCTGCTCAGCAAGATGCCAGGCGACGACTGGCGCAAGTTCGCGAACCTGCGCCTGCTGTTGGCCTACCTGTTTGCACAGCCCGGCAAGAAACTTCTCTTCATGGGCGGGGAATTCGGCGAGAGAGCGGAATGGGGACACGAACAGAGTTTGGACTGGCGGCTTCTGCAATACGCGCCTCATCAAGGGCTGCAGAGGCTGGTGATGGATCTCAACCGGCTGTATCGGAGTGAACCGGCCCTCCACAAGATGGACAACCAGCCCGAGGGATTTGAGTGGATCGACTGCCACGATGCCGACACGAGCCTGCTCATCTTTCTGCGCAAGGCGGCGGAACCGGAGAGTCGCACGATCCTGGTAGCCTGCAATTTCACTCCGGTCCCGCGGCACGGCTGCCGCGTCGGCGCTCCGCATGCGGGATTCTGGCGCGAGGTCTTAAACAGCGATGCCACGGACTATGGCGGAAGCGGCCAGGGAAACCTCGGAGGCAGGGAAACGGCACCTGTCAGCGCACACGGCCGGCCGCAAAGCCTCTTGCTGACCGTGCCGCCGCTGGCCGCAGTCTTTTTCCGCCACGAAGGCTGAAAGAAAGCGCTGAGTGCTGAGTGGCGGGACAACAACAGAAGGTTTACACTCAGTACTCAGCACTTCGTATTTGACAACCATTCTTGATCCGGAGGTAAACCCTATGAAAGGAATTTCATGGTGGGACGTGCTCATGCTTGTTGGCTTCTTTCTTGCGGTTTTCATGTCCGGATGCGGGCCTAAGGTTGAGCCTGCCGACATGGTTTTGCACAACGGGAAGATCGTAACGGTCGACCCCGGGAAGCCCGAGGCGCGCGCCATTGCGATCCGGGGTGACGTGATTGCAGCCGTCGGGACCGAGGAGGAAATCGGGCCCTACATCGGGCCATCGACGAACGTCATCGACCTTGCAGGAATGCTGGCCGTGCCGGGCCTGATCGATGGCCACGGCCACTTCACGAGTCTCGGTGAGGCCAAGATGGAGCTGGACCTGACGCGGGCCGCGAATTGGGACGACATCGTAGCCATGGTGGACGAAGCCGCGAAGAAAGCGAGGCCGGGCGAATACATTCTTGGGCGGGGGTGGCACCAGGAGAAGTGGGACAAGAAACCCTCGCCCAATGTGGAAGGATTCCCGATCCACGACTCGCTCAGCAAAGTCTCGCCAAACAATCCTGTGCTGCTGACCCACGCCAGCGGACACGCTACGTATGCCAATGCGAAAGCGATGGAGCTGGCGGGCATCACCAGGAAAACCCCAAGCCCCCGAGGCGGCGAGATTATGCATGATGCCAAAGGCAATTTGATCGGCGTTTTCCGGGAAAATGCTCAAGGGCTCGTGCACAAGGCGCTGGCGGAAGCCCGCAAGAAGCGCACCCCGGACGAAGTCCAAGCCGACGAGCGTAAAGTCGTCCAGCTCGCCGTCGAGGAGTGTCTGTCCAAGGGCGTTACCACGTTTTATGATGCAGGGCAGCCCTTCGAAACCATCGAGCTTTACAAGAAGCTTGCCGACGAGGGGAAACTGGGTTTGAGACTCTGGGTGATGATAGGCGAGG
>Ga0315282_10012630_pt1 | contig 12891 bp, 11 predicted proteins | sample YL17G07_20_MG_FD_203693 | JGI IMG/M metagenome (GOLD analysis project Ga0315282, IMG submission 203693) | Sediment microbial communities from Yellowstone Lake, YNP, Wyoming, USA - YL17G07_20 | ecosystem: Environmental > Aquatic > Freshwater > Lake > Sediment | place: USA: Wyoming | collected... | reverse complement strand
CGGCCCTGTTCTTCGTCTGGAACTTCGATTACGCGAAGAGGATCCCGGTCCTTGGCAAATGGATCCGGAACTTCGAGAAGGAGAACGCGGACATCCTGTCGGAGAAGGCCTGGCTGCGGGGCATGACCTACTTCGGTCTGGTCCTGTTCGTGTTCGTCCCGCTCCAAGGGACCGAGGGCGTGGGCGGCTCCGTCCTCGGGCGCATCCTAGGCCTAAAGCCTTGGACGGTCTTCTCGGCCGTTTTCGTCGGGTCCCTGACCGGCAGCCTCGCCACTGCCTACATCGCCATCACGGTCGGGACGGCCCTTCTCAATTTGCTCACCAGTACCACATCCAAGATCATCGCAGGCCTCGTGCTTCTCACGGCGTTCGCGGTGATATCCTATTCGCTCTGGTGGTATAAAAAAAGGAAGAATGCCGCCAAGGGACGCAAGCGCCCGGCCTCCGAGGAGGAATAGGGCCCACGGGTAATCTTTTAAGGGCGCGCTGCAATCCCAAATCACCATGGACGAAGGTTCGAAGCGCGGCAAGCTGCCGCCGGACCAGGCCGAGGAAGCCTACATCGACGAGCTCGTGGCACTGCTGCTGGACGGGGGGATCGGGTCCAAGGAGGACCTGCACAAGGCCAAGCTGAGGATAGCCAGGAAGCACAAGGTCAAGGCCCTGCCATCGGACGCGACCGTCCTCGAACGGATCCCTGAAGAGGCGGTGCCGCTGCTTCTCCCCCTGCTCAGGACCAAGGCTGTCAGGAGCGTTTCCGGCGTTGCCGTCGTGGCCGCCATGACCTCGCCGGCCAAATGCCCCCACGGCCGGTGCCTCTACTGCCCCGGCGGCGTCGAGCTCGGCACGGCCCAGAGCTACACCGGGAGGGAGCCTGCGGCCCTGCGCGCCGCCATGAACGACTTCGATCCCTTTCGGGAGGTCTCCGCGCGGCTGAAACAGCTGCGTGCCATCGGCCACAGGACGGACAAGATCGACCTCATAATCATGGGCGGGACCTTCACGGCCAGGGAGCAGTCCTACCAGGACGACTTCGTCAAGGGATGCTTCGACGCCATGAACGGCCGCAAGGCCCCGGACCTGACAACGGCGCTTACCTGGAACGAGACCGCCCCGTCGCGATGCATTGGCCTCACCGTCGAGACCAGGCCCGACTGGTTCGGCAAGGAGATAATCCGGAGGTCCATGGACATGGGAATGACCCGCGTCGAGCTCGGGGTCCAAACACTCTACGACGACGTCCTGGATGCCATGAAGCGCGGCCACACCGTGGCCAGGGCCTCCCTGGCGAACGCCGACGCCCGCAACGCGGGCCTCAAGGTCGGCTTCCACATGATGCCCGGCATACCCGGGGTCGACGAGAAGATGGAGCTCGATGCCTGGGAACGTCTCTTCTCGGACCCGCGCTTCAAGCCGGACATGCTGAAGATCTATCCGTGCCTCGTCCTGAATGGCACGGGCATCTACGACATGTGGAAGGAAGGGAAATATTCGCCTCTGACAACGGAGCAGGCCGTCAAGGTCCTCGCGAAGGTCAAGGCCCGACTCCCGAAATGGGTCCGCATCCAGCGCATCCAGAGGGACATTCCTGTCCAGCTCATCGAGGCAGGCGTGGACAAGAGCAACCTTCGCCAACTTATCCAGGACCGCATGGCCGAGGAGGGCACGAGGTGCCGGTGCATCCGCTGTCGAGAGGTCGGCCACAGGACCCTTCAAGGTGACAAGGTCGACGACAAGGCCGTGGAGCTCCTGGAGGAGCGCTACGAGGCCTGCGGCGGCACAGAGGTCTTCCTGTCCTTTGAGGACACATCCAACGACATCCTCATCAGCTATCTCCGGCTCCGGTCCCCCGGCGAGGGCCGGTGGATGCCCGAGACCGAGGGCTGCGCCATAGTCCGCGAGATGAAGGTCCTTGGCGAGGTGGTCCCCATCGGAGGCCACGACGAGAAGGCCTGGCAGCACGCGGGCCGCGGCCATGAGCTACTTCAGAGGGCCGAGGCGGTGGCGCGGGATTCCTTTGGCGCCAAGAGGCTCCTCGTGACGAGCGGTGTCGGCGCCCGCGAGTACTATCGCAAGGCCGGCTACGAGCGGGTCGGTCCCTACATGGGAAAAAATCTTAAGAGCTAGGCCCGATACCACCTACTGGTGAGTTCATTGCCCCACCACCACCCACGAAAGGCCGAGGATGCGAAGTGCGACATCAAGGGCTGCGACAATGAAGCCGAGCGGTCCATGCCCAAGGACAAGGTCCAGTCGGTCATGGCCCAGGGCCTGAAGGACGACGTCGGCCGGCGAGCGCACATGTGCAAGGAGCACTACCGGGAGTACCGCAAGAAGACCAAGACCGATCGCTTGACGGATAGGCTGGCCTGGACCCGCTAGGCCTCAGTCGTCGGCCCCTTCCTCGGGCCCGGGCTCCTCATCATCCTTCTCGTCCTCCAGGAGCTCCCTCAAGAAATATCCCATTATAGCCCCGGCGCCGAAGGCCGCGGCCATCTTCTTCTGCTCCGGTGCGACCTGGCCGGCCACGGGCTTTTTGGGGGGCGGGCCCTCGTCCTCCTCCTCGATCTCCTCGACCGGGACGACCACGAACTCGTCCGCCTTCCCTTCGGCAACAGGCTGGGCGGGCCTCGGCCCCTCGATGACCTTGGGCTCGACCTTCTCCTCCTCCTCCCCTATGTCCTCCCAGGCCCCGGCCTCCATATCTGGCCCTTTCACCTTCCCGGCCTCCTCCCGCATGAGCTCGAGCTCTACCCTCTCGAGGTATGTGAGGGTCCCTTTCTTCTCCTTGGCCCTGAGCTCGGCCAGCCGCTTCCGGTCCATCTTGGCCATATTACCAGTATCGGGTATCGGTTAAAAGTAAAAAATACTTAGTACCATGTTCCTAAACAATTTTTAATAGTCAGAACATATCCCCATCGAGGAGAACAAGCGCGCGGGGTCGTTAACGGGATGCCTACCATCGAGGAAGAGATCAAGGCCGTCGAGGAAGAGCTCACCAAGACGGAGTACAACAAGGCGACCGAGGGCCACATCGGCAAGCTCAAGGCCAAGATAGCCCGCCTGAAGATAGAGCTCGAGAAGCGCAGGACCCGGCCCATAAACGTCAAGACCTATGCGCTCCCCCAGACCGGCGACGCCACCGTGGCCATCATGGGCCCGCCCAACGTCGGCAAGAGCAGCATCCTGAACCTGCTCACGGGGGCCAACAGCGAGGTGGCGAACTACGACTTCACGACGGTCGAGCCCCACCCGGGCGTCATCCTCTACCGCGGCGCCGAGATCCAGCTCGTGGACATGCCTGGTATCGTCAAGGGCGCCTCCAGGGGCAAGGGCCGCGGCAAGGAGGTACTGGCCTGCTCCCGCAACGTCGATATGGTCATGATAATGGTCGACGTCTACAGGCCGGACCTGAAGATGGTCATTGACGAGCTCAACCAGATAGGCATCCGCCTGAACCGGACGCACCCTGACATAGTCATCGCCAAGAGGGCCAAGGGCGGCCTGTCGGCGACCTCGACCCTGCCCCTGAATCACATAACGCTGGCGACCGTCAAGGAAATGGTCAAGACCTACGGCATCCTCAACGCGGACATCGTGGTCCGGACCGACATCGACCAGGACGACCTCATCGACTATCTGGATGGCAACATGTGCTACATCCCGGGCCTCGTGGTCCTGAACAAGGTGGACCTCGTCGGCCCCGATGCGGTCAAGAAGGTCGTCGAGGCCATCGGCAAGGACAAGAACGTCATACCGTTCTCGGTCACCGATGCCACGCCCGAGTCCATAGAGGCCCTCAAGCAGAAGATCTGGGACACCCTGGGCTTCATCCGGGTCTACCTCAAGCCCAAGGGCGAGAAGCCCGATATGAACAAGCCCATGATAATCCGGAGGGGCAACACCATCGAGACCGTTTGCAGGAAATTGCACAAGGACTTCGTCCGGAAGTTCCGCTACGCCGTAGTGACCGGCAAGAGCGTCAAGTTCCCGGACCAGACCGCGGGGCTCACGCACGTGCTCGCGGACGAGGACATCGTAACTCTAATTGTGGACCTGAGGTAGCGGGAGGTCGGGAAGTATGATGACACAAAGGCCGGCGGACAGGTCCCTTGCGGCCATCGCCACCATATGTATCATGCTCCTCGCCAGCACCGCCATGCCCTTCGTGGCCTCAGGCGCCTCCGACGGCAAATGGGCCGTCTCGAAGCTCGACAAGCGATTGCCCTACGCGGTCTACCGCGCATCCATGGTCTGGACCGGCAAGAGGGCCTTCATCTTCAGCGGCAGGACCGATGCGGGCGAGGTGGACTCCATAATAGAATTCGACCCGGCCACCGGCCAGTCAGGTGTCAAGAACGCCAAGGTGGAGATGGCGCGCATAATGGCCGCGGCCGCCTGGCTGTCACCCTATGCCTACATCTTCGGCGGCTCGAACATGTCGACGGTCCTCGACGATGTGCTCAGGTACGACCCGGCCACGGACACCATCGAGAAGATGCCGTACACGATGCCATATACAAGGGTCGGCCTTACGGCGGTCTCGGTCGGCGATTCCATACTACTCATGGGCGGCAAGAACGATACCGCCTACAAGACCCCGGTCCTCAGGTTCTATCCAGGCAACGGCTCGTTCGTGAAGCTGCCCGGGCCCATGATCCAGGGCGGCGGACGGACCGGCGTCTCTTCCAGCGACACGGTCTATCTGTTCGGCGTCTGCCCGAACGCGCCAAACGTCACCGTCCTGGAGGTGAACCCCGCGAACGGGACATCGCTCAAGATGGACGTTGGCCCGGACCGCAACTTCTACTGGTCCTCCAGCGCCTGGACCGGAAGCTATGCCCTCATCTTCGGCGGGGACGATTACCTGGTGGCCATGGACCAGGTGCTAGAGTTCAAACCGACGACGGGTGGCAAGGGCGAGGTCACCTCGGTGGGGAAGCTCCCGCAACCCATCGAGAACAGCGTGGCGTTCTACGATTCTGACAACAGTAAGGCATACCTGCTCGGCGGCAGGGGCAAGACCGAGGGCCTGAAGGACATCTACGTCATCTCTCGCGACGGGTCCGCGGACACCGGCGTCACACCAGAGCGGGCCCTCATGGTCGTAGCCCTCATGGGCTTCGTGGTGCTCGTCGTGGTGGTCCAGACGCAGCTCCAGCACCGCGGCGGAAAGGATGCCGATAAGGGGCCGCCCAACAACCCCAGGCCGATCCCCCCGAAGCAGTTCACGAAGAACGGAGTAAAGAGGCAGCGCTGACGCTGGTCCGAATTCCAATAAGGAAATCGTCAAGGCCTACCAGATGTAGTTGTCGACCGGGTTGTCCGCCTTGCCCGTCTTGGGCGGTACCGCCTTGGCCTTGGGGTCCTCCTTAGGCGGCTTCTCGATGCCGAGGCTGATGGCCAACCTGTTCACGAGTTCCTTGGCCCGCACATCCTCGAAACCGGCCTTCACCATCTTGGCGATGACCTCTTCCTTCGGGGTCCCCTTGAGGAGCTCCGCCGAGCCCAGGCTCGACATCTCCTTGACCTTGATGCTGTCGTCCTCTGACTGTCCCAGCTGGGCCAACAGCCACCGGCCGCCCATGATGACGGACTCGAGGGCCATGTTGAACTCCTTCTTGTTGAAGTAGTTGGTGTAAAGGTCGGTCCTCAGGCAGAGGGTCTGTTCCTTGCCCATGAGGCAGAACTTGGACAGCTTCATGGAGTTGTTCTGGACCAGCAGGTCCGTCATTATCGTGAGAAGGACCTCCGGGGGCTGGCCCCCAAGGCTGAGGCCGGTCACGAAGGCGATGTAGGTGACGTCCTCCTCGACGTTCACGATTATCTTGAAGGGCATCTGCTTGCTGTCGATGACCATGAAACATTCGTTGTCAGGGGCCGGCTCGACGCTCCAGCCGTGGTCGACGGCCAGCTTGCTCTGTGCGATCGAGGCCTGCAGCCACTTCATGACTTTGACATGGACCTTATCCGCCATCTAAAACACCTGCAGAGGTGGATGGCGGGGCGTGTTAAAAAGGTTTCTGGATTCGGTTCTGAGAGACGTTTATATTCTCGCCTGACCATAGGTCCATATTGAGGGGGATTCTTGAGGATGGTCGATTCCAAGACGCTCGCTTCGCTCGTGAAGAAGCACGGTCTGCAGAAGGCGGCGAAGAAGATACGATCGGCCGCGCGTAGTTCGATCTGCATCTCTGCGAAGAAGGCCGACGAGGATAAAATGCCCCTCGGCCGCTCGAAGATCGGAGGACGGCCCGACCTGCCGTCGAAGTTCAAGTGGCCCAAGTGGAAGGACGAGCCAATGCTCTTCCTCGCCCAGCTGAACCTCAAGGAGTTCGCGAAATACGATGTCGAGGGGCTCCTACCGAAAGAAGGCCTGCTCCTGTTCTTCTACGATTCCACGGACTCGGTCTTCGGCTTCGACCCGAAGGACAAGGGCGGTTGGAGCGTGACATACATCGACGATAAGGACCCGAAGCTGACACGTACGGCCCCGCCGAAGGAGCCTGTGAGCTACCACCAGTTCCCGGCCTGCGAACTGAAGTTCCGGGTCGAGCTCACCTTGCCCGAATGGTACTCCCAGGCCGCCCAGCACGCAGGGATCACCAAGGACGAGCGGGAAAGATATTGTGAGGTCTCGGGAAAGCTCTGGGAGGCGCGCCAGAAGCAGGGGCGTCGGCTTCACCAGGTCCTTGGCCATCCCTTCCAGATACAGACCGACATGGCGTTGGAGTCCCAGATGGTCTCGAACGGCGTTTACATGGGGGATGGCAACGGCATGAGCGACCCGAGGTTCGAGAAGCTCTTCGACGGGGCCGTCGACTGGAGGCTCCTTTTCCAGCTGGATTCCGATCCTGAATGCAACATGGGCTGGAGCGACAGCGGCATGCTCTATTTCTGGATCCGGGAGGAGGACCTGAAGAAGAAGGCCTTCGACAAGTGCTGGTTCGTGCTGCAATGTTACTGAACCCGAACGCGATGACCCTTGCGGGACAAGCCTTTTAATATCTTCGGCCGTTATCAAATCCGTGCAGTACATCGATAAGGTCCTCAAGGGCAAGAGCGGCAAGACGGTCCGCATCCGGGTCTTGTACGATCCCGAGATGGACGTGCTGACCAACGAGGACGGCTCCCCCTTGCCGAACGTCATGACCATCGACGGCAGCAAGGTCGACCTGAGCAAATTCAAGGACAAATGGAAGAAGGAGCTCCAGGCAAAGTCCGGGACGGCCCTCAAGAAGCCGAGCTCTAGGAAGAAGCCCGTGGCGGCATTCCTCAAGGAGGACCTCACAACGGATTTCGAGACCCTGCCGGAGGAGTACGACATCTTGTATCAAGGCCTGACGATCCAGGAGCTCGCCAGGTCCAGCGACACCTACCACGTCTCCCAGTTCAGCGCGAACCTGAAGTACGGCTCCTTCGGCAAGAAGGACCTCTTCGTGATGTGCAACATGGGCACCGTCATACACATCGTCCTCAGGGGCCGCGAGGCCGACAGGGTCGTCGTCGACAAAGCGGGCCAGGCCCTGGCCAAAGCCCTTAAGGTGAAGCTACAGGAATCCCCGCTCAAGGCCGCCGGCATGGTCGAGATGACGATGGACATCAACAGCAAGGACGATCGCTTCCGCCAGGTCATGAACCTACTGGCCCACCTCAAGGGCAACTTCTCGGACGTCTCAATCCATCAGGTGCTGCTCCTGAAGGTCCCGGCGGAACGGATCGAGGCCATATCCTACGATCCGCGAAAACGCATCTCCGTCAAGCATCACTTCGGATGACGGCTATCCCGGCAGTTCGATGCCGTACAACCTCTCCGGATGCTCCTTGTGGATTCTTAACGCCTGTTCCTCGGTCATCTTCCCGGTCCTCAGGAGGTCCAGGGTCCTTTTCGGCACGGTCTTCGGCCCCATGACGGCGCCCGGCCTTCTCATGTCATCGAGGTAGTCCGTCTCCATCATGAACCTGTCGCCCTGGGCCAGCGCCTTCTCGATGGCGTCCTTCGAGGCCACGACGGAAGGGAATAGGCCCCGGTTCACCTTCTCGTCCACGATTGGCGGCGAGAAATGCTTGATTACCTTGCCGCGCTCCAGGCCGACCTTGTCGGCGAGGCCCGCAAGAAAGACAAATGTCTCCTCGGTGGCGCTCTCGGTGTGGAGGGTCACGGGGCACCCGACGTCCTTTGCCCGTTCCATGGCATAGACCATGATGCCGTTGGAGGCCTCCATGATCTTCTCCGGCACGGGGAAATGCGGCCTCCCGACCTCCCCCAGGGCCACGACCTTCCCCTCTTGCACCAGCCCGGTGGCGATGTCCACGCCCTTCCTCATCAGGGCCACGGCATCGTCGAGAGGTATGTCCTTCACGAGCTGCGGCAGAAGGGCCGGATGCGGGGCCAGGGTCACGAAGACCTTAAGGCCCGTGCCCTGCCGGACCATGTCGGCGATCCGCAATGTGGTCCCGAACTGCTCCCTTATGCCGGCCTCGGACCTCATGAGGGCCCAGTTCGGTTTGTCGACGAGCATGATGGCCGTCCCGCCGGCCCTTTCGAACTCCTTCGCGGCCTCGACGCACCGGCCTTCCAGATCAAGATGCATGTGGTTGTCGATGATGGGGACCTTCTTGCCTGGGGCCGGGCTCACATCTTGCGCCCCCCGCGCTTGACCCACCGGACGACGTTGCCGCTCGCGGCCCCGACGTACTTCTTCATACCTGGCTGGGCCCCGGCCGCATCCGTGATGCCCTTGAAGATGGCCTCGAGGAGCTCGTCCACCGAGCTCACATTGTCGGGCACGATGGTGAATGCGCTGCCGATCTCCTCGAGGTCGTGCGCGTCGCTCCCGCCAGTGATGTTGGCACCGATGCGCTTGGCAAGGACCACGGCCTTCCTGTTGCCGGCGGGCCTCGTCCTGCCATTGATGCCCTCGATGTGCCTGAACCTCCCCCTTATGATATTGTCCTCGCCGAGCCCGGTCACCTTCCGGTAGGGATGCGAGGCCACGGCCACCCCTCCCGCGGCCTTGATCCTCGCGATGGTGTCCTCGATGGTCAGGTCCCTCGGTATCGGGGTCTTGATGCCATAGGCCAGGATGTGCCCCGAGTCCGACGAGACCTCCATGCCGGGCACGAGCAGGAGGCCGGAATCCTTGAAGTCACCGAACTTGGCGACGGCCCCCATCGAATTGTGGTCCGTGACCGCGAGGCCGTTCAGCCCCAGGGCCTTGGCCCTCTGGACGATGTCCTTGACATCCATGTGCCCGTCGGACGAATAATGGGTGTGTATGTGCAGGTCCAGTTTCATGTCGGCCCTCAGGGATTGCCTCTCAATATCGTGACTATGTTGTTGCAGGCGAAGCCGCCCATGTTGTGGGTCAGCCCGACCTTGGCCCCGTCGACCTGCCGCTTGCCGGCGTTGCCGGTCAGCTGCAGGAAGATCTCGCAGATCTGGGCCATCCCGCTCCCGCCCACCGGGTGGCCCCGGGCCTTGTGACCGCCCGATGTGTTGATGGGCAGCCTCCCGCTGAGCTGGGTCTCGCCCGCCTTCATGGCCTTCCAGGATTCGCCGCGGTGGAAGAGCCCCATGTCCTCGGAATTGACGAGCTCCAGTATGCTGAAGGCCTCGTGTATCTCGGCCACGTTAATGTCCGTCGGCATGAGGCCGGCCGTGTGGAACGCCATCCTCGCGGCCTCTATGTTGGCCCTGAAGGACAGCAGCGTGCCCCGGTCCACGACGGCCATGGTCTCGGTCCCGTGCCCGAAGCCGGCGACCTCGACGTCCCCCCCATGGGACGAGATGACCGCCGCCGCTGCGCCGTCACTGATGGGGGCACAATCGTACAACCTCAGCGGGTCAGCGACCATCTTCGATTTCAGGACGTCCTCGACCGTTATCTCCTTGTGGAAGTGGGCCAGCGGGTTCAGGGTCGCGTTATGGTGGTTCTTGACGGGGATCAAGGCCAGGTCCTCCCGTGTGAGCCCGGTCTCGTGCATGTAGCGCCGGGCTATCATTCCGCAGAGGCCGGCCATTGTCAGACCGTAGCTGCGCTCGTCCGGGGTCAGTATCTCCGTCAATATCTTCTGGGCCCTGGGCGTGTCCACGCCGGTCATCTTCTCGCCGGCCACGACGAGGACGGATTCGAAGAGGCCCGACATGACGGCTATGGCCCCGGCCATGAATGCCGCCGAGCCCGAGGCCGAGCTGTTCTCGATCCTCATGGCCGGCCTGGGGGCGTGGCCAAGCTCGCTCGCGAGGCGCGTGGAGATGTTCGCGAGCCCGCAGAACTCCTCGGGGTTCTGGCACCCGACGAACAGCGCGTCCACATGCTTTCCTTCAAGGGCCTCCTCCGATGCCTGGACCAGGAGCTCGAGGAGCCCCTCGTCCCTCTTCCCGAAATGGGTCATTCCGATGGATGAGACGTAGACATCGACCAGGCCGGCCAACCCCTGTTCAAGCCAGAACGATAGAATATTTACGGATTATTATACCTTAGGTAACTAGTTCTTGATAGATTGTCGAGGCCCTTTCATTTGGGGGGCCATTCGCGGCAAAATGACCCAAAAATACCTGTTTTTCAATCCCAGGAGGGTATTTAAGGGCCGAACTCAACCTGAATTGGGCAGTATATAAAGCATATAAACGTTTTCGAGCGGTATACAAACGGGTTCATATATAATCGGTCCTATTAGAACAATGTGACCTTCCGAATCGCCAATGCCTTTCGGAAGTTCAGAATATCAATGTCCATGGTCCGCTGGACCATAAGTTGGGAATCGAGGTGAAGGAAAATGAACGCCAAGAGATCCGTGAGCAAGTTGTTCGCATGTGCGATCGTGCTCCTGTTCGTAACAGGCGCATGGTTCGTCGCTGTATCGCCGGTATCGGCGAGGGGCGGCTCCAGGGCAAACCTGACCGTCGGCGACGATGAGGTGGATTACACCGTGAAGGGGACCGAGACCTGGGACACGGTGAACGTGATAGCGGGCGGCAACCTGTTAGTTCCGCAGGGCACGACCCTGATCGCCAAGAAGATATTGATGCAGGGCGGGTCCTTCAAGGACAGCGGCGGAGCGGTCATCATCGACAGGAGCACGGAAAGCCAAGGCATCGACGCCGTATTCGCGGGCTCCGGCAAGATCTTCGAGCTCAAGAACAGCGGCACCATCACGCTCAAGGGCGCCAACGGGGCCGGGGCCGTGATACAGGCGAGCCAGGGCGGCGACGGTATCATATCGGTCAAGGTCACAGACTCCGTCACGATCGACCACGGCACCATCACCTGCAAGGGCGGCGATGGTTTCATGCAAAGCACCCCGTGGATAGACGGCGGGGCCCTCGAGTCATGGGCCTCGGCGGGCGGCGCGGGGAGCATATACCTGGGCACCAACAGGACCCCCGACGCGATCATGACGGTCACCGCAGGCAGCTTCTCGGTGACCGGCGGCAACGCGGCATCGGCCCCGAACGCGGGCAACGGCGCGGTCAACGTGGCAGGCCCGGGCGGCGGTTACATCACCAACGCCCAGATCTCAGGTTACGTGGGCGCCGGCGGAGCGGCCAACGTCACCCTGGATTCCAGAGAAATCGAGGTCAAGGACTCTTCCTTCACCGGACTGGGCGGCAACGGCGGTAACGCGGGCAACGCGGGCAATGGCGCGAAGGGAACATCCTACTCGACGCCAGCAGGCGGCGGCGGGGGTGGCGGATATGCGGGCGGCAGCGGTGGACTATACACCGGCGGCTCCGGCAAGGGCGGCACGGCGTCCGGCCATGTCGGCTCCGGCGGCTCGGTCCTCTTCGCCCTTTACGCGGACTACATGAATGTCACCAACACGCTGTTCACGGGCACCGGTGGAAACGGCGGCAATGCCGGCAACGGCGGCGACGCCGCGGACAACATCGGTGACTGGAACTCGGCCTACAGCGGGTCCGGCGGCGGCGGCGGTTACGGCGGCGGCGGCGGCGGCGCCTACTACGGCAAGGCCGGCGGCGCGGGCTCGGCCTCGGAGTACGTTGCCAAGGGCGGCACGATAACCGTCAAGATCATCGGCGAGTACTGGCTGGTCTGCGACGGCGTCAAGGTCGTTGCCAACGGCGGCACCGGAGGCAACGGCGGCAAGGGCGGCAAGGCCACCATCACGGCCACATACTACTACTACTCGTTCGGCGGCGGCGCCGGGGGCATGGGCGGCGGCGGAGGCGGCGGATACGGCACATCCCCAGGTGCTGGCTCGGTCACCGGCGAGGTGGCCTCGGGCGGCAACGTCACCGTCTGGTTCATCAGCAGCGGACACCTCGAGGTCATCAACTGCACGCTGACGCTGGTCGGCGGCAATGGCGGTAACGGCGGTAACGGCGGCGCAGGCGGCTACGGCGCAGGCGGCGGCGGTGCAGGCCTCGGCGGCGGCGGCGGCATGGGCTACGACTGGCAGAACACCAAGGGCGGCAAGGGCTCGGTCGGAGACTTCGTGGGCATGGGCGGCTCCCTGAGCATCGTCTTCAGGGGCATCGAGAGCCTGGTCGTCATCGACAATACCGTGTCGGCCACCGGCGGTAAGGGCGGCAACAGCGGGACCGGCGGTCCCCAGGGGACATCCGGCGGCGGCGGAGGCGGCGGCATAGCCGGCGGCGGCGGTGCCTACAACGGCGCTGGCGGGGACTCGGCCATAACTGGCAGGCCCTGCGACGGCGGCGATGTGACCGTCACCATCGAGTCCAAGGCCCCATCGGTCGCGACCACCAACACCTTCACCCTCAAGGGCGGCACGAACGGCAACGGGCTGACGAGCGCCGGAGGCGGCGGCGGCAGCGGCGGGACGGGCAAGGGCAGGTCCACCAAGGACGGCGCGACGAAGATGTTCATCCCCATGAGCATCCCGCACCCCCTCGAGCCTGTC
>Ga0315282_10012629_pt1 | contig 12891 bp, 16 predicted proteins | sample YL17G07_20_MG_FD_203693 | JGI IMG/M metagenome (GOLD analysis project Ga0315282, IMG submission 203693) | Sediment microbial communities from Yellowstone Lake, YNP, Wyoming, USA - YL17G07_20 | ecosystem: Environmental > Aquatic > Freshwater > Lake > Sediment | place: USA: Wyoming | collected... | reverse complement strand
TTCGAGCGCCTCCGGCTGCGGCCTGGCGCCATCCAGCCAGCCTGGAACTACACGCTTCTCCCGCGAGGCTAGAGTGGAGACATGCGCGAGAGCGTACTGTAACATTTATTCTTTTACAGCTACTTAGACTGGCTTTGCACCCACCTCTTCTGCCAAGTGTTGAAGCGTTTCAGCTGTTGCGGCGTGAAGAGGGATACCTTCTCGCAATCGTTCGACACGGGTGCGCCGTTCGATCTCACCTGGGAGATTGATAGTACAGGCACCCCCTCCACCCGCACCCTTCACCTGTGTGGCCATTCTTGTTAACCTGTCGTGGAACTCCTCTTCCCGCATGAATGCCGCCACCCGAAGCGCGGCCATGCAGCACCCGGAGTCTTGTGGTCGATCCGTCGTATACAGCCAGCCTACATCCGCGGCAATCCCCGCGCCGGAAAGTACGCCAGCCAGCAACTCCACAACCACAGCAAGACCGAAGCCCTTATGCCCTCCCAGAGGGAGCAGTGACCCCTTCAATGCCTTCCCTGGATCTATAGTTGGCCTCCCTTCGGAGTCCAGTGCCCAGTCCAGTGGAATCTTCCGGCCCTCGCGAAGGGCCATCGTGATCTTGTCACGGGCAACCACCGCGGTTGACATATCCAGGGTGATGGGTTCCACGAATGGGAAGGATATTGCCAAAGGATTGGTACCGAGGATTGGCTTTGACCCTCCTACCGGGGCTACAGCCGGAGCCCCATTGGTGCACATGGCGCCGATCATGCCCCGGAAAGCGATCTCCTCGACATAGGGAGCGAGTATCCCGCAATTCTGCATACGGCGGATGACTACAACGGCGACGTCCGCCTCCCCTGCCTTCTCCACCGCTAACTCGACGGCGAATTTCGCCGCGACGTGGCCAAAGCCATTTGCCGCATCGACCACGGCCGTATTTCGCGAAGCCGCCAGTATCTTCGGCCGAGCCTGCGGATCGTGTGCACCGGATCGGACCCGCTGCACGAACACCGGCAGTCTCGCGATGCCGTGCGATGGGTGTCCACGCAAATCCGCCTCGACGAGCGACCAGGCGACGATGTCCGCGATGTCCTGCGGAACCCCTGATCGCAACAGAACCTCTGCAGCGAAGCGGCAGAGCCGACCCGAACTCACCACCGAGGCCGGCTCTGGCATCGATTCAGACGGACGCAATGACGGAATGGGCATGTCCGCTCCAGTTCAGCGTTCTACCGGATCCGAGTCGAGACGGATGTCACGGCTGCTAGGCTCCTCTGGAGCTCTAACCATCCCTTCGAGGAGGTCCCGGCGAATGGTCGGGTTGTTCGTGTCCACGATGGTTGCCTTTAGGGCGGCGGCGGCGGCGGCGTAATCCAGCGCGGATCCGATCGAACCCGACTCCAGGTAGATGTGAAGGAAGCCGGCGGCGAATGCGTCGCCCAGGCCAAAACGGTTCAACACATTGACTGGCCAGCGGCGCGACTGGTGAATGGTCCCGTCATACGCAACGGCGCCTGTCGGCCCCAGCTTCAGGATGGCCACCTTGCATCGATACAATTCCCTCAATCTGGTAACCGCAACTGGTGCATCCTGCGGCAGGCCATAGAGGCGTCGTGCCTCCCTGAAATTTGCAAACAGCACATCGATCCCTTGGGCTGCGGCGAGCAGGGCATTCGCTGCTTTGTCGGGCGGCCATAGATCTGCCCGATAGTTGAGGTCAAAGGAGACAAGTTGGCCACGTGTTCTAGCGCCCTGCAGGGCATGAGCGAGACTGTCGGCGAGCGGACCCCCCATGGCGCAACTAATGCCGCTGGCATGTACCAAGCGCGCAGCTCGGTAGGGGCCACTGTCGAGGTCTTCTCTTGAGAACGTCAGTCCGGCAGTGTTGTCACGGTAATAGACAACTCGGCTTGGCCGCATCTGTGAACCGCTCTCGACGAACATAATCCCGAGTCGACCTGGCCGGAACACCACCCCGGAGACGTCTACGCGCTCAGCCACAAGCGTCGCGTACACCCTCTTGCCGAAATCGTCGTCCGGCAGAACCCCACACCAGGCAGATGATGTGCCCAGCCGGGCGAGACCAATCGCGACATTGATTTCGGCCCCGCCCACCAACACCTCCAGGTATGGGGTTGCTTCGAGCCGCCGGAGTTCAGGAGCCCTTAGAACGAGCAGCGGCTCCCCAAGGGTGGCCACTGCGGGGTCGGAGTCGGTGCCCTTCATCGGCGAGGCCTCAACTCGCTGCAATTGAGAGTCCCGCGCGTTCGAGCTCGGTGCGGACGTTGGCAAGAGACTCCTTCGATAGCTCTCGCCACGGCGCTCTGCATGTCCCGGCTTCGATGCCGCGCATTCGGAGCATACTATAGCAGGCAGACGGGCGAAATCCCTCAGTGACTTGAATCTCCCTGACGAGCAAGGCTTGCTTCTGCAGCCGCATGGCGGTTTCGAAGTCGCGGCGCTGGAAGGCATCCCACACCGCCACGATCAATTCAGGGTAGACATTCGCAGTGCCAGCGACACAGCCCGGGGCACCAATTTGCAGGGCAGGTAAAAGAAGACCGACTGTGCCCACGAACCCGGCGAAGTCCGGCACGTCGGAGGCCGCGTTCAGGTAGCCCGCCATGAGGGTGTAGTCACCACTGCTGTCCTTTACCCCCTTGAGCCCGACCTGAATCAAGCGACGGAGGAGCTGGGGAGTGACGTTGTATCCCGTCGTTTTGGGGTTGTTGTAGAGGTAGACCGGGATCTTCACCGAGGCAATGAGCTTCTCGAAATGGGTCAGGATGTCATCGGCCGTGTATGCGAAACTCGAGTAGTAGAACGGCACCACGGAGGCAACCGCTGCGGCACCAATGTCCTCGGCATGCTTTGCCAGGTTGATGGCATGGCTGGTGGCGCCGGCTCCGATCTGGATGAACACTGGGACTCGACCGTCGACCGCCTTCAGGAAGATCTCTGCCGCACGCCGCCGCTCCTCAAATGTCATCAAGGGAAAGCTGCCATACGATCCGATGATGAACAGGCCGTGGACACCATGCTTTAACAGGAAGTCGACGTTCCTTCGGATTCCCGTTTCGTCAATGTCGCCGCTGGAGGTAAAGCTAGTTACCGTGGGGGGAAAGATGCCCCGGAAAACTTGCCTGTTCATGTGCATGTCCCTCCTGTTGTTCCAAATGCCTCGCTCCTTGTCTCCACGCCGAACCCCTCAACGGTGAAGCGTAACCGGTCACAACGATACACGGATAGGGTCCGCCGCACTGCAACACCGGCCAGGTTGTAGGTGACACCGTCGAAAAGAAGCAGAGGAGAGGCTGCTGGCACCTTGAGATACTTTGCCTGCTGGTCATTGGCGGAGATCACCTCGAGCGTCCCGTTGTACGAGGCAAGATCAAGTCCATATTCGGACCGGACCAGCTTCGTTAAGGAGCCTGTAAGGTCATGCTCCTCCAAGCGGGGATAGATAGTCGCGGGCATGTACGCGACCTGGATTGCCAGCGGGACTCCATTCGCCAGACGAATCCGCTCTATGACATACACCTCCTCCCCTGCGTGGAGTTCCAGCAAACGCTGGGTCTCGGGATCGGGTTGTCTCCGGCGACACCCTAGCACCTGGGATGTCACACGGATTCCAAGTTTTTCGAGTTTCTCGCTAAGCCCGTGGAGGATTGACAGCGACTGCTCAACTTGGCGTTCACTGACGAACGCACCCTTGGTTCCTGCACGGTAGATAAGACGCTCCCGCTCCAACAGTTCCAGTGCCTTTCGGATGGTGGCGCGGCTCGCGCCGGTGAGCCTCACGAGTTCGAACTCGGAGGGAACGCGGTGTCCTGGAGGAAGCGTCCGCTCCAGGATTTGCTCCTGAAGCGTACCATACACCTGGCGCCACAAGGGCACTGGTGCCCCTCGATCCAGCTTTAATGACATAGCGACGCGAGCTCTAGCAGCCATAGCCCCTCTGCACTAGCTTTGCCGCAACGATTCTTCCACGCTCTGACGCACCTACGGTCCGCGGAAAAGACGCTTTCAGGCCGGCGCGTACCCCCACAGCGGGACGCCCAACTGATACGTTCGCCCTGCCACCCACCAAAAGGCGACCCCCGGCACGTATCCGCTCTCCGCCTCCATCCAGGACCAGAGGTTGCTTCCTCATGCGGAGTATCCATTTGCAAAAACACTACGCGTCTTCTACGCGGTCCAACTTGCACGAATGTATCCAACCGCCGACACCCGACCACAAATCACCCTTTCCGTCAAATGACGTGGGGCCACGTACACCCGCTTCTCGGCGGCTCGTACGTTGGATCCCCAAACTTGCGCGAGACGCCCTCCCTGGCTGGAAACTCCGGCCCCCATCTCGGCAAAGCATCCCCGTCCTCCTGCCGCCGTCGGTTCAGCTAATTCCGACCGCCCTCGGACCGGATGCCGAGTTACCTCCCAAAGTGACCTCCCGGTGAACCAGTTACGCGTCGGTTCGGGACACCTTCCGTTATCATTTGTATCGTCAATGCCCTCAACTCATCTTCTTATACTCCGTAATTAGCTGGCTCATTAGCTGATACATTGATATTGAAGAAGCTCCGTCTACCGGTAAGACACAACCGCTAATATAGCTTGCATCTTCAGAAGCTAAAAACACCGCCGCCTTGGCAACGTCCTCCGGCTCACCTATTCGATTCAAAGGAACAGTTCTCATTCGTGCCTTTAGCGCTCTTTCATCCTCAAATGCATTAATAGCTGCCGGCGTAGAAATAATGCCTGGACTTATCGCATTAACTCTAATATTATATTTGGCCCATTCCAAAGCCATCACTCTCGTAAGAAGAATAACTCCGGCCTTACTCGAACTGTAAGCGCCTAAATACACACGCGGAACCTCTCCTGCAATGGAGGCAATGTTAACAATGTTACCCTTCTTCTGCCCAATCATCACCTTCCCTGCGATCTGACTACACAGAAACGTCCCTTTTAAGTTAACGTTCATAACTTTGTCCCACTCTTCTTCCAAAGTATTCTCAATCGGAGACAGCATATAAATACCCGCCACATTAACTAAAACATCTATTCTGCCGTATTTCTCTTTTACCTCCTTCACCATCCGGCTAACTTCAGTCCTTTGCGAAATATCTGCTCTTAGTGCAAAGCAGTCACCCCCTAGAGAACGTATTAGTCCGGCAACCTTATCGAGTCTCTCCGGCACAGCCTCCACCAAGGCTACCTTAGCCCCTTCTCTGCTGAAACATAGAGCAACGGCCTCCCCAATGCCTCCTCCTGCTCCAGTGATGATAGCAACTTCATCCCTTAACCTCATCTTTCTTCTCCGCAATTCATCATAGAAATATGGAATCTCTTATTACTCAGAAATCGTCAGGCGATTCCCCACTCCTCCGCCCTTGTTTTGCACAGCACCGCGGCGAGCGGCGGGTATCTATAGATCCTGCCAACTCGTGTTTCCCAACAGATATTTCTCACAGCAATTGAAATCAAGACTATTCAATTGTCCAACCACCATCTACAACTACCGTTGCACCTGTGACATATGCGGCGTCGTCACTACATAGAAACACTGCCATCCCCGCAATATCGTCTGGATCACCAATTCTCTTCAGTGGTATTAGGCTTAGATTCTTCTGGAGATTTTCAGTTTTGGCCAAGTATTCCCGATTCAAATCGGTTCTTATGCTTCCAGGCGCAATAGCATTTACTCTTATATTATAATCAGCCCATTCGAGAGCTAATACTTTTGTCACCATAACTATTCCGCCCTTACTAGCGGCATAAGGTGCCTGGTTTCTTTGGGCGACTATAGCTTGAATCGAACTTATATTAATTATTATTCCGCCATTTTGTTTCATCATCTGTTGAGCTGCACATTGGGCACAAAAGAACATTCCCTTCAAATTAGTACCCACAATTGTGTCCCAGATCTGTTCTGTAACCTCCACAGCGGGAGTACGTATCGCGATCCCAGCGTTATTAATTAATATGTCTAATCTATTGAAGGTGTCGATTACCCTTGAAATGATCCTCCGAATGTCTGCGACTATACTAACATCGCCGGAAATTCCAATGGCTTTTACGTCAAGGGAGGATAAGGATTCCGCCGCACGTTTAGCTTCAGATTCATGCCGACTTACTATTGCTATGTGAGTTCCCGCTCGAGCCAGTTTCCTTGCTATCGCATAACCTATACCCTTACTTCCACCTGTAACTAATGCTACCCTCCCAGACAGATCATACGTAATCATTATGGTCATCCCCAAACATTATTTCGGATGCGCCGTGGTGCAAAGGCAGGCACTGCGATTCCACCTGCACTTCACCCCCGCAGCGGCGTCGTAAATGCCGCTGGTCGAGCACTGGTTCGCGCCGCTGATTGAAGAGCCGTGCACATGGGGCGGACATCCGAGCACACGGCAATTGGAGGAAGCCTTTCTGCGGTACGTGGGCGGCCGACATCCGATACCGGTCGTGTTGACCAAGAGCGCCAACGAGGTGTTCGCGAGCCTCGACCGTTCGTCTCACATTCCTAACTCAAAACACCAACATATACCGTACCGGTAACGTCACGAGATGAATCCTGATCGGGAGTGCCATGCCCGCGGAGCCCTCATGGCAACTCCACCTCTTCCCGCCAGACCGCCATGCGCACAAGGAGACCATCCGCAACTCCCCCAGTCTCACTAATGATCCAGCCGCACACTTCGCAAGAAACCATCCCTCATCTGTTAGTGGGTTAACGCTCACTGCAATCCGAAGTAATCTGGAGGCTACCGTAAGGTCCCTCCTTTGAGCCGCGCGAGACCCGTCAAGGGCACGTAAGTGGTCAACGAGGCAAGCCTCGGCCCTTGACGGGCGGAGTGCGCCAATCGTTGTCTCACCGGTGGCCGGCTTGTTCAGAATTCTGCGGATCGCGGAGATCGGCAACACCGGGGCAACTGTTCCTCGCACACGCCTTCCCCGTGCCGCCAGCCGCCACCCAACTCCCGCCTAGGGATGAGCTACCCCCACCAAAACGACTTTTGGGCGCCCTGTTACCAATTGTCATCCTTTGACTTCCCTACTTTCTTAGATTTTGCCATTTATTCATCAATTTTAGTAAGTCCTGTTGCGTCTCATCTGCCACTTTTTTAGGAGATTCTCCAGTAATTACACGCGAGTGCGCCAATGCAATGGCATCCATAATCTCATGCCATCCTTTTGGCATCTCCTGTTGTGTAGGGAAAAAAATCGGTCTAATCTTATCAGTGATCAACTCCTCCGCTCTTGTGAGGAATGGGTATTTGGCAATGACTTTTGGATTCTTGTAGGTGCTCTTTCTAACAAAAAGATGGTGACTCCCCCCGGCCAACGCTACCGTCTCGTTATTTTCTGGAGCAAGCATTTCCATAATTACTCGAAAGGCAGCATCCTTACGCTGGGAGTTGCGGTCGATGGTCCAACACCAAGTGAAAATCACATGGTTGGCGCTATTTGTTCCAGGATCCCTGCCTAACCAGTTCACCTGACTCGCGAGCCCAGGATCCATTATCGGCTGAGTCCCCATAATCCACCCCGTAGCGAAACTGCCCGTGGCCGCCCTCCCAGTCCCAAAAGCGGTCATAACCCCATCATGTATGAAATTCTCTGCACCGGGAGGAGCGAAGCCGCGCAATTTTTGGATCTTGGTAAGCGCCTCAACCGTCTTAGGATCATCGTAGTTTGGATACCAATTTGATTTGAACATTTCCGCCCCTACTGAATAGTATACATGGGCCAGAGAAAAAACTTGCAGGGGGTCTCTCTTGCCCAGTAAGGCATAACCGTACTCTTTTTCATTCGGTTTAGTAAGTTTCTCAAGGGCAGTCCCCCATTCTTCGTTTGTCCATGGCCTACCGATTGTAGGCACACGTACACCGGCCTTTTTAAGCATATCATCTCTGTAGAAATAAACCCACAGATCAGCGATCGCAGGTAATCCATACCTTTTTCCGTCCCCTGGGTTAGTAGTAAATCTGAGCCACGGTTGCGAAAAATCCTTTGCGAGTACTTCTGCGTAGTTATATTGTTTAATGTAGTCATCTAAAGGAGCAAGGTTTTTCCATGTCGTAGGAAATAATTGATCCCACCACATATAGACGTCATAGGGTGCGGTCCCAGATGCCATTGCCATCATCAATTTCTCCAAATATCCTGCTGCATAAGGGATCATTGTGAACTCGATGTCTAACCCCAGTTTCTTTTCAATTTGGGGGATGACTTGCTCCTTGAGCGGCTTATTGGTAGGGTTTAGGAACCCAACAACTCTCACGGGTCCCGTGGCCGTGGCCGCGGATGCCGCTGTGGGAGACGACTGGCCACCCGGGCCGATCGTCCGCAGGAGGCCGACGGACATACCGGCCGCCCCAATCTTGAGGAAATCCCGACGATTCGGTGTTCGCACGGTGCTCTGTGTGTGAGAATTGTGAGTTTTCATCTTTCCTCTCCTTTCCAATACTACTGGCTCCCTTCCGAACAGCGTCAGGAGAACGGATGTCCCCCGCAGCCGCGGTAGATGGTCGCGACCGACGCCCAGGTGCTCCGATAGCCGAACTCACGCTCACCGATCCCCCTCACCCCGTTATTCATGCCTTCCCGGGCTGTTAGTCGCCCAGAGTCCAATCTAGGCCAGGACGCCGTCGCCGTACTTCTGACCCCTAGGCGCCAGCTTTCGCACGCGGGCCAGGCGAGACCGCGATGGTTGCCTGACTACGCGGCTCGCCCGGGCACACTCTGGACCGACACCACGCGAAAAACCCCCTGGGGGGTCCCCCCGTCCCGGCCCTTCCCCTCCCAGACGACCCGGCACAACCCCCTGAGGAGCGCGGCCTCCACGAGGCTGCCCATCGTCTCCCCGTCCCACCCGCTGTGCGCCACCACCCTCCCCCTGTCAAGCTTTCGGCCGAGCCTGAACCCCTGCTCTTCCTCCGCTTATGATACAGCACCAAAAGTTAATCCTCTCACTAGGTGCCTCTGTACCACAATACCAAACAGCATTAACGGTGCGATTAAAATTATCGCCCCCGCACTAATAAGCTCCCAATTTGTTCCCGTAGCAGGATTCTCTATGTATGCTGCAACCCCCACTTGAGCAGTAACCGCCTTTTGCGAGGTCAGTACAACTGCATACAAAAACTCATTCCACGCTAACATAAAACACAGTATCGCGGTTGCTGCTATACCGCCCCTCGCAATTGGGATAGTAATTCGGAACAATGTCTTAAGTTGGGAACATCCGTCTAGCATTGCCGATTCTTCTACCTCCCGCGGTAGTTCTTGAAAGAAACTCATAATCATCCATGTGGCAAACGGCAGATTAAAAGCAGTATACACCAAAATCAATGCAATATGGGTATCATATAGGCCCCACGATTGCATTATAAGATAGTACGGAAACACAAGAGAGATAGCAGGAAAAAAACGAATCGACAATATCATATACGATATTATCTCGCTTCCTCTTATCCTAATCCTCACGCATGCGTAGGCCGCCAGAGAGCCCAATACTATTGATAAGACGGTAGCCGATCCAGCGATTATGAAGCTGTTGATGATCTCGCGTCCCAAAGGACTTAACAAAACGGCTATCCGATAAGCATCTAGACTCGGTGTAAATAACCATACCGGGGGCACGGCTATAGCTTGTCGGTGCTCCTTTAAGGAAGTAAATAGCATCCAGATTATAGGAAACATCAGAAACAACATACTCCCTAGTATTCCAGAATACACTCCCATTTTGTGTAACACCTTGTGAATCTTCATTTCTATTGCCGATTCTATCGGATAGTGTTTATCGGCGACGCCGCATTGCCAAAATTATGAAAATACTTATCAAGCATGATATTACAAATATTAAGTAACCAATTGCCGATCCCTCACCTAGATTAAAGTGGATTAGACCCCTTTTGAACGCAAGATGGGCGATGGTGTCAGTTGCTCTGCCCGGCCCCCCGCGGGTCAAAATGTAGATTATATCGAAGATAGAGATAGAAGTTACCGTACGAAATAGGATAACAACAAGAATCACGTGTCTGATTAGAGGAAGAGTAATGAATCTGAACACCTGAATGGTCGAGGCTCCATCTACTTTCGCCGCGTCTATAGGTTCTCGCGGAAGGCTTTGCAAGCCAGCCAATAGTACTAAAGCGACAAATGGGGTATTTCGCCATACATCGACGAGAACCAATGAAAAGAGAACCAAAGAGGGATTGCCGAGCCAATTTACGCCCTTTCCTCCTAACAACTCAATCAGATAATTGAGTAAACCCCAATCGGGGGTATACAGCCACCTCCAGAGGATCGCTGATATCGCAGGTGAGACCATCAATGGAAATATAAGCAAAACCCGAAACACTCTTACCCCGAGCAATTCTTGGTTGAGCAGCAGTGCTATCCCTAGCCCAAAAACAAATTCTATGGCGACTGCCGAGGCTGTAAAATATGCAGTAATACGCAAACTATAAAGAATTACCGGATCGTGAAAGAGCAAAGCATAATTGTTAAGACCAACAAAATTGGCGGTACCGGCGGAGAATAGCGAGAAATCAGTTAAAGAAATCTTGAAGGCGTAGATTAGAGGGTAAAATAGGGTCACTGCAACTAAGCTTATCAACGGAAGAACGAAGAAATACTCTTTTACCATACGGGATGATCTCACCTGAAGAGCAAGCGGCTGTGCACTCCCGCCAGGAGTCCACACGCTGTGGGTCACCCCCGAGCAAGCCCACCTCATCCACTTTGCGAGCATGGCCATGATTCACGCCTTCTGTCAACCGTCCGAGCTCAACCACCTCTTCCCGCAGAGCCTGCGCCACACTCCGCGGCACCGGCACTACTATCGCGCGGAAATGCTGTTCCCGCTGCTCTGCGCAATCATCGCCGCGATGGAAACGTCAACCCCACCCTGTTCCTCCGGGACAACGGCACCCTCCAGCACATCGCGGGCTCCTCCATCTTATGGGAACCTGCGGCCCAAGAACATGCTGGCGGCCTCGACGGCCGTCCGCTTTCTCCGCGTATGTTTCCCCCGAGGCCGCTCCGCGCCCCCCGTGGACCCGCGACTAGTCCCGCGGCGAGGCCGCCTTCCTTCTACTCAGGGAAAGCGGATAGACTCCGGCACCGCGGCCAACGAGCACCGGCCGATCAACCCCCCTGACCCAGGAGTGCAGCTTTCGCACGTTGGCCAGCGTCACAGGTGTTCAACGTGGACCGAAAGGTTCGTGATCAGGATATGTTCCGTGTACGACTGGTCGGTGAAGACGGTCAGCTTCTCGGTCTCTTCCGGGTCGGCGGACATGGCTCGGCGAACCGGTTCTTGGTAGGCCGCTGGCGGGCGCCCCTTCGCTTCCAGGGGCGCCCGCACCGAAGCGGAGGACATTCATGGTGACCACCCACACCTCACTCTTCAGGCTGAGGTAGGATCCGCTAACCACAGAACTCACGTAATCTCTCATGCCGCTTCATTACTGATTGTTGAGCTGTGTATGTGTTCTCTTATCAGATCTAGTTCCCTTGCGGCAAGTTTCAGCCTCCCATTCACAAGATGGGCAACAAGATCATCTTTCAGGATACTGACAAGCCTGCAGCCTCTCCTATCTCGGTCTACTAAGGTTGCTCTTCATATATCTTATAAGCTCCTGGATATCCTATACCCCTCTCAATTTTCCCCATTTCCCACTCTTTCGATTTCTTATCCACGATTTTCCATAACTCAGGACTGGTGAATAGTTCTCGATAGCGTTCTGCCGTATGATCCCTTATACACCACGTCGCTAAGCCACGACCATAGTTCTCTATAGAAATAGGTCGGAGCTCCGCTGTTGCCTTGAACTTTAAGCCGTTAAAGGTTCCTTCAACTTCAGCAGGGCTATAGAGATTCAGCCACCAAATACCAGTAAATTCAAAAGGATGATACATTACCTGTAACCTTGGCTCTTCTAAAGCTTTAAAGCTTCCCTCCCAGATGAAACCATCTTGGCCTATGCATTTACTATAATAATTCGGGTAATTCAACCTGTACTCTGTCTCTGCCATAAAATCGTGTTCTGAATCGGGGTTATCTTGATAAACAAGGCTATAGTGATGGACATACGTAAAGGGACGTTGGCCTACTGACGGCTCTGCTCTAAATAGAAAATGGCCACCCCACTCTCTGCCTGCGGACAAATGTACCTGTCGTAATGCCTCAAATCCTGCACCTGTGGATTCATCAAAAACATTTACTTCTCCTTTACGAGGTCCCGGTATCCTCCCAATGGTGAAATGTTGGGTCTTAAGTCGCTCATTCGTATAATACCGGTAAGGTTGAACCCCAGTAGCTTCAAGCATATAGTTCCGCCAATCAACCCACTTTGCTATGGCGACCAAGAGATCTTCCCCTTGGTTTTCTTGTTCAGGATTTGGAATTCTTTCAAAGGAAGGATAACTGGACTTATATACTTTGTTGAGTTTTTCAATCTGTACGTACCTATCCTTAAGGTAATCCTGATATCCTGTGACATATTTATCCTTTTCTCGTTCGAATCGAAACATCCCATATTCTTGGTTAACTCCCTGGATAAATACTATCGGACGCTCAAACCGCTCATGCAAGGTTGAAGGGACCGGAACCTCCTCAAAGCTGTGGAAATCGGTTTTCCACATTCGATTTGCCTTCTCGATGGTGTTATACTTCTTTACTAGCCACTCTTGAAATCTTTCTGTTTCCTTTAACCAATTCTTCGGTGCCATGTCCGTCCTCCTTACTGTGCCGCGTTGGGGTTAACCTGACTTTCGCAACTGGACCACAAGATCAGCTTTTTTCATGCTCGGCGACGGCGCAAGTCCTTGGCAGTTAAGAACCGTGTTCGTGAGAACGCCCATGGTACAGACCTACCCTCTTGTCAC
>Ga0315282_10012628_pt1 | contig 12894 bp, 13 predicted proteins | sample YL17G07_20_MG_FD_203693 | JGI IMG/M metagenome (GOLD analysis project Ga0315282, IMG submission 203693) | Sediment microbial communities from Yellowstone Lake, YNP, Wyoming, USA - YL17G07_20 | ecosystem: Environmental > Aquatic > Freshwater > Lake > Sediment | place: USA: Wyoming | collected... | reverse complement strand
TGATGGCTAACCAGCGAAACATCGGATTCGTCTTCCAGAATTATGCCCTCTTCCCTCACCTCTCTGTATTTGAAAATGTGGCGTATGGTTTAAGGGTCAAGGGAATGTCCAAGGCAGAGATAGAAAATTCGGGAGACCAAGTCATTAAGCTTGTCGGGTTGAAGGGTTATGAACGCCAATTTCCCCATCAACTCTCAGGAGGGGAGCAACAGCGGGTCGCTTTGGCGAGGGCTGTCGTGATTCAGCCGCAAGTACTTCTTTTCGATGAGCCCCTTTCCAACCTCGATGCAAAGCTCCGCGTCTATATGCGAAGTGAAATCAGAAGGCTACAGAAGACCCTTTCCATTACTGCCGTCTATGTTACCCACGACCAAGAAGAAGCCATGGCCATCTCCGACCACATTGCGGTGATGAATGAAGGGAAGATCGTCCAAATCGGGACGGCTGAAGAACTTTATCTCCGGCCAGAATCTCCTTTCGTAGCCCAATTCATCGGCAAGATCAATCTCTTGGAGGCCGAAGTGAAAGAAGTGAGGGAGGCAGAGGCGTCGCTCGAAATCTTGGGACAGATATACGAGATCCCGAATCGTATAGCAAAATCAGCTCTAGGGCGAAAGGTGAACGTCTTCATAAGGCCTGAGTCTGTCGAATTAGTGAAAGAAATTGGAGGAAGGGAGTTGAAGGGAGTGGTCATGGAGAAGACATTTCTTGGAGAAAAAGTGGATTATGTCCTTGAAGTCAATGGTCACCGTCTCAATGCGACTTCTTACGATCCTTTTCAGCATGGAACATTTTCTCTCCATCAGGAAGTCGGGATTCGTCTCAATTCGAATGCCATCACCATTTTGAAAGAAGAGGAGAAATAAGGGAAGATGAAGCTAAGGGCGTTACTCATTCTGGTTTTGGGCTTACTATTTTGGTTTGCGACAGGATCATCTTATGCCTATGGGGAGAAAGAGTATCATGGAGCCGATTCGATCTTTGAAAAAGAAGGGATCGTTATTCTCTGGGCGATACTTAAGGGATCAACAGAAGAAACCTCATGGGTTTATATTAAGATGATAAGCTCCGGAAGTGGCCCTATCCCCTTTCCTGTTTTTAGCGTGGAGGCTGTGGATCCTTTTTCCAATGCAAAGGAATGGGTGGTCAAAGGAGAAAACTTAAGAAAGTCACAAATCGTTAAAAGTGCCCGAGCCTCCTTCAGAGATAAAACAGGGAGGAGAATTCTATTTTATCGGAGCAAAGAGGATTGTCAGGCAGAAAAACCAGCTATGACTGTTTACTATCTGGGTGTCCCTGATACCTCTCCGGAATTCCTTTCCGAAAAGGAAGCGGAGGATTATTTTGGAAAGGCTCTCGAGAGGTTGAAGAAAAGGTGAGGAGGTTCATGTGAAAATCTCAAAGCAGCAATTGGCAGAAATGATCGATCATTCGCTCCTTAGACCGAATGCAACCCTGAATGAGTTGAGCAAGCTCTGTGAGGAAAGCATTCAATATGGTTTTAAGGCTGTATGTGTCAACCCCATCCATGTTGAAGAGGCAGCAAGGATATTGAAAGGAAGCAAGGTCCTTATCTGTTCTGTTGTCGGATTCCCCTTTGGTACCCATGCTCCTGAAACAAAGGCTTTTGAAACAGAAAAGGTGATCCGGTTAGGTGCCCGGGAAGTCGATATGGTGATCCGTGTGGGAGCTCTGAAGGAAGGGAGAGATCAGGAGGTGATGGAAGATATTCGCGCTGTGGTTCAGGTGGCAAAAGGAAGCCCTGTTAAAGTTATTCTTGAAACCTGCTACCTGACCCAGGAAGAGAAGGTTCGTGCATGCAAGCTTTGCGTGGAAGCAGGTGCATCCTTTGTAAAGACCTCTACTGGATTTGCAAGTGGTGGAGCGTCGCTGGAGGATGTGAAGCTAATGAGAGAGACGGTTGGAAAAAGTTTAGGAGTCAAGGCTGCGGGCGGTATCCGGACCCTTGAAGATGCAATTAAAATGATCGAGGCTGGAGCGAACCGATTGGGAACTAGTGGAAGTGTAGCTATGATTAAAGAACTACAGGATTGACCGGAACGTGCCCCGTCCCGCCAAAAGCGGGATGCGCGGGGTCAAGGGGCACAATATAAAATGATGTTACATTGCCGGGAAGCCCCGGCCTTTGGCCGGGGAGCTTCCAACTCGGGCTTTCCTTGACCCGTTCGGCCGCACCAAGCCCCGCCTTTGAAGACCAGGTCAAGAAGCGCGGCTCAGGGTCAACCCTGAGCGGTCGACTGGACCCTCGGCCTGAGACTTCGGCGTGAGCTCAGTCGAACGCTCGGGTTGAAGGCTCACGCCGAAGTCAAGCCCAGGCCGCTTGTCCTGAGCACAGTCGAAGGATTAGACCGAAGAGTCGAAGGGTTGACTTTTTTAAAGAAATCGATTAGATATAGTGTAAATTTAATCTCCGAGCCGTTTTCCTAAGCCCTCGCTTACGGGAGATGGAGATCGGCCGACAGGGCATGGTTGGAAACGCCCATGCCTCCCGTGTTTGGAAAGGAGATAAGAAATGGGTCTTCAATGGCCGATACCTCCAACACGGGTATCGGCCATTTTGTTTTGAGGAAGATTGATGAAAGGATTCTTCAAGGTTCAGACCCCTGAGCAACTCTATGCAAAGATGGATCGCTTTAAACCCCTCACACCCGAGAAGGTTCGTATCGAGGAGTCTCTTCACAGAGTCCTTTCAGAGGATATCGTCTCAACGACTAACCTTCCAGAATTTCCACGCTCCACGGTCGATGGCTTCGCCTTAAAGGCCAAGGATACTTATGGGACTTCTGAAAGGAATCCTGCCATCTTAAGAATGATCGGGGAAATTCCAATGGGACAGGTTTCCGACATCGAAGTAAAAGATGGGGAAGCCGTGAAGGTGGCAACCGGAGGAATGGTCCCTAAAGGCGCTGATGCTGTGGAGATGGTCGAATATACCGAGTGGGTGGACGCCCATACCCTCCATGCCTTCAAACCAATCTCCCCATTGGAAAATGTGATTCAAATTGGTGAGGACGTAAAATCTGGAGAGGTGGTGCTTCACCGACGCCATTTGATTCGGCCTCAGGATATCGGTTTGATGGCAGGAATCGGTTGTACTGAGGTTCATGTATTTCTTCGACCGAGAGTGGCGATCATCTCTTCCGGGGATGAAATCGTTCCAATCGAAGCCGTTCCTAAACCCGGAGAGGTCAGGGATATTAATCGATACACCATTGTTTCAATGGTGGAGGAGATTGGAGCCATTCCCCTCTTTCTGGGTATTGCAAGGGATCGTTTCGACGACTTAAAGGAAAAGATCGAACTGGGATTGAAGGAAGCAGACATGGTGATGATCACGGGAGGGAGTTCTGTTGGGACGTTGGACCTGACGGTGGAAGTTCTTCAATCACTCCCTGGAACAGAGATCCTCGGCCATGGTGTTTCCATCAGACCTGGAAAACCAACCCTTGTGGCTGACATCAATGGAAAACCCGTTCTCGGGCTGCCCGGGCATCCTGTTTCTGCTATGGTGATCTTTCACTTCTTCGGGAAACCTATCCTCAAAATCTTATCGGGCATATCCAGAGAACGGGTCTGGCACCAGACGAAGGTAAAAGCGAAGGCCGCGCGCAATATTCCTTCTGTACCGGGGAGGGAGGATTATGTAAGGGTGAGGTTGGAAGAGAAGAATGGTACTTTCTGGGCTCACCCCATTTTTGGAAAGTCCGGAGCCATCTCCCACCTGACCAAGGCGAACGGCTTGATTAAAATCGGTATGGATGAAGAAGGATTGGAGGAGGGAGAAGAAGCGGAGGTTATACTTCTCTAAGCTCAAATGTCAAAATCCAAATGTCAAATGAATGTCAAAGTTCAAATTATGAAAAAGATATTCCAAATTCCCCCAACCCCCCTTTGCTAAAGGTGGGAAAGGGGGGATTACTCCATTAGTGATCCCGCTTATGAAACGAAACATTTACCTCAAGAAAAAATCGTTGGAAGAGGCTAAAAAAGTTGCCTCTGAGGTAGCCAAGCTCATTCATCTTGGAACTGAAGTGATCCCGGTCATGCACGCTCAGGGCCGCATTACGGCAGAACCTGTTTTCGCAAAGATCTCTTCACCTCCCTTCCACTGTGCTGCCATGGACGGAATTGCCATAAAGGCAGAAAACACTTTTGGAGCCACCGAAGAATCCCCGAAGTTGCTTCATATCAACAAGGAGGCCTTTTTTGTCAATACGGGAAATCCGATCCCTCAAGGAACAGATTCGGTCATTATGATAGAGGATGTCCACATCCTCGATTCTAACAAAGTGGAAATCAGGGAAGCTGCTTACCCTTGGCAACACGTCCGAGCCGTGGGTGAGGATGTGATAGCCACAGAGATGGTTTTTTCTGAAAATCACGAAATCACCTCTTATGACGTGGGAGCACTTCTCGCAAGCGGCCACAAAGAGGTAAAGGTTCTTAAAAAACCGAGGATTTTGATCGTACCCACTGGTTCAGAATTGTTGGAACCAGAGCACATAGATTTGAGCAACCGTGTTTTTGCCTCCGGCATCATCGAATCGAATTCTTATGTCCTGAGCGGACTCATCCTTGAGGATGGAGGCATCCCAATCCGTCATCCTATCGTCAAGGATGACCCCCTTAAAATCCGCGAAGCCCTTCTTTCAATCGATCAAGGAGTTGATCTCATCCTCATCATTGCTGGCTCATCGGCAGGTTCGGAAGACTATACGCGATCGATCATTGAGGACTCAGGAGAGGTCTTTGTCCACGGTATTTCTATGATGCCTGGAAAACCGACCTTGATCGGAAGATTTAAAGATCGACCCATTATCGGGATTCCCGGCTACCCTGTTTCCGCCATCATCGCCTATGAAGAGCTGGTGAGACCAGTTCTCTATCAGTCGCTCCATTTGATGAAACCTGAAAGGCCAAGGATAAAAGCTCACCCCACGAAAAAGTTACCTTCCAAACTGGGAACCGAAGAATTCCTAAGAGTGAAGTTGGGTAAAGTAGGAGAGAAATATTTGGCGACCCCATTACCCAGGGGGTCTGGGATGATCACCTCTCTGACCCAAGCTGACGGAATCATCCGAATCCCTTCCCTCTCGGAGGGTTTGGATGAGAATGAGGCCACTGAGGTGGAGCTCCTGAAACCGCTCGATGAAATAACGAACACGGTGGTGATGGTCGGAAGCCACGATCTCACCCTCGACCTTCTTGCGAATCTGTTAGGGAAATACTATCCTCCCGTCTATCTCTCTTCTCATTCGGTAGGAAGCCTGGGGGGAATTCTTGCTGTCAAGAATGGGAGCTGCCACATGGCCGGTAGCCATCTCCTCGACCCTGAGACAGGAGAATATAATTTTCCATACATCCGCACCTATTTAAATGGGATAGAAGTTAAAGTGATCCATCTCGTTTGGAGAGAGCAGGGTCTATTTGTGCAGCGCGGGAATCCCAAGAAGGTGAAGGGACTGGGTGACCTCCTGCGCAAAGATATCACATTCGTCAACCGTCAAAAGGGTTCGGGCACGAGAATTTTACTCGACCACACTTTAAAGAATCTATCCCTTGATTCGAATCAGGTCCGGGGATACGAAAAAGAGGAATTCACTCACATGGCAGTGGCTTCCACGGTTGTAAGTGGCGCAGCAGATGCCGGGCTGGGAATTCTTTCTGCAGCCAGGGCGATGGATCTCGATTTCATTCCCATCGCAAAGGAACGTTATGACGTCATCATCCCCTCAATCTATTTTGAGGATGAAAAGGTTCAAAAGGTGATTGAGACGATTCGCTCTGATGAGTTCAAAAGGATGGTCCTCCAGATGGGCGGATATGATGTTTCAAGGACGGGAGAAGAACTATTTTGAAATTACAAATGACAAAATCCAAATGTCAAATGAATGCCCAATGCTTTAATGCCAAAACTATTTCTTTTCTGGCAATTTTTGACATTTTGACTTGAAATTTCATTTGAACTTTGAACTTTGGCATTTGACATTGGAGAAGTTGATGTTATTAGATCCATACAAACGTAAAATCAATTATCTTCGAATCTCAGTGACGGACCGGTGTAATCTCCGGTGCCGTTACTGCATGCCGGAGGAAGGGATCCCACTGATCTCCCACCAGGATATTCTCACCTATGAAGAGATATTAAGAATCGTCCGTGTCTTCGCCTCTGAGGGAATCTCGAAGATCAGATTGACCGGAGGAGAGCCCTTGGTCAGAAAAGGGATCGCCGATTTTATTTCCCGACTCTCTCAAATCGTGGAGATTAAGGATTTAAGCCTGACGACCAACGGCTTGTTCTTAAAAGATCTTGCGGAGGTTCTCAAACACGCCGGTTTGAAAAGGGTGAATATCAGCCTCGATTCCCTCAAGCGAGAGAGGTTTTATCAGATCACACGAAGGGACGATTTTGAACGTGTCTGGTCTGGAATCGAAGAAGCGCTGAGGGTAGGTCTCGCTCCTATCAAAATTAATATGGTTGCCATCCGGGGAGTGAACGATGACGAGATTGAAGCTTTTGCTCGATTGACCCTCCACCTCCCTGTCACAGTCCGGTATATCGAATACATGCCTTCCGGCAACGGAGAGGATTGGAAAAAGAGCAACCTTTTAACGACCCCGCAGATCAAACGCCGCCTGGAAAAAGTGGGCCCCCTGATCTGCATCACTTCCGACCCTTGGGATGGGCCGGCCAAGAGATTTCGAATTGAAGGAGCGATGGGCGAAATCGGGCTCATCGGTGCGGTCAGCAGTCACTTCTGTGAAGAGTGTAATCGGATTCGGCTGACCCCCGATGGAAAGATCCGGACTTGTCTCTTTTCGGATGATGAGATCGATGTGAGAGAAATCCTTAGAAATGGCGGCACCGATCAGGATTTAAAGGAGCGCCTTCTTGTAGCGCTCGGAACAAAACCGGAAAGGCATCACATCAACAGTCATCAATTCAAGAAATGTCAACGGAATATGTCAGCGATTGGAGGATGAAAAAGGTTAGAGGATCGCTTCGCTTGAGGAGCGTTTCACTTAAGGACCGCTACGCTCGAGGCAAAATCAATCTTCAGCCTCAAGGCTCGAAGAGCCGATCCTCGAATCCCGTCTTTGGCGGGATGCTCCTCAAGGCCGGAGGCCGCTCCTCAAACGATTATTTTTCCGGAGGAAAATATGCCAAGACTCACCCATTTCGACAAGAAAGGCCGGGCCAGGATGGTCGATGTCAGTAAGAAAACGGAGACTCTGAGGGAGGCTGTGGTCCGGGGATCCATCTTCATGAATCCTGATACCTTCAAGAGAATCATGTCTGGAGAAATTGAAAAGGGAGATGTCTTTGCAGTCGCCAAAGTCGCAGGAATCATGGCCGCGAAAAGAACTTCCGAAATCATTCCCATGTGCCATCCCCTCAATCTTTCTCACGTGGAGATCAATTTCTATCCTATTAAGAAAGAAAGTCGAATCGATATTGAAGCAAAAGCGAAGATAAAGGCTCAGACTGGAGTCGAGATGGAAGGGTTCGTGGCAGTGGCGACAGCAGGTCTGACGATCTATGATATGTGCAAGGCCATCGATCGAGGCATGGTGCTCTCGAATATCCATCTTGTAATGAAAAAGGGAGGTAAAAGCGGCACCTACCAACTTGGCAAAGCGCATAGAGCATAGCGCATAGTTGCGACTGGAACGCAGGCTAAAGCCTTTTAATGGGTGCGGCTACTTAACTTGTGAGAGGATCGTAATGAAGGCAATGCAAAAAGGTAGAGTCCTTGCTGTCAATATCAGCAAAGATAAAGGCACGAAGAAGACCAATATTCAATCCTGTGCTTTATTGAAAGATTTTGGCTTGACGGGTGATGCCCATGCAGGTCCCTGGCACCGGCAGGTCAGCCTATTGGCCAACGAATCGATTGAGAAGATGAGGGCAATAGGTTTGAAAGTGGGTTATGGCGATTTTGCAGAGAATATTACCACGAAGGGAATAGATCTTGTTCACCTCCCTATTGGAACGGAGATTCGGATCGGAGATTCTGTGCTCCTTCGCGTCACACAAATTGGGAAGGAGTGCCATGAACGCTGTGCCATCTACTACCAGGCTGGCGACTGTGTGATGCCAAAGGAAGGAATCTTTGCTGAGGTGATCAAGGAAGGAGATGTCAAGGTAGGAGATGAAATCACAATTGGTTAATTGGGTTACTTGAGTTTATTGGGTTTGTTGGGTTTTTGGGTTTGTCGGGTTTCGTTAATTGAGAAATGTAGGGTGCGTTCACCGAACGCACCGTTATGGTATGAGTAATTGTGAAAAGCGTGATCGGGGATCACGCCCTACTAAATGATTGCGAACAATAAAACGAGGCCAACATGTTTAAAGTTGTTATTCTGACGATCAGTGATCGAGGTTCAAAAGGGGAGCGGGAAGATTCGAGTGGTCCTCTCATCCGGGAAATGGTAAAGGATCTGCCTGCTGAGGTTATTCATTATGAGATCATCCCTGATGAGAAAGAGATAATCATTGAGGCTCTCAAGAAAAGCGCTGATCAATTGAAAGCGGATTTAATCCTCACCACAGGAGGAACAGGCTTAAGCCCTCGGGATGTGACACCGGATGCAACCTCAAAGGTCATCGACAGAGAAGTTCCTGGCTTTTCTGAAGCCATGAGGGCTGAAAGCCTGAAAAAGACGCCTCATGCGATGATCTCGCGGGCAGTCTGTGGAATCAGAGGTTCAAGTTTAATTGTGAATCTTCCGGGAAGCCCTAAGAGTGTAAAAGAGAATCTGAGCGTTATCCTCCCTGCCCTGCCCCACGCCCTCTCCAAATTGATGGGCGACCCCTCAGAATGCGGCCAAAAATAGATTGACTTGAATGCCAAAATCTGGCTTTCCAAGTCTCGATTTAGGAAAACATTTTTCATCCGTTTTTTATCTTGCCTTAGTGGTCGTTAACGTTTAAACTTCGAAAGGTAATAGAACTGCCCGGGGGGCTGATATGACCTATTCAGAAACGATCTCGCTTAGTACGAAGGGGTTCAGTGATATCATCGACATCACTGACCCTGTCGCTTCGGTTGTTGGACATTCAAAAATAAAAGATGGTCTGGTCACTGTGTTCTGTCCTGGCTCTACCGGGGCTGTCACCACAATCGAATATGAATCGGGGGTACTTCGAGACTTACAGATGGCAATAGAAAAGATAGTTCCTTCGAACATCCCTTATGAGCATGACAAACGCTGGGGTGATGGCAATGGTTTCTCCCATGTGAGAGCGGCCCTGATGAAACCTTCCCTCTCCATTCCTATCATTAAAGGAAGGTTGACCCTGGGAACATGGCAGCAGATCGTCTTCATCGATTTTGATAATCGAAGGAGAGAAAGAAACTTATTCGTACATATTCTCGGGGATTGAAGCCGAGACAGGTCGAACCTAATCTTTCACACTTCGGAGGGGGTGTCTCTCCTCCAAAAAAAAGATTCTAAGGAAAATAAGGGGATGAAACTTTCTCAAATTGGCGAAAGAGAAAAACATTCTGTCGCTTTGATGTCTGTTCTTGCGGCGGTTGGACTTACAACCTTCAAGATCGTCGTTGGCCTAACGACAGGGAGCTTAGGCATTTTGGCGGAAGCAGCCCACTCTGGCCTTGATCTCGTGGCTGCCCTGATGACCCTCTTCGCCATCCGAATCTCCGGAAGGCCTGCAGATCGTACCCATCTTTATGGTCATGGTAAGGTGGAGAATCTTTCTGCTCTTTTTGAAACCGCTCTCCTTCTTGGTACCTGTGCCTGGATCTTGTATGAAGCGATTCATCGGCTTGCTTCCCATCAGGTGGCTTTGGAAGTCAATGTCTGGTCTTTCCTGGTCATGGGCACTTCCATTGTCGTAGATATTTCCCGTTCCCGCGCCCTTTCGCGGACGGCCCGTAAGTTTCGAAGTCAAGCCCTTGAAGCAGATGCGCTCCATTTCAGCACCGATATCTGGAGTTCTGCCGTCGTTATTTTGGGATTGGTATGTGTCATGGTTGGAAGGTGGGTTCCGAGCCTGGACTTCTTGCATCATGCCGATGCGGTGGCGGCTTTCGGCGTGGCTTTGATCGTCGTTTATGTTAGCGGACAACTCACCATTCGCACCATTCAAGCCCTGCTCGATGTAGCCCCATCCGGTTTGGAGAAAAAAATCATAGAGACAGTTGAGTCTCTGCCGGGCGTCAGCAATTGCCATAGCGTGCGGATGCGCTACTCCGGACCTCAGTTTTTTGTCGATATCCATGTCCTTGTAGATGGGAATCAAACGTTAAGGGATGCTCACAAACTCACAGAGGAAATCGAACAGACGATTCAGAAATTAGTCCCAAGGGCAGATGTGACCGTGCATCCAGAACCTGATCCAGAACCCAGGACCGGTTGATTCACTCGTCGAAAAAGTTTAACGAAGAATTAAATCCCAGAAGATGTTACGTAACACGGGGCCGCCGGAGACCTTTGGTTGCCCAACGGATCACAGGAGTGAGGTAAGCAAGGATGGCAGCAATGATAAAAACTGCGCAGATGGGCCGGGTGAAGAAGATAGCAAAACTCCCTCCGGATATCGTTAGCGCTTGGCGGAGGGAATTTTCTGCTAAATTCCCAAGAACCAATGCCAAAACCAGTGGAACGATTGGATAGTTTAGCTTTCTCATTAAGTAGGCTAAGACGGCGAAGCCGAGCATCATCCAGACATCAAAGAAATTGTTATTGACACTGTAAGCACCCACAGAAGCAAAGATGACAATGAATCCCATGATGATGGTATAGGGAAGACGAAGCAGCGCCACAAAGGCCGGGATCAAGAAGATATTGATGAGCAATAATAGAAAATTGCCGATATACATACTTGAAATGAGGCCCCAGACCAGGTCTGGATTCTTTTGGAAAAGCATGGGGCCTGGCCGAATACCCCACATCATAAAGCCTGCCAGCATCACAGCCGTGGTAGGTGATCCCGGAATCCCCAGTGCCAGAAGGGGGGCGAAGCCGCTGATCGAGGCAGCGTTGTTAGCCGATTCAGGTGCGGCAACGCCTTCGATGGCTCCTTTGCCAAACCGTTCAGGATGTTTGGAAACACGTTTCTCTCCGAGATAGGCCAGAAACGAAGCAGTCGTTATCCCTCCTGCCGGTATGATTCCTACAATAAATCCGATGACTCCACCTCGCACAATGGCCCAGCGCGAGGCAATCCAGTCTTCCCATGTCAGGAAGAGATCGCGGAGGCGGAATTTGGATTTGAGTAATTCTCCTTCCTCCGGTTCCTCAATGCTGCAGAAAACCTCGGCAATTCCGAACATGCCACAGATGATGATGATGAAATCGAAACCCCCGAGGAGTTGAGGGACGCCGAAGGCAAACCGGGGCATGCCGCTCACCACATCGAGCCCAATGGTCGCGATCAGAAGGCCGAGCATGGTAGAGACAATCGTTTTGATAGGCTGTTCTCCTCCAAAGACCGTGAGGAGGCCAAAGGCCATGAATGCCAGGGCAAAGTATTCAGCTGGCCCGAACCGTAAAGCGAGTTTTGCCAGTGCCGGCGCAAAAGCCATCAGGATGATGATGGAACCAGTGCCGGCGATAAAGGAACCGATCGCAGCAATCGATAGCGCAGCACCGGCTCGGCCCTTAAGAGCCATCTGATATCCATCGAGACATGTCATCACTGTGGAAGATTCACCCGGTACATTGATCAGTACAGAGGTGATCGTGCCTCCATAGGCGACACCGTAGTAAATGCCCGCAAACATGATGAGGGCTGAAGTAGGATTTGCCTTGAAGGTAAGGGGAAGGAGGAGAGCGATGGCCGTTGGCGCACCAATTCCTGGCAGCACACCAATGATCTGTCCGAATAGAACTCCGACAAGGCAATAGATAATGTTATTAAAGGTGAGGGCGATGGAAAATCCAGTGTATAAATTATTGAGAAGGTCCACGATTGTCCTTTTCTACCACCCTATCAGCCCTTGTGGTAAGGGGATGGTCAGCCAGGAAACAAAGATCAAATGAATGCAAATGGCCGTCACCACAGCCGTGAGGCTGCATGAGACCCAGCGGTGTTTCCCCATGATCCGCATCGTGATACCAACAAAGAGAGCCAGACCGATAGAAAAACCCAGGAAAGGCAAAAGGAGGAAGGTAATAAAGATAATGACCAACACATGGAGGCCCAGCTTTGTTCGTGGTTTGAAGAATGTCCCTATTTTGTCGTGTTTTTTGAGGACGGTGATGATGACAAAAATGGCGCAGCCAATAAGAACCACTCCTAGCCACAGGGGTAAAAATCCGGGGCCTGGACCATATTCGGAATAATAGGGAAGTTGCGAGGAAAAGTAGATCACGGCCAGTCCTAATATTAGGACGACCGCTCCCCCGATAAGGTCAGCGAGCCGCATCCCAATTCCTCCTGGGAAAAAACTCATCCGCGCCGCTGGCGAATAGGCGCGGATGAGATCGATGCAAGAATGATCTACTTAAGGAGTCCCAGGTCCTTCAGTACTTCTTTCGATTCTTCTTCATTCTTAGCGACGACCTTGGCAAACTCCTTGCTTCCCATCCAGCTGGGGCTGAGCGAATATTTCTTTAGATAATTCTCCTTCCAGGAAGATGATTCTGCCATCCGCTTAAACATGTTCTCATAAAAAGCGGCGGCTTCGGGCGGGATGTCAAGGGCGGCAGCAATGCCCCGGTAGAAAAAGTAGGTCACATCATGCCCTATCTCTTTTAATGTAGGGACATCTGGAAAATCCGTCATGCGTGTGGCCTTGGCAACGGCTACAGGCCTTACCATCTTGGCCTCCCACTGAGGCACGAATTCAGGCGGATTGGCCCAGATCATATTGACATGTCCACCCAGAAGGGCTGTGATGCACT
>Ga0315282_10012627_pt1 | contig 12895 bp, 12 predicted proteins | sample YL17G07_20_MG_FD_203693 | JGI IMG/M metagenome (GOLD analysis project Ga0315282, IMG submission 203693) | Sediment microbial communities from Yellowstone Lake, YNP, Wyoming, USA - YL17G07_20 | ecosystem: Environmental > Aquatic > Freshwater > Lake > Sediment | place: USA: Wyoming | collected... | reverse complement strand
ATCTGTCCAACTGCAGAAACGAACTGCCTTGGAAGTGATCTCACAGCACCACAGGCCCGGTCAGCCATTCCTCTGGAGGCGCGCCGTTGACGGGTGCGGAGAAGCCCATACTGGTCGGGTCACCACCTGTAACTGAAGGCCTACTCCAAAAAAAATTTTTGCTTGCATTCTTCAATAAATTGTGCTATTTGTAAAATAGTAAAAATCGGGTCTGCTCAAAAAGCGGGCTTTTTCTGGCCCGCTTTTTTGTTAAGGGCCCTTTGACCGGGGAGTGAGGATCGTTCGCCCGTGTCTGCCGACAGGCAAGCACAGGGCGCGGCTTCCGGGTAATGTAGATAAGATTAGAAGGTCGGCTCTCCTCCCCGCCTGTTCCGCTAAGGCGGGACGGAACAGCCAGCCGACTTGCCCGTGAGAGACCACAATGAGCCAAGAGATTATGGATCGTGTGAAGGCGGTTGCGGACTCCATCCTGACCAGTGAGGAGATGGAGCTCGTGGAGGTTGAGTACCGAAGGGAGCCAGTAGGTTGGGTTCTTCGCCTCACCATCGACAAAAAGGGAGGGGTCACGCTAGACGACTGTGCAAGGATCAGTCAGGAAATGGGGCGGAGTTTGGATATCGAGGATCTCATCTCCAATCCCTATCACCTGGAAATCTCGTCTCCCGGGCTGGACCGCCCTCTCAAGAATGAGCGGGACTTCATCAGGTTTTCTGAGCGACACATCAGGGTTAAAACGATTGATCCGATCGGAAAGCAGAAGAGTTTTAAAGGGAAGCTTCGAAAATGTCTGGAAGGCCGGATTGAAATGGAAACGGACGGGGGGATCGTGGAGATTCCTCTGTCCAACATTGCTAGGGCGAATTTGGAAGTCGAATTTTAAGGGAGAGAGCATCCATGCCATCCAATCTTAGTTTTATTATCGATCAGGTAGGGAAGGACAAGGGGATTGATCGTAAAGTCATCATCGAAGCCCTCGAACAAGCCGTGCTTACGGCCTCTCGAAAAAAGTATGGCCATCAGGGAGAAATCGAAGTTCGTTACAATGATGAAGCAGGCGAGGTGGAATTGTTTCAATTCAAGCAAGTGGTAGAGGAAGTAACAGATCCTGATCTCCAGATTTCTCTTGAAGAGGCGAAAGCACTGGACAGCGAAGTTGAACCTGGGGATAGCTTGGGCGTGAAACTCAGCACGGATTTTGGTCGAATTGGAGCCCAGACCGCTAAACAAGTCATACTCCAAAAAGTGCGGGAGGCGGAACGAGACAACGTTTACAACGAATTTAAGGACCGAAAAGGAGATCTCGTTAGTGCCACAGTTCAACGAATGGAACGGGGAAATGTGTATGTGACGATTGGGCGAGCCGAGGCCGTGCTTCAGACCAAGGAGCAGATTCCCGGAGAGGTCTACCGGCAGGGAGACCGGATTAGGGCTTACATTCTCGATGTCCAAAAGAACAGCAAGGGACCACAGCTTTTTCTTTCACGAACCCATCCAGGCTTTCTCATTAAGCTCTTCGAACTCGAAGTTCCGGAGATCTCCGAGGGGATCATTAAGATCGTCAACGCAGCCCGAGAGCCAGGAGAAAGGGCAAAGATTTCCGTCTACAGTTCGGACCGGGATGTGGACCCTGTGGGTGCCTGTGTTGGGATGAGAGGGTCCCGCGTCCAAAGTGTGGTACAGGAGCTCCGCGGTGAGCGGATTGATATCATTCCGTGGTCTCAGGATTTGATTAAGTATGTTTGCAACGCTCTCGCACCCGCAAAGATTTCAAGAGTCGAGTATGAGGAAGAGAACCGTCACATGGATGTGGTGGTCGCGGACGACCAACTTTCTCTGGCCATTGGCAAGAGAGGGCAGAATGTACGGTTGGGATCTAAGCTGACGGGTCTTAAGATTGATATTAAGAGCGAATCAAAGATGGAGAAAATCTCCGCCGAAGTCTTGGATAAATTCAAAGGCCTTCCGAATGTTGGAGACATGGCCAGCCGGGCGTTATATAACGAGGGTTTTCGATCCGTTCAGGAAGTTGCTGAGTCCGATCCAGATGATTTGGCCAAACTCCTCGAAATGAATCGGGAGCAGGCGGCCGAAATCGTGGAAAGCGCCGTCCATCTGAGCAAACCAGGACAAGAGCCGAAAGAGAAAGAAGAGTCTGTGGAAACGAAACGGGAACCTTCGGACACCGCCCAGGCAGGTTCTTCACCGTCTGTGGGTCCTCCCGTGGGATCGGTCGACCAGCTTGAAGGCGTTGGAGAGAAGACGGCTCAGGTTTTGAAATCAAACGGCTTTCAAACGGTCCAGGACATTCTGAAATCAGACGTGGAACATCTTTCTTCTCTTTCAGGAATTGGAGCCAAGAAAGCGGAGAAGCTGATCCAAGCCGCCCGAGAATATGCCGGAGGAAAGGAGCGTGCGTAAAAGGGGACACATCCCAATCCGGATGTGTGTTGGATGTCGAAAAAGAATGAAGAAGCATGAGATGGTCCGATGGATCTGCGGCGCGGAAGGGGTGATGGAGAGAGGTGGGCGTCAGCTTCAGGGACGGGGATTCTACCTCTGTGCAAATCTGGCGTGTCTGAAAGTGGCGCAAAAAAGATGGGGTTCTTTCGTAGATTTAACTCCCTCGACGCCGTAGCCCTCGGAGTGATGAAGGACGGATGCAAGACGCTCAACGAGCGGGTTTAGAGGAGGAGAAGGAATGGCGAAGATTAAAGTCCTCGATCTGGCAAGAGAAGTAGGCATAGAGGACGACAAGTTGCTTCAAAAACTCAAAAAGATGGGCGTCAAGGTCAAGGACAAGAAACCTGCCGAAGCCGAAAAGATCGCGTCGACAACCGATGAGAAAGTCATTGAGAGGAACGCCGAGAAAGAGGTCGTTGAGAAACGCGTCAAGCCCACAATTATCCGAAGAAGAACAAGAAGCCTTGAGCCCACAGTTGAAGCTGCTCCTGCGCCACCCACTTCGCCTGAAGTTGCACCTCTTGCACCTCCTGTGACAGCCACCCCCCCCATGGCAGAGAATGCAGCACCGAGTGTTGCAACAACCGAGGTAAGAGTTGAACCCGAGGCCAAAGTTTCTGGGAAGAAGGCCCTGAAGGAAGAGGAAGAAAAGAAGGCGGGGGAGGAGCTTCCTCCAAGAGTCGTCAGAGGCACGAAGAAGGGCGAGGCACCCGCTGCAGTTCCGGCAGAACCCCTAGCAGCAGAACCCCTGACGGCGGAAGCCAAGGGTGGAGAAAAGGTCATTGCACCCCCAGGGGTTCCCACAGGAGTTCGACCTCCTGTGACGCCACGCCCTGTGTCAGAGAGGGTTCAGGCTAAAACCAAGGCACAAGAAACCGCGCCGCCCAAAGAGCCCGCACCCAAAAAGATGGAAGTCAGAATTACTGGAAAAATTCCGATTGTTGACCGGGAGGAGCCCGCGGTTGCTGCGAAAAAGAAGCCTTTTGGAAAGAAAAGAAGGATTATCGAAGAACGGGTGCTGACCCGAGATGGAATGGAAGAAGAAGATCTCGCAGAGAAACCAAAAGAAGGAGAACTCGAACGCCGGCCCCTGAGGCCCATGAAGAAAAAGGTTATTATCACCAGGGTAGCGAAGAAGACAGAGGTCACGGTTCCGAAACCCATCAAGAGGATCATCCGAATAGCCGAGGTCATTACTGTAGGAGATCTGGCCAAGAGGATGGGGGTAAAGGGTGGCGAAATCATCAGGAAGCTCATGGACATTGGGGTCATGGCAAACCTCAATCAGATGATCGACGCAGATGTGGCTTCGCTCGTGGCCAACGAGTTTAGCTACGAGGTGGAAAAGACCTCCATTGAGCGTCAGGATCTGTTGGAAAGAAAAGAGGATTTTCCCGAGCAGTTGAAGCCCAGACCCCCTGTGGTCACTGTCATGGGCCATGTCGACCATGGGAAGACCATGCTCCTTGACGCCATTCGCCAGACAAAAGTGGTGGAGGATGAGGCGGGAGGAATTACACAGCATATTGGCGCCTACAACGTGAAGTTGGACCGTGGCCAGGTCGTCTTTATTGATACTCCGGGCCATGAAGCGTTTACTGCAATGCGGGCCAGAGGAGCCCAGGTCACAGACCTCGTCGTTCTGGTCGTGGCTGCTGACGATGGAGTGATGCCCCAAACCAAAGAGGCCATTGATCACGCTCGAGCGGCAAACGTTCCCATGGTTGTTGCCATCAACAAGATCGACAAACCGAGTGCAAACCCGGAAAAGGTGAAAAAGGAGTTGGCAGATCTGGGACTCCTCCCTGAAAAATGGGGCGGGAACACTCTCTTTGCCGAAGTGTCGGCTAAGCAAAAGGTCGGAATTAAAGAGCTGTTGGAATTGATCCTCCTCCAGGCAGAGGTTCTCGAATTGAAGGCGAACCCCGACAAGGCAGCCAGAGGAACAGTGGTTGAAGCACGACTCGACAAGGGTCGAGGACCCGTTGCGACTGTCCTTGTGCAAGAGGGAACCATTAAGACAGGAGATGTCTTTATTGCAGGGTCCAACTATGGTCGGGTGAGAGCCATGTACAATGATAAGGGCGCTAAGATAGATGCGGCCGGTCCCTCCATCCCGGTGGAAGTGGTGGGTTTTGTCGACGTCCCTGCGGCGGGTGAAATCTTTATTGTCGCCTCGGACGAAAGGATGGCTAAGCAGATCAGCCTCTATCGTCAGGAGAAGATGCGAGAGAAGGAGCTTTCGAAACTGAGCAAAGTCTCCCTCGAGCAACTCTATGAGCAGATTAGACAAGGCGATGTCAAGGAACTCAATGTGGTCATTAAGGCGGACGTCCAAGGGTCCATCGAAGCCATGAAAGAAGCCATCCGAAACATTTCTGCCGACGCAGTAAAGGTCAACATCCTGCACGATAGCGTTGGAGGGATCACCGAAACGGACGTCAACCTAGCCTCCGCGTCGAATGCAGTCATTATTGGATTCAATGTGAGGCCAACACCTCAGGCTCAATCTCTCGCAGAAGAAGAGAAAGTGGACATCCGGACCTATTCCGTGATCTATGATGCGATCAACGATGTCAAAAAGGCGTTGGAAGGTTTACTCGAACCAACCTACAAGGAACATATCCTAGGGAGAGCCCAGGTGCTTCAGCTCTTCAATGTTCGAAAGGTGGGCACGATTGCCGGAAGCCTGGTGACCGACGGAAAGGTCGTTCGAGGATCCCATGCAAGGCTCCTGCGAGACAATGTCGTGATCTTTGATGGCCGGATCGCCTCCTTGAGGCGTTTCAAGGATGACATGAAGGATTGCAGCCAGGGGTTCGAGTGTGGGATTGGCATTGAAAATTTCAACGATGTCAAACCTGGAGATATCATCGAATCCTACGAGATGGAAGAGGTTCGACCTCACCTTTCCTAACTTGGGGAGAGGGAGGAAAGAGAGGTGGTTATGGTCGTCGGTGTGTGTCAACTCGATGTTCGCATTCCAGAAAACCATTCCTTAAAGGGAAAGCGTCACATCCTTAGGAAGCTCACCGAGCGAGTACGAAACCGATTCAATGTGGCCATCTCTGAGGTAGGAGACAACGATCTGTGGCAGAGAGCCCAGATCGGGATCTGCACGGTCAGCAACGACCGAAGACACATCAATTCCAGTTTGGACAAAGTGGTCGACTATATCGAGAACATGTATCTCGTGGAAGTTCTGGGTACGGAAATGGAAATCCTGAGCTTGTAAGGCGATCGACGGGAGAAGAAATGGCCGAGGGAAAACGCTCGGACAAAGTGGCTGATCTGATTCGAAAAGAGGTCTCTGATGTGCTGATGACCAGCGTCAAAGACCCTCGGATCGGCTTTGTCACTGTCACGAGGGTAGCAGTCTCTGACGATTGCCGTCAAGCCAAAGTCTATTTCAGCGTCATGGGAACGGCTAAAGAACAGCAGAAAGCCATTCAGGGACTTGCAAGTGCAACAGGCTTCATTCGAAAGGAATTGGGTCGAAGGATCAGTCTGCGATATACCCCGGAGATCTTATTTCAGTTTGACCCCTCCGTCGAATATGCGATTCATATGGAAGAAGTCTTCCATGAGCTTGAGAAGGAGCGGAGGAAACGTGAAGACTCAGATTGACGGCGTCCTTGTCGTTGATAAACCTGATGGCATCACCTCCATGGATGTCGTCCGGACTGTGAAACGACGCTTCATGGTCAAGAAGGCCGGGCACCTGGGAACCCTCGACCCTTTTGCCACGGGAGTCTTACCCGTGATTCTCAATGAGGCGACGAAACTTGTTCCTTTTCTGGAAGAGGAGCCTAAGGAGTACGAAGCCACCCTAAAACTGGGTGAGGAAACGAGTACCGATGACCCCACCGGAGAGATTCTTTCGAGAGGGGCATGGAACAAAGTCACTTCGACAATGATTGAGTGTGCCTTCGAACCCTTTCTGGGGGCCATCGAACAGATGCCCCCCATGTTCTCGGCAATCAAAGTGCAGGGAAAGCCCCTTTATCGCTTGGCCAGAAAGGGGCTCGAGGTCGAACGAAAGAAGAGAACGGTGAAAATCTTCAGCCTCCAGATCGAGTCCATCTCTCTTCCTTTGGTGCATTTCAAGGTCTCCTGTTCGAAAGGGACCTACATCCGGACCTTAGCACGGGATATCGGCAGGAAAATCGGATGTGGCAGCCATCTCATCGATCTCAGGAGACTTCGGAATGGCCCTTTCACGCTCGAACGGGCAGTTTCTTGGAACACATTGACCACGTGCTCCGGTCCCCGGGTCCTCCAGCCTTGGGTCATCGACATGAAAGGAGCCTTGGACCACCTGCCAGAGGTCATCGGGGATGAAGGGCTGCTGAACAAGATTCGATTCGGGCGGCAGATGACGGTTCGTGACTTGCCTTCGCAGGCTCTGCTCATCTTCGGGGAAAAAGAGTGGATCAAGGTGACCTCCCCCCGAGATGATTTGGTGGCCATCCTTCGATCAGAGATCCGAGGGATGGATATTCTTAGCCTTGATCCCGACAGGGTGGCCCTGCGTCCTCTGCGGGTATTCCATTCGCCGAAGGAGGGGGGAGGGGAAATGGGCACTCACTAGCGGGGCCCATCAAACGAGGGTGTCTTTAAACGAGGATTCGTTCAAAAAGGAGGATGTTCATGGGACTGGCGCAAGAAAAAAAGAGAGAGATCACGGAACAATTCAGGAAACATGAAAAGGATACAGGATCTGCAGAAGTCCAGATCGCCCTGTTGAGTGAGCGCATCAGTTATCTCACGGAGCATTTCAAGGCCCATAAGGGAGACCATCATTCGCGGAGAGGTCTTTTGAAACTGGTGGGCCAGAGAAGAAGACTCCTCAACTACCTAAGGGCAGGGAATATGGATCGTTATCGGACGGTCGTTGAGAAATTGGGTCTGCGTAGGTAGACCTGAAACATGCATTCTCCATGGGTGTGATTTAAAGAAAAGGAGCGACCAAGTTTATTATGAGCGAAAAACTACAAGTTGAATTTGGCGGAAGGCCCCTTTCCATTGAGACAGGAAAGGTGGCAAAACAGGCCAATGGGTCTGTTGTCGTCCAGTATGGAGAGACCGTGGTTTTGGTGACGGCAGTCACAGCGGACAAGAGGAGAGAGGGGCTCGATTTTATTCCCCTCACCGTGAACTATCAAGAAATGACCTATGCCGCCGGCAAGATTCCTGGAGGCTTTTTCAAACGAGAGGGGAGGCCCACTGATCGGGAAACACTCATCTCCCGATTCATCGACCGGCCCATCCGACCGCTCTTGCCGAAGGGCTTTCAGAATGAGACGCAGATTATTGCCACAGTTCTCTCAGCAGACCAAGACAATGATCCGGGGATTCTGGGCATGATCGGAGCATCAGCCGCTTTAACCCTTTCCGGAACTCCCTTTGGAGGTCCGATCGCGGGAGCCAAGGTGGGTCGCATCGATGGTGAGTATGTGCTCAATCCGACGAATGAGGAGTTGGAGCTGAGCGATATCGACCTCTTCGTCGCTGGTAGTGAGGATGCGATCATTATGGTCGAGGGAAGCGCAAAGGAGGTTCGTGAGGTGGAAATCCTTGAGGCGATCCTCTTCGGTCATCAATCCCTAAAACCCGTTATCGAGATTCAACGGCAGCTCAAGACTCTGTGTGATGTCAAGGAAAAGACATTTGAACTCAGAAGACCTGATACAGCGGTTTACGAAAAGATGGAAGCGATGATCCGACAACCCTTGATCGAGGCTTACCAGATCGCAGAAAAAGGGGGACGCAGGGAACGAGTTGAGGAGATCCAGCAATTTGCTTTTAAAGAGTTTGGGGCCGAAGATGAGGCCTCTCAGAATCTGCTGAAAGTGGCCTTCAATGAGATCGATCGCAAGGTGGCTCGTAGACTCATTTTGGAGCGAAACCGGAGGATCGATGGGAGAGGATTCGTAGAAATCCGTCCCATCTCATGCGAGGTCGCTATTCTTCCTCGAACCCATGGATCCGCGCTTTTTACGCGGGGTGAAACACAGGTCCTTGCTGTTACAACCTTTGGCACTTCCGAGGATGAACAGAAGATCGATTCTCTCAGCGGAGAGGTCTACAAGTCCTTCATGCTGCACTACAATTTTCCTCCTTTCTGTGTTGGAGAGGTGTCAATGCTGAGGGCTCCCAGTCGCAGAGAGATCGGCCACGGCGCGCTCGCCGAGAGGGCCATTCTGCCCGTGCTCCCTTCCAGTGAGGCCTTTCCTTATACGATTCGAGTGGTTTCGGAGGTTTTGGAATCGAACGGATCCTCCTCGATGGCTACGGTGTGTGGGACAACCCTTTCCCTCATGGATGCGGGAGTTCCGATCAAGGCTCCTGTGGGCGGGATTGCCATGGGCCTCATTATCGAAGGAAGTGAAGTCGCGGTTCTTTCGGACATCCTCGGCGACGAGGATCATTTTGGAGACATGGATTTTAAGGTAGCTGGAACTGCCGATGGCGTCACCGCCATTCAAATGGACATCAAGGTCCAAGGGCTTTCCAAGGAAATTCTTGGCAGGGTTCTGGAACAAGCCAGAGAGGGAAGGGTCCACATTCTCGGAAAGATGAGGGAGACCCTTGCTGAACCTCGGAAAGACCTTTCTCGTCACGCACCACGAATTGTCACGATTAAAGTGAAACAGGAGAAGATCCGGGATATCATTGGTCCAGGGGGCAAGACGATTCGGAGCATCGTGGATCAAACAGGAGTCAAGGTCGATGTAGAGGATTCAGGGATGGTAAAACTCGCTTCCCCAAACTTCGAGTCCATTGAAAAAGCCATCGCCATGATCAAGAAACTCACACAGGAAGTTGAAGTGGGTGGCCTCTATATGGGTGAAGTGAGACGAATCCTGGGATTTGGCGCCATCGTAGAAATCTTTCCTGGAACGGACGGTTTGGTCCATATTTCCCAGCTGGCGGAAGGCCGAGTGGGGGCCGTTTCCGACATCCTGAAAGAAGGAGACAAAGTACTCGTGAAGGTAATCGATATCGATCCTCAGGGACGGATTCGCCTCAGCCGAAAGGCGGCGTTAAAAGATTCGGAGAAGAATCAACCCCGAGAGTGAAGCTCCCCGCCCCTGTCTGCCGACAGGCAGGCACAGGGCGGGACTTACGGGTAACGTAGTTATGATTACAGGGTCGGCTTTCCTCCCCGCCTAAAAGGCGGGGCATCCAGCCGACTTACCCACGAGAGAATCATACTCGATCTTATGAGTCTCGAGACTAGGCTATGTACGAAACCCCATGATGAGGCAAGGGTAGAAGAGAAATGAATGATTCGTGGCGCGGGAATGAAACCCGCTATCAAAAAACCGTCATCGACGGGGGGATTCGAGTCATCACCGAGGAGATTCCTTACTTTAAATCGGTCTCGATCGGTGTCTGGGTGCTCACTGGATCAAGAGATGAGCATCCCAATGAAAACGGGATCTCCCATTTCATCGAGCACCTGCTTTTCAAAGGTACCGAACGGCGGACGGCTTTCGACATCGCGCGAGAGATTGACTCGGTGGGTGGTTCTCTGAATGCTTTTACGGGCAGAGAATACACCTGCTTCTATGCTAAGGTCCTTGATAAGAGCATGCCTCTCGGCATTGACCTCCTGTCTGACATTTTCCTGCATCCTCTTCTTGACCCTAAGGATGTGGAAAAAGAACGGATGGTGATCCTCCAGGAGATCAAGATGGTTGAAGATACTCCGGACGACCTGATTCATGATCTTTTCAATCGGGTCTGCTGGGGAAATCATCCCTTGGGGTATCCGATCCTGGGAACCTCAGACCTTGTCCAATCCTTTATGCGGGATCAAATCCTTCGGTTCTACAAAGACAACTACCAGCCGAGCCGGGTCATCATCTGTGCAGCAGGAAACCTTCACCACCACGAAATAGTCGACCGAATCAGCGAGGCCTTCCGTCAGGCTCATGGATTGCAGAGCCCGCGGGAAAGGAGCAAACCTCAACCTGTAGCTACGACTAATGTCTGGAAGCGCGATTCAGAACAGGTCCATTTATGCCTGGGAGCCAAGGGCCTCCAGTACAACCATTCCCTCCGGTTTTCCTCATACGTCCTCAACTCCATCCTGGGAGGGGGAATGAGTTCCCGACTCTTTCAGGAGATCCGTGAAAACCGTGGTCTCGCTTACTCCGTCTATTCCTACCTTCCGACGTATACCGATGCAGGGCTTGTGGTTGTCTATGCTGGGACCAGTCAAGAGTCTCTGAAGGAAGTCCTCGATCTTGTTCTTAAGGAGTTCAAGAGCCTCAAGGCGGAACCATTTAAGAACAGAGAAGTGGAGACCTCCAAAGAGCAACTCAAGGGGAACCTGTTGCTCAGCCTTGAGAGCTCAGAAAATATGATGACCCGCCTGGCCAGGAATGAAATCTATTTCAACACCTATGTGCCTGTGGGAAAAATCCTAGAAGAGATTGATGCGGTCGACGAAGAGAAGGTTCGGTCTCTCGCGAGTGAACTCTTTAATGGGAATTTCTGTCTAACAGTCCTCGGACCTGTAGACGGCAACGGAATCGAGAAACAACTTCTCAAGACCGAATGACTTGGTTGTTTTTATCACTCTCAGGCGATCGACGGTCGCGGGCAAGTCGGCTGGATGCCCTGCGGGCAAAAAGCCGACCGTGTAATCGTAACTACATTTCCCGGAAGCCCCGCCCTGTGCCTCCCTGACGGCAGACAGGGGCGGGGAGCTTCACATCAGGGAGGCCATGGAGAGCATCAGGGTCCCCATTAAACGTCTAAGAACTGATCGGACTGTTCTCTTGCCCCAGTACATGACTGAAGGGGCGTCGGGAGTGGACCTCTTCGCTTCTATCGATTCGGACGTCATCCTGCAGCCCGGTGACAGGAGACTCATCCCAACAGGAGTCGCCGTTGCGATTCCTGAAGGCTTTGAAGGCCAGGTGCGACCTCGGAGCGGTCTTGCCGTTCGTCATGGGATTGGGCTCGTCAACTCGCCAGGAACGATCGATTCCGATTATCGAGGGGAGATTGCCGTCCTTCTCATCAATTGGGGAGGTAACTCTTTTACCGTGCGCGATGGAGACCGGATTGCTCAAATGATCATTTGTCGAGTCTCACGGGCCACTTGGCAGGAGATTGCTGAACTCCCAGAAACCCCGAGACAGGGAGGAGGGTTTGGCCACACGGGGATCTGATCATCGTTCTTTTTTGTCAAGATCCCCAGGAAGCAGAGGCCACTTTCCCCTCTGCTTTTTCTTTTCCTTCAGGCGGGTGGGCATGAGACTGCCCGGGTCTCATCCATGAGGATCGCTCATGTTGCTCGATCAGTTCCTCCACTACCTTACAGTTGAGAAGGGACTCTCAAAGAATACCCTTGAAGCCTATAATCACGATCTGAATCGATTTCTTCACTACCTTCAGGAGAAAAGGATTGAGGACGTTCTCAAGGTGAGCAAACTCGATGTAAGGGCATTTCTGTTAACGTTGAAAGCAAAGAAACTGTCGAACAAGACGGTCGTTAGAAATCTGGTGGCGATCCGGACCTTCTTCAGATTTCTGACCCAGGAAGGGGAACTTGAATCCAATCCAGTGGAGAATCTGGAGTCTCCTCAGCTTGCCAAAACGCTACCTGAAATCCTTTCACTCCACGAAGTTGAACAACTTCTGGAAACGCCGAAACCTCAAACTCCCCTCGGAATTCGAGACCGGAGCATGCTCGAAATGCTCTATGCGACAGGAATGCGGGTCTCAGAACTGGTCAGCCTTCAAATGAACCAACTGAATCTCGAGGGAGGATATGTTCGCCTTTTCGGCAAGGGTTCAAAAGAGAGGGCTGTCCCCCTGGGAGCGGAGGCGATCAAGTGGGTTAGCCATTACCTCAAAGGTACCCGACAAAAGCTTTCAAAAGGGAAGGAAAGCCCATTCCTGTTCATTAATCGCTCTGGGCGGAGCATGAGCCGTCAGGGTTTCTGGAAGAACATCAAGGCTTATGGACGGAGAGCGGGCATCCGGAAAAAGATTACACCTCATCTCCTTCGGCATTCGTTCGCGAGCCATCTACTCGCCCGAGGGGCAGATTTACGGTCGGTACAGATGCTGCTCGGACATGCAGACATCTCGACCACACAGATCTATACCCATGTGACAGGAGAGAGATTGAAACAGGTCCATAAACGCTACCACCCAAGGGGATAAAAAAGGGTTCAAGGCGTGCGGCAAAGAAGGGGTCTAGGGAAAATAGAATGGGAGAGAAGGGAAGGTTCAATCTTCATCCCCTTGAACCCTTGAATCCTCGAACCCTGGACCCCTCGAACTCTGAGAGTTGTTATGGAAGTGATTACCACTCATACCAATGCGGATTTTGACTCGTTGGCTTCAATGCTGGCGGCGAAGAAGCTCTACCCCAATGCCCTCTTGGTTTTTGCAGGATCACAGGAACGAA
>Ga0315282_10012626_pt1 | contig 12897 bp, 12 predicted proteins | sample YL17G07_20_MG_FD_203693 | JGI IMG/M metagenome (GOLD analysis project Ga0315282, IMG submission 203693) | Sediment microbial communities from Yellowstone Lake, YNP, Wyoming, USA - YL17G07_20 | ecosystem: Environmental > Aquatic > Freshwater > Lake > Sediment | place: USA: Wyoming | collected... | reverse complement strand
CCGGCCAGATCCAGGGCTTCTTCAACATCCCGGTGGACCACCTCTTCGCCGCCCCCGTGCTCCTCACCTACGTGCGCGAGCACTTCCAGAACAACATCGTCATGGTCAGCCCCGACGCCGGGGGTGTCGAGCGCGCCCGCGCCTACGCCCGCAGGCTCGATGCCGGACTGGCCATCATCGACAAGCGGCGCGAGGGCCCCAACGAGGCCAAGGCGATGCACATCATCGGCGACGTCGCGGGGAAGACCGCCATCATCGTCGACGACATGGTCGATACGGCGGGCACGCTGACCCAGGCCGCCGGCGCCCTGGCCAAGAACGGGGCCAAGAAGGTCTACGCCTGCTGCACGCACCCGGTCCTCTCCGGGCCGGCCATCGAGCGGCTGGGTGCCTCGCCCATCGACCAGCTCATCGTCACCAACACCATCCCGCTGTCGGAGGCCGCCAGAGGCTGCCGCCGCATCACGCAGCTCTCCGTCGCGCCCCTGCTTGGCGAGGCCATCCGGCGCATCCACGAGGAAGATTCCGTGAGCTCGCTCTTCGTCTAGACGGGAGGCCAGAGCTCTTATTTTGCAGGAGGTAGTGATGGAAAAGAAAGTCCTGCCGGTGAAGACCAGACAGGCCCACGGCAAGGGCGCGGCCCACGCGCTGCGCCGCCAGGGGCTCATTCCCGGCGTTATCTATGGCAAGAAGCGCGAACCCGCCATGGTCGAGGTCGACCCCAAGGCCCTGCGGGCCGTCCTCAACGCCGCGGGTGCCGAGAACGTCCCCTTCCAGCTCGCCGTAGAGGGCGGCCAGCCCGTAACGGTCATGCTCAAGGAGCTGCAGCACTCCCCGCTGAGCCGGGCCTTGCTGCACGCCGACTTCTGGGAGCTGACCGCGGGCCAGCGCCTCCACGTCAACGTCGCCATCCACCTCACCGGGGTCGCACCCGGCGTGGCCAAGGGCGGCGTCCTGCAGCAGGTCCTGCGCGAGCTGCCCGTCGAGTGCCTGCCCGAGGACATCCCCGAGTCCCTCACGGTCGACGTGGGCGGGCTCGAGATCGGCGACTCGATCCACGTGCGCGACATCGGGCTCCCCACGGGCCTCAAGGCGACCATCGAGGCCGAGCAGACGGCCGTCATCTGCGCCCATCCGACGGTGGCCAAGGAAGAGGTCCCGGCCGCCGAGGCGGCTGAGGGCGAGGCCGCGGCGGCGGTTCCCGCTGCCGAGAAGTCGTAAGGGCCTCCGGGTCGTCCTGGCTTGCCTAACGCCACGAGGCTCGTCGTCGGCCTGGGCAACCCCGGGCCGAAGTATCAGGCCACACGCCACAACCTGGGCTTCGAGGTGGCGGCTGAGCTGGCACACAGGCTCGCCGCCGCCTTCAAGAAGTGCCCGGGCGGGGCGCAGTGCGACCTGGCCACGGCCAGCCTCGGCGGGGCGCGCCTGCTGCTGGCCCGCCCCCGGACCTTCATGAACCGCTCGGGCGACGCCGTCGCCCCCCTGCTCGCCTACTTCCGCCTGAGTGCCGACGACCTCATCGTCATCCACGACGACCTCGACCAGGACCTCGGGCGCATCAAGGTCGTCCTGGGCGGGGGCGCGGGCGGCCACCGCGGCGTGGCCTCCCTCATTCAGAGTGTGAATACCCCGCAGTTCCGCCGCGTCAAGGTCGGCATCGGGCGGCCCCGCTACAGCGAGGATATCGAGCAGTTCGTCCTCCAGCCCTTCTACGAAGACCAGCGGGCCGCAGCCAGGGAGGTCGTCGAGCGCGCGGCCTCGGCGGTCGAGGCCCTCATCAGCCTCGGCGACTCGCGGGCCATGACGGAGTTCAACGCCTAGCAGGCCGCCCCAAAACGCCCATCGCCGCGCCCACCACTGCCCGCCCAGACACGCCTGTCCGCAATGCCGACCCGCTGCCAACGACAGCGGGGTTCCGCCCCCACGCCAACGCTGACATGCCACGGCCCTCCACGGGGGCGGTTATTGCCTGTCGGCGCTGCCGACCCTGCCCACGTCCGCACTGCCGACCCGCCCCCACGCCGCCTGCCCAATAGCCTTTGAGCTTCAAGGGGGCGGCATTGCCCGCAGCGGCTCGCTGCCCCGTCGCGGCTCGCGACCAATTAGTTGCGGGCGCGCCGCCCGGCCCGTCAACGTATGGTGGGTCCGGCGCCCTCGGCGGCCATCGCTGCCCACAATAAGCAATTGACGGCTCCGCAGCATCCTGTTATCATTTTGTTTCAAAACTAGGGGGTTGGGAGGCATGTTCAAGGAGGGGGACTTGGCAGTCTATCCCGCCCACGGGGTAGGCATCATAGAGTCTGTCGAGACCAAGGCTCTGGCCAGCGGCAGCAAAGATTTCTACATCATGCGCATCCTGGAAAACGGGATGATCATCATGATTCCCACCGACAACGCCCACGCCGTGGGCCTGCGCACGCTCATCGACCGGCAGGACGTCCCCAAGGTCTACGCGGTCCTCAAGCTACGCAGCATCGAAGTCGAGAACCAGACCTGGAACCGCCGCTACCGCGAGTACATGGACAAGATCAAGACAGGCTCCGTGTTCGAGGTGGCCGCCGTGCTGCGCGACCTGTGCCTGCTCAAGACCGACAAGACCCTCTCTTTCGGGGAGCGCAAGATGCTCGACACGGCCCGTGCCCTGCTCGTCAAGGAGCTGGCGCTGGCCGGCAGGATGGCCGAGGAACAGATCGAACAGGACATCCGCGGCATCTTTGATTCCTGAGGACTGTCAATACCCGCTAGCCTACATGCTAGGGGCCCAGGCCGCCGTCCTGAAGGCGCCTGGGCCTTTTCTTCTACCCGCGGCCCGTGCCGCGGCCGGCCACACATCAAGCGCTACGCGAAAGGAGGTGAGACAGCAATTGGCCAAGCAGATACTGCGCGCCGCATTGATCATCATTTGCTCGGCGGTCGGCTACGTCCTGGCAGGCTACGTCGGCGTGGGCATGGTGCCCCGCTGGGTGGGCCTGGTCGGAGGCTTCATTTTTGCTCTATTAGCCCTATTACTTGAAGAATTAATTCGCCGCACGCCGCTCAAGACGACAATCGGCGCCACCATCGGGCTGCTCATCGGGCTGGGGATCGCCAGCTCCGTGAGCGCGCCCCTCACCCGGCTGACGGAGATCACGATCGCGCAGACGCTCATCTTCCTCCTCATCGCCTCCGCGTTCGGCTACGTCGGCCTGGTCCTCGGCAGCAAGCTCGAAGAGATCAAGCTGCCCAGCTCCTCGAAGCTGCTCGCCCTCATCGGGCGCGGCGGGCCATCGAGGCGCGAGCTCCTCAAGGTGGTCGACACGAGTGTGATCATCGACGGCCGCCTGGCCGACCTGGCCGAGACGGGGTTCCTGGAAGGCACCCTGGTCGTGCCGCAGTTCGTGCTCCAGGAGCTGCGCCGCATCGCCGACTCGGCCGACGCCATGAAGCGGGCGAGGGGCCGCCGCGGGCTCGACGTCCTCAGCCGCGTCCAGAAGAGCACCGTGGAGGTGAAGGTCGTCGACGAGGACTTCCCCAACATCCACGAGGTGGACAGCAAGCTCGTCGCCCTGGCCATCCAGATGCAGGCGAAGGTGCTGACCAACGACTACAACCTGAACAAGGTCGCCAGGCTCCAGGGGCTCGAAGTCCTCAACATCAACGAGCTGGCCGGTGCCCTGCGCCCCGTCGTGCTGCCAGGCGAGATACTCACGGTGCAGATCGTGCGCGAGGGCAAGGAGCCGGGCCAGGGGGTGTCGTACCTGGACGACGGCACCATGGTCGTGGTCGACAACGCCTCGCGGCTGCTGGGGCGCACGCTGCCGGTGTCGGTGACGAGCATCCTGCAGACGAGTGCCGGGCGGATGATCTTCGCCACCCTGGCCGAGCAGGTGAACAAGGCATAGGGGCCCGTTGAAAAACAGGCCCTACACCGGGCCGTTCAAAAATGTCCAGATGCAAGGCGCGTGAAATCCTTCGGAATTAGGCGTACTTAACCGTACGCCGCAGGGACGTTGGATGAGCGCAACGCAGCAGATGGGCGTTTGATCTGCGGCCTGCTAGGGGCCGCTCGAGGGCCTGACGAACACGCACGCAATGGAAACCTTCAAGGCCGAGGAGGCCGCGGGCGAGCGCCTGGACGCCGCGCTGGCGCGCCGCTGCGGCATCTCCAGGGCCAGGGCCCAGCGGCTCATCGAGGCGGGTGCGGCGCTGGTCGATGGCCGGCCGGCCAAGGCGAGCCACCGCCTCAAGCCCGGCGAGGAGGTGGCCTACGGGCCGCCGCCGCCCGAGCCTGCCCCCCAGGGCGTCGAGCCCGAGCCGATGATCCTCGACATCGTCTTCGAGGACGACTCTCTCATCGTGCTCGACAAGCCGCCGGGGCTGGTCGTCCACCCCGGGGCCGGCCACCGCCAGGGCACCCTCGTCCACGGCCTGCTCCACCACGCCGCCGAGCTCTCCGCCGTGGGGGCCGCGGGGAGGCCCGGCATCGTCCACCGGCTGGATAAAGACACCTCGGGGCTGCTCGTGGTGGCCAAGACCCCGGACGCCCTGACGAGGCTCGCCGAGCAATTCAAGCAGGGCGAGGTGAAGAAGCTCTACCTGGCCCTGGTGCTGGGCGTGCCAGAAAAGGCCACCGGGCGCATCGAGGCCGCCATCGGGCGCCACCCCACCGAGCGCCAGAAGATGGCCGTGCGCGAGGGGGGCAGAGCGGCCGTCACAGAGTGGGCAGTGCGCGAGAGGTTCGGCCCCAGCTCGGCCCTGGTCGAGTTCCGGCTCCACACCGGGCGCACCCACCAGATCCGCGTCCACGCCGCCAGGCTCGGCCACCCCGTGGCGGGCGATGCGCTCTACGGCGGCAGGCGCTACGGCTCTCTGCCCGGCCGGGCCGCCCTGCGCCAGGCCTTGGCCGCCAGCCCGCGCCAGATGCTCCACGCCACGCGCCTGGGCTTCCGCCACCCGCTGACCGGCGCGCCGCTGGAGTTCGAAGCGCCCCTGCCCGAGGACTTCGCCGCCGTGCTGAGCGCCCTGAGGGAGGCCGCCCGCTGATGGTAAGAGTGGCCGTGACCGGAGGGGTGGCCACCGGCAAGAGCACCGTCCTGGCAGCACTTGCGGCCCGCGGCGTGCCCACCCTCGACCTCGACGCCATCTGCCGCGAGCTGGTCGAGCCGGGGCGCCCGGAGCTCGAGCGGATCCGGGCCGAGTTCGGCCGCCTCATCGGGATAGACGTCGCCCCGCAAGGCCGGCTGGAGCGCGCCCTGCTGCGCGAGGTCATCAGCCGCGACGAGGCCGCCCGCGCCAAGCTGAACGCCATCCTCCACCCCCCGGCCTGGGCCGAGATGGAGCGCCGCCTGGCAGAGCTCGCTCGCGCCGGGCACCGGCTGGCCGCCGTCGAGGTGCCCCTGCTCTACGAGACCGGCGAGGCCGCCCGCTTCGAGGCCGTCATTGTTGCCGCCTGCCCGCCCGAGGTGGCCCTGGCCCGCCTCATGGCCCGCAGCAGGCTGGCCCGCGAGGAGGCGGAGCGCCTGAGCGCCGCCCAGCTTCCCCTCGCGCAGAAGGTCGCCCGCGCCGACTACGTGGTCGAGACCGGGGGCAGCCGGGAGGAGGTTTCGCGCCAAGTGGAGCAGATTTTGCAAAAGCTTGGGGGCCATGCCGGTCAAAGGGCTTGACACCCGCTTGGCCGTTGCCTATAGTTACCCTGTAATCTCTGTCTGCCTGCCTTTGGGAGTGACCGAGAACCTCTTAGATCCTAACGAAAATGTCCCCCGTGCAATCGCGCGCTAGTTTAGAGCCGACGGCCGCTTGGGGTGGCTGCCGAATAAAATAATGCAAATAGACCTGATCCCCTTCCCTGGCCCCAAAGACCAGAAGGATCCCCTGAAGCCCAAGAGCCCGGACAACAGAGCCCGGGTAACCCGCGGTCAAATACCGTTCCAAACCCGCCGACAAGAGAAGCGTAAGCTATGCGAGGACAAGAAATGAACCTAGTCGAACTAAAAGAAAAGAAAATCAACGAACTCACTACCCTGGCCCGTGAGTTCCACATCGAGGGCGCCTCTGGGATGCGCAAGCAGGAGCTCATCTTCGCCCTCCTCCAGGCGCAGACCGAGAAGAATGGCCTCATCTACGGGGAAGGCGTGCTCGAGACCCTGCCCGACGGCTTCGGCTTCCTGCGGGCCCCCGACTACAACTACCTCCCCGGCCCCGACGATATCTACGTCTCCCCCTCGCAGATCAGGCGCTTCATGCTCCGCACCGGCGACACCGTCTCCGGCCAGATCCGCCCCCCCAAGGAAGGCGAGCGCTACTTCGCCCTGCTCAAGGTCGAGGCCGTCAACTTCGAAGACCCGGACTACGCCCGGGAAAAGATCCTCTTCGATAACCTGACCCCCCTCTACCCGGAGGAGCGCATCACGCTCGAGACCGACCCCAAGAACTACTCGATGCGCATCATGGACATGCTGACCCCCATCGGCAAGGGGCAGCGCGGCCTCATCGTCTCCCCGCCGCGCGCCGGCAAGACGGTCATCCTCCAGAACATCGCCAACTCGATCACCCGCAACCACAAGGAGATCGTCCTCATCGTCCTGCTCATCGACGAGCGCCCGGAAGAGGTCACCGACATGCAGCGCTCCGTCAAGGCCGAGGTCGTCAGCTCCACTTTCGATGAGCCCGCGCAGCGCCACGTGCAGGTGGCCGAGATGGTCATCGAGAAGGCCAAGCGGCTCGTCGAGCACAAGAAGGACGTCGTCATCCTGCTCGACTCCGTCACCCGGCTCGCCCGCGCCTACAACACCGTCGTGCCCCCCAGCGGCAAGATCCTCTCGGGCGGCGTAGACTCCAACGCCCTGCACCGCCCCAAGCGATTCTTCGGCGCCGCGCGCAACATCGAGGAAGGGGGCTCCCTCACCGTCATCGCCACGGCCCTGGTCGACACCGGCTCGCGGATGGACGAGGTCATCTTCGAGGAGTTCAAGGGCACCGGCAACATGGAGATCCACCTCGACCGGAAACTCTCCGACAAGCGCATCTTCCCGGCCATCGACATCAACAAGTCGGGCACCCGGAAGGAAGAGCTGCTGCTGCCCGAGGCCGACCTCAACCGCATCTGGATCCTGCGCAAGTTGCTGTCGCCGCTCAACCCGGTCGATACGATGGAGTTCCTCCTCGATAAGATTCAGGGGACAGCCTCGAACGCCGACTTCCTGGCCTCCATGAACCGATAGGGGTGGCCCCGCCAGTCAGCGCCTGCGACCCCTCGGCAACGCCGAGGGGTTCCGGCCCCACGCTGACCACGCGGCAGCCCCTGCCTCCCAAGGGGCCGGTTATTGCCCGTGGCGGCTCGCCACCCGGGCGCTTCCCGGCTGGAGCCACAAGAGGTGGGGCATATAACTAGCTGATTTTGCGGTCTGTTCTTCTCACATGACCCTCCAGGCAGGGCAGGCGCCGCCGCGGCTCCGCTTAGGGTGTTGAAAGTCGGGCAAATTGCCACTATAATAATTTGATTTTCCGGAGGAGGTCTGTCTCCATGAAAGAAGGCATTCACCCGAACTACAAGCCGGTCGTCATCAAGTGCCACTGCGGCAACGAGATCGAGGCCGGCTCCACGCAGACCGATATCACGGTGGAAATCTGCTCTGCCTGCCACCCGTTCTTCACCGGCACCCAGAAGCTGATCGACACCGCCGGCCGCGTGGAGCGCTTCCGCCGCAAGTACGCGAACGTGAACATGGGCAAGGCCAAGGAGGAGAAGGGCAAGTAGGCGCCCCTCCAAGGCTGCCCCAGGCTACCCGAGCCATGCCCCAATCGGCCCCCAGCACCCTCCAGCAGCCCCCGGGAGTGCGCATCGACGTCGGCGGCCAGGCCGTCATCGAAGGCGTCATGATGCGCTCCCCCCGCTCCCTGGCCGTGGCCGTGCGCAAGCCCAACGGCGACATCGCCCTCAAGGAAGACGAGTGGCGCTCCCTGTCCGAGCGCTTCCCCTTCCTCAAGTGGCCGGTGCTGCGCGGCAGCGTGGTCTTCGTCGAGGCCCTGGTCAACGGCATTCAGGCGCTCAGCTTCTCGGCCAGCCAGGCGTCGGGCACCGAGGAGGAGCAGGCGAGCCCGCTGTCCATCGCCCTGACGATGGCGGTCGGCATGGGCCTGGCCATCCTCCTCTTCGTCATCCTGCCCCACGCGCTCTCCGGCTACCTGCTCGCCCTGCTGGGGCCGGGCTACGGCCTGAACTCCATCAGCTTCAACCTGGTCGACGGCCTGCTCAAGATCTCGCTCTTCCTGGCCTACGTCTGGGGGATATCCTTCTTCGGCGAGGTGCGCCGCCTCTTCGAGTACCACGGCGCCGAGCACAAGAGCATCTATGCCTATGAGGCCGGGGCCGAGTTGACGGTGGCCAATGCCCGCGGATACTCGCGGCTCCACCCGCGCTGCGGCACCTCCTTCATCGTCCTGGTGATGCTCATCAGCATCGCCTTCTTCTCGGCCGCCTTCAGCCTGCTGCCGGGGGCCGCCGCGGCCGGCTCGTGGCGCTCGCTGCCCTTCATGGGGCTCAAACTCGTCTTCATGTTCCCCGTGGCCGGGCTGGCCTACGAGCTGACCCGCTTCTGCTCCCGGCGCATGGACCGCAAGCTGACCCGCGTGGTCGTCTCGCCGGGGATGTGGCTCCAGCACCTCACCACGCGCGAGCCGAGCGACGACCAGCTCGAGATCGCCCTGAGCGCGCTCAAGTCGGCCCTGGCCATGGAGCAGGCCAAGCGTGAGGTCGCGCTGGCGCAAGTAAGCGTGCCCTGAAAGCGGGCTGTGACAAGAAACTATGTTTGAACGACTACAGGCGGTAGAAGAGCACTACGAGGGCCTCGAGAGGCTCCTGGCGGACCCCGAGGTGATCCGGGACCAGGAGAGGTTCCAGAGGTGTGCCCGCGAGCACTCCGAGCTGTCGCGCCTCGTCCAGGCGTGGCGCGCCTACCGCGACACCGCCCGCCAGATCGAGGAGAGCAAGGAACTCCTCAACGAGGCCGACGAAGAGCTCAAGAAGATGGCCCGCGACGAGATTGCCGAGCTCAAGGCACGGCAGGCCGAGATCGAGCGCGACATCACGCTGCTGCTCATCCCCAAGGACCCCAACGACTCCAAGAACATCCTGCTCGAGATCCGCGCGGGCACCGGCGGCGACGAGGCCGCCCTGTTTGCCGCCGAGCTGTTCAAGATGTACTCGCGCTACGCCGAGATGCGCCGCTGGAAGGTCGAGATCATGTCCTCGCACTCCACGGGCATCGGCGGCTTCAAGGAGATCATCGCCCTCATCGCCGGCCAGGGCGCCTACAGCCAGCTCAAGTACGAGAGCGGCGTCCACCGCGTCCAGCGCGTCCCCGAGACCGAGAGCCAGGGGCGCATCCACACCTCGGCCGTGACCATCGCCGTGATGCCCGAGGCCGAGGAGGTGGACCTCCAGATCGCCGAGAACGAGCTGAGGATCGACGTCTTCCGGTCGTCCGGGCCCGGTGGCCAGTCGGTCAACACGACCGACTCGGCGGTGCGCATCACCCACCTGCCCACGGGCCTCGTCGTCCAGTGCCAGGACGAGAAGAGCCAGCACAAGAACAAGGCCAAGGCGATGAAGGTGCTCCGCGCCCGCCTGCTCGACCGCATGCAGCAGGAGCAGCACGACAAGATGGCCGAGCAGCGCAAGAACCAGATCGGCACCGGCGACCGCTCCGAGCGAATCCGCACCTACAACTTCCCGCAGGGCCGCATCACCGACCACCGCATCGGCCTCACCCTCTACAAGCTCGAGCAGGTCCTGGGCGGCGAGATCCAGGAGCTGATCGACGGCCTCATCGCCCACAACCAGACGCAGGCCCTCAAGGGCGTTGAGCAAGGCTGAGTCCTGGACCATCCTCGACACCCTCAGGTGGACCACCGGGTACCTGGAGGGCAAGGGGGTGCCGACACCGCGCCTGGATGCCGAGGTGCTGCTCGCCTGGTCGCTCGGGGTGGACCGCGTGCGCCTCTACCTCGATTTCGAGCGGCCCCTGTGCCCCCCGGAGCTGGCGCGCTACCGCGAGCTCGTCCGGCGGCGCGCGAAGCGTGAGCCCGTCGCCTACATCCGCGGCTTCAAGGAGTTCTGGTCCCTCGAGTTCGACGTCACCCCCGCGGTATTGATCCCCCGGCCCGAGACGGAGGTCCTGGTCGAGGAGGCACTCAAGCTGGCCAGAGCGCTTTCGCCCAAGCGCCCAGCGGCGCTGCGCGTGGCCGACGTCGGCACGGGCTCGGGGGCGGTCGCCGTGGTGCTGGCCAGGGAGCTGAACCAGCCTGTGCTGGCCACCGACGCCTCCCCCGAGGCCCTCGAGGTGGCCCGCCGCAACGCTCACAAGCACAAAGCCGAGGTCGAGTTCATCAGGGGCGACCTGCTCGCCCCCTTCGCCGACCACTCCCTAGACTTGGTCGTCTCTAACCCGCCCTACGTGCCCCGCGCCGAGGTGCTGCATCCCGCCGTGCCCGAGCTTGGCTTCGAGCCTCGGGGCGCGCTAGAGGGCGGCGAGGACGGCCTGGACGCCCTCCGCCGACTTGCCTCGGATGCCCCAAGGGTGCTGGCCAGCGGGGGGTGGCTTGTGCTAGAGGTAGGCGCCGGGCAGGCAACAGACACGGCTCGCCTTCTCGAGGCCGCCGGGCTGCGCGGGGTCGCCCGCGTGAGCGACCTGGCCGGCATAGAGCGGGTGGTCAAGGGGCGCCGGGGCTAGCGGGGAATTCCCCCCTTCGGCTTCGCCTTCCTGCCCGCAGACAAACCAAAAAGGCTCAATTCGGCGCTACGTCGTCTTTTCTTCGAGGCTGCCGAGGAGCCAGCTAGGCAAGGCCGCAGGGCCTAGGGAACCGCAGGCGTACTGGGCGGCACGTTGAGGATTGCCTAGGCCCGAGAACGCCGCATAGCTGAGCTTATCGGCAACCGAGCAAGGGACCAATGGACAAGATCGTCATCCACGGCGGCCACCCCCTCCACGGCGAGGTCACCGTCTCCGGCTCCAAGAACGCCGCCCTGCCCATACTGGCCGCGGCCCTCCTCGCCCCAGGCTCGCACACCCTGCACAACGTCCCCAGCCTGGTCGACATCCGCACGATGAAGAAGCTCCTCGCCAAGCTCGGCGTCGGCTTCGAGGACACGAATGAGGGCCTGCGGGTCGACGTGCCCGAGGAGGCCGGTGTGGAGGCCCCCTACGACCTGGTCAAGACGATGCGCGCCTCGGTGGTCGTGCTGGGGCCGCTGGTGGCCCGGCTCGGGCAGGCCCGCGTGTCGCTGCCGGGAGGGTGCGCCATCGGGGCGAGGCCGATCAACATGCACCTGGACGGCCTGGCCCGCCTGGGGGCGACGATCGACCTGTCGCACGGCTACGTCGAGGCCACGGCCAAGCGGCTGCGCGGCGCCCCCATCTACCTCGACTTCCCCACCGTGGGCGGCACGGAGAACCTGATGATGGCCGCAACCCTTGCCCGCGGCACGACGACGATCAAGAACGCCGCCCGCGAGCCCGAGGTGGAAGACCTGGCCGACTACCTCAACGCGATGGGGGCGAAGGTGTCCGGCGCGGGCACCGATGTCGTCACTATCGAGGGCGTCGAGGAGCTGCGGCCGGCCGAGCACAGTGTCATCCCCGACCGCATCGAGGCGGGGACGTATATGGTCGCCGCCGCGGCCACCCGGGGCGACGTCTTCGTGCGCCACTGCCGGGTGGAGCACCTCGAGGCCCTGGTCGGCAAGCTGCGCGAGGCCGGTGTCGAGGTCATCCCCGCGGAGAGCGGGGCCAGGGTGCGCGTGGGCGACCGGCTGCGCAGCACCGACGTCAAGACGCTGCCCTACCCCGGCTTCCCGACCGACATGCAGGCCCAGATGATGGTGCTGATGTGCCTGTCGGGCGGCCTGTCGGTCATCACCGAGCGCATCTTCGAGAACCGCTTCATGCACGTGGGCGAGCTGCGCCGCATGGGGGCCGACATCAGGATCGAGGGCAACAGCGCCATCATCACCGGCAAGGAGAAGCTGCTGGGCGCACCCGTCATGGCTACCGACCTGCGCGCCTCGGCCTGTTTGATCCTCGCCGGGCTGGCCGCCGAGAACACCACCGAGGTCTCGCGCGTCTACCACCTCGACCGCGGCTACGAGGCGATGGAGCGCAAGCTGGCCGGGCTCGGGGCCGAGATCGAGCGGGTCAAGGAGGCTTGAGCTTGGGGGGCGCTGGCGCCACAACTGGCCACGGCGCCCCGTCCCCTTCCCTTTCCCTGGCCGGCAACGCCCTCGAGAAACCCCTGCCGCCCCTCCTGGCCGCCCTCTGCGCCGGTATTGCCCTGGCCCCCTGGTTGCCCGCACGGGCCGGCGTATGGCCCCTTATAGCCGCCCTGGGGCTGGCCATTGCCCTGGCCGTGAGCGCCGCACTCGGCCGGGCCAGCCGCCTGCTGCCCCCCGCCCTCTTCCTGGCCGCGGGCCTGGCCGCCGCAACGGCCGCCCTCCACCAACCGGCTTATGACGCCCTGAGCTACCTGCACGGGCAGCGAGTTGCGCTCACCGGCACCGTGGCCTCGGCGGAGAGCCGCGCCGACGGCACGCACCGGCTGGTGATAGACGTGGCCGAGGCGGGGGGAGTGCCGCTGCTCGTCACCGCCAGGGGCGAGGGGAGCCCACCTGCCCCCGGCACCTGGGTGCGCCTCGCTGCCCGGCCGCTCGAGCTGCGGGGCTACGGCAACCCCGGCTGCTACGACACCTCCCGCAAGCTGCATGCCGAGGGCATCTTCAGCCGCGCCTCGGCCGATGTCGCGAGGATCCAGCCGCTTGGGGCCAACACCTCGCCCCGCTATCTTCTGGCCCGGCTGCGGGCATGCGTCGCCCGCCTCTTCCATGAGCGCCTCAGCCCACTGGCCTCCGGCCTGTGCCTGGCCCTG
>Ga0315282_10012625_pt1 | contig 12897 bp, 3 predicted proteins | sample YL17G07_20_MG_FD_203693 | JGI IMG/M metagenome (GOLD analysis project Ga0315282, IMG submission 203693) | Sediment microbial communities from Yellowstone Lake, YNP, Wyoming, USA - YL17G07_20 | ecosystem: Environmental > Aquatic > Freshwater > Lake > Sediment | place: USA: Wyoming | collected... | reverse complement strand
ACAAGCGGTTTTCTGTATAAAAATGCTACGTGGACTAGTAATTCTAATCAGTACCCAGACACGGGAACCACAGGCACTACAGCTCAGGCTGATGAATTATGGGTCGGAGGTATATGTGCACGTTATGCACAAGCTACTCCAACCGACGGTTTCACTTTGTTGGATGGTGCTCTCTCTACTTATATGTCTAACGCATATTTAGAGAAAATAGTCTCTGCTACGGGTGCCGCTCACTCCAGTACAGACCAAACCACTTCTGCAGCCTGTGCTGGTTGCATCGCCACTTTCAAAGTAAGTGCAGTTTCTGGTCAGTGGTATGATTCTGGAACTTCTACTACTGTATCCTCAAATTGGGTTTGGAACACAGTTTCTGGACAAAGTAGAACTGCCATAACGAATTGGCAGTTGGACATCGTCAACCAGAATCCTACACGACAAGGGTCTGGAACTTTAACTACTTCTAGCGTATCGATATCAACATATCACGCAGTCAACTTCGTATCGGGAACCCAATATTATCTCACAACTTCTGGCGGGAACGGTGTTTCTGTTTCTGGTTCACAGACTAGCGACAGTTGGTATGACTCTGGCACTTCTGGAACGGCAACTTCCAATTATGTTTGGAACATAGTTAGCGGACAATCTCGTAATAACCTGTACCAGTGGAAGTTAGATAGTGGTTCATGGACGGCGATAACAAGAGCCAATACAGGAACCTTCACCACATCTTCAGTAACTATGAGTACCTATCACACAGTCACATTCGGAGACACAGTACAATATTACCTTATAGTAACAGGCGGAAATGGCATAACTTACGGCACAGCTTCACCTACAAGTGACAACTGGTATGACTCAGGAACCTCAACCACGGTAAGCTCAAATGGTATATATGGTCGTTCAGGTGGAACGGGCACACGAGTTTCATCTTGGAAGCTTGATTCTGGTTCTAACAACAATGTGGCAACAACAGGAACGGTTACGACTTCCTCTGTGTCAATGACAACTTATCATACGATTACTTTCAATACTGTCACACAATATCAGGTAACACTCGATTCTGGAGCAACGTCAGCTTTATCTAGCATTACCTCCCCAACAGTGACCAATGATAATTATTGGTACGACTCTGGAACTTTGGTTACGTTGATTCTAAATGGCGTTTATAGTCGAAGCAGTGGAGTTGGGACTAGAGTAACTGGTTACAAAATTAATGGAGGTAGCAACAATCCAGAATCGACAACAAGCACGTTTACCGTGTTGAACGCAATTTCTATAAGTGGGGTTCAGGCTATCACTATAACAACGGTTACTCAATACTTTTTAACTGTGACAGGCGGAAATGGGATAACATTCGGAACAGCACCCGCCATATCAGGTGACACTGGCTGGTACGATTCTGGTGGTTCAACGACGGTCTCTTCTAATTGGGTTTGGAATACAGTGTCAGGTCAGTCTCGCATAGCAATAACAAATTGGCAACTAGATGGCACAGCGCAGAATCCTACCAGGTCAGATACTGGAAACTTGACGACAACAACAATAACCATGTCAGCCACACATATAGTGAACTTTGTTTCGACAACTCAATATTATCTCACAGTTACGGGCGGTGATGGAATTACTTTTGGAACAGCACCACCGATTTCTATAGGAGGAGTTGCTATAAGAGTACAGGGCAACGCGAGAGGAACCTCTCTAACTTCAACGATTTCTGTCACTTTGAGTTCTACACCTAGTAACGGACATGCGCTTATAGCCGCTATTGCGTGTTATGGTAGTGGAGGAATAACTTCTGTAACAAGTATTTCCGAGACGGGAGTAACATGGACTAAACAAGTAGCCAAATTATTTGGAGGAGGTATTGCAGAGATATGGTTCGGTGTTGTTGGAAGTGGAGCTTCGACAAGTATTACAGTAAACCTTGACGGAACTCCAAATTATGGTGCGGTTGCTAATATCTGCGAATATAGTGGCCTTCTCACAACGGGTTTCTTAGACCAAAGTGGAAACGCAGCGGGTAATGGTCCTTCTACAAGTACGGGAACTACAGTCACAACTACGCAATCAGCGGAATTATTGGTTGGTTGCATTGAAATTTGTTCTGGTTCGGCTACGCAAAGTGCTCCCACAAACGGATTCACTTTGCTTGATGGTGCGCAATATAATCTTGTAAGCGGGGCTTACCTTGAGAAAATTGTTAGTGTCACAGGAACAGCAAATTCAGGAACTACCATCTCAGGTACTGATGCTTATAGTGGTGTTATCGCAACCTTCAAAATAAGTGCAGTTTCTGGTCAGTGGTATGATTCTGGAGGTTCCACGACGGTATCCTCGAACTGGGTTTGGAACATTGTTAGTGGTCAGAGTCGTACAGCAATAACGAATTGGCAGTTGGATGCCGTCAACCAGAATCCTACACGACAAGGCTTAGGAAAGCTAACCACTTCCAGTGTATCTATGTCAACATATCACGCAGTCAACTTCGTATCGGGAACCCAATATTATCTCACAACTTCTGGCGGGAACAGTGTTTCTGTTTCTGGCTCACAGACTTCAGATCAATGGTTTGATCCTGGCACTTCAGGAACGGCAACATCCAACTACGTATGGAATCTGGTGAGCGCACAATCAAGGAACAATCTTTACCGTTATAACTTAGATGGCGGTTCTTGGAACTCTATCACCAGAGCGAATACGGGAGCTTATACCACTCCATCTATAACGATGTCTACTTATCACACTGTCAACTTTGGTGATGTGGTACAATATTACTTGACGGTTACTGGAGGGCATTCGATTAGTTATGGAACGACAAGTCCTACATTAGACAATTGGTATGACACTGGAACGTCTACGACAATATCTTCAGATTGGATCTGGGACATCGTTTCTGGCCAATCGCGTTATGCAATCACGAACTATGCCATTGACGTTTCCAATCAAAATCCGACACGGCAATATTCAGGCACAGTAGCTTTCGCTTCAACAACGCAATATTACTTCTCCGTATCATCTACATATGGCTCACCAACTGGACAAGCTTGGTACGACACGGGAACGTCTATTAGTTCAAGTGTGACCAGACCTGTCTCTGGTGGAACAAATATCCAGTACGAAACCACGGGTTGGACTGGCACAGGCAGCCTCGCTTCGGGCGGAAGCGCGGGCTCGAGCACAACTGGTTCGTTTACGATTAGCGCCTACTCAACCTGCGCGTGGAACTGGAAGACGCAGTACTACCTCACAATGCAGACCGGCACTGGAGGGTCAGTTTCGCCCAGCTCGAATTGGTATGATGTCAGTACGGTAGTTCCGATAAGTGCCACTCCATCATCAGGATACGCCTTCAACAGTTGGGCTGGTTCGGGCGCAGGATCGTATACTGGACCGGCCAACCCGACAACAATAACTATGAGCAACCCAATAACTGAGACAGTCAACTTCAGGCTATGGCTGACAGGCTGGACTTACTGTAAAAGTCACGTTATTAACCCACTTAGTGGTGCTGGAACAAACTATCAAGTCAAAATCACTGCTCATTACCTTAGCGGAACTGACAGTGGAGCAGACGTTTACCTCAACAGCCACTGCCGAACAGATTTTGGTGATGTTCGCTTCACGACATCAGATGGTGCAACGCTTCTTGACTACTGGATGGAAAGCTACACGGCAAGCACAAGCGCCGTCTTCTGGGTTGAAGTAGCAGCCGACTTGAGCACAGTTGCACAGACGATTTATATGTACTATGGCAACAGTGGTGCTACAACAACAAGCAACGCATTTCTTACCCAAATTACCCAGTTAAGAGAACACAAATGTTATTCAGGTTATAGTACTGCTTTTCTATTTACAAATCCTGATGGCTCAACTCTTAGAATTGCTAGTGATTCTCCTGGTGGTTCTGGTGTGGGGTACGGACTTATTGTTGTCCCTCGTTCTTGGATAAACGGGAAATACTTACAATTTAGTGTTAGCGGGAACTTTGGGGCAGGTGCGGACAGGCAAGTCAACTCTATATATATTTATGATGGAGTTTATGACCGAAAAAGCAGCACCGACTTTCCCGATGGCAGTGGTATGCCCGCCAAAGGTAATGGTTTACTCCAAACAGTTTATGCAAAGAATTTTCACGGAAGTTACGGTCCAATAACACTTGACGTTCTCATAAATATTGGTGGCTCATTAGATTATGTTACTATTTTCTTCGTTTGTACCGATGCTTGGCAGTCAACTTATTACGAGCGGTTTGATATTCAGTGGATTAAAGTTAACACAGGTGCAGGAGGAAGCGGTAACATAGTAACAATTGAGTATAACTATGTAAATGTTATGGAATTAACGGGAACACAAGGCGATTACGGGCTTCATCGTAAGTATGTTAGTCCTGAGCCCAGTCATGGAGCTTGGGGAAGCGAAAGAACGGCCTCTGGCCCAGGCGGCATGTGTCTTTCGGTAGTTCTCCATTCTGTGGCCAACGCCTATGTTTCACAGGCATACCCGGTTGCTCCATTCACCATTTCCAGTGGCGGTTCTCAAGCAGTTAACCTTCAGATTGAAACAAGCATTAGCGACTTGACCGAAACCAAACTGGCCACCCAGGAAACCGTTTCTAAGAATATTCTCATCGCTAAATTAAACGAGTTAGGAAACGATTTGGGATTGGCAATTGGTTTCCTGTTTGCTCTCTTCATTTGTCCGCGGGTTTTCAAAAAGAAAAGATTTTTAACCAACATATTCCATGGCGGTTGAAAACTACATTTAATATAGCGTTGAATTTTCAGAAGTTTAATCTAATTTCTTTTTTTATAACGATGGTACGTTTGGCGCGTTACTGGTGCTTGTGCCGATCCAAGTTCTTTTCCAATAATTAAAATGTTTGGACGCAACTGTTCAATTGTTGAAGACACCACATTTATTGCTTTTTGCACAACTACTTCGCGTTTTGCAGTGTTATTTTCAATTCCTTCAAGAGATTCTTCAAGTTCGCGGGTGAGCGCCACGTTAATAATAAAACTGAAATACTTTTCAGCCGTACCGACAAGCTTCATGCCAAGGTCAGTAGGTTTTATTACGCTTCGTTCAAGATCAACATACCCTCGCTGCAGCAGTTTCTGGCAGATATCTGCCCGGGTCGCTTTAGTGCCAATGTGATCCCGCTCCATTTTTAACACTAATGCACTTAGAGTATACCTTGGTGGAGGTTTGGTTAACTTTTCAACGAGGTTTATTTTTTCAACAACAACAACATCACCACGTTTTAGCACTGGAATGTCTTCTTCGGGTAGAGTTAAATATTTGTATGGTTCAAGCCAGCCTCTTTCGACAGTTTTTGTTCCTGCCAACAAGAAGGGCTCAGCGTTAATCAAAAAAGTCACAGTCATCGTCTTCCTTTTTGCGGGCGGGTAATAAGTAGCGATGAATCGCCTTCGGATAAGGTCAAGAAGTTTTTTTTCAGCAACATCAGTTGAATCTCTATTGTTTGCCGTTGGCGTCAGCGCAATATGTGCCCCGTCGGAGACTCCGCCAAAACGAGGTTTAAAACCATTTTTACGTATTACATCAACGAATATGCCGTATACTGGACTCTTCGCGAAAGCGTCAAGTATCAAGTCGCATGGAACTCCTTTCATGGCCGTGGTGCCCGTGCGCGGATAACTTGAAAGCGTTTGAGTATAAAGGTTTTGTGCAAGCTTATCCGTGAATGCGGGGGAAAAATGAAAAACTTTCCAAGCTTCCCGCTGGAGAGTGGGCAAGCTAAAACAGAATGGTGCCAGCATCTCTTCAACCTTCTCAGCAACATCATCAACAACGGCGGTTTTGGCACCGACACACTTAAAGAAAATTTGTCTAGCCAACTCTTCATCTTTAATATCTCCAAGCTTGTGCGTTGCAACATACTTTTTTCCATTAATTAAAAGGTCGGCAGTTATAACCCAGTATTTTTCAGGCACAAAACTCAAGATTTCGCGTTCCCGATCAACCACAAACTTTAGGGATGGAGATTGAACGCGGCCCATAGAAATTGTTCTCCAAACCTTTGTAGCCTCAACAACCGCTTTGCTCAAAACAATGGTCAAGTTAATTCCGTATACCGCATCAACATTGTGACGCGCCCAACCCGCCTCAATCCATTCAAAGTCCGGCGGCGAAAGATTATTGTAGGCACGTTGAACCTCACTTTTCATTAACGAGTTCATCTTCATCCTAAACATTGCCTTCTCTGGAACGCCGAGCATTTTAAAACAGATTGCACCGATCACGCTGTTGTGAGTTACAACTGCATTGCCGTGTTGGATGGTGCCACTTTCAGTTTCGAAGTCGTAAAGTGGACCATGATATTTTAACCTTTGAATTTTTTTTATTTTCAGCAGATGCATCCCACTTTTTAGTAGATCTTCAACGAGCGGGCTTCTTTTGCCGATCGAAGAGATGTGAACTCTTTCGCCTATCCTTCGTGAGTTGCCATTAGGATAGGGGCGTAGTGAACAGCCGCGTAAAATGAACGAAGGTATGCGAGACATTGTTGAGTTCACTGAAAATAAAATTTTAGGGACCACACCGCTTCGTTTGAATAATCCATCAATTCCCAAGGTCGCCATCTTCTCGAAACTGTTACTCCGTAGTGAGAGGGAAGAGATAGTGACCTTTCGTCTTTGATCTCGAATCAACATTGCATTAATTCCCCATTTCAACAAGAGAAACTGTAGTCCGTCAATTAGATCCTTGCTAACCGAAGCTGCTGAGATAACGTAACTTTTATCTTTTGAGCATTGAAACAAGCTGCCATCTCCTAGCAAGTACGCGTCGATCAAGTTTGTTTGAAAGATTTGTGGACTGGAAAAAATGTTTTTAGGCAGTCGTTTTACATAGCAGTTAGAGCCAACATCTAGTACATCTTTAAAAAGAAGGGCGATGATCTTGCCTTTGGTGCCGACTTCATAACAATGGGAGATTTTTGCGAAGCCGCCACGAGTTTCGTGGTATCGTGATTTTATTTTTGTGTCTAGTTTAAAGACGGACATGAATAGGCGATTGGCTTCGTCAGCTAGCATCTTTTCGTGTGGTCCAAAATATGCTCCTACAAACCCTGATGTGTCAACGCATCCCTCTGCCAGGTAATAACCGATCAAACGTCCAAACTGTGCATCTAAAGGTATAATGGCGGGGATTTTGACCTTTGCCTTTCTAACGCCTATCCTCAATTCCTTCCGCCGTGCTTTATCAGTTTCCAACTTCAAATAAGCCCATAACGGCATGCGACTGAAGAAACGCCAACCTAAACAAGTTTTTCGTTTTACACCCAACATCTTTGACATTGCTGCAGGCATCAGTGAAATGACAGATTTTGTTCCGTATACATAAAACTCCGCCATTAAAGATGAACAGGCATCAATTACATCGATTTCTGTCTCGGTTTCCTCCAAAGCAGGCAGTTGTTTTATGACCGGAACAAAATCTCCCAAGCACAGGTTTTCAGCCTTTTTTATATTCCATCCCCTTTTTGTTAGTACAAGAAAAGGATGATTGCGACTTGTTTTAACTTGTCTACCCAGCTCAGTGGTGATTAGTAATAACTCACCATCACCCTCCCGTCGCATCACCTTTCTTACTTGCCCAAACTTTATTTTGTCCTCCTTCCCCAATAGAAGGGTTAAGAGCGAGTTGGGTGCGACGTTCACATAATCAAAGCGACCCCACCGTTTTACCGATCCCCCCTCAAAAAGAGACTCAGCGATGTCTCCGATGTTCTTTAACTGAACAGCCTTGTTCTGCTTGATCATTACTTTTTCATCGCGAGGCAGGCACCCCTCAATATCATAGTCGCAACCAACAATGAAGCGGTCAAAATGGTATTGTTTGATCAGCATGGAGAGGCAATCAAAATATTTTTTGGCGTAGCTGACGGCTTTGTTGGCAACCCATGTTGGTGTCCACTCAAACTCGAACTTGGGGTAGGTCCAACCTTGAACTTTTGATTCTAGAGTGAATAAGTGACCGACAGCTGCCGCGACTATAATGTTGTTTCCAACGTGATAAGCTACTTGATTGTGATATTCAGTTTTTGATGCGCCTAATGCATATGCTATTGCTCTTGCCTGCGAAGGTTTCTCAGCCAATATCAAATCCAAAGTCAATCACACATAAAAACAATGTTGCGGGCTATATTAAACTTTTGCGATCTTTCAAGCCTTCATTCAACTCTTTTATCCCCGTCTCAATTTTTTAAGAATCTTTTCCAACGCTTTGAACTCTTCCTTCAACGGTACGCCTGCATCCAACGTAAAGTCACAGGCGATTCGGTCAAGCTCGGTTTCACTTACATGTTTCATCAACTTCTCACCCATTTCATACGCTCTTCCACCTAGCTTAATCAATGTGAAACCATGCTTCTTCAGAAAGGCACCCTCCCGAATAAAACGACAATCGTCAACAACAATATTTTCATTTTCGCTTTCAAGTGCAGCAATCTCAAGCTCCATCCATTTGAGCCACACGTCGGGGTCCGCTCGCCGAGCAATTGTCCCCAACTCCTGTAAGAAGCTTCTGTCGGATGGGTTGAACTTGTCGATAGGTCTTTGAAGAATCTGACACGCAAACTCCTTAATTTTAGTTGCAAACGACAAGCGGACGAAGCCATGCCTAGTTACCAGATACTCAGCCACAGTGGATTTTCCGCTTCCGGCACGCCCGACAAACGCGATCTTCATCCCTGGTGCCTCGTTTTCATAATCCGTAGAACTTCCGCGATTGCCGTGGCACCAACACGGGTAACTTTTTTTGTCCCATCCAGTTTAACCCACCGCGTCAAAAACTGCTCTTTGCACAACGTATCATATTTCTTGGCGACTTCCTGTAAAAATAGCGCGTTTTTTTCGAAGCGATCAAATTTTTTCTGTTCGCCAAACTTTCTATTATATGTTTCAGGAACTGGAACTTCAACATAAAAAACGAGGTCTGGACAAGGAATTTCAAGCAATCTAACAATGTTTTTTGCGTTTTCAACATCGAAGCCACCGGCACTTTGATGTGCTATCGTTGCCATAAAATACCTGTCCAAAATAACAACGTGGCCTTCATCCAACTTCTCCAAAATTTTAGCTTTGTCTTTTACAATGTCCAAGAGGTAGAGAAGGAACTGTGCCGAAGCGTCAAGGTCAAGTTCTCCATCCAAAAATTTGCGGATCAATTGGCCATACTCTGAGGCATAGTCAGGGTAGGAAAAAACAGTTACTTTGAATCCTCGCGATTGCAATGCGGCCGCCAAAAGTTCAACCTGAGTGCTTTTGCCAGAACCAGTAATTCCTTCAACTTCAACCAGCGCGCCTTTCACATTAATCCACTGAACTAAATAGTCTTCGCACATATTTAAGCCTTTTTTCAATCTGGTCGCTTTTTTATTAATGTTATAGAGACTTCGTTTGACCTTGTCGAAAAAGGTTTTAAAGGGTCTGAGGATAAGATATTTAGGGAACAATCCATGAAAGATCAACTACAGCTCATAGCTTTAGGTGGTGCTGACGAAGTTGGAAGAAGTTGTTACTTGGTTGGCGACGGCGAGAAGTGGATAATGTTTGATTGTGGAAAATCCCCTGCTGGAGAACTTCCCGACTTCGAGTTTCTAGACACGTTGAAAGACAAGTTGAAAGCAGTAATAATAACGCATGCACATGTTGACCACGTCGGTGCACTACCCGAACTAATTCATTATCTGCAAGAAAGCGGATGGACAAAAATGCCAACAATATATTCAACTCCATTAACCAAAATATTGAGTGAGGAAGCCTTGTCGGCCGCAGCGAAATCATGTGCTGAGCAAGATCTTCGAGAAATATACCGCAAAATTTTTGGCGAAAGTTTTTGGGAAACTATAGAATATGACGAACTAAAAGAGAAAGGGGGTCGTACATACCGCCACATAAGAGAAGTAGTTCAGGGCGTGATGATGTCACTGCTAAATGCCAATCACATTCCAGGTTCAGCGAGTGTCGTGGTGGATTGGGAAGGATATGTAATACTTTACACCGGCGATTGTGCAAGTTTTAAGCGTCGCTACACTGAAGAACTTTCATCGTGGTTGCCACACTCGCCAAAGTTGGTGATTGCTGAAAGCACGTACGGCCAAGAAACACAGGCGGAACCTGATGAAGAAAACGTGAGAGAAAGCGAGAACAAATTAGTAAAAAGCATTCGTGAAACGCTTAAAAACAAAGGCAAAGTTTTGATCCCAATTTTCGCCGACAAAAATCCTGAAGAAATAATACTCACAATCTCAGAAGCTTGGCGCAAGGGACGTATCCCCCGCGTTAGAATGTTCACTATCGGAAACCACAATACACGCTTGAAACGAATTGTTAACTACTTAAAAACAAAAAAAGATTTGACCCCTGCAGAACAAAACTGCTTAAGCGAACTGGAACAGACAATTGACAGTTTTCAGCAAATCATTTACTACCAAAAATCTCCCGAAGGAGCCGAACAAAACAATTTTGAAGTAAACAAAGAATTTAACCAAATGTGTGATAGCCAAGATCCTGCGGTGATTGTTGCGACCGAAGGAGCACTATATCAGGAATCAGCAAGCACCGCAGTAGCAACAAAAATTTTTGATGAACCAAACAGCAAGATTATTGTGGTTACTTACCAAGACGAAGATGCACCTGCAGAAAGGATCGTTGACAGCATGGAAGCGATTGAAAAATTATGTGCCAAGTTCAACAAGGTTGAAGAACCGCTCTTAGCGAAGGTGGAGCAGATAAAGATGCGAAGCCACATTCTGCCAAAAGCATTGGCGACGTTGCTGGCAAAGATGCAAGAACCGAACGCCATTTTGGTGCACGGGACTAGAGAAAGTCAAATTCACTTAAGCAACGTTCTCAAGCAATATAATATACAACCAATATTATCAAGGAACTCCGAAGGGATAGCTATTTTAAAAGGCTCAAGCGAAACGCCTCAACCCACCGAATCCAAAGAAGAGGCAGAAGGCACCAAAATTGGCGAGAAAGAAGAATTGGCTACCCCGCCAATTCAAAGCGAAGCTCCAGAAGAAGCGGAAGTAGCACAGAAAGCAGATTTGCCCTCCGAAGGCGAACGCGTTTTTCAGGAACTAAAAGGTCGCATTACCCAAAGCAGCACTGTCGCAGCATCAAAAATTTCAGAATTGGATGCCCCGTCATTCGAACATGATCAGAAATTGGCAGGAACAGCACAGACGGGGTATTACGCAGGTCAAACCGTTTTTATAAACCCAGAAATTCCGCAGGACTGGTTCAAAACAGCGTTACTGCATTTGATCACGCACTACATAATGGACACGTTGAATATTGGTCCAAAGGAAGCCACAAATTTTCAAGACAAAGTTTTTGTCGAGGGTGCGGCTGAGTACATTGCATCATTATTGTCGGGCAAAGCAATAGCGGACTGCACAAATATTGCAGATGACGGACAAGAATATCCTACCGACAAGAACCCTTACCTTGAAGGGTTCAGACGTTTTCTACTTATTGAGCGCACATTTGGACTGGCAAAAATTTTAGAGTTGATCACGGGGGGAACACGGCAAGAGTTCGAACGTTTGTTAAGTGAGCCACAAACAATGCAACCGCCAACCACTTCTCAGGAACAAGCACCGCACTATGCTCAGCCATTAACACCACCAGCACGGCCACCGCTTCCACCATCAAAGGGAAAAACAACATTTGCTCCTAAATCTGCTGGAATAGAAGTTACGGTGCGAGAAACCAAACATAAATTTACAAACCTCAAATTATTAATAATAATAAGCATCGTTGTCGCCGCAGTAATTGTTGCATACTTCTTCTTTCTCTCACCACAACCAACCGTTGAACAAAGAAACCCATTTACCATAAATGGGTTACCAAGCAACTTTGCAATTGGAGAATATCCTTTCACACTCAATGCCCAAATTACTGATGCACCGATGTTAGTTGACACGGATTTTGTTGTTAGTTCTTCAGGGTACTCATTTACTGACCTTTCTCAAGTCCAGCTTGTAATCTCAGGTTACCCACAGTTGCGTGACCCGTTAAATGTAACCCTCATTGATTACGATAAGGACGGGTATATTGACTGGGTTGCAAAAACAACGTGGGAGTTTTACAGCGCGGGATCATTCAATTGGCCATCCACCCTAAAAGTTTTTGCGCCAATGACCGGCCTAATCGTTCAAGCATTCAACCTTACAGTTCACACAACACCTCTTTTAGCTCAACCAGCAAACATCACCTTCACGGCTAATGGCTTAAGCGAACTGCCAGCAGAAGAAACCGTAATTGTGATAGATGACAACACAGTTTCTATGGCCGACCTTCCAAAAACATTCACTTGGGACTTTGGAAGCCAACACACAGTTCAATGGATCGAAACCTTTGGCACTGATGAAACACGTTACGCCTTGAGCAAAGTTGAAGGGTTAACCAACCAAACCTCAACAACAATAATTGTGCCGAGCCTTGGCGGGGAAATAAACGCATCTTACGCGAAGCAACATCTGGTAACCATTACTATTTTGGGAAACGGAAATACAAGCTTGCCTGAAACCAGTTGGGCCGCCACAAACACAATGATTACCATAACTGCATCAGCAAACGCGACAAACAAATTTGTCAAGTGGACGGTAAACGAGGTTGATTACACGCAGAGCACGCTGGAAATTAACGTTACTGTGCCATTACACATTACCGCCTATTTCCACCGCTTGTTCAACCTGCGTTTTGCGTGTAGCATAACTGAAGTCACCAGCGCACCAATCTTGAAGGTTGATAATGAAACATATTATTCCGCCCAACTTCCAAAAGTGTTCATTTGGGAAGAGGAAATGGAGTACTATTTTGAGTGGATGTCGCCCGTCGCTTCAACCAAAACAGGCACAAG
>Ga0315282_10012624_pt1 | contig 12898 bp, 12 predicted proteins | sample YL17G07_20_MG_FD_203693 | JGI IMG/M metagenome (GOLD analysis project Ga0315282, IMG submission 203693) | Sediment microbial communities from Yellowstone Lake, YNP, Wyoming, USA - YL17G07_20 | ecosystem: Environmental > Aquatic > Freshwater > Lake > Sediment | place: USA: Wyoming | collected... | reverse complement strand
GTGGCCGAAGTTCGCCTCGGGCCAGGCCGGGCCCCTCCAATCCGCCGGACGCTCACCGGCCCCGAAGTAGTACAGGGTGTAGTACTTCCAGAAGCCCGCGTCTCCAAGCTCGCCGGTACGGCAGTGACACAGGTACTGCTGAAGCGGAATCACCAGCGTAAAAAAGAGCACCAGCGGTACGCCCAGCCTCAGGAGCCGGCCCTTGAGGAATCGCCCCGGCCCGCCCCGGTCATAGGACATCACCATGAGGTAGCCGGAGATCAGGAAGAACAGGCTCATGAAGAAGGATCGGTTCACCGTGAAGAACGGCCCGAGCACGGCGGCCCGCACCGGCTCCTGGATCGGCCACGAGCCCCCCGTCGGCCCGTACGCCTGGCCCACATGATGAGCGATCACCAGGATCGTCAGGCCGATCCGCAGATTGTCGAGAAAGTACAGCCGCCGGGCTTCTCCCATTTGCTGCTCCGTCATATCAGACCACTGCCTGCGCCGCGACACTTGCCCCGACGTTATAACATGGAAGGGGCGGCGCGAACAGAGGCTGCTCGGAGCGGGTCACTTGTCGCGATCGTAGTAGACGAGGTAGTCGCCCTCGTGGTTGCTGGCGGTCAGACGGCTCCATTTGACGAATCGCGCGGCGCCATCGAGGTATCCGACGACCAGGCCGTCAGGCGTCGGGTCCATGGGCCGGCCGACGGCGTACTGAAAGGTGCCCTGCACGTGGGAGGCGTACCAGGCAGGCCAGTCCCCGTTGGGTCCGACGGCATCGTAGCGGTTGTAGCAGAAGCACGTCACAAGTGTATTCGAGGTGGCCCGGTCCGTGATTTTCTTGGCGGTGATGTACTTTTTATCGGCATTGAGGTCGGTCCAGTCGCCGCGGTTGCCCCAGTAGATCCAGCCGATGCAGGCGGCGGGAAGCAGCGGCCGGGGGACCGGCAACGGGCTGAGCCAGCCATTGGTGGCTTCAAAGTACTTGCGGGCCGTCTCGCAGGTGGCGTACTGGTCCGTCAGGCCGTAACCGCCAAAGGCCATCATCATCCTGTAGCTGACCAGCGTCAGCAGGTCGGCACTATCCCAACTGCTGTTGTAGCCCGGGGCGGACTTGTCGATGATGTTGCCTTCGGGCAGAAAGCCGTCATGGTCTCCGGCGTACATGTGGACAAGGAGCAGGCCCTGATGCAGGTTGTTCTGACAGGTCGTGCGCCTGGCGTGCTCCTTCACCCTGCCTAAGCACGGCAATAGGATAGACAGCAGCAGGGCCATGATGGAAATGACAACCAGCAATTCGATCAGCGTGAATCCGCTCCCTCTGCGCTGCAGTGTCCGTTCTGTGGACATACCATCTCCTTTCCCGAATCGAGCTCGGTCATGCACCCTGGTTGATTTCCCCTCCACCGATCAGCGCATCGGATCGATAACTCTGCGCCGCTCTACTTCGGCGCGTCCTCCGGCGATATTTCGCGTCCACCGGGGTCCTTGAGGAACAGGTACGCCAGGCCCGCCTCGCTGCCTGCCGGATCGTGGAGCCTGGCGGCAAAGGCCTCGGGATCGAACGAGATCGCCGGCTGTTCCCTGGCGTACGTGATCAAAGCCTCCACGACGAATCCTTCGGCCGGGTCCCAGACCCGCAGCCCGACAGGCAGCCGGCTCTTGCGAAGCGCGTAGATGCGCACCCAGCCGGGGCTCACGGCGCATGGGGCGTCGAAGACGGCAAGGTCCTGGCCGACGGCTGCCTGGGCATTCATGGCCGGCGTAATGTCCACCAGCTTGCCGGCCGAAATGCTCCGAATCAGGGTCTCTAGCGAGAACTCCTCCGGCGTCGCCAGCACCTGGATAATGTTCATGGCCGCAGGATCCGCCTCGACCTCGCGCCGCTGGCGAATGTCGAAAGCGCGAATGACGTGCCCGTCCCGGCTGAAAATGACCTGCGAGCCGACGTGGATGCGGGAATTCCCGCTCTTTCCCATCCACAACTCGAAGTGCTGGGGCTGAGCGACGGCGTCCGACTTCATGTAGATCGACGCGTAGAAGAACGGCACGGACTGGAACCGCTGCGTGACGTCGGCCCAGGCGACGTTGCCGCCCGTGACCAGGGTGCCGAATTCGCCGATGATGATGAGCAGCGACAACAGGATCACGGCCGCCGCCGCGAATCGCGCCAGACGGCTCTCGAAAATCAGGCCCCAGTAGTCCGGCCGCTGAGCCGGGACCGCCGGAGCGGAACTCGCGTACACCTCCTGCATTCTTTTCAGAACGCCGGCATTTCGCATCTCGTCGGCGCCGACGGACGCGCCTTTGATGAATTTCTCTGTCTTTTTCGGAGATCTCATGTTTCCATCTCGCCGTTCAAAAGTGACCGGAGTTTGTCCAGGCCGTAGCGATAGCGGCTCTGGATGGTCTTGATCGATGCCTTCTGCCATTCGGCGATCTCCCGGAAGGGCATGTCGCCGTACAGGTGCAGGGTGACGACTTCCCGCTGCTCGGCCGGCAGCTCGCGCATTGCCCCGCTGACCAGGGCAAACTGCTCGCTCGATGTCATCCATCGCTCGGGGTCTGCGGCGTCCGAGGCGCCGGCGGTCTGCTCATCCAGACCCGCCGTCATTCGTCGCCGGCCTGCTTTCAGATCGTTGCGGGCGGCGTTGGCGATGCACGTGGCCAGATAGCTCTTCAGACTCCCGGTCAGCCGGAACGCCCGGGCCGCAGCGGCAAAGCGGACAAAGACGTCCTGAACGATATCCTCCGCCGCGGCCGTATCGCCCAGCACGGATGCCGCCAGCCGCAACAGGTCGTCGCGGTACTTCTCATAGACGCGAGCCAGCGCCGTCCCGTCGCCGCGATTGAGCCGCCAGACTAACACCCTGTCTTCCATCAGCACCGAAAGGCCCTTTCGTCGAGAGCAATCCTTTCTCACCAATATAACAATCAGATACCCGGGTATGCTTTAATGCCGGGAGAATTCCCCGAGATACCCTACGGGCCGACTCCGAGAGGACCAGGCCACGACTCTCGAAGTTTACTTCAAGCGTCGCCTCCCATGCTGCCGATGTAAATCAGTATGTGGGTCTGCAAACACACCACCGACATGCCACTCTGATGACTGCGGGCCAGGAGCCGGAGAGACTCCGGCAGGGAGATTCTACACGAGAGAACAGGAGGTCATGTTATGAAAACGTCATTTGGTCTTGACTTGGCCGGCTACTCGAAATGTAAATCGGCCCTTGCGAGAGCCACGATCAGTAAGGATGGTCCACCGACCGTTGCCATTCTGACCCGCAGTGTGTTCGCACAGAAAGTCGATGGCAAAAACCGACTGCCAGGCCATGTTGCCGGAGAGATAGAGTGTCTGCGAACGGTGCTCAACGAAGGCTCACTTTTCATCGACGTTCCGATTGACCTTCGAGGCCTTCTGAGCCCAAGGAATCCACAATTCGTCTGGCAACTCACGAAACGCCCTGTGGATCAAGCCTTTGGTGGATTGCCCCCGCTGGCAGATAGGCTTGGCGCCTGTGTAGCCCGAATGCAGAACCTGCGGAAACGCCTGCTGACGAACGGACAAGGGAATCTGCTCGAACATGGATTGTTCGAAACCTATCCCGCTGGTTCACTGAAGCTTGCTGGCAAGAACCACGGAGGATACAAAGGAGGTAGAGCACGATACAGTCAAGAGCATCGATGGCAGCCTTCTCGCGAGGGCAACGATAGAGACAGCGCGTTAGCAGCGCTGCTGAACAACCTCCAGTGGACGGCCGACGGTGAAATCGACGGATTCACGGATGACGAATTCGATGCAGCCTTGTGCGCGTTGACGGGGTTCGACCACAGACTCTGTGGAGAAGATCTGCGGGAGGAGATCAACAGACGGCTGGCCGAAAGCGGTTACGGCAATGGCTATTCGGCACCGCGGGGGTATGTCCTTCTGAAGGAGATTCCCCCGGACGTCAGTCTTTGCCGACGGCGTTGGGCGGAACTCGAATGATGGTCCCTCGTGATCACGGTTTCTCGGGTGACGCCTACCCGCGAATCTCCGCTGTCCGATAGGGCGAGCTAATGACAATCCTTTGCTGAACTGCTATAATCTGTTTCACTAGAAGGACGGATTATGGTCGCAACGGCAGCACACGAGGAGAAGATCAAACGGGACCTGGCTGTCTGCCCGAGTGGGGAGACAGGAGTCCGCCATGAGCGATGAAACCATCCTCGCTCAGCAGAGCGCACGGAGACAAGACTGATGGCTGACCTGAATTTGACCCAGACCGAAGCCGATGCACTAATTGCCATGGAGAAACACCGTGTCAACGAGGAGCGCCATGATTTCCCCATGGCTGGGAATTCGCTGATGTTGCCTCTTCAATCATCCGACAAGCGAGAGCAATTCTTCCTTGACATCAGCCGGGGACGGATTGATCTACTTCGAGGAAAGTACCAGAATCGAGCACGCCAAGTCGTCGTCCTGGTGCGTTTGGACTTCGGCGGCAGGCCTCATCGTAATCCAGACGATCAAGAACTCCCATGTCCGCACCTCCATGTCTACAAAGAGGGCTACGGCCAGAAGTGGGCGATACCGGTTCCCGTGGACCAGTTCAGCAGGATATCAGACCTCTATGGCACGCTGGAGGACTTCATGCGGTTCTGCAATATCACGCAACCCCCGCACATTGATCGAGGACTATTCACATGATTGAGGAAGTGCAGAAACTCCTCGATGACTATTTGGCGTGGCTTAGAGACAAGACTTCGCTTCGCCAAATCGACAAATGGGTCGAGATAACGACGCCCTACCTGGATCGCCATAACGATTATATCCAGATTTATGCAAGCAAGGCGAACGGCGGTTTCGTTCTCACTGACGACGGGTACACAATCGATGATCTGGAGCAATGTGGCTGCAAGCTTGAGAGCTCCAAGCGCCAGGATCTGCTCAAAATGACCCTGAACGGCTTCGGGGTCCAACTCCGCGACAACGCACTGGAAGTCCGCGCCTCGCATGACAACTTTGCGCTGCGCAAACACAATCTGGTACAGGCGATTCTTGCAGTCAATGACATGTTCTACTTGGCGATGCCCATGGTCGCGAGTCTATTTTATGAAGATGTGGTGGCTTGGCTTGATCTCCATGAGGTCCGCTATACCCCCAAGGTCAAGTTCACCGGAAAGAGTGGATATGATCACCTTTTTGATTTTGTAATTCCCAAATCGCGCCACAAACCGGAACGGATTCTCCAAGCCATCAATCGTCCGAACCGGGAGACGGCACAGGCCGTGGCCTTCTCTTGGATTGACACCAAGGAGGTCCGTCCCACAGACTCCAAGGCATACGCTCTTCTCAACGACTCCGAGCAGCCCCTGTCGACAGGTGTCATAGACGCGCTTCGTAGTTATGACGTGCAGCCGATTCCGTGGAGCAAGCGAGACGATGTGCGAACGGAGCTTGCTGCATGAGGATTCTCCTAAAGCCTGCGGTTATGATTACGGCTTGGCGGAGTTGTCGGGGGACAGGAGTTGCGATGGACCGCCTTTCGTGCCCAGGGGATGCACGCCGATCAGGCTTGGGTATTCGAAACCGTACCGGTGATGCAATTCTCCCAAACGACGAATTGCCTCGTTCCAATCTTCGTGATTCTCAATATCTTGCGATGTCATGGCGAGCTGCAAAACGGTCTGCGGACGATTCGACACCTTTTCAAGCAACGCGGGCAACTGCTCCCACGTCACTTCCTGCCCCTCGAACGTCATCTTCTCTTCGCCGATAACAAGAGTCACGAAGTGGCGTTGTCGAGCAGGCCCGACCGCTCGGCTGCCGGAAGAGTTCTTTGATTGTCGTCCCTCGATCACGTGTGAGGCTTTGTTGTTCGTCTCGTCCAGTTCCCTGACCTTGTCGTCCGGGTCGATGACCACAACAATCGTATCCTCGTCCGGCTTCAGGCGAAGCTGCGGATTGTATTCGCTCCAGGTGCCGCCCGGCATGATGGGCCCGGAAGCGTGCGTGGCCAGGAGCCTTCCTCCCTCCCTGGGATCGCCCGCATAGAAGTAGACGCCGAACTCGGGGCTCGGCGCGGCGCCCTTGTTGCGGATTGTGATTGTCGCCGTGTAGCTCCCATCGGCGTTTGCGCCCACGGCGAGAGCTCCATCATCCACCGCCATATCGATCGCGAGGGCGGCTGAGGACGGATATTTCGGGTACACGTCGGACACTTCAAGCGTTCGGAAGTCGCGGTTTTCATTCCAGTCCTCCTCCTGCGGTCTCGGCGTGCGCCAGTCGGAGCGGTCGTTCCAGCTTGCCAGCAAGTAGACCTTGACGAAGAGCTTGTCCCCCACGAACGGGCCGGGGTTGATCACGTTGTCCACGCGAATCCACCGATTGTTCAGAAAGACCTCATTGTAGACGTGGTTGGCGCCCCCGCCGCCTTGCCCCCAGTCATATCCTTTCGCCATGATCCTCATGCGCAGCGACTCTGCAAGAGGCTCGGGATCTCCCTCGTACCGGTTGATCAGGGGCAGGTTCTGAATCAGACGCGTCGGGATGCCGGCGGCGCGAAGCATCGTCGCCCGCAGCGTGGCCGTCGAGCTGCACGTCCCGTGCAGACGGCTCTTGAACATCGAGTCCCCGAAGAAATTCGTTTGCAAGAGCTGCTCGTCCTGCTGCGGGCTGCCCACCGGCTGCCGCCAGACAATCTTGTTGTCCACGACATTGAAGAAGGCGAACTCGGGCAGATTGTTGGCCAGGCGGGTCTCGCCGGCCATCCAGGCGAGGATCTTCTCGATGGCCTCGACATCCGTGGCGGCGCCTTTGACGATTTTCTCCCTGATCTCCTTTTGCATTTCACTTGAGAAGTTCATGCTCAGGTCAGGCTCGACATATCTTCGCAGGGACTCGGGAATCGCCGTAGGCGGATAGGGCTGTGCGAACACGTGCGGCGTGGAGAAGGGAAACAGCAAAACCTCCACGACCGTGGCGTCCTTCAGTCGAGCCTTCCGGCCTGCCGGACGAGCATCCTGGTACAGGTCGTTCATCCCCTCCACGCTGTTTGGCGGTCTGATCTCGCAGACGGCCCGTATCGTATAGGCGTACTCCCGGCGTTCTGCCCAGTCCCCATCCGGCGTGCCGTCGCCGTCGGTGTCCTTCTTCGTCGGGTCCGTCCGGTACTTGCAGTGCTCGTCGTAGTCGCTCAATCCATCGCCGTCGGAGTCGGCTCTCGCAGGATCGGTCCCGAGCTTTGCCTCCAGAGAATCCTCCAGCCCATCCGAGTCGGAATCGACGCAGGCCGGTTGAGCACTCGCATTCGAAATTGTCTCAAACGCAGGGCAGTGACACAATCCACACGTGATGATGAGAATGCTGATCGAGCGAAGGTACATACAGTCTCTCCTTTCTGTCGGCTCACCATAAGGTGGACCGGCGGGCCACTCGGAATCCGCGAGCGTTGTTTGCGCGCCGGCTTGACTGTCGCAGGTCACTTCCCGCCAACATCGACCGAGGTGAACCCCGCCGGAATCTGGGGGGTGAAGAAATCCTCAGGCAGCGCGGGGTCCCAATCAAATTGCTCCTGGACGGTCACATTATCGCCGGTGCCGTCACTGTTGGGCCAGTGGGTTTCCATCCGCACGGGAAGATTCGTCGCTTTGTCGAACCACACGCGGTGGAATGCGCCGTCGGGATTCGTGCCGTACTTCTTTGCGCTGACGTCGAAGCCGAAGCATGTGATGCCGTCGATCTGGGCAGACTCGTAGAACCGGTCGGCCTGGTCGATGAGGCTGATGCGGAACGCGATGTAGTCCATCGGGTGGCCGAGCCACGTGGTCTGCCGGCGCTCGGTCTGCTTATAGGTTCGGGCGTCGTAATCGACTGTGGTCTGAACCAGGCGGTAGTTCTTGTCATTGAAATCGAGACTGGTCGGCGCGTTGTCGCGCTTCTGAATGACATACCACTCAGTCGCCTGGATTCGATTTCCCTCAAGCCGATCCGTGCGCCAGGCGTTTCGGGACACATAGAAGCGGGCGGGGCCCTCGGTGTAAGCGACGGTTTCGACTTTGCGGAATGCGGCAAACAGAGCATCCTTGAGTCCGGCCGGCACATTGGCGTACGTCATCTCGCCCTTTTCCTGGCGCTCTCTGGCCTTGCGGATCGTATCGGGATGCGCGTTCACGAATCCCTCCGGTATCCGCGGCTCGAAGATGTCCGCCGGGACCTCGCTGGCGTACTGGAACTGGTCCTGGACATGGGTCAATGTCTCCTCCAGGCGACCGGTGATCGGCCGGCCGTGCTGCTCGATCCGCACGGGCAGTCTCGTTTCCTTATCGAACCAGACGCGGTCCACCCATTCCCTCGGGTTGTTCCCGTACTTGGCGGCACTGATCTCAAAACCGACGCACTCCTTGTCCTCGAAGGTCTCCGCGTCGAGAACGCGATCCGCCTTGTCCAGAAGGTTCACGTAGAATCGCAGCATACTCACAGGGTCGGACACTGGCTGCGGGGACGTACTGGTGTGAGTCGTGTAGCACTGAAACTCATACGAAACGTCGCACGTGAAGAGAAGGCCGGAGTCGTCGGGGACTTCCCACTTCGTGCTGACGAGCGTGTCGTTGTAGTACATGTCCTGCCGCTGTCTGTCGGCGGCCTTATAGCACCGCGTCCAGTTGCCGGAGATATGGGTAGAGCCGTAATCGCCGACGAAGATATATCCCTCCCGGTAGATCAGGACACTGACTTTCCGCAAGGATTCGGTGATTTCCCGCCCCCAGGCGGCAGGCGGGGCGAGCCACCACCGGCCATCCTTTCCGACCCCGAAAGGCCAGAAGGTGACGCCCCCGAGCACGATCAGGATCACGGCGGCCGCGAGGGCGAATCTTCCTGACTTGGTATCGATGGTCAGTCTCCAGATCGGCAGCCGACGTGATACCGCTGATTGTTCCTGGGATTCGTCCATTGCGTGAAAGACCTTCGCAAGCGTTTCCTGCCGTCGCTCGTCGGCGGTCCGGTAACGCAAGTTCCGAAGCATGTTCTCCAAAGGGTCGTTCGTCTTCATTTCGACACCTCGCCATCCATCATCGAGCGGAGTTTGTCGAGTCCGTACTGGTACCGGCTCAACGCGGTCTTGACGGAGATATTCTGATGCCTGGCGATTTCTCTGAACTTCAGGCCCGCGTGCACGCGGAGCATGACGACCTCGCGCTGGTCATAGGGTAGTTCTTCCAACGCCACTCTAAGCTCTCGCATTTGCTCATCGTCGATCACCATTTGCACGGGGCCATCGCAGCCTGCGGGGACATCGCCGGCGTCGTCGAGAGAGGCCAGCCGTGCCCGAGGCTTGCGCCGGTAGTGATCCTTGACCCGATTGGCGACCGCCGTCGCCAGGTAGGCCCGGAGCGTGCGGCGAAGCTCCAAGCGAGGTACCGAGCGAACCAAGCCGATGAACACGTCCTGAACCACATCCTCCGCCACGGCGGCGTCGTGGAGCAGGTTGGCCGCCAGTGTCAGCAGATCGCCCTGATACCTCTCATAGATCAGCCGCAACGCGTCCTTGTCTCCTCGCTTCAGTCGCCGCAAGAGCCTTCTATCTTCGAGCATCTGCACCTGCCCAAACATCGCCTGACAATCGATCTTCACCAGTATGACGCCGGCAGAGGGGATTTTACCTTAGACCCTGTGTTTGTTTCCAGAAAGGAGTCGTTCGCGAGCACGACCGGGAAAACACGACGGGGACTTTTGGGCTCGGGTCCGCGGGGATCGATCATGACCGCGGACCGCCGACATTGACTGGCCAGCCGGTGTATTAGGACCTTGATACGGGAGGACCCATCATCTCAATGCCTTTGGCTTCGACGCATGCCTCATGGACTGCCTGGATTCAGCGGCTCGCTGTTTGAGCAGGCGCACCGGTGAAAGCGTGTTATTGAGGTGTCGGGAGCACATACCGAACCTCGAATTTGCCGCGAAGTTCTGTTTTCCAGTGCTCCAGGATCGCGAGTTTCTCTTGCTCCGCCTGATCCGGTTTATTCGTATAAACGATGTACTTGAATTTGCGCTCGTGCACGTTCGCGGGGAACTTCACGCACCTGTGGTAGGCACCAATCTTGCTCCATTCGAGTGGAATCAGTATGTACCTGCAGGCTTCGCCCTCTGGGTTAAGCTGCCGTTCTTTCTCGTTGACATCGACTATAGGCCTCGTGTGAAACCCTTCCCTTGTGAGTCCCGAAAAACCTGTGACAACGATCTCTGCAGCGCGTCCCTCTTGATACGTGCCTCCATGCGGTAGGAGAAGGCACCCCGTCCCCCAATCAAGAGTCCCGGCCGTGATTTCAATCGTCATCCTCGGTTTCTGGCGTATATATTCCTGCAGGACAAATACATTGGCCGTCGATATACCCTCTATTCCGACAGTGTCACTACGTTCAAACAGGACTTTCGCCACGGCATGGACCGAAGTGCCGCTGCCCAAGATTGCCCATTTAACATCTTTCATTTCCTCCATATCACCAACGAGGGCCTCTGCCAGCATGTTTTTCGTCTCGGTCTGCTTGTCCAGCCTCTCTGCGGCCTCACTTTCCTTGTCTTTCCACAAAAACGCAAAAGTGGCCCCATCAGATAGAATGGCCGGTATGGTCTGGCCACGGTCCAATGGTTTGCTGCCCAAATGGACAAGCCACCCCGCCTTCGAGAGAAGCCCTAAATCGTTCCTGATATGCTTCAGGCTGAGACCGGTGCACTTAGCTTTCTGGAGTTCCTTGATGATTATGTCGATAGCTGCGTCTTTCCTTCCCAAGATTTGCTGTAGTAGGAATAGCCTGCGCAAACAATGATCATCGGCCTTTGTCCTCCCCACCCGCGCCTGTCTCCTAGCCATGTATGTTCTCCCTCTCAACCGTCTCCCTGAACCGTTTCATGGACAGTGGCCCAGCAAAGACAATACAGTTGGTGCCAAATTCCTACATGTCAGACACATGATTTCAGGCATTATACGGGTCCATTTCTGGCTCTTCAAGGAGAAATTTCTGGCATTTATTCGGCCTCAAGCAGCGATATGGACCTCTATTCTTTGTAGAGAAGTGCAGGTTTCGACCCAGTTCTTGTCATTGAAGAGAAGAAATCAAGGAGCGTTCTACCATGAGAAAGAGCGTGTTTCTACGCAGAGTTGGCGTAACTGGTAGTGTCGACGAGACCTCAGCAACGGAGTTGTTGGCCGAATATGAGGACCGGATGCTGCGTGGTGACTGGCCCGATTTGGATGAATACGTGCATCGTTATAGGGGGAAAGACGCCGGAAATTTCAGGGTGGAGTTGGAACTGGCGGCCGTACTGCTCTGTGCAGGCGCTGAAGAGAGAAGAAGGAACCAGGATGAGAAAACAGACACTTTCAATGGGTTGCTATGATGGGTACCGCCACGCCGGCGAGGCCAGTTTGGGGCCGACACAACGAGCCGACCAGGCGACACCAAGCAAAAAAGACGCCCGCCGCGGCGAGGGCACAGCCGCAACGGGCGGGGCACAGCCGAGCCGGGCCCGGAAACCCGGACGGGGACAACAGACACGCTATGGCTGGAGCGAGCGGCGCAGAAGAGCGATGATCGCATGCAGATCGTGCTTAACGGTGGACACCGACAAAGCCACCCGCGCGGCGATCTCACGCACAGAAAGCCCATCATGGTAGCGAAGGCGGAAGATGTCCACGTGCCGCGACCCGAAGTGCTTGCGGACAATGCGGTCGCTGGTGAGGAGCACGTCGGCGATCATCGCGGCGGTCGCCGGATCCGGCGCCTCCCCAATGACAAAACGGTCCGCGCCTTGTTCAAGCCGGAGGCGCTCGCGGTGCAGGCGACGGAGCTTCCGGTAACAGGCACGTACCGTGGCCCGCCGAAGATAAGGCCAGAAAAGCTGGATGGGTTCGTGGTTTGCCAGACTGCGTGTCAGCACGGCCATCCGCGCTTCCTCACATGCCTCCTCCGCCGCCGCGACGTTGCCACCCATAATCCTCATGGCCAGAGCGCGCTGCTTTTCAAGGTAGGGTCCGAAGTTCAACATTTGGTCACCTCCTATTCCCTGTCGGCCACCTGGCTGCGGTGGACCGTCACGTTACATCCCGCCATGGACCCGCCGGCGAGACGAGCAACCAGCGCCACGACGGCGCCATGCACGGCCACATGGGCCGGGCCTGGGCGGACCCCGAGCGCAGTATGCATGGGGAAGCAGAAGGCGTTTGGCTGACACACGACAACGGGGGCGGTATGACGCACACCACATTTGGGCGCGGGTATTCAATATGATCAGGAGTGGGACTTCACAACCAGGGAAAAGGAGACTGGTCGGATGTTCTCTCAATTGACGTGGTCGGTCGAGGCTTCGTGTACGCGCGTCACATTCCATTGCAAACCTTCCCCATTGTTGAGACTCTATAAACTAAGAGGCACAACAGGCCACGTGGGTGCCAGAGAAAATACACGTAGCGCATCCGTGGTTTGAGCGTCGTTCGATCGATTATGCTGGCTATGGCGAAAGACGCATGACAAGGTTGATCTATAGCAGAGATACAATGTACCGTCACAGTGTCGTGGTTGTCTGCAACATGGTAGCCATGTCTTTCCTACGCGGGCACGCCCTCTATCGCCGACAGATGCGTCACGTCGCGACTTGGGGTTGAATGTCCCCGTCTAATCTGTCCGCACCGTGAAATACAAATACACACCCCATCGCACGAAAGCCGCCAGTAGCTGACGGGAGAAATGGGGTGAGGAGTTGAGTGAATGCATGTCTCAATGCTCTTTATCGCGCGTGTTCTGTTTCAGGTAACCGTTCACGGGTTTTGGGGTTCTTTCGGGGGCTTCTGGTCCGAGATTTGCATCATGAGATGACATGGTGTCCAATGACGTGATACTCGCACGAGTGCTGGAGGAGAATCGGCAGTTG
>Ga0315282_10012623_pt1 | contig 12900 bp, 7 predicted proteins | sample YL17G07_20_MG_FD_203693 | JGI IMG/M metagenome (GOLD analysis project Ga0315282, IMG submission 203693) | Sediment microbial communities from Yellowstone Lake, YNP, Wyoming, USA - YL17G07_20 | ecosystem: Environmental > Aquatic > Freshwater > Lake > Sediment | place: USA: Wyoming | collected... | reverse complement strand
TCCCTTTGGCGACGGAAGCTTTGCCACCACCGTGCGTGTCTATCCCGGGATGCGCCGCATCGACATTCACACGCGGCTTCTCAACAACGATAAACTCGTCCGTTACCGCGTCCTTTTTCCCACCTCGATCGAGAACGGGCGGCGGTTTGACGAGATTCCCTTCGGGGCAATCCAGCGTCCCGTGGAGCAGGAATTCCCCGCGCAGAATTGGATGGATTACGGCGACGGAAGCAAGGGGCTGGCCCTCCTGAACCGCGGCCTGCCCGGAAACAACGTGGCGGGCGGAACCCTGATGCTTTCGCTGCTGCGTTCGGCGCGAATCACCGCCTACCCGTTCTTCGGTGGGTACGAGCCGGGTGTGTCGTCGGACTTGGGTCTGGAGCTTGGCGTCGAGAGGGCGTTTGACTACGCCCTTGTCCCTCACGCCGGCGACTGGCGCGACGCTGAGGTGTACAAGGCGGGATGGGAGTTCAATCATCCCCTTTTGGCGCGCAAAGTGACCGCACATGGGGGAGGATTGCCCAGGCGCTGGGGGTTACTGGAAATCTCGCCGCCCAACGTTGTCGCCTCCGCGTTGATGCCGGGCCGTGATGGCGGCGTCATGCTCAGAATCTATGAGGCCTCCGGCAGGCCCGCAAACGGTGTCGAGATCAAGTTCCACATTCCTCTGAGCAGCGCCTTCGAGACCAACCTGCTGGGGGATGAAGTCCGGCCTTTGCCGGCTGCGCATGATACCTTGCATCTCGACCTGCGTCCCTATGAGATCAAGACGCTCAAGCTGAAGCTGCGCCCCTTTGAGGCCGGCAAGTAGCTGGCGCGGATTCCTCCACCGTCTGAGGTGATCACCGAGGACTGCCCACCACTCGAACTCCTTTGAACTACTTTGCTTCAGCGCCCCCTCCGACGCAAGGATGCCACGTGGCTACGCGCAATTTCGCCGGCTGCAAGGACAAGATCTTCAAATGCACGGGCGGTGAACAAAGATTTGGTTCGCAGCTCGCTCTTGATCTTCGCGGCAGTATCCTGTAGTTCCCGAAGAATGGCTTCTAGCTCCCGGACACTGGGGCGGTGCCTCTGACGGATCAGCACATTCGCAAGCTGCTGCAGCACTCCGCGGGGGCGGCGGTGGTGAATGCTGGGATCTGTGCCGTTGAGGTCGCTGAGGGATTTTTGCAACCTGTGGGCCTTGGCCTCGAACACGTACCAGTGGTGCGAATGGTCACCGACCCTTTGCCATGCCACCGCAAGACCGAGCTCGAAAGGCATATTGAATCTAGGTGTCGGGGGTCGCCTGAGGTCAAGCTCGACGCGCGAGAGATCATGAAACGAAATCTTGCAGCCACCGATCAACGAGAGAATACGATCAAGTCGCCGCTGGCTTTCCGGGATCTGGAGAACAGCTTGTGGGATCAGACCAAATCCAGATAGTCCGGCAATGAATGCCAAATAGAGTGGCTCGAATTCGTCATCATACGGTATATTCAGAAATGCTTTTTTTGAGGCAGACCGGACTTTGCCGTCCGTTCTGCTCTTTGGGGTTCTCGGCATGGGGAGGACAACCAAAGAAAGGCGTGTTCGAGCATTGACTGTGGCATTCAACTACCTGGCGACGCGACGCGGACAGCTAGCCTGTCCGGCGAACCTCTCGGTTGTTCAGTTGGACGCTTTCGACCAACCGCGATATGCGATCCACGCGTTTCTTTGAAAGGCCAAAGACTCTTGCGATCTCCGAAGTCGAAGGGAAGGGAGTCGTGATCCTTGTGGGCCCGAATTTCTTTGCGGAATTCCGCTCCCTGAATAGTAATTGGTGGGGTTCAACCTCAAGTGCCTTCGCGAGCTTCTCCAGAGTTGCCAGCGAGGGTGCCGTGTAGCCGCTCTCGACCCGGGAAACGTAAGATCGCAACAGCCCCGACCGCTTTTCGATGTCCGTCTGCGAAAGCCCCTTGGCCTCTCGAATTTTCCGTAATCGTTTTCCTACATCCATAACTATTAGTGTACCAGAGAAGCCTACCCAAACCAACCCCTAAGAGATCGCGGCGGATTTTTCGCCGCACTTCACCTTGAAGAGCACATTGCAGTTGGCGTTGGAACTGAAGGCTGGGTCAAGGTAAGTCAGGTAAACGCTCGCGTCCGCAACGTGCCCGCGCAAAATATTCACGGAAGTAGAGTTCGTTCTTCCAGTACATGGTGTGGAAGGGGACCACAACCCTCTTGGCTGTCGCATCCGTGGATGTTTGACACTCCGCCCGCGAATCCATAATATCTTTCTCTTTTGTCCCAAACGCCTTTGATCCCGATGGGGAGGGAGTGTGCCCGTGGCCGCACAAAAAGTAACTCTTGACGTAACGATCGTGGGCGGAGGAATGATCACCTTCGATCTGCTCCTGCCCTCTTTGTACCACCTGGAAAGGATCGGTGTCGTTCGCAGAATCGATATCTGCGCTTTGAACACTGCTCCCCTGAAGGCTCTGGCGGAGAACCCGGAGTTCCACGAAGCTTTTCCTGGACAAGGATTCACGCCGCATCCATCGTTCTCGGTGCCCACAGACGCGCAGTTTCCCGATTTCTATAAGGACGTCATCGCGGGGATGGCTCCGGGCAACATGGTGGTGGTCGCCGTGCCCGACAATCTTCACTACTCGGTGGTGAAGTATGCCTTGGAACATGACCAGAACGTGCTGTGCGTGAAGCCGTTGGTGCTCAAATATGAGCAAGCGGTGGAAATCGAAAAACTGGGGCTGGAAAAGGGGCGCTTCGTGGGAGTGGAGTACCACAAACGCTTCGATCGCCGGTCGCTCGTGGCGCGACGCAGTTATGCGTTGGGGCAGTTCGGCGCGTTCGTGATGGGCGAGGCCAAGCTCATTGAGCCGTACTACTATCGCCACTCGAATTTCCAGAATTGGTTTACCTGCGACCGCACGGACCCCTTCACTTACATCGGGTGTCACTACGTGGACCTGGTTTACTTCATCACGGGATTGAAGCCGGTGGAAGTTTCCCTGAAAGGGGTGAAGGGGAAATTCCCCAATGGCAACGAGGCGTTCCTGTGGTCGCACGGCCGCGTGACCTGGGAAAACGGCGCCCTGCTTTCGGTAGTGAATGGGTTGGGCTATCCCAATGCCGCCGCCGGGAGCAACGATCAGGGAATGGTGTTGTACTGCGAAGGGAATGACCAGACGGGACTGGTCTTCCACGACGACCACCATCGCGGCGTGGCCTATTCGTACTTGCAGGACATCGGCCCGGGAGGGTCGAAATACAATTACGTCAGCCCGGATTTCTACCGCCTGGTTCCCTGGGAGGGGCCGGGCTATAAACCCATTGGTTACGGGTATGAATCCGTGGCGGGAATTACCCAGGCCATTCATCGCCTGCAAAACGCGGCGGCTGGGCTGGCCCCCGATGCTGCGCTCGCCAAGCGCCGGGAGATAATCCACGAAGTGGATGCCCAGGGCCTGATCGCCACTCCCGCCAACAGTTACATCAACGAATTGGTGGTGGAGGCGGCGCGCGCCTCGATCCTCGCGGACGCCGCGCCGGTGCGCATCGTTTACGGCGACCACCCGCACATTGAGAAAAGCAGTGGATAGTGGTTAGTGGATAGTTGATAGCCAGTAGCGACTTGTGTCCTGAGTCAGAAGTTCGTTGACGAACGTCGCCCCTGCCGGGGCTTTACAATGATGGACTCCTGCGGAGAGATTCTCTCAGCGAAGTCATGACTAAGGACACCAACGACTAACCACCAACCACTGATCACTGCCCTTAGGAGCAAATATGGCCATATACGATTTGACCCCTGTCGATGTTCCGAAAGTGGAAACCAAATACCGCAGCATCAAAACCAGGCTGCCGGTGCCGGAGTCTTTGCCGATCTTCGCCGCGTTGCAGGAGTCGGAGCCGCGCTCGATGATGGGCCAGCCGCCCATCGTCTGGGACAAAGCGGAAGACTTCATTGTGAGCGACCGCTGGGGCAACCGCTGGATCGACTGGTCCAGCGGCGTCTTGATTACCAACGCCGGGCACGGGCGCCCGGAAATCCGCGCGGCGCTGCGCGAGGTGATTGACCGCGGGCTGCTGGCGTCGTATGTGTTCGTACACGAGCAGCGCGCCCGATTGGCGGAGATGCTCCGCGCCCTCTCGCCCGACCCACAGAAATACCGGGTCTTCCTGATGAGCACGGGCAGCGAGGCCACCGAGAATTGCATCAAGCTGTCGAAAACCTACGCCCTGGCCAAGCACGGCGCACATAAGAAGTATTTTGTGACCTTCAACTACGCCTTTCACGGACGCACCATGGGCGCACAGCTTGCGGGCGGCGTGGAAAGACAAAAGGAGTGGATGGTCGATCGTGACCGCACATTTGTGCAAGTGCCCTTCCCGGATGGTTACAAGAATGAAGACATCTCGTTTGATCTCTTCCTCAAGACGCTGGCCGAAAAGGGCGTGAAACCTCAAGACATTGCCGGGGTCATGACGGAAACTTACCAGGGTGGCGGGCCGGATTTCCTGCCGGTCGAGTACGCGCAGAAACTCCAGGCGCTCTGCCGTGAGCACGACATCGTGATGTGTTACGACGAAGTGCAGGCGGGTTTCGGCCGCACCGGAAAGATGTTCGGATTTGAGCACTACGGGGTGCGTCCGGACCTGATCGCCTGCGGCAAGGGCATCTCTTCATCGCTGCCCATTTCCGCTGTCATTGGGCGCGAAGACATCATGGATCTCTACGCGCCCGGCTCAATGACGTCCACGCATTCCGGCTCGCCCCTGCCCGTCGCCGCCGCGATCACCAGCCTGGAGATCATCCAAAAAGAAAAGCTGGCGGAGCGCGCCGCGCGCATGGGCGAGATCCTGATCCCCGAACTGAAGCGTATCCGCGAAAAATACCCCAAAGTTTTGGGCTGCCTTCAGGGAAAAGGTTTGGTGGCGGGAATTCAAGTGGTGAAGCCCGGCTCGAAGACTCCCGACCCCGACACGGCGCTGCGGATCAATGTTGCCTGCTTCCAAAAAGGTGTGCTGATGTTCGCGCCCGTCGCCGCCAGCGGCGAATGCCTGAAAATCGCCCCGCCCCTCACCATCGCGGAAGACGCGCTGCGTGAGTCGTTGCAGGTTTTCGAAGAGGCGGTGGATGAGGTCCTGAGCGGGTAGGCACGGTCAGCGTTTTTCTGACCGCGGGTGGCGCACACATCGCCGTGTATGTATGCGTCCCAGGCCTCGCCTTGCGACATCTGGCGCCAAGCGTTCACGACAACCGATCCATCGCCGGATCGGCGCAGCTAACATGACATGGTGAAAAGGCGCATGCATAAGAATCAATGTATGCGCCACCCAACGCTGGGGTATAGCCACTAAAAGGGAAACTGCCTTCCGCACCCTGCGATCACTTGACGACAAGTCACCTAACCGGAGATGTGGCCTGCGCGCTTGGGTTGAGGGCTTAGGGCTACTTGCCCAGGACAGTGTCGATTCCCGCGAGCACCAATTCCAGACGGGAGGGTGGTAGCTTGCCCACGCGCTCAGTGAGGAGGTCCTTATCGACACTGACGATCAAGGAAGCGTTGGCCACGGAAGCCTTGGGCAGACCGGTAAGACGTGCGGACAGATGGACGTTCCCCGGGGCCAGGGCCCATTTGAGATTGCTGGTCAGCGGAACACAGACGACTGTGGCCATGCGGCTCCGATTCAATGCGTCACCCTGCACGACGACTACCGGCCTTCTGAACCCCGGACCGGAGCCCGCCGGGGCCGGAAGGTCCGCCCACCAGACCTCGCCTTGTGAGATTACCACTCGCTTCGCTCCAGGATGCGGTGCGCGGCGGAGGAAACGAAGGGATCTTTGGTTTCGCCCACCTCGGCGCAAGCCCGGTTCATCGCCTCGGTGACCTCGTCCGGCGCGTGGCGCGCCAAGTACTCCTTGAGCGCATCGCCATACAGCCGACTACGCGACTTCTTCGTTCGCCGCGCCAGACGCTCCGCGCCCTGGTAGACCTCATCAGGGATAGATATCGCAGTTTTCATACCATCAGTATAACCGCATGCTCGCCGCGGTGCAAGCGAACGTGGGACCGTGGGACCGGTAGAGAGGTAGGGCGGACCTGCGGTCACTTGGCGGTTAGTCGCGTACCCGTAGAAATGGTCGGCGCGGTCATCTCTCGCGATCGTGCATGGATGACGGGGCACTCGGAAACTATGATGAGTCGGCACTTCGCCGGAGGAGGAAGCAAGAACGCCCATACGGAAATTGGCCAAACTGACGCACTTCTGGCGGGCGATCCATACCTTACCCGTTGTCCTTTACACTTTAACCTTTACCCTTCAGCCTTGCCCCTACCGCCCTTGCAGGAACGCCGCGCTGTGAACCGGGGCGGGCATGGGCTCGCCCGGCCGCAGGGCTTCCCACAGGATTTTGTTCAACGCGTCGGGATCGGCGCGGTCCACGTCGGAGAAATCGAGCTTGGCGGATGCTGCGGCGCCCGGCCCTGTCTCCGGGTTCTTGGCTTGGAGATCGGTTTGCGGCGTGCGGGTCTCGAAGGCCCAAAGGTTCGGATGGCTTTGGAAGGAACGGTACATGGGCGTGGCCGCGCGGTCGTATTGCGTCATCATCGGCAGCCCCAGGATCAACTCCATCGTGCGTACCATCGATGCGGTCGTGTAGTGCGTGCTGTCTACGAATCCCTGCTTGGTGTAGGGCGAAATCACCAAGCCGACGGTGCGATGCACGTCCACGTGGTCGGGGCCGTTTTGCGCGTCATCTTCGATCACAAAGATCGCGGTTTCCGCCCAAAAACGTGAGTGGCTGATGGCCTCAACCATCCGTCCCAGCGCCAGGTCGTTTGATCCCACGGTGGCTTTGGGAGTGAAGGCGCCCGCCGACAATCCATGAGTGTGGTCCTCGGGCAGACTCATCACCATGAACTGCCACCAGTCGCCGGTCTGGTCGGCCCGCCGCAGGTCGTCGATGAAGAATTTCACCCTGTCGGTATCACGGCCCCTCGCGGCTGTGAGCCACTCCTTGCTGAAGTGACCCTGAAGGCCTGTCACCGAATGGTATTGCGGTGCGTGACCGGGATCGGAGGTGAAATGTGTAAACTCTCCATAGCTGATGTAGCTGATCCCATGCTTGCGGCAGTTGTCCCAAAGATAGCCGGCCGGCGAGGCCGTCAGCCTTTCGTCGGCGTCGGGTTCCCCACGCCGGCTATAGCTCATCGGCCAGGCCTTTTCCGTAAAACTCGTCGCGTAAGCTGCGTTCGACCACTGGTGCCCATCCTGCGAAACCTCCCCGTTCACATAAAGATTGTCGAGGATAACGGTTTGATTCGTCAGAGCGTGGGCGTTGGGGGTGATGTCCTTACCAAAGAGCACAAGCTTGGGATCACTATTCCCGCGGCCGAGGTCGCCGAACACCTGATCGTAAGTGCGGTTCTCACGGATGATGTAAAGCACATGCTTGATGTGGCTGAACGCCTCGCGGGCCTGCGCCTCGTCGTCCTTCGTGGCGGCCTGCTCGGGATTGGGAACATTGGCAAACACCTGCTGCGTGTAAGCCTTGAGCTCCCTGGCGCGCGGGACATCGATGATTTCCAGATGCCCGGCGAGGATGTCGCCAACATAGTCAAAGGGCGTGGAGGGGTCCGGCGCTTTGTTCGGATGCTTTCCCAGCACCGGCACGGTCGGGCGCGAGCCAATGCCTTTCCCCGTTGCCACCAGCAGCTTCTTGCCATCGGGCGCGACGGCCACCGCGCTCGGATACCAGCCGGTGGGAATGAATCCGAGCACCGCAGAATCGGCTGGCCGCGTGATATTGATCATCACCACATCATTGTTGTCGGCATTGGCAACGAAAAGGAATTTTCCGTTGGGGCTCACCGCCAGCGCATCGGGCGTCGACCCCACCGGGTCTTGCGGGTTGAGCGATGTCTTGATGGTTTCAATGACCTTCCCGTCGGCGATGACGCTGACGCTGTTCGATCCCGCGTTGGCGACAAAAAGCCGTCCATCGGGAGCGTAAGCAAGATCCATGGGATGGGTCTCCACCACCACGCGCGAAATTTCCTTCAAGCTGGCGGGCTCCAGCAGACTGACCGACTTATCCCCCCAGTTGGAAACGGCCACGGTTTGGAAATCGGGGGAAATGGCAATGCCGAAGGGGCGATACCCGACTTTCGCCGACGCCAGCACAGATCCATCCTCGGCATGCAGCTTGTAGACCGTGTCGGCCTCGGTATTCACAACGTACAATGCGCCGTCGCGCGCCATCGCCACCCCGGCGATGAACCGGTCCTTCTCCACCAAGCCCGGAATGGAGAGACCGGGCAAGGGCGTCAGTTGATCCTTCTGCAAGGAAACGCGGAGGATGGGCTTGGAAAGCGATTCGCGAACCACGGCATCGATGGGGGTTTTCAGCAAATTTCGATCAAACCTCTCGACCACCGGGCCCCCGCCGGAGACAAAGACCGTGGAGCCGGCGGAATCAGTCGCCAGACCTGCCCAATCTTTCCCCAGTTCGAGGTTGTGCAGGATTTTGCCGCCCGCGATGTCCACAATGCTCAGGGAGTGGTCGTGATACCCCCCGGTCAAGACCAGAGCTCTGCGGCCATCCGGCAGAGGAAGCACACGCAGCGGCATGTCACCCGCCAGCGCCACGATTTTTCCCGCGGGAGTCACCTTCCAACCGTTGGGCAACACCGTGGCTGACACGCTCTGATCAGCGGACACCACCGGCGCCTCCAGCAGAAGAACACTTGCCACACCCACGAGAACACTACACAAAACCAGTTTCCAAGTAAGTCGCATAAATCCTCCCCGCCTGATGCGCTCCGCCTTGCGGTATCTTTGCCACCCGAGTCGAAGTGAATCCTCGCCCAGGTTCTGCGAAGCATTATACATCTCAAAAGCCCTGTGATTTATCAGAGTCAGAGGCAGCAGATTGCCGCCGTTGGCCCACCGGCGTACCGGAACAACAAAGGTCGGAAACATTGGGTGCGGGGGAAGGGCTGGATTGAAGCCTTGCCCTTCCCTCGCGGCTGGGCAGTTTTTCAACCTCTCCTAAAACTCGAACCGCAGCGACAGCATAATGACTCGTTGGTCGTTGTTCGGAACCGAATAGCCCCGATCGATCGCTCCAAACGTGCTACTGGTGGAAGTGGTGTCGGGGCCGTTAAACCACGACGGGGTATTGAAAGCGTTAATGAAATCGGCGCGAAACTTAAGGGCATAGTTTTCTTTGATCGTCGTCTTCTTCGCCACCGACATGTCAACGTTGTGGATCCCGGGCTTGCGGATTTGGCTGATGTACGGAGACCAGGTCACAAGCTGATACGTGACGGTGGACTGCCAGGCGGGTACTTGGTCTGCTGTTTGGCAGTTGACCCTTGTCGTCCCACTGAGAGTGCAACTGTTGAACCACTGCGCCAGTGACGGGTTGGGGAGAGTCTCTGGGGCTCCCGTGGGCGCCACTACAGTGGGGGCCGCGATCGGCATGCCTTGCTGTAGCCGCGAGACGGCGGCGTAAGACCAACCCTCAACCAAACGGCGCACCACCGGATTTGAGGTCGAAAGGAATCGCTTCCCGGGCCCGAAGGGCAAGTAGTAAGCCAGGTTGATCTTGACCTGCTGTTTGACGTCATACTGGCTGATAAACCACGCGGGCTGTGGATCGATCGCATTGAGGAAACTCGTGGCCTGCATGGTTTTCTCCCACGTGTAGTTCCAACTGAAGTCCAACCCATTCGACATGCGTTTATTGAACTCCACTTGCAGGCTGTTGAAACCCGACCTTCCAATAGGTACATAGTTCTCGGTGACACCATTGACAGCAAATTGCGGAAAGGGAACCAACAAGTGGTTTCGCGTAATGGTGGAAGTGGTAGGGGCCAGGTAAGTGCCCAGCATCAGGCTGTAATACGGCGACGTGCTCGGAACCGCCGTGAAGGGATTGGCAACATTGCCATTCAGTTGGGTGGTGCTCAGTCCGGTGGGGTTTGTCGAGAAACTATAGGTGTAAGGTAAGACCGCCTGCGGAAGGTAGTTGAGTTGCTGGCTGACCGCCAACCGGCTGGCGCGGCTGCCAACGTAACCAACACTGAACAGCCAGTCGCGCCCGAATTGATGCTGAACTTCCAGCGAGTATTGCTGGGTGCGTGGGGCGTCCATGTCCGGGTCCACAAAGGCGATCGTCGATCCAATGTTGGTGGCCAGGCCGTTTTTCGGGCCGACCGGGGTGAGAACGCCGGTAGGAAACGGATTCTGGAGGCTCACGGCGGGGTTGGGAATACCGGTCTGGACCGAAGTCACCATGGTGGTGGTCTGGCTGAATCCCGGAGCAGTGGCGGGCGTATCAAATTGCGTGGCGTAGATCATGCCGTAGCCACCGCGCAGGACGCTATTGTGTCCGAGGTCGTAGGCAAAACCGAGGCGCGGGCCGAAATTGGCGTACTTGGGATTGAAGACGCCGCGGGAGAGACCTCCCACTCCTGCAAACAATGGACCACCCATCAGATTCATCCCCGGCACCTGCAAGGGGCTCTGGCAGGAGGTGCAGAACCCCCGGAGCAATGCGTTGTACCGCTCGGTCACCGAGCCCAGGTAGTCCCACCGCAAACCGATGTTCACGGTGAGCTTGCGAGAAAGGTGATAATCATCCTGACCAAAGAAAGAATACTGGTGCATCATAAACGCCGGACTTGCCAGCACTTGAATGGATCCTGAATTCGGGTACCCGAGCAGGAAGTCCGCAATGGAATTCCCGCTCGCGGCGCTCTGGCTGGTCGGGTTCGCAGTGGTGTAAACTCCGGTAAAGCCAAAGCTTCCGGCAATGCTGCCGGGGCTCAAGGTGTTGCGCGCCACCTCATAGTTCTGAAACCCGAATCGAAGGTTGTGCTGGCTGTGAGTCTTGGCTACCACCGCCTCCGTCGTCCAGGTCGGCTGGACTTGAAATCCGGTTGGACCGCTGGTACCTGCTCCCTCATAATTCGACCACGTAAACAGGGGAAACCACTTGGCCGCCTGGGACAGAAAGGTTGATGAGAAACCGAGGGTCGCGATGTCAAAGTCCTTCCCCTCCATTCCCCCACCCGGATTGTTTTCGTAGCGATTCATGCCGGTGCGGAATTCCAGGACGGTGGTGGGATTGAAAGTACGCGTCACCTGAAAGTTGTAATCCTGATTGCATCTAAACAATGGGGATTGGCCACTGGTGTCGGCGGGACTGAGATAAGTAGTGGTGGAATATTTGTAGCTCCGAGTTTCCGCCAGGCAAGCCGTAGAGTAGCGAAAGAACGCGTGGGTCTTGTCGGAGAGATTCAGATCGGCACGCCCGCTATGCTCGGGGTAAATATCGATAAACTTTCTCTGTTTGGCCGTGTTTACGAGGTTGCCAGCGTCGTTGTAACCATTGGGGTTATTCGGCGGAGGGATGAATTTGAGAACCGCTTGCGCGACGGGATTGAGCCTGCTGGCGGGAATAATGTTGTTGGTCCCATATTCCGCGCTGAAGGTCTGCCGCGCATACCCACTACTTTTCCCAGCACACCAGGCAACCGAAGAAGGGCACACCGTCGTGGTAAGCGGGTCGTAAATCAGCACCTGGTTCTTTTTAGTTGCGTCGGTGTAGAGGCCTGAAAAGTCACCCTGCACTTCCGCCGCCGACGGCACGGAGGTTGTAAATGGGTCGGGCTGAACCTGCCAGATTTTCTGATACGAATAGAAGACAAAGAACTTGTTCTTTATCACCGGACCTCCCACGGCGCCGCCGTAAAAATTCATGTGCCAGGGTAGTCTCGGTGTGCCTGAGTAATTATTGCCCCAGGTGTTGGCGGTCAGCAAGGTGTTCTGATTGTACTCGTAAGCATCGCCATGCCACTTGTTGGTGCCGCCCTTCGTAATCGTGTTGATCACGCCGCCGCTGCTCCATCCATACTGAGCGTCGTACATCGTAGCCTGCACGCTGACCTGCTGCACGGAGTCATTGATGGGGTTAAAGGCATTGCTGGTTCCACCATAGTTGCTGGAAACTCCATCCACCAGGTATAAATTCCCCGCTTGGCCGCCGTTGAAATTCGTGGCACCCATTCCGCCGACGTCCCAATTGCGTACCTTTTGGACAGAGGCCGTGATGGTCACTCCGGGAGCGTACCAAGTGCTCATGATGGTATTCAAACCCGCGAGCGGCTCGGGGTCGATCCGCAACTGGCCAATCGTCCAGCCCCGGTCGGCGGACTCTGCCTGGAGGAGCGTTGCGTTTGCCACCACCGTGACCGATTGGGCCACGGCGCCGAGCTCCAGCTTGATATCCACCCCCGCCTTTTGATCGATCACCAGCGTAATCCCTTGCTGAACGTATTTCTTGAACCCTGGTTTTTCAACCGTCAGGGTATACTCCCCGACCGTCACAAACGGGAGTCGATAGATACCAGTGTTGTTGGATTCTGCCGTGAAGACCGCCCCTGTCGTGGTGGAAGTCACCGCGACCCTTGCTCCAGAAACGGCCGCACCGGAGGGGTCATACACGTGACCTGTCACGCTTGCGCCCATTTGCTGCGCGCGTAAGGGCAAAGGCAAAAGGACTGCCAGCAAAAAGATGAATACGGCTCTTCTCATGATCGTTAGCCTCCCCTCATGATCGTCACTCTCCTCAAATGATCAGGGCCGAGCAAGAAGCCCACGTTACGTGATTGGTTCTTTTCCATTCCAGGGATGTGGTGGTTCCTGTCCGAACCCTCCTTAGAAAACTTGCAATCGCCATAGCATTGATGAAAGCTAAAGTCAAGCCCAATCGCCACCCAATGTCAAGCCCGGATAGAAATGTCCCCATGCTTACCCAATTAGAAGTGTCCCCTTTTTGAGTTTTGGTTTTCTTGTTCTTGCTCTCTCATGGTTTTTGTTTTTTGTTCCGGTTGCGGTTGG
>Ga0315282_10012621_pt1 | contig 12900 bp, 10 predicted proteins | sample YL17G07_20_MG_FD_203693 | JGI IMG/M metagenome (GOLD analysis project Ga0315282, IMG submission 203693) | Sediment microbial communities from Yellowstone Lake, YNP, Wyoming, USA - YL17G07_20 | ecosystem: Environmental > Aquatic > Freshwater > Lake > Sediment | place: USA: Wyoming | collected... | reverse complement strand
GTGGCGGACAGCGGTAGTGGTCCGGGCCACGCCACCTCTACGAGTGGCGAGTTCTTCGTCCACCGGACGGAGATCTTCGAGGGCCTGCGCCCGGAGGCGAGGTGATGCTCGCCTGCTGGCTGCTCGTACCCCTGATCTGCATTGACAACCCACCATCGCCCGCCACTCTGGCAGCTCCGTGACATGCCACAAGAACGATAGGCCTCGGGCGGGCCAGACCCGCCTCAGACAATAGCGGTGTTACCCGCTACATCCCCTTCACGCAACACCTTCCGGTTTACCGCTGCTTCTCCTCCAGCTCGGCCCAACGCCCATACAGCCGGTCCACCTCGGCCCGGGCCGCTTCGAGCGCGGCCCAGCGCTCCCGCAAGGCGATGGGATCCGAGGCGACGGCGGGATCCTCCACCGCCTCCTGGCACGCGGCACACGCCTCTTCCGCCTCCAGGATCGCCTGCTCCATCTGCTCCCAGTCGCGCTTCTCCAGATACGTGAGGCGCCGCACATCGAGCCCCTCGCGCGCGGCCGGCTTGGTCCGGGTCTGGATGGCTGTCCGCGCCGGAGCCTTGATGCGATCCCCCACATCCCGGTCGGCCTCCCGCAGCGCCTCGTCCCGCCGCAAGAGGTAGTCGCTGTACCGCCCCTCGGCTTGGAAGAGGCCGCCGGAATAACACCGGTTCAGCTCCAGCACGCGCAAGGCGACGTGCTCCAGAAAGTAGCGGTCGTGGCTGACGACGAGGACCGCGGGAACCTCGGTCCGAAGAAGCGCCTCCAGCCAGAGGATGCCCTCCACGTCGAGATGATTGGTCGGCTCGTCCATCTCGACGGTGCGGTCACCGGTTGCCGGAGCCGTTGGGGCCCACGAGGCCGACCCGGTCGCCTTCCGCCAGGCCGAACGACAACCCTTCGAAGAGGGGGTGGACACCGTAAACCTTGCTGATGCCCTCGCAGCTCAAGAGGGGGAGCCGGCTCATCTCCCCCTCCGCGCGCTGCGGACCGCGGCGGGCGTGGGCGCCGGCCCGCTCCGGACGAGCGCCAGCTTGGCTGCCCGCGGCAAGTGCTTGATCCGGTACTCCTCTCTGAGGGCGAGGCTCCAGGAGCGAACCCGGCGGGACCAGGCCAGCGTAACGGGCAGGCGGACCCGGGTGTAGCGCGAGGCGCGGCCCGCGCCGTGCTCGGTCAGACGCCGCGCCACATCTTTCGCAATACCCGTGTAGAGCGAGCCGTCGCGACACTGGAGAATGTAAATGAACGGCATAGGGGATCGGATGATGGCGGCGCTTACAGCCGCGGTATGATCATACGCGCCGTCGCCGCCACCATGTGTTGGGGGATGTTGTGACTCTCAATCTCCCTCCCAGCGGACAGCCACCTGCAAGTCGTCACGGTCCAGCTTTGCGATGGTCAGCTTCCCCCCCGGGGGGACCTTCCCTTCATTCCACAGGAAGTTGTTGAGGACGTGTTCGGCTTCCCATGTCCAGAACGAGTGTTCGAGAGGGAAACGGCGGCCGGTCGCGCGCTGGACGAATCCAATGACCTCCGGAACAATTTCAACGATAACGTCTTGCTCCTGTTCGTCGGGATGCTGGACAACGAAACGGTGCCTCGAAAGATCTGCCGGCCGCATCCCCTCGAGATCTGGCGCCCGCCACAGGCGGAAGCCGTTCAGGGTGAGCCGTGCGATGGGCGGATAGGCGCGTTCAGGAGCGCGTTCGAGCAGCCTGGGGGCGGGCGGCGCTTCTGTCGGCCTGGCCAGCGCAGCGGTCACCGCGTTGCGCACGATCTCGGGCGTCATGGGCTTGCGGACGAAATCCAGGGCGCCGAGCTTCATGGCATCCACCGCGAGCTCGATCGAGGCGTAGGCGGTGATCATGATCACGCGCGCCCCTGGCCGGCGTTCCTTCATGCGGCGTAATGTCTCGAGGCCGTCCATGCCTGGCATCCGCTGGTCCAGCAGCACCGCATCCCACGCCGAGCCGTCCCCGAAGGCCTCCAGCCCACGAGGCCCGTCAGCCGCCTCGCCCACCTCGTACCCGGCGGCCTCGAGCGTCATCCGCATCACGCGCCGGATGTGATCTTCGTCGTCAATGACCAGGATCCGTGTCTTCATGCCTCGTCTCCCACGTGCGGGATGGCAACGCGGTTGCGGCCTCGTGAACGACCCGCAAGGTGAAGGTGAACGTGGTGCCGTGCCCGACCTTCGACTGGACGACGATCTGCCCGCCGTGGGCCTCGATGATGCTCTTCGAGATCGCCAGCCCCAATCCCGCGCCGCCAGCCGGCGCGTTCGGCACCCGGACGAACTTGTCGAAGATGATCGGGAGGTATTCGGGCGGGATGCCCTGGCCCGTATCCGCCACGGAGACGGCCACGTGTCCGTCGCGGGGGAGAGCGGAGATGTGGATCTCGCCCCCGGGCTCGGTGTGGCGCAGGGCGTTGCTGACCAGGTTGCTCACGACCCGCTCGATCTGGGCGCGATCGGCCAGGACGAACGGCAAGTCCGGCGCCATGTCGATCTTCAGGGCGATGCCCTTGGATTCCACCTGGGCCCGAAAGGCCTCCGCTGCAGTGGCGACGAGGTCGCCTGCGCTGATGGCGACCAGGTGCGGCGCCGCTTCGCCCGCTTCGATCTTGGAGAGGTCGAGGAGATCGCGCATGAGTTTCTCCAGGCGGCTGCAATCCTCCCGGCACGCATCCAACACCTCGTGCTGCCTCTCGGTGAGGTTTCCGGCCGCGCCCTCCAGCAGCAAGTGCACGCTCATCTGGACGCTGGTCAAGGGGGTGCGTAGTTCGTGCGAGGCGGTGGCGATGAACTCGGACTTGAGACGGTCGATCTCCCGCAGGTGGGTGATGTCCTCGAGGAGGGTGACCGCTCCAAACAGGCGCCCCTCCTCATCCCGCATGGGGGTGGTACGCAGGCGAAAGGCCCGCTCGGAGCCGTCCACGGCGAGCGGCAGCACCAAGGCGGCCCCTTCGCCCGCCACGGGCTGCTGGGAGCTCAAGGTTTCGGAGACGGCCGTGGCGATCCGGCTGTCGTGGGCGATGTCCCGGACGTGACGACCGGCGTTCTTCGCCTCCGGTCCGAAGATCTCCTCGGCGGCAGGATTGAGCTTCGTCACCTTCCCGTCCGCGTCGGTGACGATCACGGGATCGTACAGGGAGTCGATGGCCGCCTCGGTGGTCTGCTGGGCGACGAGCAGCTTGCCCAGGTCCGACCGGCGCAACTGGCGGATGTGTTCGGCCATGCTGTTGAATCCCGCCGCCAGGATGCCCACCTCGTCGCGCGACCCCACCCGGGCCCTCGCCTCCAGGTCGCCGCCGGCTACCCTCGCCATCGTCCCCGTCAATTCCCAGAGCGGCTGCACGATCCGGTTGGCGAGAAGAAAGGCGAGGCCGATCCCCGCGACGACCAGCGAGCCCGCGATGGTCAGCGTCGTGAGAAACCAATGGCGGGCCACGCCGCTGGCGGCCTCGGATTTCGCCACCATGGCTCGCTGGTTGATCTGGATGAGGTTGGCGCAGTCCGTCTGCAACTGGTGGAGCAGGGCCTCGAGTCGAATGAAGTTCCCGCCGGGGTCGAAGGCATCCGCGCCTCCGGCGAAAGGAGCGGTGGGACCGCTCCGACGCGACGCCTTCATCTGGGCGAGAAACGCGTCCACCTGCCGATAATAGGCGTCGCGATCCCGCCGGATGGCCTCGATGATCTCGCTTTCGGTCGGCTCCGTGATGTTGTTCGCGGCGCGCTGGAAGTGCGCTTCGAACTGCCTCCGTTCCTCGGTGAGTCTTGTCAGGGCCGGTTCCGGGTGACCGAGCAGGGCAAAGAGGACGGCCGAACCTTGCCGGTCCAGGCTCTCCCGCATGCCCTGAGCCGCGACGACTGAGTCGTAGTTGTTGGCGATGATGTTGCGGGACACCCCGCCCATCTCGCGGAGATGCCACGCGCTCCAGCCGCCGAGGACGATCAGTGCGGCCACAAACATCAAGTAACCGAGGAGGAGTTTGGTGCGCAGGTTCATCTGGAATGTCCCGGTCCTCTGGGGGGTCTGGGTCAGCGCAGCCTGGCCGGGCATGCAGAAGACGGCCAGCACCCTCGCTTCCTGCGGCCCGAGTATAACACATCCCGCGAGGATTTCCTCTTGCTGGAGCATGCAGCCCGACACGGGCAGAGGTGCGATCGGAGGCGCCCCACACCCGTTGGGGGAGCGGTCCGCTTGCGGGCCGGACGATTACAGATGGTACGGGATGCTGACGGTAACCTTGCCCGGCTTGAACAGCAACGCGGCCTTGACGAGAAGCGCGGTCTGGTTGTGCAGGAAGTGCTCCCACCAGTGGGAGGGAATGAACTCGGGGAGGACCACGGTCAGATAGCGGCCCTCGCCCTGGCGCTCCATGCGGTCGATGTATTCGAGGAGGGGCCGGAGGATCGAGCGGTAGGGGGACTCCAGGACCACGAGCGGGACGTCGGGCTCCCACTCGGCCCATCTGAGACGGAGTTTGGTCGTCTGGGTGGGATCGAGGTCCACGGTCAGGGCGGTGACGTTTGGAGAGATGGATTTGGCGTACTCCAGCGCCTCGACGACGCCCTTGTGGATGCCGGCGACCAACACCACCACCGGGTTCTTGCCGATCCTCGGCCGGGCGGCGCCGGCCAATGACAGGCGCTCGGCAACCAGTTGGTAGTGCCGATGTACCCGCACGAAGCCCAGGACAATCACGGGGATAAGGACGATCACCATCCAGGCGCCGTGGGTGAACTTGGTGGAGGCGATGACCAGCAGGACGACCCCCGTGCTCACGGCCCCGAGGCCGTTGAGCAGGATGTGGTGGGGGGCGGGGTGCTCTTCCTTGAGCCAGTGCCGGACCATCCCCGCCTGGGAGAGGGTGAAGGAGAGGAAGACGCCGACGGCGTAGAGGGGGATCAGGGCGTTGACGCTGCCCTGGAACACGATGAGCAGGACGATGGAGACTGCGGCCAGAATCAGGATGCCGTTGCTGAAGACCAGCTTGTCGCCCCGGTTGGCCATCTGCCGCGGCATGAAACCGTCCTTGGCCATGATGGAGGAAAGCCGCGGGAAATCCTGAAATGAGGTATTGACCGCCAGGAACAGGATGAGGGCCGTGGCCACCTGGATGTTGAAATACAGGAGGCTCTCCCCGAAGATGCCGCGGGCCAGCATGGATACCACGGTCTCGGTCTCGCGTGGAATGACCCCGTACGCATGGGCGAGGAAGGCCATGCCGATCGAGGTGCCGCCGAGAATGCCGGCCATCCAGGCCAGGGTGATGCTGGCGTTCCTCGGCTCGGGCTGCCGGAAGGCCGGGATACCGTTGCTGACGGCCTCGATGCCCGTCAGTGTCGCACACCCCGAGGAGAAGGCTCGCAGGATCAGGAAGATGGTGAGCGCGTTGGTCGCCGTGACGTGCTCCGCCGGGAGGGGCTGGACCGTCCCGTTGACGACCCGCCAGAGGCCCGCCAGGGTGAGCAGGAACATGCTCCCGATGAACCAGTAGGTCGGGACGGTGAAGAGGCGGCCGGACTCCCGCAGCCCGCGCAGGTTGGCGATGGTGACTCCGATCACGGACAGCACGCAGAGGGTTACTCGCCAGGGGTAGAGCGGGGGGAAGGCCGAGGTGATGGCCGCGACGCCGGCGGCTGTGCTCACGGCCACCGTCAGGACGTAGTCAATGAGCAGGGCCGCCCCGGCGATCAGGCCGGGGAGCGTCCCCAGGTTGTCCTTGGCGACGATGTAGGCGCCCCCTCCGGAGGGGTAGGCGTGGATCGTCTGCCAGTACGAGATGGCCACGATGACGACGAGGACGACGATCCCGACCATGATGGGCAGACCGAGGGTCAGGGCCGCCGTGCCGGCGGTCACCAGGATCAGTAGAATCTCCTCCGTCCCGTAGGCGACCGAGGAAAGGGCGTCGGACGAGAAGACGGCCAGCCCCGAGATCTTGCCAAGCCGCTCGTGCTTCTCCGCCGCCGTCGCCAGCGGCTGGCCCAGGATGATCCGCTTCAGGGAGTTTGCCACCGGGCCTCCATAGACAGGTCCGCAGGGAGTAATCCCTGCGGACAGGCGGGTATGCTAGTCCCGTGCCTGTGGGCTGTCAAGTTGCGAGAAAACCTGTTCCGAGGAAGCCTGGCGGTTTGGATGGACCGACGGGGGGTGGCGCAGAGAATCACTCGGCGGCGAGGCGGTATCCGACGCCAGATTCCGTGAGGAGGTACCGCGGGCGGGCCGGATCACGTTCCAACTTCCGCCGGAGCTGCGCCATGTACACCCTGAGGTAATGCGCTTGCTCGGCGTAGGGCGGGCCCCACACCTCGAGAAGGAGCTGGCGGTGGGTCAAAACCTTGCCGGCATGGCGGATGAGCGTGGTCAATAATCGGTATTCGATTGGTGTGAGATGAACTTGGTGCCCGGCGACGTTCACCTGCCTCTTAGGAAGATCCACGTGCAAGTCGCCTAGGGAGAACGTGGATTCGCCGGCATCGTTCGGGCTGCGGGTGGCGTGGCGGAGGGCTGCCCGCATGCGCGCCAGCAGTTCCCCGACCCCGAAAGGCTTGCTCACGTAGTCGTCGGCGCCGGCGTCGAGGGCAGCGATCTTGTCCCGTTCCTGGCCTCTCGCTGATAGCACGATGATCGGCAGGGCGGTCCATTCACGCAGCCGGCGGATGACATCGAGCCCGTCTATGTCGGGGAGGCCGAGATCGAGAATCACCAGGTCGGGCTGGCGCGTCGCCGCTTCAACGAGGCCGGCCTCACCCGTGGTCGCTTCGAGCAGGCGATATCCATGGGTCCCCAGGGTTGCGCGGAGGAAGCGGCGGATCTGGGGATCGTCTTCAATCACAAGGACGATCGGTCCGCCGGCGGAGGCAGCGGCGGTCTCCGCGGTATCCGGGGCCTGGGGGGCGAAACTCGACTCAGGCAATTTCAGGCATCTCCGGTGGGACGTCTTTGGCCGGCAGCGTGAAGCGGAACAGGGCGCCACCCCCCGGGCGATTCTCGGCCCAGATCCTGCCGCTGTGGGCCTCGACGATCGCCCGACAGATTGCGAGACCCAAGCCCACTCCTCGGCTGTCCGCTGTCTGGCCCCGATAGAACTTGTCGAATATGCGCCCTTCCTCGCCGGGGGCGAATCCTGGTCCCCGGTCAGCCACCTCCACCCGCACGGCCCCATCGCTCACAGAGGCAGAAATGTCAATTCCACTCCGGACAGGGGTGTACTTGATGCCGTTGTCCAGGAGATTGATGAGGACCTGCTCGATGAGGACCCCGTCGATCTGCACGAGCGGAAGGTCCGCTGGGATACGGATGGCGACCGGACGATCGCCGAGCCGTTTCTCCATCCGGGCGAGGGCGGTGCCGACCACCTCCTCCAGCGGGAGCCAGTCCTTCTTTACCGCGAGGGTGCCAGCCTCAAGCCGGGTCATGTCGAGGAGGTTGCTCACGAGGCGGTTCAGCCGCTCCGCCTCGTCGAGGATAGACTGCAGCAGGTCCTGCCAGGTTCCGCGCTGGAAGTGGGTGCCGTCCTCCAGCAGGCTACTCGCGGACCCCATGGTCGTGGTGAGTGGCGTGCGGAGATCGTGGGAGACCGAACTGAGCAGTGCGTTCCGCAACCGTTCCGCCTCGATCTCGACTTGGGCTCGCCGGGCCTCCTCCGCCAGGATGGCGCGTTCGATGGCCACCGCGGTCTGGTTCGCATAGGTCTCCAGCAGGTGCAATTGCTCGGGATCGGCAAACGCATGTGAGTCGGGGGGCTTCACCCCCAGGACGCCGACGATGCCCTGTGAGGCGATCAATGGGACGTAGAGCGCCTGGGCCCCCGGAAGAGTTTCAGCCCCCAGGCCGGCCATCTGCCGATGCTCGAACACCCATCGGCCGACGCCGCCCTCGTCTGCGTCGATTTCGAAGGGGACGGGGTGCGCGGCCTTCGTCATGAGACCCCCCGTAGGGGCGGGGCGGAGGACGACAACCTGGCACCCGAAGACCTCGCTGATGTGCCGGGCGGCTGCCTGCACCAAGTCTTGCTCGCCTCGCATACTGGCCAGCTCCCGGCTCAGATCGTACAGGGCGGCCGTGCGTCGCTCGCGGTGGCGTGCCGAATCGGCCTGCTGTCGGATGCGCAGCGTCAGGCTGCTCACGACAATCGCCACGATCAGCATGACGGCGAAGGTGACGAAGTATCGCACGTCGCTGACCGCGAAGGTAAAGTACGGCGGCACGAAGAAGAAGTTGAACGCGGCCACGCTGAGGATGGAGGTCAGGATGGTGAAGGGGCGGCTGAGCCGCGGGGCGACCACCACGGTGCCGAGGAGGAACACCATGATGATGTTCGCCAGTTCGAAATACGGGAACATCGCCCAGCCGAGGACCGCGCACAGACCGACGGCTCCCACTGCCCACCCGAGCTGCCGCCAATTGGTCGGCCGGGCGAGTCGACCGACGCGCCGGGGCGAGGGTTCGCCCTCTTCGCCACGGATGACGTAGATCTCGATGTCGCCGCTGCGCCGGATCAGCTCGTCAACCACCGAGCCGAGGAGGAGGTCTTTCCAGCGGGGTCCGGCCGGCTTCCCCACGATGATCTTGCTGACGTTCCGGGCCCGGGCATACGCCAGGATCTCCTCGGTGACGTTCTGGCCGCTGAGCGTAACCGCCTGCCCACCTAGCTGTTCGGCGAGGCGGAGCGTTCGTGCCAGGCCCTCGCGGTCCGTCTCAGACAGGCGCACGTGGTCGGGCGTCTCGACGTAGACGATCAGCCATTCGGCGTGTAGTCGGGCTGCCATGCGCCGCGCGGCTCGCACCAACTTCTCCCCCAGCGGTCCGGCCCGGACGCAGACCAGGATTCGTTCCGCGGCGGGCCACGTCCGGCCGATGGCGTGATCCCGCATGTACTCCTGCATCTGGTCGTCCACACGATCCGCGGTGCGTCGGAGGGCCAGTCCCCGCAGGGCGGTCAGGTTTCCCTTTCGGAAGAAGTTGCGAATGGCCTCCTGCGCCTCCTCCGGCACGTAGACCTTGCCTTCCTTGAGTCGCTGAAGGAGTTCTTCGGGAGGTAGGTCCACCAGCTCGACCTCATCTGCCTGCTCGAGGACGGAGTCGGGGATCCTCTCGTGCACCTTCACCCCCGTGATCTGGGTAACCATGTCGTTGAGGCTCTCCAGATGTTGGATATTGAGGGTGGTATACACGTTGACCCCAGCGTCGAGAAGTTCCTGAACATCCTGCCACCGCTTCGTGTGGCGTGCGCCCGGGACGTTCGTGTGCGCCAGTTCATCCACGAGGATGAGGGTGGGGTGTCGTGCCAGAGCGGCGTCCAGATCGAATTCCGTGAGGATTGTGCCGCGGTACTCGATGGGGCGTCGGGCGACGATCTCGAGCCCCTTGAGGAGGGCCTCGGTCTCCGCCCGCCCGTGGGTATCCACCCAGCCGATCGTGACGTCCGTGCCCTCGGCCCGACGTGCGTGGGCCGCTTCGAGCATGGCGTAGGTCTTGCCTACTCCTGCGGCGGCGCCTAGGAAAACCTTCAGCTTGCCGCGGGTCTGCCGCGCGTCCTCCTCCTTCACTCGTGCGAGGAGGGCATCGGGATCCGGCCGGTCTTGACGCATGATTGTCCCCTCAGGATGAGTTGCCGGTAAGTGTACCCCGAATGATCGGCTTGGTGCAACAGACGCAGCCCCGGGCAGGGCAGCTCCTTCCAACGACCGTCACGTCAGGGATGGTGAGGGACTCCAAGCGCCCGTCGGGGCGCGGCAACGGGGACCGGCGAAGGGGCGCTGAGTGCCCGGGGCTGACTCGGCACTTCTGGCGGCTCCGCCGTCGCTCGGCCCGCTGCCAAGACACCGGCGAACTGGGCCACGACGGCCTCCCGTGCAGGGCCGGCAAGGTCTGTCGCAAGGCGAGACAACGCGAACGCGACAATATCGCGGTGGTGCACACCGGCTGCGGCGGCCTTCTCGGTGACTTCCAGCCACAGCCGATGGATCAGCTCAATATCCTCGGACGTAAGGTTCGGCGCGTGTGCGCCCAGGTAGAAGTCGTGGATCCAATCATGCGCCTCCAAGACCCGATAGCGGATCGTGCGCCTCGGCTTGTTCGGAAGATTCTCCCAGGCGTGGCCCATTCGTCGTGCTTGCTCCTCGGGCGTCATCACACCCGAGCGCCCGGCGTATATCTCCCCTGATTCCAGTTGGGCCGTTGCCAGGGCGGCCGCCTGAAAGACGTCGGAGGACGGCACGACAAGGAGGTCGACGTGCTTGCCGGCCTTTTCGGCAAGTGCCACGACCCGGGTGAAAAGTTGCTGTTCGTAGGTCGAGAACAGTCGATTCGCGTCCAGATCCTCGTACCCGGCGTCCGGCCCCCGTGCAATTCGGACAGTCATGACGACCAGATTCTGCTTCCCCGTGTGCGTCAGCTCCAGGGCCTTGGCGACGTGATCGAGGTTGGTGTAATCCCGCACCAGACAGAGGGCGTTCCCCGGCCGGATTCCAACCGCCCGTGGAGAGAGTTCCTCCTCCGGATGGAGCTGAAACTGATCCAGCTCGACATGGGCACCCGCCCGTCGCCGGGTATTGATGTGCTCGGACACCTCAAAGATGAGGAAGAACACCAGCGTGAAGGCGACCCCGGTGATCGTCGCCACTTGCTTGGTGATCAGGTTGATTCCCGCGATGGAGAAGAGCAGGGCCGTAATCACCCCCAGACCGAACGGAATCTCATGATGGTCAAGCACGACGTTGAGCGGAACCTTCCACTCCCGTGGCGACTTGTCCGTGTAGCGCAGCACCAACACGGCCAGCCCTTTCAAGGCGAAGGACCATACCACGCCGAAGGCGTACGCCTCGCCGAGGACATACACGTTGCCACGTGAGCCGAGGATCGTCACGAGCTGGAGGATGACGATCATGTTGATCAGCCGATGGGTAGTGCCATACCGCTTGTGGGGTGCGCGAAACCAGTCGGTGAGGACCCCGTCTTCGCTGACCCGCTGCAGAACCCCGTTGGACCCGACGATGGCGGTATTGACTGCCCCCGCAAGCATCAGGAATCCGACGACTACCACAAACGCCTGGAACAAGAGTTTCAACGGCTCCGGACCGACCAGGTTCATCGCGATGCCGCTGATCAGGTTGTCGAAGTATTGGGGGCGGGCGCTGTCGGGAATGATGGCGTAGGCAAAGAACGAGACGAGGGAAGTGAACAGCAGGGAGTACAGGAAGATCACGAAGCCCGCCCGCATGAGATTCTTGTGCTTGGGATATTCGATCTCCCGGTTCACCTGGGCGAGGGACTCCTCCCCGGACATGGCGAGGACGGAGTGACCGAAAGCTATGAGGAGGCCGATGAGTCCGAGCAAGGCGCCGGTCTTTGGCGCCAGGCCGTAATGGGGTCCCTCTTGTTCCCGAGCCGCCGAGGTGACGTCGGCCCTTGGGGCTTCACCGGCCTGTGGCTGCAGCGCCTTCGGGAGAAGCCGCGGCATCCAGCCGACGGCGTCGCTGTTGAAAGACAGATGGGCCGGAGTGGGGGCGGGCGGGAGCCGCTGGGTGTCGGGCCGCGCTAGGATGGTGACGGTGCTCCACAGGATCATGAGGACGACTATGGCCGTCGTCACGTACATGATTCGCAGGGCGTCCGTGGAGCAATCGTGGATCCCGCGCGTATTCCGCCACCAGAAGTAGCAGGTGATCCCAACGGCGATCCCTGCCGAGATGAGGTTCACCGTGTCCTTGGGTGGCTGCCACGGATGGCCGAAGTAGGTCACGCTTTGTGCGGCCAGACCGACAATGTACTGCCCCGCGGACACCCCGGAGATCGGGCCGGTGAGGACGTAATCGAACATCAGGGCCGAGACCGAGAGTTTGGCCAGCGTGCCTCCCATGGCCTCTTTCACCACCCGGTAGACGCCGCCACGGGTGAACATGGCACAAGACTCGACGTAGACAGCGCGAACGGCGTAAGAGAAGAGCATCACGCCGAGGATGAACCACGGGGCGGCGCGGCCGACCGCCTGCTCGGCGATCCCGCCGACATAGAAGGCCGACGAGCCGAGGTCGTTCAGGACGATGGCCGCTGCCCGCCAGAAGGAGATGAAGCTGAGCATGACGGACGTGGCGACAACGACCTTCGTCCGGATGGCAGGTTGAGTATTGCTTGTGGCGGACACTTGCCGTAATCCTCTGTCTTTCTATCCCGAATGCGCCGTTTGCCGATTCTTGGGAGATCGAAGCGAGCGGAGAGACCAGCCCCCTCGGGGCATCTCACGGGGACTTTCGGACTGGTCGCAATAGTCGGCGAGTATCAAGGCGAGGCGGTTCGCGCGCAGCCACAGGCCGATTGCCCAAAGCAGCACAAGGGCAGCGAGGAGCTCCGATGCGGAACGCCATCCGCTCGTCGGCGACAGCAGATCTGCGAGCATGAAGAGGAGAACCGTGAGGGGAACCACGGCGTAGAGCAGCCACCAGGCAGGCTTCGGCCTTCTTCCTCGGGATGGAGCTATGCGCTTCAGCGGCAGCCGGTCCTGGTTGGTGGTCTCGACGATCTCCAGGAGGGGGGTCCCGTCGGACCCGTCCTCGAGCAATTCGGAACAGTGTGAGCGCATCGCGGGCATCGCGCCATGCATTGCGCACCCCTCCTTCCGCAGCCAACATAGGGTGCGCCATCACGCGGGTCAAATAAGGATTCCGTCAAGAATGAAGGGTGGCGTATCAAGGAAGTGTCAAGAGCGTCCGGCGCCCCCCGTCCGGGAGTTCCGCCTTGGGTGGACGGAATAATCCCCCCGAGGGATCCACGGCCGGACCGGCGCTCCGGTCCTCCCCCTCGCGGAGGGCGCCGAGGCGGATTGGGCCTACTGGTCGAGGTGGTAGGGGATGCTGATGGCCACCTTGCCGCGGCGGAAGAGCAG
>Ga0315282_10012620_pt1 | contig 12901 bp, 8 predicted proteins | sample YL17G07_20_MG_FD_203693 | JGI IMG/M metagenome (GOLD analysis project Ga0315282, IMG submission 203693) | Sediment microbial communities from Yellowstone Lake, YNP, Wyoming, USA - YL17G07_20 | ecosystem: Environmental > Aquatic > Freshwater > Lake > Sediment | place: USA: Wyoming | collected... | reverse complement strand
CAATTCCCCCCAAAACCGCGAGCCATACGTCTTTTTTGCGGACCGCCCTCAAGAAAAGCAGGAAGACGAGCGGAGTCCAGGTCATCGATCCCATCACGGTTTCGTGACCCCACCAGAGCTCCTGGATGATGATCCCGCTGAACATAAAGGCCAGGGCGCTGGCCGCGGCGCTCCATGTTTCGATTCCCAGCTCCGAGGCCAGGAGAAACATGAAGAGCCCCGCCAGGAAAACGTGGATCACGAGACTGAAATTCATTCCGAGGTGGGTCGGCAGAACGAGGAAGAGGAGGTTGACCGGATAAAAAATGTGGCAGTTGACGCTGGCGAAATACGGAAATCCCGAGAAGGTGGTGGGATTCCAGAGGGGAAGGGACAGCGCTCTCAGGTGCTCGGCGTCGAGAGACCGATACGGATACAGGAGCCGGAGGTGATCCTCGACATTGCCGATGGTGATGAAACCCAGAGAGAGAAGCTTGTGAAGAAAGACGAGCGTCGCTCCGGCGAGGACCAGGACCGGAGTGAGCCTGCCTTTTTTCATCTTGAGCTCAGGTGATTTTCCGAAGCCGGAGCCCCCATCTCACGACGTTGAGCCAACTCAGGTTCAGGTTGCTCTTCATCGCCGGGGCGCTGGTCGCGTCATAGATCAGCTTAAACGCCCTGTTGGGCGGCAGCTTGATGAGCATCTTGATAATCGGCAGCCAACGAGGATGCCGGACGGCCGTTTGGGCGAAGCGGCAGAGGTTCGTGATCCGGCCGATGTCCGCGAGGGTCATCAGGCTTCCCTCGTTCATGGTCTCGAGATACTCGGAGCGAGCGTCGAGAAAACCCTGCTCGACGGCATAATCGACGATCTCGGTCCGTGGATAGGGCTGAAACATGTTATTGATCGTGTAATCCGGTCCGAGCCTGTGATTGAGCCGGATCGTCTCGAAGGCCATAGCGAGCGTTTCCCCCGGAAGCCCGAACATGTTGTAGGTTCCGAACCGGACGCCGTATCTTCTCAGCAACCGGGCCGCCTCCGTGAGCTGTCCGTTCGTCAGGTTTTTCTTGAGGACCCGGTTTCTCAGATCCTCGTTCCCGGTCTCGACCCCAAAAAAAACGTTCAGGCAGCCCGAGGCTTTGAGGGCAGCCACTACGTCCTCGTCCAGCTCGTTCGCCCGGGCCAATCCGGTGAAGGGCAGCCCGATCTCGTCCTTATACCGGCCCAAGAACTCCAGGAGCCAGGCCCTATGCCCCGTGAACGAATCATCAGGAAAACGAACCAGCTCAAGATGATAGGCCCTTGCGGTCTCCCGGATTTCGGCGATGAGATGATCGATGTTCCTTTTTCTGACGGCCCGACCCAGTCCCCGGTACAGCTCGTTGTAGGAATGGTTGAAACAAAAGGCACAGCGATGAGGACAGCCTCGCCCGGTCAGGAATTTCATAGCTGGGACGGAGCGGAGAATCCGGCAGCCGTCGTAGAGAGACCTGTCGGGAAAAGGCAGGACGTCGAGGTCTTCGGTCAAGGGCCGAAGGCCGTTCTTGAAGATCTTTCCGTCGCGCTTTATCCAGAGGTTTTGAATCGCGGAAATATCCCGGCCCCGATCCAGATTGTCGGCGAGTTCCAACGCGGCGAATTCCCCCTCCCCGACGCAGATCATATCGACGGACGGCTCGTAGATGACCTCTGGAAAAAACGTCGGATGAGGTCCTCCCAGAATCACCGGCCGGTTCAGGGACCGTTTGATTGTCGCCGCCGTTTCGAGGACCCATTTGTGGGGTCCGGTCATCGTCGAAAAAGCGATAAGGTCGGGGTCGAACGCCGCAACGCGGCCGAGATAATCGGCCTCCTCGCTGACGATGACAAGACGACACTCGTGCCCGTGCTTTTTCAGGAGGGCCGAAAGATACATCGGTCCCATGAATTCGAACGGGACGTTTTGGACGAAGAGGATCTTGGCCATGAATCTAAGTCCCCGGCACCCCCGAGCGCGCCCGAGGGCGGCCCGGCGTATCCCGGGCGACGCGCGACTTCACCGCCCCCGGCGCGACGCCCCTGATCTGATAGATCATCGCTTCTTTTCCTTTTTTCTCGAACCTCGCCAGAAGAACGAGGTCGAGGCGATCTCGCGTGTCGGCGAACTCCTTCACTCCCGTCGGGACAAAATAGAAGAGGTCCACCTCCCGGGGGTCGTACTCCTCGAAGATGCTCGAGGCCTGAAGAGGCCGGCCCGTGTACCCTTCGAACGGATATCTCAGTTCCATGGTCTGGGGCCAATCCGTAAGGATACGCTTGCCGGGAAAATTGGCCTTGAGGTACCGGACCGCATCCGCGTGGACCTCGATGAAATCCAGGTATTCCATGTTCGATTCGAGGTCTGACCCCGGCGCATTCCTGTGTCCGGTCCAATAGACGATAAAGAGAGGGACGACCACGATCAAGGCCAGGGCGGAAACCGCCCTCGCCCGTCTCCCGATCCCGGCGAGCGACCAAAAAAACAAGAGAAAGAAGAGAGGATAGACGGGGAGAAGATACCTGTCGAGCGGGATTGGGTAGAACGAAAAGAAAACCAGGTACGAAGCCAGGCCCGCGGCCACGAGAACAACGCCCGTCTTTTCCGCTCGCAGTCTTTTCACCCAGGCCGGAACGGTCAAGAAAATGACTAGGCTGAGAATGACGTGTCCGTTCTTGAAAAACATCTGAGAGGAGCGAGCCAGGAAGACCCTCACCAGGTGGAGCGGAGAGGAAAGGTTGATGATCTCCAGATGGGATGGAAACAGGAACCAGCCGAGATAAATCCGACAGGCGATGAGCCAGGCGAGATAAGCCAGAACAGGGGACGCCGCCCAGAGAAGCTCCCCGGCGACGTTCCCGTTTTTTCGATGACGAAGCCAGACGACGAGGACGACGGGAAGGAGGATGAGCATGCCCGTCTCTTTGGTCAGCACCAGACACGCGGCGGAGATCAAATAGACGAGGCGTTTTCTCGTAAAGGCGAAGTAGACGGTCATCATCGACAGGGCGGTCAGGGGAATCTCGTAATTCAGGAGGCCGCTCTGAGCAAAATACAGCGGGGAAAAGAAAAGGAGAACCGCGGCCCAAAATCCGACCTGCGCGCCGGCCAGGCGGCGCCCCAGGAGATAGGTGAAGAGAAGTCCGAGGAAAGAGAAACCGATGATCACGAGGTGGGTCACGGGGAGAGACCTGCCGAAAATCGTCCAGGTCAGGGCTAGGAGCTCGAAAAAGAACGGAGGCCTCCCTTGGGCGTTGAGAAGTCCGCCGCCTTTCTCAAGGAAAGGATTGAAGCCGTGATTCATCACCCAGTCGGCGTTATGAACCCGGTTCAAGGCATCCCAGTAGTGGGGAGTGTTCAGGATGGGAAACTTCAGGCCCAAGACGAGGACAAAGAAAAAGGCCGCGATGAGGGGCATCCGACCCAGAATACCACCGCTTCCGCCGCCTTTCCCGACAGCAAGCGTCCGGTCCGAGCGGCCTCCGAGAGCGGAATCGGGAACTCTCACGTCATCCCCAGCGCGTTTCGGAGCGTTCGATTCAGGCGCGGACGGCCTCATTTGCCCTTCTCTTTCGGGCCGCAGAGTCTACCGTTCCGGGCCATGACATAGACGATATGAGCTCGCGACTTCTTGAAAAATTTCGGCATAAAGCGCTCGCCCCGGCCGAATGCCTCGAGGCCTTTCATGAGAAGGCGCTCGAAGCGGCTTTCCGCCGCTCGATTGCGCTTCGCTTGAGAGCGTTTTGCGCCCGGGGGAAAGGGTGGAATATCGACGTAGCCCGAATCGACGATGGTCCACGGACTCCCCGGCTTTCGAAAAAAAGACTGAAGCTCTTCGAGAGAAACTCCCCTCAATCCACTCAGCTTCGTGTGGGAATCATTTTCGCCGTTCGGGACGAAGAGAGCGATATTTTTGGCCAGGACTTCCAGGCCGGAAAGATAGGGGCGCCGGCTTCCTTCCAGACGCTGGAAAACCTCGCACGCAAGCGCGAGGTCGAACGGGCGCGACGAAGCGCGACCCATTTCCCCCCACGCGCCGGGCGCTTCCGCACGGACAAAATTGACCTTCATTTCAGCCGCGAGACTTCGGGACATCAGGACATCAACGGCCTGCCGGGCGCGGTCCAGCGATTCCTTCCGCTCGTCGACGACGAGCACGTCCGCTCCCAGCGTGTGGGCGAGCAGGAAAAAATCGAGGCTCAGGCCGTATCTCTCGGGAAGGCCGGCGATCAGGACCCGCCTCGGCTTTTCCATCCCGGCGATGAATTTTTTGAGCTTCCGGAGCTTGACGAAGTATTCATAGGCCGTGCCGATTCCCTCCCCTTCGGCGAGAGCGGCCGGATACAGCCCCGCGATGGTCGCTATTTTCGGGCTCATTTATAAGAGGCCCTCGCGACGATACCAGCTCACGGTCTTCCTCACGCCTTGGCGGAGACTGACCCGGGGAGCGAACCCCAGTTCGGATCGAGCCTTCTCCCATGTGAAGGCCCGATTTTCGGAAAAGAATCTCACCTGGGAAGTGGTCAAAAGCGGATTTCTCCGCGTTATCCGGGCCCCGGTTTCCATCGCCTTCGCCGCGATTCTGGCGAGAGACAAAGGAATCTTGATCCCGGGCAGCGCCACGGCCAGTTCCTCGGCGATGATGCGGGCGAATTCGTCGACGGCGTAGGGCCTCTCCCCCGTGATCAGATAAATCTTGCCCACGGCCCCCGGATTATTGACGCACAGCCGGATTCCTCGGATCAGATCTTCGATGTAGGTGGGATGGAGAAGGCTCCTCCCGGCACCCAACACGTAGAAGCGCTGGTCCCGAATCGTCCGAAAAAGATGCAGCACGTGCCTGTCTCCGGGACCGTAGACGAATTCCGGGCGGATGATGGTGAAAGGGATGCCCTCCGCCAGGCCTACCTCCGAGACGCGCCGCTCGGCTTCGGCCTTCGTCCTCTCATAGACATTCGAGGGACGAGGGGGAAAGGTTTCGTCCGCGACGGCGCCGTCCGGGATCGGACCCAAAACGCCGGCGCTGCTGACGTGGATGAACTGCCGGATTCCACGGCCGAGACAACTCTCGAGCAGAAGCTCGACGCCGCGCGTGTTGATGTCACGGTACCGCCGCTCCGGGATGCCCCAGCCGCCGAGGATTCCGAAGGCGGAAAAAACGATGTCCGCATCCCTCGTGCCACGGCCGAGGACGTTCTCGTCGAGAATGTCGCCGACGACGCATTCCACGCCTTTTTCTTCAAAGGCGCCGGCCCGGCGTTTATCGCGGATGAGGACGCGGACCTCCATCCCCGTCGAAAGAAGGTCCTCGACGATGTGGCCGCCGATAAAGCCGGTGGCCCCGGTGACGAATGCCTTCATGGACGTTCTTTTCGGGATCAGGCTTAGACGATCCGGCTGCCCCGCTTCTGGCTGCGGCCCCGCTTCCCCAGAGAGGAAAAAACGGGCTTGCCTTCCCAGAGCCATTTCGCCGCGATCAGACCCAGCTTGACGCTGTTGCACAGGCCGGCGAACGCGACAAGCGGCTTCGGGTGCCGGCGGAAAAAACCGGCCCGGCTCAAGAGCCGGATGAGCGGCTTGGGCACGAACCTTTTCGAGGTGAGCGAATACAGGCTGATCCAATAGCGCTCGAGCCGAGGCCGCGGGTATCTCAGGCTGACATACATCTGGCCGAAGCTCTTGGCCGCCCGGTCCTCGACGTCGTCCGCGGTGATGATCTTTTCCCCCAGGGCTCTCCGGGTCAAAACCGTGCCGGGAAAATACATCAGGGAGAACATGTGCATATAAAACGGACGGGACATCCTGAGAAGGAGATCCAGGCCCTGTCTCTTGTCCTCCGGCGTCTCGAACGGATTATCGACGATGAGGTCGTAAAACGGGACGATCCCGAGTCCGCGCATGACCCGGGACGCCTCGACCAGGCTCTGATCCGAAACCGGCCGCTCGAAGATCTCCCGCCGGACGCGCTCCGACCCGCTCTGGATTCCGATCTCGACTCGTTCCAGGCCCGCGTCCCTGAGCATGCGCATGATCTCCGGGTCGGTCGTGAGCGGGTGCTGCATGCAGTGAAACGGAAGACGGATATCGCGCGTGTATCCGTCGACGAACTCCCTCACCCACTCCTTCTCCCAGGAAAAGACCTCATCGATGAAGTCGATTCTCTTCAGCCGGGGAAAGATTTTCTTCTGAGTCCGGATTTCTTCCAGGACGTTCCCGACGCTCCTCAATCTCACCGGCTTTCCCTTCCCGGCGTAGAGCGTCCGAAACGTGCTGTTGCAGCAGTAGCTGCAGCGGTAGGGGCAGCCCCGGGACGTCAGCACGTCCAGGTTAAAGGCGTCGAGGCCCGGGTCGCGCCGGACGACGCGATCTCCTTCGATAAAGAATTTGCCCTCGCCGCCGTAATCCGGAAAGGGCAGGGAATCCAGATCTCCGATGAGGGGCCGAAGGGGATTCGCGACGATTTGGCCGTTGCGCTTCGTCCACACGTTCGGTATACCGGAGGGATCTTCACCCCGGGAGAGATGCTCGGCCAAATCAAGGATGGCCTCCTCCCCTTCTCCGAGACAAACCAGGTCGGCGACCCCGAGGCTCTGCTCCGGAGCCACGGTGCCGTGACTTCCTCCCCAAACGACCGGCTTGTGCAACTCCTCCCGGATTCGGAGCGTCGCCCGGCTCGCGATCTTGAAAAACGAGGAACGAACGCCGATCCCGACGAGATCGGGATCAAGCTCTCCGATCACGTCGACCAGGAGGTCAACCTCCCGCTCGGTAGGAAGCTCCATCAGGTCCAGGGCGATGTTCTTTTCTTTGAAGACGACCAGGCTGACGTCGAAACCCCGGCTTTTCAGGACCGAGACGAGATAGCGAAGACCGATGCAGCTCGACGAATAAAGGGAAACGAGGCAGATCCGATAGCCTCTCCGGGCGGGACCGGATGCGGGATCAGCGATCATCGTCTTCGCCTCCGGTTCCCTCCGCAGGATCTTCGGCTTCGTATTGTCAATGGATTCGCGTCCATCGCCGCGGCTGTCCTCAGCCCTTCTTCGCGTTGAAGACGAACCGGATCCGCCACAGCTTTCGGAAATACAGGTCGCGCAAAAACCGACGTCTCATGACTTTCACCCGGGCGTCCTTGACCGGCTCCGGGATCTTGTTGATCATTCTCGAGGCGGGCGTCCTCGGCCGGTCCGTATACTTGAAGACTCCTACCTCGTCGAACGCGTCGAACAGCTTCGTGCCCTTTTCGAAGTCTTCCTCCGTCTCCCCGGGAAAGCCGACGATCACGTGCGTCCGGACGTTGATCGACGGAAACTCCCTCCGGATTTCCGAAGCGAAGGCGATGACGTTTTCGATATCGCAGTTCCGGTTCATCAGCCGGGTGACCCGGTTGCTCGCGGTCTGGACCGGGATGTTCATGTCGATGAACTTGCCCGAGCCGAGGAGCTTCTTGAACCGCGGAAACATCTTCTCGAAATCCATGGGCTCGATGTAGTAGAGCAGAAGGGAGTAATCCCCCTCGATTTTGAGAATCTCTTCGAGCAGGACGACCAGGTCCGTGCCGAGGTCATGTCCGTAATAGCCGAGGTCGTCGCCGATCAGCCCGATCTTCTTGTAGCCCTGGCTCAGGCCGTAGCGGAATTCGTCGATGATTTTCCCGATCGGGACGCTCCTCAGGGTCCCCTTGGCCTGCCGGATGGCGCAGTAGCTGCAGCTCCCCAGGCATCCCGAGCAGGCCTCGATATAGAAGATGTGGTGGTCGTAGAGGGTGTTCAGAATCTTGTAGTACGGCTCGATTTTCAGGTGGAAATACTTTTCCAGGGCCAGGATGGGCCCCCTTAAAAAGACGTTCGCCACGACCTTGTTCAGGGAATTCAGAAAGGACGTCCGGAAATCCTCCCGGCTCACCGTGACGTTCGAGATATCGGCGAGCCGCGTCTCCGCCCGGATCATCTCGTCGATCTTTTCGTTCTCTTGGGGACCGAAGGCGACGCCGTCGAAGACGCCCCGCAGTCTCTCCTCGTTGATCTTCGGCAGGCAGCCCGCGACGACCAGCTCCGCCCCCGGCTTCATCTTTTTCTTCAGGGCGGCGATCGTCTCCAGGGAGTAATCCTCCTGATTCTGGTTAAAGGCGCAGGAGCAGACGAGGACGAAATCCGCGCTCGAGGGATGGCTCACCAGCTCCCACTCGTTGCTCAGGAACAACTTCTTGAATTTCGCCATCCCGCTGATGTTCACCATGCAGGCGTTGCTCGTCTCCAGGATGTAGGCTTTTTTCGACGCGGGAATCGCGGGGCGCGAGTCTTCGGTTTCCATGATCTTTTTCCCGGCTCCTCCAGAATTATGCGGCCCGTTTTGAACGAGGGCGCTTGTCGAGTTTCAGGTAAGACGCCCAGGCTCCTACGCTCACCGCCGAGCATACGGTCCAGGCTGCCGTAATCGGATAATAGGACCTGGCCGTGAACTGAGCGATTTCGAGCAGCGTTCTATTATAAGAAAAATCGAGCTTTTGAAAAGCATAAACTGAGATCACCGCGAGAAGCAGAGGTCCTCCGAAACGGAAAAGAGCCGCCGCGACCCGCGACGCTGGAAAGACACGGAGTCCCCCGATGTAAGCCGCGACAGCGGACAGCGCCCAGATCGCGGCATAAAAAAGAAGCGCGGACAACCAGAGCCGGGTCCTGATTCGGGCGGAGGTTGCGGCCGAAATATAAACTCCGGGAGAAAACCAACGGCCCACAAATCGAGCCGGCAGGACAGGATATAAATAGTGCAATAACCCGAGGGTGGAATTATAGGCGGCGAACCGGCCGGCCCCGAGATCGTCGTCCGTTCTTGTCTCCTGGCCGACGGAGAGCACTTGAACGTCCGGCTGGGAGACAATCCAGGCCATGAGCTCCGAAAATTGCCGTTCCGTCGGCTTTCCATTGTCCCGGCTTGTCCGGATGAAATCCGCGGGGCTGATCCAGACGACGATGAGAGGACGATCATCGGCCGTCTGCCTCGCCGATTCGACGGCCGCCCTCATATGGGCGAGATCGCAGGTCACCGGGACGTATTTCAGAGTCGAACCGGGATCAGCGGCGCCATGCTCCATCGCGAATAAGGACACAAAGCCCAGGTCTCGCAAGGCCCGGAGAGTCGTGCCGTCGTAAGAGTTCCACGTGGGAGACCAGATCGACACGCAAGTCTCCAGCTTTTTTTCCAGGAAAGCCTTCCCGGCGGCGATCTTCTTCGCCTGACTCTCATAGTCGAGGCCTCGAAATTCCGTGCCTTCCCGATCGGGGCCCGCGGCGACGTTCTGGTGTGAAAAGCCGTGGAGCGATATCTCCAAGACACCGGCCCGGATGGCCTCCTTCATCGTTTCGATTTTCTCGGCCGTCAAGGGGACCATGTCTTGGGCGCCGGGCCGGCTCCAGCCTCCGGCAGAGGCAAAGGGGATAACGCCGAAAGTCAGAGGGATCCCGAGATCCCGGAACGTCCGAAGGAGCTCAACTTCGACAGCGGCCGGGCTCAGGCCGGAGACATCGTCGGTGAAAAAAATGACGCCGATCCTGCCGGCTCCAGGGGAGCCTCGAAGACCCGCAGATAAGAACGGTCCCCCTGCTAAAAGAAGCAGGACGAGTCCTGCGCCCATTCGCTGACTCCACCGCTTCAAAAGTGTTTGGGCTCCCGGGAGGCTCTGCCGGGATAATCGCCTCCTGCGGGTTGCTCTCGAGTTCATCAGATCTCTAGTTTCCCTCGAAAAACTTTTCCTTCACCTTGAGCCCCAGATAGTATTCCGAGACGGGCTTCCAATCGCGATTGATGGGGAACCCGGACGCGATTTTGCCGATATAATTTTCGTCGCCGACGTATCCGAGATCGATCTTGGTCATGATCTCCCCGTCCCTCCCCGGGAACTTCTCCAGCAGTCTTCGCTCCCGGTCGGAGTCCCGGGTCAAAGGGCCGTCCGAAGCCAGACAGAAATAGCCATCGTAGCGATAGACCCGGACGTGGCTGAATACCGAGAGAACGGTTTTCGGCATGACCCTCGATTCCCCGAGGTAAATCATCATCACCCCCCCGGGGTTGAGATGCTTTTTCGCGAGTTCATAAAACTCCCGGGAATCGAGGTTGTTGCTGTACGAGGTCGTCGGCCTCAGGGGATCCATCAGGATGAGGTCGTACGTTTCCGGCGTCCTCAGTAAGTACCGCCGGCCGTCCTCGATGACCAGGTTCAGCCGAGAATCGGCCAGCATGTCCCGAAAAACCGCCAGTTTTTTCAGGTTCCGCATCAGCGTGTCGCTGATTTCGACGACGGTGAGGCCGCCCAAGTCATCGAGCCTGAGGACCGCCTCGGCAAAAGATCCGGTCCCGAAGCCGATGATCAAAGCCTTGTCGACCTTCGGAGCGAAGCTCACGGCCTCGACCGTTTTCCGGATGAAGCCGTGTCCGGGACGGCCGCCGTGCGGGAGACCGCTGATAAAGTTGTAGAGGATCTCGCCGCTCTGATAGGTCATGATGACCCCGTCGACACCCTCTTCGAAATAGACCTCGCCCGAGGCTCCCGGAGAAAAGTGCATCGCCTCGTAGAGCCGGCCGGGCCTCGGAAAAAACGCCGCGCATACGACCAGCGGGACGACGATCAGGCACGCTCTGCGGACGGCCGACAGCTTTTGTCCGCCCAGACCCGTCGCGAAGATCCCCAGGAGCACTCCGGCGGAGGAAAAGGCCATGAGGGCGGCTTCGGTCCCCAGGCGGGGAAGAATGAGGAAGCCCGTCAGAATTCCGCCCAGGACGTTTCCGCCGACGTTAAAGAAGAAAACGGTTCCGACGGTCCGGCCCTCCCGGTCGGGCTTCGACAGGGCCAGGGAAGAAATCAGCGGGAAGCTCGCGCCCATGAGAGCCGTCGGGACGAAGATGAAGACCGCCGGCCAGAAAAACACGTCGCCGAGAAGAAAGAGATCGCGGACGAAAGCATCGATCGAACGGAAGGAAGGAAGGTCAAAGGTCGGGTGGAGAAGAGAATAAAACGACGTCCGGCTGAAGACTTCGAGGGGCGTATATTTCGTCAGATAGAAATATCCCATAAAAATAACCATGACGGCGACGCCGATGAGGAGCTGCAACGTAAAGAAGAGACTCTTCCGGTCGATTTTTTTCCTCTTTCGCAGGAGTTTTTTCATCGCGAGGCTGCCGAAGGCGATTCCGAAGAGATAGACCGACAGGGCGCTCGAGAAAGCATAGGGAGAGTCCTTGAGCAACACTCTCACCACTCGAAACCAGATGAGTTCGTAGCCGATGGCCAAAAAGCCGGTCCCAAGGACGAGGACGTAGGCCTTCTTGCCCAGGCCGGAGCCGGCGGCTTCGGACGGCTCGTCCGCCTCGCGCGAGATACGCGCGTCTGAGGGCAGATATCTCGTCAGATAAGTCAAGAGCGCCAACAGGAGGTTGATGACGGCCGCAACATAGACGGCGGTGTCGAGTCCAAAAAATGAGATCAGGCCGTAGCTCGCCAAGATCGCACCGACAGCCGCGCCGAGCGTATTGATGAAATACAAGGTGCTGACGCTTCGGACAAAATTCTGGGTAAGCCCGTTGAAGATCTTCGTCAGGAGCGGGAGCGTCAGGCCCATGAGAAGGGTCGGGAAGGCGAGGAAAAGAAACATCCAGAAAGACGACAGCCAATAGTCGCTGCCCGCCGTCCGGTCCCCCAGGAACCTGAGGAACGGCAGGCTGATCAGGCCGAAAAGGCCGACCAGCAGCTGGACGAAAAAGAAAAGGGCGAGTCTGTTCTTGAAGCGCTCGGCAAGGAAGCCGCCCACCAGACCGCCGATTCCCAGACCGAACATGTAGACGCTCACGATCAGCGTGATCGAGATATCTCCGACTCCGTAGTGAAGGGTCAGTATCCGTTGCCAGACAACCTGATAAATCAGGCTGGCCAATCCTGAAAAAAAGAAGATGAAGGCCAGCGCGGAGGTCAATCTGGGGCGCATGTCTTTTTGACCGAACATTTCGAGCTCAGCTTCGACGACGATGAAGCGATCCGCCGGCACGGGGCATGGGCGGACTCATCGAGAATCGGCGTCTTCAAAATGACGATATCCCGGAGTCTGTCCGGAGCCAGGACCCCGAGACCCGGAGTAGCGGCATTGAGTTGGCTGTCGGCGATGTAATAGAACTCGCCGTCGGCAAAAACCCCGGTCGTCGGCAGAGCGAATAGAGGATTATCCGATTCGAGGATCCGGACGCCCGTCACCCGTCGGGGAGCGCTGTCCGAGAGAAAAAACCGGGCGACCCGCGCCGGCCGCAATCCGTTTTGGACCGCGACCAGGCTGTTCCGAAAAAAGTACAGGCCGTCGATTCCGGCTAAGGTGACATGCTCGGGACACTGGAGGAGAGAGCACAACCTTGTCTCTATGTCGACCGCCGAAACGCCTTCGAGATGGCTGACGTAAAGGCATCTCTCGTCATCGGACAGGGCGATGCCGTTCGGATAGCCGAACGCCTCGGGCTTGAGAAAGAGCTCCAGGGCGTCCGTCTTGGCGGGGATCGTGTACACCGCGTTAAATTCGGAATCGGTGACGAAAACGTCCCCTCGGGAATTGAGAACCAGATCGTTGAAATCGTGAAGAACGGGCCTCTCATCCAGAAGATATTTCTTGATCAATGTCCCGTCGGCCAGGCTGTATTTGAAGACTGCGGATTGGCCGAAATCCCGTCCCCGGAAGCCCTTCATGCCATGCCAGGGAGAGCTGGCCGCCCACAAAATTCTGCGCCCGGTGTCCACTTTCATCCCCCAGACGCTCCAGAGACCGTCCTTCCCCGCCCCGACAAATTCTGTGATCGGCCCGCCCCCGCCCGGATCGACGGCCGCGACGATCTTACGCTTGGATGCGCTCCCCAGATAGAAAGTCTTTTCC
>Ga0315282_10012619_pt1 | contig 12901 bp, 11 predicted proteins | sample YL17G07_20_MG_FD_203693 | JGI IMG/M metagenome (GOLD analysis project Ga0315282, IMG submission 203693) | Sediment microbial communities from Yellowstone Lake, YNP, Wyoming, USA - YL17G07_20 | ecosystem: Environmental > Aquatic > Freshwater > Lake > Sediment | place: USA: Wyoming | collected... | reverse complement strand
AAGAATTGTCGGACCAAGAAGATTATCCAACAAGTTTCTAGAAATCATCCCCAGAAAATATTCGTATCGTCTCGTTCTACTGCATTGATTAAATCAGAAAGATTTGTCGAAGGATTCTCGGGCTTAAACTGCCACCATTTAAGATTTCCATCACGGCAATAAAGGGTCCAAACCTTACTCGAAGATGTATATCTGAATTGAGCAATAGGAGAGAGGGTCCAAAGCAAAGGCCTCATAAAATGTGGGCGTTCCTCGAGGATTGTAATAGTATTCCCCTTAACCTTGTAAAGGTGCCGAACCCTTTCTTTCAAGTGTTCAGGCACACGCCCATGGCAGTATTTGCCGATTAGTTCCTCTGCATACCGTCGAACATACTGGGGTAATTCCATGTACAGAGCATATCAAAACCTATGCGAAGTCAACCAGGATAAAAGATGGACCGTTCTCCATAAGGCCAGTCACTTCATCTTTCTCGTTGGCAAGAATAGTCCGAAATTGTCTCGCTTAAGCATCTTTACACGTCTATAATCTCCCAATGGAAACAGGAAGCGATTCTGGCGCGGCGCTTATGAGCTGGTCAAGCGGAAAAGACTGCGCCTGGGCGCTCCATTTACTGAGGCAATCCGGTACGAATGTAACCGGCCTTCTTACTACATTCAATATAGCGTTCAACCGTGTCGCCATGCATTCCACGCGACGCGATGTTGTTGAGGAGCAGGCGAGAGAATTGGGCCTTCCGCTCTGGCCAGTCGAGCTTCCTTGGCCGTGTAGTAACGAAAATTACGAGAGGATCATGGCCGATGTCATGCTCCGGGCCAAGACGGAGGGAGTGACGCATGTCGCTTTCGGCGACCTGTATCTTGAAGATATCCGACGCTACCGTGAAGAAAAGCTTGCACCACTCGGTATCCAGTCACTCTTTCCGATATGGACAACGAGGGAACGAGCTCCGATGCTGGCACGAGAGATGCTGGGGGCGGGTCTGCGGGCGAAGGTTACGAGCGTGGACCCCAAGCAGATTGACCCATCGTTCGTCGGGCGTGAATACGACAAGACATTTCTGGCAGACCTTCCAAAGAAAGCCGACCCCTGCGGAGAAAACGGCGAGTTCCACACAGTTGCCTATGCTGGCCCCATGTTCAAGCGGCCTCTTTGCCTTGAACCGGGCGAAATCGTTGAGCGTGACGGGTTCTGGTTCGCAGACTTCAAGCTTATATCGGGCGTATCTTCCCCGGCGGGTTAGATCTGATTGACCGTTCGGACAGGCGGGCGTCCTCTTCAGAGTTCAACGGATTACGCTGGCAAGGATAAAGGGTTCTTTAAACGGATTCTGAGCCTAATCAGTCCCAGTTTTAGTCCAGAAGCTTGGAAGGCTTAACCCCCAGGACGACGGCTATCCTTCTCAGGGTTTTAACGTTAATTGCCATACCATGCTCAAGAAACTGCCAATGGCGTAAGGAACGGCCATAGGCGTCAGCGGCCTTCTGTAATGTCATGCCTTTCTTCATCCTGTAACGCCGGATAGTCCTTCCCAGGCGCCTTTCCCATGCTTCCTTTTGCGACATAGAAGCATGATTCAGGAAAAGCAGGGGGCTTGACTACGTAATAACTATTACATATGCTCTTTGAAGGAGTAAAAGCACATGGAACTGAGCATCACGGGGATAGGATCAGGGAGCCTACCGAAGCCAAAGAACGGGCTTTCGGTGAGTTTGCAATTGTCCTCTGCGCTTATTTCCTGCTGTCTAAGGGTTGGACCAATAACCACTGCTTTGGAGGAATGAAAATGAAAAAGAGATGGAGCGCGCGCGACATAATCGGCAAAACGATTCGTATGTTTGTTACATTGTCAATTTTCATATGTCTTTCTGTGTGCGCGGGAACAGCTATCAGTTCATCAACCTATAACATACTTTTCACTTCGAATAAGGATGGTAATGGGAACATTTATAAAACAGACGATAATTTCTCCAGCATAATCCAACTCACTAGCAACATCGCTAATGAGTCAGCCCCCCGCTGGTCAACAGACAAAAGTAGGATCTTTTATGTTCGTGGAAATGACATTTGGACAATGATGCCGGATGGAAGTGGACAAGCACAGTTGACTTCTCTTGGTAACATTGTTTCCCTGTGGGATGTCTATAAAAGTGGGGCGAAGCTCCTTATCGGGGTTTCAGGAGACACGCTTGCCAAGGTTGGTGTGGACGGCACCGGATACGCCACTATAAGGTCGTCTGCTGACACGGCCCTCATTTCCCCCGATGGAACCACCATAGCCTTCAAGAACGGTAGTACTAGTGCGGATATTTATAAGATGAACGAGGATGGAACTGGGGCTGCCCTTCTTTACCACGGGACTGTGAATACATATCCAAGTTGCATGTGGGTGGACAACAGCAGTCTTCTTATTCATGAAGATTCTGTTGCGGTGGAACTTAAACGCTTACATCTTGATGGTTCCGTGGATTCCATTTCTAACAGTCTTGGGGCTGTGGAGGGACTTATTGCCGCCGATGGCCACACAGTGTATTTCCTTAACCAATCCCCAGGCGATCTTAAAATTATGAAAGGGGATTTGAGCGGGGCGCCGGCAGTTCAACAATATGATCCGATTGCAACATTTGGAGCAGCTATATATTTTGGTGATTACCGCGCATCCAGCTCAGGCACCGGAGAGTATATCTATTTCAGGTCAGCAGGGAATATATACCGCATGAATCCCGATGGAACAGGCCAAGAGGTTATTCTTGACCATGCCACTGAAACTTACAATGCTCCCCGGCCGTCTGGACAATACGGCAAACTATTTGTGGGACGCGACAACGCTACAAATACAAATGCCTATCCTTTTTACTCTGACTTAATCGGGGGCGGTGAAACTCAAATATCAACCAATGGGAATCAAGGGAATAACACCAGAGTAGTCCCGAGTCCCCTAGGGATGTATGTGTTCTATACAATCAGTTCCACATGGGATGAGCAGGTAAATCGCATCTATTTCGATGGCTCCGGTGACACAACGATATTGTCAAGTGGATATCACGAGAGGATATTCGATGCTTCTAACGATGGGAAGATATTGTATAGCATGGTCCCGCCTGGAAATGATGGCGGCGCACAAATGTTTGAGGCGAATGCAGATGGTTCATCACCGGTGGCACTATCTCCTGCTGACCATTCATATTTTGATATGAGGTATTCGCCTGATTTATTGAAAATATTGTATTTCCAAGGCGTTGGTAATGCAGTGTGTGTAATGAATCGTGATGGAAGCGGAAAGGTTGATTTATCTCTGGACACCGGAAACGAATACTTTGGTGTTTCCTGGTCTCCTGATGGAAATAAAATAACCTATGGAAAGCTGACCGGGGCGGTTGGACAGATATATGTAATGAATGCCGATGGTACGGGGAAAATCCAGATAACCAACATTGGAAGCGGTGCATATAATCCATTTTGGATATCCATCGGTGAGGCGATTTCGACATGCAACGGTGGACCACTGGCATGGTCGCAGGGGACATCTATGCCGACGGCCCGGCACGTCTTTGCGATGGTCTCATGCAGCGGGTCGATTTTCGCAATTGGAGGCATATCCAATGCTTCCACGATTGCTGATCTGGAAGTTTACGATCCGAATACCGGCTTCTGGATTGTCAAAACCTCAATGCCGACTGCCCGAAGGAATCCGGCCGCTGCTGTTTGCAACGGTAAGATTTACGTGATTGGCGGAAATAACGCCGGTGCCGGTATGACTACGGTGGAGATGTACGACCCCACTACGGATACATGGTACTCAAAGGCGGGGCTTCCCGCCGGCAGAGGTGCGTCTGCTGTGGCGGTATTGCAGGGCAAGATTTACGCTTGCGGAGGAAATGCGACATCTGCCTTCGGTGGTGAGGTGGGAGATGTGTATGAGTACGATCCTGGGGCAAACACTTGGACGACCAAGGCCAGCCTTGGGACAGCAAGATCGTGTGCTGCAGCAGTTTCCATGAACGGCAAGTTGTACGTAATAGGTGGGAAAGATGTTTCAGGTAATACGCAAGGAATTGTGGAGGAGTACGATCCATCTGCCAATGCGTGGACCAGTCGATCTGCAATGACCCCAAGGTCCTCGGTGAACCAATCGGGATTTGCCTTTGGTGGCCGGATATATGTCGCTGGCGGAAGACTTATTGACAGTGACCAGGGATCGACGACGAGCCTCGTGGAAAGCTACGATCCGGCATTAAATACATGGCGAAAAGAGACATCAATGACGGTTCCCCGATCAGGGCTTGGCACGGCAGTCGTGGGTTGCCAGGTATATGCAGTTGGGGGGGTTAAGGCGGACTCCAGTCTCACAGGACTTATGGAGATTGCGGACGTGGTATCGGCACCTTCCGGCAATCAACCGTCTCCTGGATCAGGACCGATCGATAATCTTGAGAAAGGCAGGATTATTGTGTCTCCCAATCGGCTGGACCTGTCGAAGCAAGAAGGCAAGGCAAAGTTCCACTTTAAAGGCGATGCAGGTGGTGTTGTTTCGGTACGCATTTTCGATTCGGCGGGGCGGTTCATGGGCGAAGCGAAAGTGACGCTCAACTTCGGAGGTGTCGCCACGGTGGAATACGGCCGCGGAGGGTTCGGTGGGTACGCGCCCGCGCCCGGCGCATACTGGATACAGGCTTCCGGCGGCGGGGTTAATGATAAAAAGCTGTTCTTTGTTACCAGGAAGGGGAAGTAGGTAGTGTGTAAACAGTTCCATTCCCCCCTCACCTTGGTCCTCTCCACCATAAAGAGAGGACAAGAGAGTGGGAAAATTATTCTAGCGTGCCTCCTCCTTTGTGGTGCGTTACAGGCGGAGGACCGGATAGGGATGGCGGTTCTGGCCATTCCCATGAGCGTTCGCCAGCAGGGAATGGGGAATGTCGGTCTGGGTGGGGACGACATCATGAAGGCGTGGTCTAATCCGGCACTTCTGGCGGACCAGGGGACGCAGGGAGAAGTCGCGCTAAACGGAGCATCCATGTTCGGTGGTGAGCAGACCGCCGGCGGTGTCGGTGCGGGTTGGCGTGCAGGTTCGTATTTAACGATGGGAGCGCTGGCCAATTATTACACCCTAAGCGCGCCGGAACTCGATGAACTGGGAAATACCGTTGGGACCAGCCTCAGTCAGGATACCGCATCAGTTGGTGCGGTAGGGGCATTTCGCTATCGGGCACTCCGGGCCGGAGTGACGCTTAAATATGTAACGGAAAGCCTTGTTCAGGACCGGACCAACGGATATGCCGGTGACCTTGGAGTTGCTCTGGTTGTGGGACCCGCAATTGTGGCGGCATCGGTTAGGAATCTTGGGACGAAACTACGCTCAGATGAGGCGCTGGGCATTTCCGAAAACCTACCAACTGAGTACCGTGCCGGAGCTGTCATGCGGTTTAAGGGTGCCGGTTTTTCGGCGGGAGCGGAATATGTGAAACCGGTCCGTCTGGATGGGAGTGTTGGTGCGGGGGCTGAGTGGTGGCCCGCGAAGTATTTTGCAGTTCGTGCCGGGGTCGCTGAATTGGGTGGAAAGGCTGGAATGCAGATGACGGCTGGTATTTCAGCGCGCTGGAGCGGAATCACCGTGGATTATGCCCTTGGAACTCATTCCCTTGGACTCAACAACCGCGTTTGCATGTCATATGCCTTCGGTGGGCCTGCACAGGAGCCTGTGTATTCGGAGCCCTCTCCTTCACTCGCGCCGGTGGAGAAACCACTGCCAGAAGTCGCGCCTCAGCCAAAGGCCCGCGAAGGCGTGAAAAATATAGCCGTGGCCGACCTCGCTCCACAAAGCGTAGCGGCAGGGGATGCAGCAATCATTTCAGAACTGTTGCGGAGTGAACTGGTCCAGCAAAAGGGCCTGAATATAGTGGAGAAGCAGGAGATGGACAAAATACTCCATGAGCAGGCATTCCAGCAATCCGGCTGCACGAGCGAGGAATGCGCGGTTAAGTTGGGGAAGCTCCTGAACGTGCACATGATAGCCACCGGTATATTCGGGAAGCTACTGGACCAATACTTCATCCAGGTGCGAATTGTGGATGTGGAAACGGGAAAGATATTGTTCGCCGAGTCGGCGAAGGGCCGGGACGTTGATGAGATTGAAAAGAGCGTTAAGGTACTGGCGGTCCGGATAGCAGGGAACCTTCGATAGGATTGGGCAGGGAAGGGCGTCCGTTTATACCGGTTTTCCTCCCGGGTTGGACCAGAAAGTCACTTGGGAATGGTGCATAGTATATCAATGATCATAAATCGGCATGTTGCAATCGCCGCCCTTGTATTGTCGGTTCTACCTTCCGGCGTCGAAAGAATAGAGCGTGGAATATACCAAGCGGAAATAAGCCGGAAGGTTTCACGAGTCATAATCATCTTGAAGAGTAAGCTCGATGTTCAGTTCACGAAGCGACCAAAAATAACAACTCATGAAGGGAGAGCTCTTGGCAGGCCAGCCTATTATTCCCTCAGTAACAATTTAAATATTCCTTGCGAAATGTCGAGCTACCCGATAATCGCACACGAGCTGGGTCATGCCTATGCTGACCTTCTATGTGAGCGCCTAACTGGAAAATAATGGCCGGAAGCAAGTGCAGGAAATTATAGATTGAATTGGTCGATTTCAGAAGGTATCGCAACCTATTTCGAGCGAGAAGCATTTGGTGTTTTATTCATGAGGGATGTTCAGAAGCTCGATAGAAAAGAACGTTTGCGCAAGGATAAGGAATACCGATTGGTTAAACCAGTGTTGGATGAATATGGGGTTATGCGTGGTGTAACCGCATTTGTCATGACACCATCACGCCTGAATGAAAAACCGGAGGCATATATCGAGAGGATTCTTGAATATTTGAGAAAAGCTGGAAAGTAATCCTTGACCGCCAAATCCTGGGCATGGTCGAACCTGTAGGAATCTCAGACAGCAAGAAACAATCCCGACGAATAAAATATAAACCCTCTCCCGTATCAGTCGGGCATGGGATATCGTATTAATCGTTCTTTAATGAAAGATTTGGAATCCAGAACATGGAATAGTTTTGGTGAACTCGCTAAAGCACTACGTGTGAGATGTCAGATTGGACGCGGGAACTTGTCTTCTTCTTTCGGGAGTGGCCCTTCCGGAAAGTCCTATATTCAACAAATAGAAATTAGAGAGCGCCAACAGTCCCCCCAATATGTGGCCTTTTATGCAAAGCATTTCCACGTTGATATTGAATATCTGATCAAGATTGACAACTTGGATCACTATCGACATTTTCTTGAAAAGATGAACACCAGAGCTTCACAGATTCGACAATATCGTTATCAAAGACATCGGAAGTCTGTGTCTTCCTAATGCCATCGCCTGTCAATCCATGAGATATTATGCGGTCGACAAGATGGAGCAAACAATTATAAGTAGTTAGGAACCGTGTATGGCCATTTATTGAGTAGTTGTATCCGTTAACATAATGTTGAATATGCTTGATGCCTAATCCGCCTTTATAGTTTGAACCGATTGAATGCGCAAAGGTTAGAGAAATATCACGCAATCTTTTTTGATGAGCATTCAATGGCGCATTAGATAATAATAAACTCTTGTGAAGATATAGTGTGACTTTTTTCTTCAGAGATAATATGCAGTGACCGGATGAATTGTCAGAATGATCGCAAACCTTAATGTATTCGAGAAAGGAAATTACTGACGAACGAGATTTTATTGGTACAAAGAATATATGGAATGTGCTTTCCTTGGCATAGTTTATGCCAGACGCAACAAGAAAATAACCTTGTTCTGGCCTGGTAAAGGATGAATGGAGTCTCCGGATATCTTCAACTGAGAAATATCCTATATAAACACCTAGTTCTGCTGCAAGAAAAGGGCACATCCTTCCCATGCCCATTCGGATGAGTTTTGTGAGTCTTAACGCAGTTGAATAGCTTCTGATGCCAAGCTTTATCATGATATTGGTTGCGGGAGTAAATGGATAGTCTATCAAAGTATGCATTGCCCAGAATATCTTATTAATAGACATATGACTCCTATGAAATATCGTATTAGCGAATGGTCGAACACGCTTTCTACAGTGGTAGCATATGATTTCACCCCCCTTGGATAAGTCACATAAGCGTTCTCCGCAAGTGCACTTTCGGAATAAACAACAATTAAGTATGCCGATCATGATGCGATTACATTTTTCTGGTGAATTACGAAATAGAAAGTTTCGGGATGCCCAGACTATCGGTGCCGTTATCATGAATGAATAAATATCATAATGAACATTTGTCGTCAACTAGATAGGGGTTATCGATATTATTTATTCATCCGTTGATGGAGGGTATAGCAAAACCTCTATTCCTTAGGGTTTTTAGAGAGCATGAGCCCCGGAAACTTTGAATACTGGCTGCTTTAAAGTACCCTCCCATTGAACAGCAGCCCAGAACCGTAACGAAGGAGGTGCGGACCGATTTTGAACCTGACAGCTTTGGGTGCGGAGCGAAGTTACCAGCAGAAAACGGGAACAACAGTTCGAAAGACCGTTCGATTAGGAGAACTTGGGGTATTGGCGATCCTGACACTTGGTAATGGAGGTAAAGACAATGACCATCAGGGTAAAGGTTGGGAATGAGGATGAAGGAGGCTTCGAGGGGAATGCCGGGATGGTCCCTAACGAGGAAACTATCATCGGCCGCAGATCCAAGAAAACCTTAGCCGGTGAAAAGGTATTCCGTGAGCGCACAATTGACAAGCTCGGTTCAGATAGCGTGCCTGAGGAGGACACGCTTGTACATACGGCTCTGGATGACATCGGTCAGCCAGTTGTACATCCTGAGAACCTGGTGAAGACGAATTGCTGCGACAAGATGCTACGTGCGGACTCGCTACAGAAGTGTCCTGTTTGCTGCTCGCCTCACATCTGTGCGAAACATATGACGAGATTGCATATGTGTCGGGTCTGTTATTTCAAGGAAATGTTCCGAAGGGCGGGCTGGCGGTGTGGCTGGACTATAAGGTGGATGGTCGTGCTCTGGGTGCTATTTGTCATCTGGGTTATTATCGGGATATTCTCAAATGACAAGAAACCACCGAATAGCGGTGGGCACGCGTAGGGATTGGAACCATCGTGGCAGGTGCGACCGTGATCAGTCCAGAGCTGGCCGAAATTCTACTGATTCAGCGTAGGATCGGCCAGCAGCTCCCAACCCTGGGCCGTCTTCAGGCGATCCAGGCGAGGGTTGGAAATTACCCCCCGTTAGTCAGGGCGATCGCGCACTGTGCTAACGCGGGGGCAGCCCTTCATTTTGAGTCTGCCCCGGGTGTCTTCCCTGTCCCATTCATTGCCCCACTCATTTCGGGCGATTTGCAGGTCGCAGTGGCACATGTGGCTCGCTTGAACAGAGGCAGTATCCAGATTCCAGTGAAACTTCGGCGTGAGCACCTACTTACGCACCAGCTTATCTGTGGAGCTACAGGTCATGGGAAGACAGGAGCCCTATTGCAGGAGTGGATCGGACTCCTTGGACTACCAAACCTAAGCACCGCACTCTTTGCCGTTGAGGGCAGTGAAATGCGTGTCCTTGAGCACCTTACGGATAAACGAGTAGTTATTCTGAACTGCGCGGAAGAATTTAGTTACAACCCGCTGGCGCCCGTGGAGGGAATACCGATTGAATCCGCAGCCGACGACCTTGTACGGGCTCTGAGTGTCATGTGGCTCGGCGTGGCATCCATGAGTTTGCTCAAGCCGCTCGTGAAGAGCTTGATGGAGGACCATGTGCGCGGAACGCCGAGGACGATGGCCGATCTATGTGAGGCTGTTCGGCGTTCCAAGTACAGTTCCAGTAGAGATGCAGTGCTTAACAAGTTGGCAGTGCTTGATACGAATCTTTTCCGGTCGAAGCAGCCGCTCAACGTACCGCTCTTGTCCAAGTTGCATGTCGTTTATCTGATAGAAGGACTTGATTCTCATGTCGCGGCCTTTTTCCTAAATGATGTTCTTGCCAAGACGATGCGTTGGAAGCGTGTTGTGCTTCGGGCGCATTTCCTCAATCCGGATAAACAGCACATTAACATTTTCCTGGCCGATGAGGCCCAGCGTCTATTTAGTGCTGCTAACGCTATGTCCAGCCACGACTTGGTATTCCTGCCTGTAATTACCGTGGGAGTGCAGGGCCGGAAGCTCGGAATTGGGCTCGTCCTTGCAACAGCACAGCCAAATTTAATCCCGGATAGCTTCCTCGCGAACGCTGGAGTGATTCTCGCCGGTCGGTTGGGGAACGAAGCCGACAGTCACACGATTCGGTCGATTTTGGCACTCAATGCTAACCAATTCGAATATTACCAGACCCTTATGCCCAAACGAACATTCCTGTTCAGATTGGCCGGTGGAACATTAACGTTTCCGGTCACGATCCCGCACGTACAGATGAGTCAAACGCCCTTCAGTACGGAAGACATCCAAGAGTGGAATGCTGAGCGGATGGCAGAGCAACCCGAACTTGCGTCATTATTTAGCAACTTAAGGGAAGATGGATATTCGCCAATGGCAAAGTTGGATTTGCCAGACGACCTCCGCGTCTTTGTTAAGACTGTAGCCGAGAATGCGTGCCCATTTACGACTTTGATCAAGCGTCTACCCTGGGGGCCTCAAAAGTCATATGCGCTACGCGCACAGGCGCTTCGGGAGAATATGATTCAGGAAGGCCGGGCGACTCTCGGTGGACGGGGATTCGAGCGAATCTGTTACATCACGCCCCTCGCTGAACAGCGTTACCGCATTCGTTCGTGTATCGCTTGCCGAGGGAGTTGGCTACATGGCTATCTTATGGAACGGATACGGACAACAAAGTCGCAAAACGGATTGATTTTGAGGAAAGAAGTTCTGCTTGGTAACCGAATAATCGACCTTCTTGATGAAGAGGGCAAATCGGGCTTCGCTATTGCTCTTGGTAATAAGCCCCAGATTGAAGCTGCGGCAATCCTCGACAATCTAGGACACCTCGCGCAGCTTTATGTTATCGGGAACAGCAAAGAACATATTAAGAGTGTCCGCAAGTGTCTTCCTGATGAGGTTTTGCCAAGAGTGACGTTCCAGTTGGCTATAAACCTGGTGAAGCAAAATGGGCGATAGCATACAGTTCTCTTCCGCTCAACCCCAGGTACTTGTAGACCAGGCGTCCAAGAAATCTATCAATCTTTGCGAGCCGTCCCCCTATTTCTCCATCAATCAGCTTGCTCTCCGATATGACCGGCCTATTGAGACAATACGTACTTGGAGAAAAAGAGGGTTATTGCCGCCTGCATACCGTTTTGGCGGGATGCTTTTTTGGAGGCGGGACGGGATAGAAAGCTGGGAAAAGACGCGTCTGGAAAGACTAGCCACGGCACCAATCGAGCGTGTAAAATCTATTCACCGGTCTCTCCGCAATAGGGGGTCTGTATGAACCTGATAAAAGTGGAGGGACGTGAAGGGCTCTGCCGTAAAGATGGCAAGAATAGGAATGGGTCATACACCTATTACTGGCGTCGGCAGGTGCCCGTGATCTTTGAAAATGGAAATAGAGGGTCCAAGCCTGAAAAGATTCGTCTTGGCACGAACTTTGAACACGCGCTGAAGGACGCCGGGCGGTTAAACGCCGAACTTGAGGCGAAGCTGTCTGATGTACCTGTTCAGCAAGAAGTTACGCTGTCAGTGGCGATATCAGAATACTTGGACACAGCCAGGGAAATGGCCAGTTATCGTGAAATAAAACGCAATCTGGAGCAGTTCCTTGGTTACAAAGGTGATGTTCCCCTTAGTCGGATTACTAGGACAGATGTGCTTCGTTTCCTTGCGGCCAGCAAAGTTGGGCCAGATGGGAAGCGCATATCGGTCGCTACGGTAAACGGGAAGCTCGCCGACTTGAAACCGTTTTTTGGTTACGCATTGGATATGGGGTATTTGGAATTCAGTCCAATGGAGCGTATCAAGCCAGAGAAATATACTAGAACCCAGAAAAGGATTCCGACATCTCAGGAGACCAGGACGCTTTTAGATGCCTGCAAGCCGTGGATGAAACGGATTATCCAGGCTATGTATCTGACAGGAGGCAGGGAAAGCGAGGTTCTAAGGTTGAGGTGGGAGGATGTCCATCTGGGGGAGAAGTGGCTTGCCTTGATGAGGACCAAGAACCGGGAACGAAAACCTATTCCACACGATATTGCGTTCGAGTCTACACTGGAGAATCTTCTGGGACAGATTGCATTAGAGGCTGGATTCCCGGCAGAAGGTCCGGTATTCGTGAATGGAAATGGGAAAGAGTATACAAGGGGCCAGTTCTATATCCCGTTTCGCCGATTGGTTAAGCGCCTTGGGATGGCGTGGCTGCAGCCGAGTTGTTTTCGCCCCTTGACCAGTACTGAAATCGAGGAGCGGTCTGACAATCCAAGGCTATCGCAGTTGCAGCTTGGACACAGCAAGTTGTCAACGACGATGAACCACTACATGAGGCGCAATCAGGAGGCCAAGAAAAGGGCGGCCAAGTACATCGAAGCCTTCGCCAGGGAGGTCGAAGGAGGCCCCGTTGACCACCAAATTGACCACCTGGCCAAAAAAGCAGGGGTAACAGTAGACGGTAGTGAAGATAAAAAGCTTGTATGATATACTCCGTTTGATATAACGCGGGAGTAACTCAGTGGCTAGAGTGCAACCTTGCCAAGGTTGAAGTCGTGGGTTCGAATCCCATCTCCCGCTCGGCATAAAGTACAAACGAGGTAAGCGTCAAAAGGCCCGTGTGAGTGTAAAAAACTCACACGGGCTCTTTCTTTTTGGTGGGCCAGTGGATGATCGGGGGGGGATTGCCTGGACCTGGGGGAACGGGTGGAAAGGGTCTATTTGGGACTGTCCGGCCATTCTCATGG
>Ga0315282_10012618_pt1 | contig 12901 bp, 14 predicted proteins | sample YL17G07_20_MG_FD_203693 | JGI IMG/M metagenome (GOLD analysis project Ga0315282, IMG submission 203693) | Sediment microbial communities from Yellowstone Lake, YNP, Wyoming, USA - YL17G07_20 | ecosystem: Environmental > Aquatic > Freshwater > Lake > Sediment | place: USA: Wyoming | collected... | reverse complement strand
CAGAGAGGGAGCCGATCTGGAGACCGTGAGGCGCCTTTTGGGACACACTTCCTACGCCGTGATCCAGCGCTACCTGAACCTGAACCCTGCCGATTTAGCGAGGGTGCAGAGGAAGATGAGCCCGGTGAACATGCTCAGGTAGATTAAGAAAACGCCCAAGAAAAGGACCTTTAGAAGCAAGTAGCGGCCCCTGCGCTCTCTTCCTTCGGCTCCAGCCACGCCAGCCAGCCGAAGGTCGAGAGCGCCTCCCTCGGGGAAGGCGCCTGCTTAACCGGACCCTCAGAGTCTGACTGCTTTCCAAGTAGTTCTTCTACCTATAGTGCATTTCTCGCAAGCCAAGCCTCCGGCGCCTCCCCCTCGGGACGAGCACTGCGCGCTCTGAGGCCGCAAATAACAGAGGGAAAGGAAAGCCCTCCCTGCCTGCCCCACCTCCCCGGGTCGGGCTTTCCTTTCCAGGGCGGGGTGGCCCAGCCTCACCAGCCAGCCACCCTGCCTTTTTTCATTTAGGGAAAAGCAAAAAGAGCGCCAATACTTTTTTACCCTGATCCTCTTTGACCCGTGCTCTACGGGGCAATTTGAGGCCATTTTGTAGGAAAGGTAAAGGGAGTTAGTGGGCTATCGCCCAGTAAAACCTCATTTTTTTGACCCCGCTGCGGCCGGCGACATTAAACCTCTCGGCGCAGTAAAGCTGTCAAGGGTGCGGGGACCCCTCCCACAGGGCGCTCTCCCCGCAGCCCTTACGGGCAGACCCTTGACAGCCTGCGCCTCGAGGAAAAGCGTCGCCTGTGGCCCGCAGCTTTCGGGTCAAAAAAAATATGCCAGGGAAAGCTGGCATCAGAGGAGGTCTGAAATGAAAATTGAAGTCGCACCTGAAAGAGATGGCCGTGTGGTCATCACCATCCTTCCTGAAGAGGGTGGCGTCCCAGAGGTCAAGCTGGCGGAGAAGTCCTCTCCCCAGCCTAAAGAGGAGCCCAAGCCTGAAAAGGCCGAGGATGTAGTGGTAAAAGACATTGAGGTCATAGCTCGAGACATGCAGAACGATCCCCACGCCTGGGAGGAAATCGAGAAAGCAGCTAAAGCGAAGCGCTCCCGCCCTCCCACGGAAAAGCAGATCCGCTACTTTCATTTTCTGGCAAAGAAAGCCGGGATTAAGGACACCCACTCCTGGATGGAAAAGAACGGTTTTCCCCCGTCCTCTCAGGACTGCTCCCAGGCCCAGCTCTCCCGCGCCATTGACCTCCTGAAAGACGAGGAGTGGGCGCGCTCCCTGGAGCCACCTGGATGGAGCAGGGAACCGGCAGAGGCCCTATAGAAGAGAAAGGGGAGGGGCTTTGGCCCCTCCCCCCAGGGAAGGAAGATCTGAGCATAAGGAGGAGAAAATGTCTCAAAGAATTATATCAGAAAAGAACAGGCGCCTTGTAGATGTGCGCTGGTTCTCCAACCTGAAGGACGCCCGGTCCTGGATCAGAAGCCTGGGCCCTGAGTGGAAGCCCTGGATTGAGATCGACAAGCCAAGCTTTTATCGCAAAGCTGGTTGGAATGTTAAGGTTTTTGAGCCTCTGTTTGAAGAGCAGGAGGAATGAAGAGAGGGGGGCGAAAGCCCCCTGATATTGAATGCTAAGCTGGTGGTGGGAGTCTCACCTTAGAATTGTGAGCTGATCGAGGAAGCATTTTCACCGAGTAAGTGAGCAGGGGTCGGCCCGTGAGGGAAGCCGACCCCTGCTTATCGAAGAAGTCCCGCCCACCCCGCGCTCCGCCGGCGCCGGTCGCAGGGAACGCCTGCTCCCTCGCAGGCGGTGGCCAGACCCATCCTCCCCACCGCCTGAAGCAGAGGAAAAGGTGCTCCTCAGGACAAGGTAGAAAGTGAAGGAAAGCTACTGAAAGAGAACCTAAACTTACTGGCACTTTAGCAAGCCAGCTTTAGAGACAACTAGAAATTGGAAAGGTGTGGCAAGGATTCCTCAGAGGAGGAACTGGTTGAGGTCTAAAGTATTTTCGAAAAAAACTTTTTACAAACTTCCGTTTTTAAAAAATCCTTTTTCAATCCAATCCTCATTAAAATTAGTATGATATTAGAGAAGAATTTTAAGGAGGGGAGAATGAAGGTTTTTCTTTATAATTTGTTGACCAATTCTTTAGTCTTAATTTGCGGGGGAAGAATTCCGCTCCTTTTAAACCCGGAAGGATAGCCCATGAAGGTAAAATGCCCTAATTGTGGATATAAGGGCGAAGGAAACTTCTGTAGGAAGTGTGGTTCTCCTTTGCCCAAGCCATCCTCTACAGAAGAGGAATCCTACCTTCCCGAAGGTCACTGGACCGCAAAATGTCCGGTATGCAAATCAGCCCCCTTAAAATTGGTAAGCCATAAGATCTTTTTTGGCTTAGGGACTTCTCAGAATCTCGAGTGCACTCACTGTGGTGCTGTTTTTAGGCCCGATAATGGTAGATATAAGCTTGTCTCGGTTAATGACAAAACGAACCCCGTCTGGCGGGATTACCAAAACCAGAGTCTCACAGAGCAGGAGTGGAAAAATATCGCTTCTGGCGGTTTGTCTTTTGCTAAACAACGCGAACTTGATATGGGACGATGGGTGGTCTTACTCAAAGAGGGACAGGTAAATATGCAAGTATTAGGCGACAGCTCCCCCATATTATTGGGGCCCGGGGAGAAACTTCAAATAGTTTTGTCTAACATCGCTTTGTGGGAACCCCGCTCTGTCAGGAGAAGCACCGGAGGTTATGGCGGGCCTAGTATCCGAATTATGAAAGGGGTATATTTAAGGGTGGGGACTTTCAATGCTCGGGGCGAATCCCACGAGGAACTCAGAGCAATAGATCAGGGCATATTCACACTCACCAATAAGAGAATCGTATTCTCAGGGTCTACACGCACAGTAGATATAAGCCTTAATAAAATTATCTCCATTGAACCGTATATTGATGGAATAGCTGTGAGAACAAGCAATAGACAAAAGACCCAATATTTTGTGGGAATATCCCCGGGAAAAGTCACCATCGAACTCACTATCGAAAATCGAAAGTATAAGGAATCCTTAACAGGTCTTATGCTCAAATACTTAATTGAAGGCTTAGCTAAAAAGCAGAACTTTCTTTTCCCTTAAAATTGTGAGGGATTTGCGCAGTTTGGTAAGGGATCCCCAGAGGGAAAATCATTTGGGGGGAAAATCATTTGGGGGATAAATATTATCCTCGAAATTATAGCTTGGCCCCCTCTCTTGAAAAGAGAAAGATGGCACTTCTTTCAAGGGTTCGGGGGTTTATTCCTCTGTTAAAAAAGTCTTGCCACTACCTTCATCCTTCCTCTATCTTTCCTTCACCCCATAATTTGATGTTGTTTTCGAGACTAAAGAGAAGAACCTTTTGAGGTTTTGCATTTTTGGTAAAAAAAGAATCGCGTCTTTTTGTAGGCTAATTGTAATTGGATACTCACCTGGCTAAACTAAAATCAGCATCTCCAAAAGGGGGGAAAGAATAATGGAGGTCAAGGAAATAAAAATTGAAGAAATCATTTTGTCTGAATCAAATACCAGAAAAGATCTGGTTGCTGGGACCGAAGACGCAAGTATTGAGGATCTTGCCCAAAGTATTAAAGAAAAAGGACTTCTCAATCCCATAATTGTCAGGAAAAGTCGAGAGGGGCTTTACGAATTGATCGCCGGCCAGAGGCGCTTTTTGGCTTGTCAAAAGCTTGGTTGGGAAACAATTCCAGCAATAATCCGAGACGTGACTGACGATACTGATGTGACAATTCTCTCTCTAATAGAAAATGTCCACCGTGCAGATATGAATCCAATTGATAAGGCCAGAGCTTATCGGAAAATCTTGGACAAATACCAAGATCTTCATATTGTCGCAAAAGAAACAGGGGTATCTATGGGCACAATTAGGAAATATCTCAAACTCTTAGAGTTGGCTCCGTCCATTCAGCAAAAAATCACCACCGCAGAGGGCCCAGCGGGGATTGAAACATTGTCAAAAGTTGCTGAGACTTTCTCTCCCGAGGTCCAGGAAGAAGTATTGGAAAAAATAGGCGGTTTTAAACAGCAGATTCAACTAGAGATGATTAAAAGGACGGATGGTGACCTGTCCAAACTTGAGTATCTCAGAGAGCAAGCCCTGGAGGGTGCCTTCGACACTGTTATTTGTAAAGGTCTGGATGACTGCACTTTCATTCCTAAGGAACTTGTGCCATCGGTTAGGGAAGCAATTGCTGAATTTAAAAAGACCGGTAGCATAAATTCCTTTAGAGAAATCGTGAGGAAGATAATCAAGTTTTGACACATAGCAGAATGCGATAGGCTCAAGCTTTTTTAAAAAGATTTCTTTGAAAGGAGGAAACATGAATCTCTGGGGGAAAAAATTGGCCGAAATCCGCGAGGAGGATCTCCGTATTTTAATTGAAACCCAAGTTCCGGAGGGTCGTTACATTGAGTACCAAAGTCAGCTTCCCGGAAGAACTGATAAGGTCAAAAAGGAGTTCTTGAAAGATATCTCTTCTTTTGCCAACGCCGATGGCGGACACATCATTTTCGGAATTCGAGCAGAAGGAGGCATTCCAGTTGAAATCTGTGGCCTTCAGACAGAAAATCCGGACGAGCAAATCCAATTTTTAGAGAATTTGCTGCGGAATGGAGTTGAACCCCATATTCCAGGTGTGGACTTCCAACAAATCAACCTGAGCGGGGGAAGGGACTGGGCTTTAGTTGTAAGGATTCCAAAAAGCTGGCGGACTCCGCACATGGTTACACTTCAGTTAAGAGACCATGAGCGATTCTTTGGGCGAGATTCAAGAGGGAGACATGCTTTTGATTATCACGAGATTCGGGACAGTTTCTTACAGTTTGGGAAAAATTTAGAAAGAATTCAGGGCTTTTCCTTAAATCGAATTGAAAAAATAAATGGAGAGAATCCCTTGGGCTTGGTTCAGGGCCCGAAGGCAGTCCTCCATCTCGTGCCACTCAGTTTCCTTGATTCCTCGTTAACTGTTGACCTTAAAAGGGTAAGATCCCTTATGGAGGATCTTGAAATGCCCAGGGATTTCGGCACTTCGGTTCGTTACAATTACGACGGAATTCTTTTATTTGAACCTCATTCAAAGGGAAATGCTTGGACATACCAGTTTTTCAGGCAAGGAGCGGTAGAGTTTGTTTTTGTGTTTCTGTTTACAGAAACAGAATCCTTTAAGAAGGCAATTTTCGTTGATACATTGGAAGCAAATATGAGAAATTTCCTAGGAAAAACTTCCGAGCTTTATAAAGAGATAAGCATAATACCCCCATTTTTCTTCTGGCTTAGCCTGCTTGGAGTAAAGGGTTATATGGTTGCAAAAGACCGGAGGGGCCTTTTATTCCAACCTGGAAATTATCGAATTGATAGAAATGATCTTCTTCTCCCATCTTGGGTAATAGAGGATTTTGAAGTCCCAATTGATAAGATTGTGCAAGAGGCTCTCGATATTATCTGGAATTCAGCTGGATTTACAGGGAGGCCTGTAAGCAATTGAGGTTAACTATTTTTCAAGGTGGTTGAGTTTACTACTGCAAGTACTTTCACCTATTTAATCTCTCCAGATAGCTGGTAGGCTGATTTAGCGAGTTACATATACACGAAATCTTGACCTATGCAAAGTTTCAGGTGCAATGGGTAAAAGCAACCATTGCGTAAAAATAATAAATGGATTAAAGGCCTACTTGAAAGTATACTAAAAAGAGGGAGCGATGATGCAAAAAGAAGCAACTCATAGGAATTGGTGGGGTATAGAGTCGGAGATAAACGAAACAAGTTCGGATTATTTTCCTTTTGGGATGGATAAACGAACCATATTTGATTATTTTAAGTTAGGCGACATGCCCACCATAGACTATAGTGTGGAGACTGAATATGAACAATAAAACAACTTCGCAAGATTTTCCCTGTGAGAAATGCCTTGATGAATTGTTAGTAGAGCTCTCGGATCCTGTTCACAAACGACTAATTCAAGCATATCGAGGTAATGACCCTGTACAGTCGATGGAATCTGAGTTGGCAAATGTACTTATAGAGGTTCTGAACCGTGAAGATTAAGAACATAACCATTCAAGGCTTTCGGGGATTTAATGAAGAGCGCAATATCGACTTTCATGACCGCCTTACCCTAATTTACGCACCAAATAGCTATGGTAAAACCAGCATTTCAGAAGCATTCGAGTGGCTTCTATATGGGATAACATCCAAGGTTGAGAAGGCCGATTCCAAAGAAGAATATAAAGGGTCGTACCGTAACCGCCACCTGCCAGAGTCATTGACTCCTTTCGTGAAAGCGACCTTCGTGGATGATGACGAGAATGAAACCGAGTTTAATGGAGATCTGGCTGAGGACGAAACTATCCAAAGGTTTGTTAACGGGCAAGAGGTTGAGAGTTGGCCGTTAGCACAGGACATTTCTAAAGTTCCCAGACCGTTCATTCTTCAACATGCTCTTAAGTATCTTCTTCTGGTGAGACCTGACGAACGATTTCAAGGGTTCGCACATCTCCTTGGGTTAGAAAAACTGGATCTTTTTCAGCGAAATGTTGTATCACTCTGCACAAAGCCGGATGCTTGTATCCCTGCTGAGGTTAACCAGCTTTTGAAGAACGTCTCCGCCCTTGAAGCTTGCCTTGCAAGCCAACCCTCTTTGGCGACAATTCAGAAAGCTTTTAAGAAAGGGATAACCGGTTTGGCAGAAGCCTATGAAATTGTCGCATCCGAATGTAGACAGCGAGTTCCTCCAGAGACGGAAGAAAAGTCCGTTCTCCCACAGCTCTTGAAAGTTCGAGAAGATGCTGTTGCTAAAATTTTCGAAGGACGCATTGCACTCCCACACTATTCTGAGGAAGAAAAGCATGCGAATAGTGAGGATGAGAACTTCTTCCTTATTTGCATCGTGGATTCATTTGTCAAAAAGTACACAGAACTACTTGCATTGTCCATTGTACAACATACCCTCGAACGAGCTGAATTCTTTGATTTGGGTATCAAACTGCTGGATAAGACTCCAGGAAAATGCCCATTTTGCGGCCGGTCGATTGATGATGCACTCGTGAAGCATATACATGATGAGCATGCAAATCTTGCTACTGAAAAGAAACGCAACGAGGCATTACAAAAGCAGCGCACCGAGATTATTAAGCTTCTAGCAGAATTGAAGTCGAGACTCGCTGCTTACCAAAATCGACACAAGGATAAAGTCGCCCAGCTTTTTGCATTGGAGCCTACCTTGGACAAGCTTAAAACGATCCTTGTGCCGAAGTATCAGACACATTTCAATGAAGTTGAAACTACCATATTGGAACTCACAACCGCTAAAAATAATCTAGAAACATCTTACAGCAAAGTCCTCGGGGCGTTGGCCAAGGTCGAGACATCGGTAACTGAATCGGAAGAGGACGCTGCTCTTGTGAAGGTTCTCGGAGAAACCCTGGCAGAGTATATATCTGATGCCCGCTCTTATGTCCGAACCGTTATAGGAAAAGTATCTGTTATGTCTGATGCGGCTCAAATTTTGAAACACGAATTGGATGCGTTGGCAGGAACTGAAGACATTAGTGTGCTGATTGATCTTCTTGAGCAGCGGTGTAATGTCAAGAAGAAGTTTGAAATCAAAGGGATACTCGATGGTCTCAAGGCTCTTCGGAAATCAGTTGACCAATATGTTGCAAACAGGGTGCTTGGGGCAATTTCAGAAGAGCTCACATCTGAGGTCATGGAATGGTACAAGCAGATTAAAACAAAGGGTGATCCAGATGTTCACTTTGACGGATTTGATATGGAGCGCACAACGAAAGGCGAACTAAAGGCTCGTCGTGTTCAGATCAAAGCCAGGTCCTATGGCAAAGAATTGGTGAGCGCTGTCTCTTCCCTCAGCGAATCAAAATTGAACGCCTTAGGCCTGTGTGTGAGTATTGCTACAAATCTCAAGGGCGAATCTCCATTTGACTTCTTAATTATCGATGACCCAATACAGTCATGGGATGCCGAACACGAGATCCAATTTATTGAGGTGATCCGAAGATTGGTTGAACGTGGAAGGCAGGTAATTCTAATGTCGCACAGCCGAAAATGGATTGACATGGTACGCAGTGGCTGTCGCACAATCAACGGCCGCTTCTATGAAATCACGGGGTATACAGAAACCGGACCCCATATTGCGGAAATTCCCTGGGATAGGTGGACAGAGCGACTAAAAGAAGTAGATGCGATTGTCAAGGACCCTACTGCTACCAGCGTCAAACTCCAGCAGGCGGAGGAAGAGATCCGTATCGTCAATGCAGAGCTTACATCTGAGCTTTACTTCAAGATCAAAGGAGTTCGGAAAAATCCACATGATTTGAACTCAACGAAGGTGAGAAAGATGTTGGTAGAATGTGGAATCGAGAACGGTTTAGTGGATCGAATCACACAGACGTTTGAGACTACTGATGACGCGCATCACGCTTCTGTGGATTATGCAGCTCATAGACAAAGAATTCAACGTTATCATGCTTGGGCTCATGAACTCGCGAAGTTGTTAAAGGATTCGCATGAAGCTTGACGCATCACAACAAGATACTGTTGTCCTTCAATTGGCTTGTGATAGTAAGGGCACGTCGCCTAACAGCGTGTTTGCGGCTCACTTTGTTCGCCCAAATTGGCTTAGGCCGACTTCGTACAACCTGATACCGTTATGCGGAAGCCGCACAAGGAGAATCTAATGCCAAAGTGGTTAGTCAGACTTAAAGGCGACACATTTGATTTAGAGGATTTTCCCGCTTTGTTACGCTCTCCTGAACTCACTATCACCGAAGAGAATGGCTCTTACTATTTGGAATCCTCTGAATTTGACTCATTAACTTACGCAGACGAGGTTAGAGAACGAAGTGTTGCATTAATCAAAATGATAAATGGAGCTGCAAAACTATATAGAGACAACTTCCGAGGCATCTCAGAGGACGGGGTCATTCGCATTGAGGATAACGGAAGGCGTCATCATTATATTTTTGCTGAAGCTGTTCTAACAGCCCGAGCAAAACTAAGCGCAAATGCTACTGTAACAATGTCTAACGGAACTCAAGTGACAGTCAACCAACCAAGTGTTATTGAGACTTGGTTGGGTCTTGCAAAGAAGTACAAACCGGTTTCAGAGGTTCTTCACTTTTCTCGTGAAAATACTTGGTTCAACCTTTACAAAATATTTGAAGTCATAAGAGATGATGTAGGAGGTGAGCAGATAATTGAAAAAAATGGTTGGGTATCAGATAAAAAGCTAAGTCAATTCACTCAGACTGCACAAAGCAGAGAAGCCCTTGGAGACTATGCACGTCACGCCAGTAAGAAATACAGATCACCTACTCCACCAATGTCTTGGGCCGAGGCAAAGTTGTTGATAAAAGGTCTTATTTTGAATTGGCTCCGTACTAAGTCCTGATTATTTTCCCCTGTGTGAGCCTGGGCATAGCAGCGCCACAATCCAAAATTTACAAACCTGGAGGCTTCGTGTGGGAATTGTAAAAATTAATGTACACCCCCTAACAAAGATAGGCGCGATAAGAGGTTGTAATTTTTAAATATGAGTTTTAATATTAATAAGGAGGAAAAGAGGGTAAAAATGTATAAACCAGAGGAAATTATTGAGGCTCTCCTGTCTTTCGCTGGTTCAAAAGAGTTAAGAACGAAAGTAATGAAGACCTTTTTCCTTTTAGAATCTGATTACTATGATAGAACAGGAAAGAGGCTTACGGAAATTGAATATAAGAATTGGAATTACGGTCCCTACAGTCAAACTATAATTGAAAAAGCGGAAGAAGACCAAAATATTAAAAATAAACCTGGGGTAAGCGCCAAAGGAAAGCCCTTTGTTGCATACGAATTGCAAAAGTCCTTTGATTTAACTTCTAAATTTGACCCTTTCACACTTTCTTTGATTGAAAAATGGGGAAGGATAATGAAGGAAAAAGATTTAGACGAATTAAAAAAACTTGCCTACGAAGATAAAAATTTCAAGAAGACAAGAAAGGGTGAGATTATCACTTTTGAATCGAATTTCCTAAAAAAGAAAGAAGCAATCAAGAACAGAGCAAAAGAAAATGCCCGACTGTTTAAATTAAAGAAAGAAGAGCTTAAATATTTGAGTAAAGCTCATGATGAGGAGCTTATGAATTTTACTATGCTAATGTTAGCAAAATCGGATGAACATAAGGGTTCAACCTAAGCGGGGCTTTGTTTATAAAGTAAGACTTAATTATTTTGATAGAGCAGCAATGCCAGCTGAACAGCATATGGTGGTCGTAATCCAAAATAATAACATGCTAAGGCAAGCAAGGGATATAAATGTAGTTAAAATAACCAGCAATCTTGATGGTATTAATGCACCCTATAATGTCCGTCTGCCTGCAAATACTCTAGGGGATAGACAACGATATGAAAGCAAGATTGAATGTCATGCTATCTATGGCGTTACTAAGGAGGTATTGCTAAACGGGGAGTACTGTGGTCAAATCCCGGATGAGATCATGGAACAGATTGACAATGCAATCTTGTTTTCACTTGGATTTTTTAGTGAAGATTAGATTGTATTACTCATAATCGTTAAAGAAATTTATTAGTTAATTGCATGGAATAGTAACAATTTTTTAAACCTGTACTTTTACCAATCGAGCCTGACACTTTCTATGTATTCCTTAAATATTTCTAAAGTTTTCTTCCCCTGATGGAGGTTTTCTTGGCACAGTTTCTCTGCATTGCAGTAGAAAAATACTAGCATAAATCTTTTTTGGCTCAAATAATTCAATATAGCTTTGCGAGGAAAGCCCGAAATTTCCTACAGAAAGCCATTATTTGCAGTCGCATTGAAAAACTAATTTGTCCCTTTTTCTTAGTTTCTTACTCAAAGGGCGGTATTTTTCCCAGATAAGCCAAAGCCCGATAAATTATGCTTGCCGCTTCAATCCTGGTAATTGGTTGATCCGGCCTGAAGGTGCCGTCCTCGTAGCCCGTGATAATTCCCATATCGCGCAGGGCCAGGGCGATCTTCCTGGCCTTCCCTTGCCACAGAGTAGGGGAGAGGTCAGGGAAGGGATCGAGGGCCTGAGGGGAAACCAGATGGGTGGAATCTGAGGACCGCGCAGAGCCAGCCTCCGCCGAGTCGCAATCCTGGGGAACGTTGCTATCCTTGGAACCGCAGTTGGGCATGCTCGCCTTCCCCGCGCTCAAGAAATCCAGCACCCCGCAGGCGATGGCGTGGACGCACTTTTGCTGAAAGTCCGAGGAAGCGAGGAGCTTCTCCTCCACGGGATTGGAGATAAAAAGGATCTCCAAGAGAACAGCCGGCCCCGGGAAGTTCCGTAGAACTCCCATTCCTCCTGTCCAGTTTGGATCAGAGGAAGGGCGCCAGTCCGCATCGTCCTTTATTCCCCTGGAGACCGCTCCGGTTTCCGCAGCCAGGACCCCGAGGACCGAGGAAGCCAACCTCTTTCCCTCCTCATTTGAGTGGGCGAACCAGGCCTCGATCCCTTGGGCCTGAGCGCCCCCGGAATTGCAGTGCAGGGAGATCAGAATATCGCATCCCTGATCCTTGGCCTGCACCGCTCTTTCTGAAGAATAGAGGGAGCGGTCGCAGAGGAAAGCCTCCTCTCCCAGGGCCAGAATGTAGTTCCCTAATTGCACCGCCAGGGCCTGGGTAATGTCCGCTTCTTTTGTCCCGTAGGGTCCAATTGCTCCGGGATCCCCGTCCTTCCCGTGTCCGGCATCAATGGCGATCTTCATTTAATTACTCCTTGAGCGCACTTGGCAGATTCTGTGGCGGTGAGCCGCTCCCTGAAGTGCTGTTCCCCTTACTCAAACCCTGGGTATTCTGGGAGGAGATCGCCGAGATCACCCCGTGGGCGTTCCCGAAGACGTATCCCAGCGAGGCTGAAAGCAAAGCCACCACGGCCTGGGAGTCCAGCTTTCCCGCATATCCTAAAATGATCGCCGCCACGCAGACAATCACCACCACCGCTAACTTTGTCCAGCTTGAGATTTCCATATATCCACCTCCTGAGTGTTCTTCTTTAGGGAAGCAGGCCTCTCCCTGAGCCTTAAAGCCTCCTTCCCCTCCCTTTCAAAGACTCAAATTAAGGGGCGGGGATATCCCCGCCCCTCTCCCCCATTGCCCTGACTAGGGCAGGATCTCAGTTACTGTCGTTCCTGAAATGTAGGCCTCCTTGATCCCTGTAAGCTCTCCGGAGCTTGCCAGGATGATGTTCCTGGTAATCAGGTTCTGCATCACCTGGGAAACCTGAGTGCTCGTGAGGTTGCTCTTGGGATCCCGGAGGGAAATCGTATGCGTCCCACCTTCCGCGGTCGTGAAGACCAGCTTGAGGTAAGTCCTCGTATCGGGCATTCTTCACTCTCCTTTCTTGAACTTCCAGCCGAAATTCCTCAGCCCACCCTAAGAGGTATAAGCGGTGTGGAAGCGGAGGAGAAGCGGAGTTCTAACACAAACATGCAAGTATTGTTGCGTTTAAGGAAAGGGCTGGGAATGAATTTCCCTCCCCTTTAGGGAGTAGAAGTGGGCAGGAAGGGCCTGGGTGGGTTGGTGGTGTTCACCTTCACCCATTGGACGAACTTTCCCACATACAGGTTGAAGGCGCTCAGGGGCCTTCCTTGAGCTAAAGCCGCAGCCTTCCAGGCGTCCTTGGTGCTCTGATCCTCCTGGTGCCACTGGCTTACCGCATCGGTGAAGGCGTCTCTGATCAACACCTGGTTTTGGGTCCGGGGGTTCATGGGGATCACGTGGTTCCTCACGTAGCGGATCCCCTTCCACTTGGCGTAGGTGAGCTGGTTGGCGTAGGTCCCGGACGCGTCAATGGACATCAAAGGGGCGTATACCTTGGCCATTTTT
>Ga0315282_10012617_pt1 | contig 12901 bp, 9 predicted proteins | sample YL17G07_20_MG_FD_203693 | JGI IMG/M metagenome (GOLD analysis project Ga0315282, IMG submission 203693) | Sediment microbial communities from Yellowstone Lake, YNP, Wyoming, USA - YL17G07_20 | ecosystem: Environmental > Aquatic > Freshwater > Lake > Sediment | place: USA: Wyoming | collected... | reverse complement strand
CCTGCGGGTACCTGCTGACGATGTTCAGCATCCGGCTGCTGCCGGCGGTCGCATCGGCGGTGACCTGGCGCTGGGCGTTTCTCGCGCTCGTGCCCGGGCCGGTACTGGGCGCCTGGGCGATGCGAGCATTGAGTCGCCTTCGCCAAGCGTAATCGATCCACCATTCGAACCTTCGCAGCCGGCCACGTGGTTGCAGGCGCGTCGGTGTTCGGTGTGGTGCGCGCCGTGCCGTCATGAAGTACGAGGCCCAGCCGCTCGTCCGCACCAGGTTCAACACCCGCGTGGAAAGATCCTGCCCGGACATGATGCCGGCAGACGTTCAAGCACATCGACACGAAAGAAGGGCGCCCAAGGGCTTGCTCGTCAAGTCGCAGTTCGAACTGTGCACCACCTGCCACCTGCAGAAGAAGGCAGCGCTGATGCGCTCCAGCCACATGCCAATGCGTGAAGGCAAGATGAACTGCACCAGCTGCCACAACCCGCACGGGACGCCGTATCCGAAGCAGCTGCTGCAGGTGTCCGTCAACCAGAACTGCTATTCGTGCCACGCCGAGAAGCGCGGTCCGTTCTTGTGGGAGCACGCGCCGGTTCGCGAGAACTGCGCGAACTGCCACGAGCCGCACGGGACGGTCAACGATTACCTCCTCAAGGTCAAGCAGCCGATGCTGTGCATCCAGTGCCATAACGGCTTCGTCAGCGGTGGCATGGGGAACGCGCACGTGGCTCGCGACCGGTACGCCTTCAACCAGAGCTGCATGAACTGCCACGTGGCGATTCACGGCTCGACGAATCCCCGCGGCTGGGTGTTCAAACGCTAGGGCAGAGGAGACACGATCATGACCATCAACAGAATCCATCTTCTCGCCCTCGCAATTGTCTTCAGCCTGGTGGCCCTCCCCGTTCGGGCGCAGGAGGACAAGCAATCCCAGGTCACCGGCGGCGCCACCGTCGGAGCTCAGACCGGCTCCGGAATCAACGATTCCTCGAAGCTCCAGGAGTACGAAACGGTTCCCAAGGGCGTGGCCCTCTTCGACGCCGACTTCGGCTGGAAGAACGCCTCGCGCTACTTCATGCAGTTCCAGGGCAGCAAGCTGGGACTGGACGACCAGTTCGCCGCCTTCCAGGGGGGCAAGAAGGGCGTCTGGGCAGCGACGCTCTCCCTCGATCAGAATCCGAACTGGATCTCCAACACGGCGGAGACGATCTACAACGAGTCGTCGCCCGGCGTCTTCAACCTCTCTGACGGCATGCGCGCGAACCTGCAGCGGATCTGGTCGCCGGCCAGCAGCGATCCCAAGGCCCCTGCCGATTCCAACGACAACCGCTTCTGGTCCCTTCGCGACTATCTGAATGGCGCCCAGCCGATCGATCTGAGGTACATCCGCAAGACCGGTCGGGCGGCATTCGATTTCACCGGGTTGACGGACTGGGACGTCACGTTCGCCTACCAGCGGGAGACGCGCAACGGCAACCAGCCGATCGCGTTCACCCACGCTCCCGGTATCGACGAGGTGGCCAATCCCATCGACTACACGACCGACGACAGCCGGGTGGAGGTGAGCTACACGAAGACCCGCTACTTCGTGGACGGTGTGTTCGCGTACAACACCTTCACCAATGGCGTGCCGTACACAACCGTTGACAACCCGGTGCGGCTCAACAACACCGACTACTTCTGGACCGCCAACACGGTCACCAATACCAACGCCAACGCCACGTCGCGGCTCTGGAATGCTCCCGACAACGCCGCCACCAGCTTCGACTTCTCGACCGGTCTGAACCTGCCAGACCACAACAAGGTCAGCTTCACCGGGTCGTACATGCGGATGACGATGGACCGCACGCTGATTCCGCAGGCGACGAACCCGAACCTGAACCTGGCCACCTCGTCGCCCTACTACGGGCAGTTCACGTTGGCGCCGGAATATCCGTCCATCAACGCGAATCTCAACCAGACGTTGCTCATGGTGAACTTCTCGGGCGACCCGAAGCCGCTTGTCGGCTACAGCGCGTTCTTCCGGCGGTTCGACCTGAACAACGACAAGTCCGCCTACACGTTCCACAGCACCGTGAACTCTGACGGCGGCGCCAGCTACAGCGCGACCGGCAACACGTCGGCCGAGGACATGGGCGGGTACAAGTCGTGGCAGTACCGGCTGGAAGGGCACGTCACGCTGCCGCATGGTGTCAGGGTGGGCGTCAATGCCGGCCAACTGAAGTACACCTACGAGGACCGTCTCTACGACGACGTCAAGGACACCACCGTCGGCGTGACCGGAGACGCCAACGTTCGATGGGGCATGTTCCATGGCGGCTACAGCATCCTGCATCGCCGCCCCGGCGCGATCAGTGACGAGGTACTCGAGGGCACGGCCGGTGGGCCGCTCAACCCCGGCGCCGACATGCGCGACGTCGCCTACCAGAACGGCAGACTCTACAACGCCGCGCTGACGCTGACGCCGCTCGATAAGGGCGCTCTGACGTTCTACACGCAGGGCGTCACGAGCGACTTCCCGACCGTGACCATCGGCCTGACGGACAGCACCGTGAGGGACTACGGCGTGGATTTCGTCTACGCGTTCAACGCCATGGTCAGCGCAAACTTCGGCTACGTGTACGAGAAGTACCACATGGACACGAACCTGTGGTACAGCGCGAACGGCGCGTTCAACAAGCCGGCCACCAACACGACCGACCAGTACAACAACACGACGCAGGACCGCGTGGACACCTACCAGGCCGGGCTGCGTCTTGACGTGGTACCCGGGAAGATCGACGTGTCCACCGACTACAACTATTCGAAGGGGCGGAGTGACTCGGGGTTCACCATCGTTCCCGGTGGGCAGGCCGCAGGCGACCTGCTGTTCCCGACCAGCACGACGACGGTCAACTTCCCGCAGTTGGGGCCGTACCTGAACTATCCCCAGGTCTTCAACAAAACGACGATCTGGAAGACCTGGTTCAACTACCACCTGCACCAGAACGTGACCGTGAGCTTCCTGTACTGGCGGCAGGTCTTCGACCAGGTGGACTGGGCGTACGACAACATCGGGCTCTACCTGCTGCCCGGTTCGGCCCTCTACGTCACCACGCCCGGCGCAAAGGCCAACATCTACCCACTGCTGGATCCGAGCGCCAACCGAGGGGTCTTCCTGGGCGCGACGGTGCCGAACTACAACGCGAATATCTACCGCGTGTCGCTCACTTACCGGTTCTAACGAGCGCCCGCGCAGGGATCAGGGATCGGGGGAAGGCAATCCCCCGGTCCCTCCTTCCCCACCTGCCCGACCGGCCCCACCAGCCCTGATTCGCCGCCGCACCGTACGCGATCCAGCCCACGCTCTTCACCATCCTCACCCCTCGGACCGGCAAGGCTTCAGCCTTGCCGTCGTCGTGGCGCGGTCCGGTAGGGCAAGGCTTCAGCCTTGCCGTCGTCGTGGCGCGGTCCGGTAGGGCAAGGCTTCAGCCTTGCCGCCGGCTGCGACCGCTCCACATCTGTACGCACTCGCAGATCTCCGCGATCGAGAAGACCGCGGAACCCGCGAACGGGTACTCGCCGATCCCCCGTGTCAGTCCCGCCCGTACCGGATTCGCGAAGATGTACCGCACGACCGCGATCGTGGCCTCCTCGTCGCGCAGAACGTGATCGTAGAAGCCCGTCTGCCATAGGCGCTGCTCCGACCAAGCGGCGAACCAGTGACCGCTCTGCTGCTTTGCCAACGTTACGAATCGGAGAAGAGATGCGGTTACGGAGCGACCGGCAACGAGCAGGTGAACATGGTCGGGCATGAAGCAGTACGCAATGATTTCAAACTCTTCGATCGACGCGCAACGCAAGAACTCCGCCAAAACATGGGCGACGATGTCCGGCGTGCAGAAGTGCGGGGAACGTCGAAACGTCGTGAACGTAAGGAGATAGCGATGGTCTGGCAAGGCTGAAGCCTTGCCCTACCGGGAATCAGCCGCGGCGTCGTAGGCGATCCATCCCACGCTCTTCAGGATGTCCAGATAGCCCGCCACCGCGTCGAGCGTCACGTCCCTGCCGGTTTCGCCGATGACGCAGTTGCGGATCCTGAGCACGGAGCGTCTGCCGTTGACGTAGTTCAGCAACGTGCCTGCGAGCTGTGGCGTGAGCCCCAGCTTCTTCAGCCCGTCGGGATTCGCCTTCAGGTACGCCGCGTACTTCTCGTAGGAGTTCAGCGCGAATTCGCGACCCTTGATCGCCGGATCCAGCCGCGGGACGAGGGCGTCGTATTTCTTCTCCGCAGCCGTCAGTCCGGCAAGGCTGAAGCCTTGCCCTGCCGATCTCGGCGCCCTGCCCTTCGCAGGCGCAGGCGCCTGCCCTGCCGATGTCGGTGCGCCGCCCGGGGACGAACCAGCCGCCGTCATCTGCGTTGCGCGCAGGCGCGCGAAGCCGGCGACCTGGTTGTGCAGCCCGGCGCGATACAACTCCCACTGCTGCACCTTGTTGCTCACCGCCGTCTTCGCCGCGGGCGTCCCCGTGTAGACGTCCTCGATCGACCGCAGCGCGCCGATTTCCCGGTCGACGGCGAAATCGGCGATGACGAGCGCCTTCGCCATCGCCGCCGCGAGACCGGCGGCGTCGGCGTTCTCGACCAGCGCCAGCGCGCGCGGCACGTCGCGTTCGGCCACGCGCGCATAACCGAAGTCCGACACCGCGTCGGCGAGCGCCGCAACCACGTCGTCTGTCGCGTTCGCCGCGACCCAGGCCATGGCCGCGCCGATGAATCCGATGCGTTTCATCTGCGTCGGGTCGGCCTTGTCGGGCGTGTCGGTGTCGGCGTGATACCACTGATCCGGCCACGTGAAGAGCTCGACGCCCGGCACGGCGACCGACGGGTTGTTGAAGCAGACGTGATCGCTGCCGCCGGTCGCGCGGTGGATGAAGAAGCGGAAGGCATCGCTCGATCCGTTCTTCTCGACCATCGGCCGCGGGAAGTACTGGCCGCCCGGCCGCCCGCGCGGCGCGTCGGGCAGATAGACGATGTCGTTGGTCCGCCACACGTAGTTCATCACCGACTTCGCCAACCCGTCGATGTAGCACGGCAGGTGATCCGGGCACTCGCTCATCGTCATCAGGCCGTTGTTCTTGCGCAGCCACTCGCCGACCATGTCCATGTTGATGTTCGCCGACAGCCTGTCGGCGAAGCCCGGATGTTCCTTGATGAACTGGTACGTGCCGGAGATCTCGAACGGCCACAGGAAATAGATCGTCCGTCGCGGCTTCGGCAGTTCGCCGGACGCGATCAGCCTGTCGAGCGCGCGCAGGATCTCGAGCTGCACCACACAGCCGCTCATGTCGTCGTTCGCGCCGCGCTTGACGATCCCCTCGAACAGGTGGCCGGTGAAGATCACGCCCTTCGCGTCGGGCTCGCTGCCCGGGATCCAGCTGAAGACCGCCTCGAACTTGTCGGGCACCGACTCGATGCGCGTCTTCATCCGCACGACGACCTTCCGCCCCGCCTGGACGTCCTCGAGCAGTTCGGACCACTGGCGCCACGAGATCGTCATGCCGACTTTCAGCGTGGGACTCTTGTAGGAGCCACCGGAGTAGACGACCTGATCGGGATCGAGATAGCGATCGCGCGAGCTGAAGGAGATGACGCCCTGCACGCCGGCGGCATCGAGCAGTTTCGCCTGCGCCTCGCGGACGTGGTTCCACATCAGCACGATCCGGCCCTTCAGCCGATCGCCGGCCGACGCCAGCAGCGTTTTCAGCTGCTGGTCGTTGACGGTCGGAACGTAGGCAAGCTCGCCCGTGATATCCGCCGTTGACGATCCGGACGCGACCAGCGCTGCGTCGGCGCCAAGCCGCGCGACGAGCCGTTTGTCGGGCTCCATCACCCAGAGCTCGCCCTCGGCCGGGTAATCGATCCTGCGGTCGGTGGCCGACCGTTCGATGCGGGTGTTCTCGATCCCGTAGCTGCGCACCAGGTCGTAGATCTTCTGCGCCTCGTAGAGCGTGCCGGTGAACTCGGACTTGTCGCGCAGCCACGGCGCGCCCGCCAGCAGCACGTCGTTGTTGAACATCATCTGCCCGGAAATCTCGTTGGCCAGCAGGTTCAGCACCTCCTGCTTCAGCGGCGTCTTCGGCAGCGGCGGCGGAGCGGGCGCCTGCGCAGCGACCACGCACAGAAGGATCAGGCAGACGGTGACAACCGAGGAACAGGTGCGGGCGGTTTTGGACCGGGTCACGGCACTTCTCCTGCGTTAGTAGAATTCATCCAAAGGTCCGAGAGTCGAACGTTGGGATCAGCGGATTCTGACGTGGCGCGTCAGCGCGTGGGACGGTGAACGACACGCGGCGCTGCGCGGGGCACCGAGCGCGGCACCTGGCACTATTTCATCAGCGCCATCGTCCCCGTCACGGCCAGTCGTCGCCCCACTTTCTCGGCGCAGCGCATCTCGCCCGTCACCTTGCCGCCGGCCCCGGTGGTCAGCGCGATGGCGTCGCAGCCGAATTCCTGCTGGCGGCGCTGCTGCTCCGCCGCCTGCTGCTTGATGGCTTCGGGGTTCATCGCGGCCTGCATCTGCTGCGACGCCGCCTCGAGCTTCTTCACCAGTTCCTCGCGCTGGGCGTCGGTCAGCTTCGGATCGCTCATCTTCTGCATGAGCTCCTGGTAGGCTGCCATGCCGCCCATGGCGGCGGCCGGAGCGGACAGGCTGAAGCGGAAGTTCTGGCTATCCCACAACGAGAAGTTCAGCGTCCCCGTCAGCTTCTCGAACGCGGCGGCTTCTCCCAAGCGGAAGAACGAAACTTCGTACGCATCGTCGCCTGACGCCGGCGGGCACGGGCTGGTGCGCTGCGGCCGCGCCACCACCTTCCAGCCGTTCGCCGCCTGCAGCGTCCATTCGTGGAGGCCGCCCACCTTCACCGCGCGGTCCTGCCGGACCATCTGCCCCCTCGGCGAGATCACCGCGACGGCCGCCGTCTCGGGCCCGATGCCCGCTGCCGCCTGCAACGTGGCGCGATACTGGTTCCCGGCGAGACTCTCTTTCACGATGTCGATGTTGTCGTTCTCAACGAAGAATTTCGACCCCGGCGAGAATTTGCCGTTGACGACGAGGTCGGTCGTTCCGCCGGGCGTCACGCACGCCGAAGACGCCAGTTGGATTTCCGGCGTCGGGTACTTCAGTTTGGCGTCGGCCGGTGCCAGTCCGAGCTTCTGCATCTGCAGCTGACACTCTTTGCGGAAGGCGTCTTCCCGCTCCTGATAGCGATGCGTGGCGGCGCGCGCCAGCGCGAGCGCGAAGAGGATCAGAACCGCGGCCGCCGCGACGCTCTTCAACCGGATCGACATGGTTCACTCCTTCTTGAAAGGCCTGCCAGAACGACGAACAGGGCCCATTCCGCCGGACGATGGAACGGAAAATCGACACATGCGACGGCCAGCAGGGCCGCGAGCGACGCTATTGCGCCCGGGGATGCGCGGGCGTGCCACGCGCGCACGAACAGCCAGCCGCACAGGACCAGGAACGCGCCAAGCCCGAGGGGCCCGTACTCGACCCAGAACTCGAGATAGTCGTTGTGCGCGTGATCGACGGGCCCGTGGCGCGCCGCGTCGGCTGGATGCTCGCGCAGCCGGGACTGTTGCCACCGTGCGAACATCGGCTCGAATGATCCCGGTCCGTACCCCGCGATCGGCACCTCGTGCAGATGCGCGACCGTGACCTTCGCAAGACGCAGCCGGCCCTGCACGGTCGCCATCAGCGGACGAGTGGGCGAAAACCAGAGGATCGCCAGCATCACGGGCACCGCCATCAGCCACCACTTCTCCAGTCGCCTCGCGTAGAGAGCGGTCGCGAGGGCCGCGGCGGGCAGCGCGAGGAGAAACACGCGCGATCCCGTGCAGAAGATCGCGGCGAGTTGGAGGCCGACCAGCGCCACGCGAACGATACCACGCCGCGTGAGGGCACCAAGCGGCAATGTGGCGGAAAGCCAGGCGGCCACGAAGTCGGGATTGCCCAGCGTCCCGTAGGCGCGCATGCGCGAGCTTGCGAACGTCTCGGGTTGCCAGCCAAGCCAGAGGAACGGATCGTGATGGACGAACTGCAGCAGGACGATTGCCGATTCGACAGCGGAACCGATGCAGATGGCGAGCGCCGCATCGGCCCCGGCGAGATACAGCGGCAGCGGCAGGACGAGCAGAAGGAACGCTTCGGGCGAAAACTGCGAGCCGCTGATGGAGGCGAGCGAGACCGCCGCGATCCAGGCGAGCCACGGCCAGGGCGGCACCGCGCGCGCCGAGCGAGCCTGTGTCACGTACTGCGCGAGGACCAGCAGGTCGAGACCGCCGATCAGCCACAGTTTGGGCACCGAGAACGGCCGGACCGCGCCCGGCCAGCACGCGAGCGGCAGCAGCGCGATCGCGGGTGCGATCAGCCAGCCGACGCGCGGTCGTTTCGAAGGTCGGGCGCTCAGCGAGCCCATCCTCGGTTCATCGGAAGCCATGCCGTCGGGGATTGCGAGGGTTGCAGCGGTCGTCGAGGGCGCGCATAGCGTACTACGCGCGCCCGGAGAAGTGGTATGGGAGAGTAGTGGGTAGCGAGTAGTGAGTAGGCTGCTGCCTATTCCCTGGCTGTCATGTATTTGTCGTCCTGCGGTTCGTCCGCGAACGGAAACGCAACGGTCACCTGGATTGGCACCGGCTTGCCGTTCTCGTCCAGCGGCGGCGGCTCGTAGCGCCACTGCCTGAACGCCGCGATCGCGACGTCGTTCAGTCCTTCGACGCTCTTCAACACCTGGATGTTCTGCACGGTTCCGTCGGACGCGATCGTGCCGGAGAGAATCACGGGGCCCTTCAGCCCCGCGGCGCGCGCGCCCGCTGGCAGCGTCGGCTGGACGGAGTAGATCCTCTTTGGCGAGCGAAGCTCCACCCCCGCGCCCGAGCCACTTGCGCCGCCCGTGCCCGACGCGCGGCCACTGCCGGTCCCTCCGGTTACACCGGCCGGAACGCCCGCGCCGACGCCAGTCCCGCTGCCAGTGCCCCGACCGCCGCTTCTTCCAACGGCGACGCCACCCATCGTGACGCGGCCCACCGTTCCAGAACCTGGCGACGTTGGTCCAGCGCCCTGCATCTCGACGCCCCACGTCGTCCGCATCGACACACCAGGCTGGGGAAGGGTGAGGATGATGAAGTACACGGGACCGTTGGCCTCTGCCTGGCGAGCCAGCACGGTGCGCGTGCCGGGCACGACCGTCCAGGTCTTCTTCAGCAGCAGTTTGCCCCTCGACGTGAGCACCAGATCGTACTCCGTGGACTCCGCTCGCTCGCGTTTCGTCGAGTAGCTGGTGCCATCACCGCGGTGGACGACCACCTCTGTTTCGGCGTAGTCCTTCGTGACGCCGGGGGTTACAACGAGCTTCAGGCCGGTACCCCCGCCTTCCAGCACCATCTGGCGCCCCGGCGCCATCCAGTCGGCGTATGAGCCGATGATGTCCAGTTGATCGAGATGGAAGGCCGTCTTCAGCTTCTCCTGCAAGTCCGCGAGGTTCTCCACGTACTCGGCCGATTCGAGCGTGGACAGCGTGGAATTGGCCGACGTGAGCATCGCGCCGGGGACGGTCTCCTGATTGGTCGAAGCGGGCGGGACGCTGCCGACGAGGAGCGTGCAGAGCACGTAGGCCGGTGGTTTCGGATCGCTCTGTGGTCGCGGCGCTGTCTGCGCGAGCGCGGCAGCCCCACACGCAACGCAGAGAAGCAGGCAGACAAGAACGCGGCAGCTTGTTCTGAGCATCGTGCACCTCTAGTCGCCGTCGGGCAGAAACACGTAAACGGGCGTTCCATCGTCCAGCCACAGCACCACGTCGGCATCGCGCGCGGGAACCGTCGTCGGCCGTCCTGTGTTGCCGATCGCCGGCGGCGGCGATACGGACGGCAGCGAGTGGATGAACGACGCCGTGCCGGCAACGAGAAGCAGGATCGCGGCGGCAAGCGTCGCCAACGCGGGGGACAGGCGGCGCGCTTGCCGCCTCCCGCCTACCGCCTCCCGCCTGCTCTCCGCCTCCAGCCTTCCGCCTTCCGCCTGCAACCGCTCGACGACGGCGCGCGCGGCGTCGGGTGCGCTGGTCGCCGGCGGGCGCGCGGCCCACCTCTGGAATGCGGTGTCGAATTCGTTTTGGTCGCTCATGATCGTGGTTGCTGCGATGTCGGTGTCGCACAGGACTGAAGCCCTGTGCCGCGCGCGGAGGTAGGGCGGGGCTTAAGCCCCGCCGCCTTGAGGTCCGCCTTACATGTGTGATGTGAGATCGCGGCTTCGATTCGTTCGCGCGCGCGGCGGCGATGCGCTCTCACGGATCCCGCGCGGATGCCCAGCGTCGCGGCGATCTCCGAATCCGTCATCCCTTCCACAACCGTGAGGTGCAGGACGGCGCGCTGGCGCGGCGGGAGGCGGGAGAGGATCTGCTCGACGAAGAGATCGGATTCAGTGCGAGACGACAATCCGACTACCTGCGGATCCCACATCACCAGGCTGCGCAGGCGATGCCAGCGGGCGCGGCGCACCGCGCGCGTGAAGACGATGCGCATCAGCCAGTTGTCGAAGCGGGCGGGGTCGGCCAGCTGCGACAGCTTGCGCCAGCACGTAACGCACGCGTCCTGCGCGACGTCTTCGGCGTCAGCGTCGCCGGCGATGGAGCGGGCGAGACGCACCAGCCGCGGCCAGCGGGCTTCGATCAGCCGGCCGAATGCCTGCTGATCCCCGCTTCTGGCGGCCGCCACATCAGCGTCGCTTCGCAGCGTCACGGTAGATAGAGGCTCCCGGAAGAAAGAACCGTGTACGGGAATCCCGAGATGCACGTCGCGCCGTGCCTGTTCCTAGCGGCCGGATCCCGGGGTCTGGCCGGTCAGGGACGCCAGCGCGCGCCGCGCCTCCACGTGGGCGGGATTGATGCGCAGCACCTCCTTGAACTGGCGGATCGCGTCCCCGGTTCTGCCCGCACGCGCGAACGCAAGCCCGAGGTTCTCGTGTGCCTCCGCGAGATCCGGCCCGAGCTCCACGGCTCGCGAGAGATGCTCGATCGCTTCCGCGAGCCTGCCGCTGCGCAGCAGGGCGAGGCCGAGATCGCTGCGGGCCTCCGCGAAATCCGGTTGGAGGCGGACCGCGTCGGTGAAGGGTTGAATCGAGTCCCCCATCCTGCCCTGACTCGCAAGGGCGAGGCCCAGGTTGTGATGCGCCGGGCCGAGGAGTGGGTCGAGTTGGACGGCCCTCATGAGCGGCGCCGTCGCCTCCGCGACCCTGCCGGCGGTCAGGAGCGCCACGCCGAGCTCCAACTGGCCCTGCGCAAATGCGGGCTCGAGGCGGGTGACGGACTCGAAGGCGCGGATGGCCTCCGCCGTGCGTCCGCGGCTCGCGAGTGCCAGCCCGAGATCGTAGTGCGCGTCGGCGAACTCGGGGTCGAGTCGCGCCGCCTGGGAGAATTCCTCAATCGCTTCGTCAATGCGTCCCTGCCTGGAAAAGACGAGGCCGGAATTGAAGTGCGAGCGGGCGCTCTCCACGCTGCCCGTGACGTCAAGGGTGTGCGCCCAGAGCGCGTCCGAGTTGCGCCAGTACCGGACCTGCGCGTGCGCTTGAAGAGCGCAGGCCAGAACCACGAGGCCTGCGGCTGAGGGCGCGATGATGCGGGCGCTGCGCCAGCGCGCAAGCAGGTCCGCCGTCCCCCAGGCGACGATGATGAACAATCCGATCAGCGGGATGTAGGTGTAGCGATCGGCGTGCGCCTGCAGCCCGACCTGCACGAGGCCGATGACCGGAACGAGGGTGCCCAGGTACCACAACCACCCGACCGCCACGTACGGCCGCCTGCGAGCCAGGCGGATGGCCATCGCCGAGACGAGCGCCAGCAGAACCGCGGCGCCGCCGATTTTCCAGGCAGGAATCGACGCGGGCATGGGATAGAACATCGCCAGGCGCGCGGGCCACACCATCTCGATGATATAGGTGGCGTAGGACACCAGCACGTTCTCGACCAGCAGACCGGCCGGATGTTTCTGGAACGCCGTCATCGCGCCGCCCTGCCGCTGCACGACCAGCGTGACGACGCTCGAGCCGGCAACGAGCAAAAACAGCGGGAGCTTCTCGAGAAGCAGGCGGCCGGCAGTCGCACGGGTGAATCGTCCCAGCGGCCAGGCGTCGAGCAGAAGCATGACGAAGGGCAGGGTAACCAGCATCGGCTTCGCCAGCAGGCCGAGCGCCAGCGTAACGAGGACGAGGCCGTACCAGCCGCCCCGGAACAGGCGCGATCGCCGCGCCTGGCCGCTCGCGCGGGCGTATTGCACGTACGCCAGAAGCGCCAGCATCCAGAAGAAGGTGCTGAGCACGTCCTTCCGCTCCGCCACCCAGGCAACGGATTCCACATGCAGCGGATGCACCGCGAACAGCGCGGCCACGAACGCGCTTCGGGCGGGCGCTGCCGTCATGCGAGCGAGCAGCAGGAACAGCAACAGCGTGCTGGCGAGGTGCAGCGCGAGGCTGACGAGATGGTGGGCGCGGGCGCTCATGCCGAACAACTGGACGTCCAGCATGTGCGAAAGCCACGTGAGCGGATGCCAGTTGGCCGCGTGAGTCGCGGTGAACGCCCACGACACGTTTTGCCAGGTCAGACCGCCAGCGACGTGCGGGTTGGCGGTCACATAGGCGGGATCGTCGAGCGCGACGAATTCGTGGGTGCGCACGCCGCCGAAGACGCCGACGTGAGGGCGATCAGCGCAAGGCAGGTCCAGAAAGCGGTCCAGAGCGGAATGGCGCGGACCGTGCCCCCGACCGAGCGCGTTCCCGTGCGACGTCGCTGCCCCGGGCGGTTCTTCATGCGGACGGAATCCTACCCCGTGATCATCGCCGTCGCGTGGATGCGCTGCGCAGCACCGCACCAGGCACTCAG
>Ga0315282_10012616_pt1 | contig 12903 bp, 8 predicted proteins | sample YL17G07_20_MG_FD_203693 | JGI IMG/M metagenome (GOLD analysis project Ga0315282, IMG submission 203693) | Sediment microbial communities from Yellowstone Lake, YNP, Wyoming, USA - YL17G07_20 | ecosystem: Environmental > Aquatic > Freshwater > Lake > Sediment | place: USA: Wyoming | collected... | reverse complement strand
GGACGATCGAGGTGGGCGATCCGGTCACGCCGCTGACCTCCTACCAGGAAGGAACTGTTCTGATGAAGATGGCGAACATGGGCCGGCTGCTCTTCAAAGGAACCGTTGACGAGATCGATGTCGGAAAGTTGAAGGAAGGGATGAACGTCGATATCAAAGTTGGTGCCCTTCCGACCGACACCGTCCATGGAATATTACGAAAGATTTGGCTGAAGGCGGACAAGAAGGAGAATGCGACTGTCTTCCCGATCGAGATCCTCATTCCGGCAAGCCAGAACGCCACCCTGCGGGCCGGCTATTCCGCGAACGCGAACATCATTATCCAGCGGAAGGACAGCGTGTTGACAATTCCCGAGCGCGTCATCACGTTCCGGAATGACTCGGCCTTCGTCAAGGTTGTCCTCGGACCGGCGAAGATCGAGGAGCGGTACATCAAGACGGGCTTGAGCGACGCCATCAACGTCGAAGTGGTCAAAGGGCTCAAACAGGGGGACGAAGTGCAGGAGAAGCCCGTAAAGAAGATCGACTAATGGATCATCTCCGGACGATCATATCGGAATTCTTCCTCGACATTAGGGCGCAGAAGCTCCGCGCGTTCCTGACGATGTTCGGGATCGTGTGGGGAACCGTGGCCATCATCGTTCTCATCGCCTTCGGTGTTGGCTTTCAGCGGCAGACGTCCGTCAACATGCACGGCATCGGTGAACACATCGCGATCATGTTCCCGGGGAAGACGACCAAACCGTGGGAGGGATTCGGCATCGGACGGCCGATGAGTTTCATCGAGGACGATGCCACGCTGCTCGCGTCCCAGGTGCGGGGTATGAAGGCAGTCAGCCCCGAGTACAGCCGGCGTGTGCCGACGCGGGTCGGGACGAACATTCTCACTCCTCTCGTTTCCGGTATCTATCCGATCTACGCCGAAATGCGGAACATTATCCCTGAGCCCGGAGGCCGGTTCATCGACGATCTTGACATGAAGGAGCGGCGCCGCGTGGTGCTGATCGGCAACAAGGTGAAGGAGTTCCTGTTCGGCGAAGGGGACGCTGTCGGGAGGCTGATCCACATCGGCGAGGTGCCGTTTCAGGTCATCGGCGTCATGCAGAAGAAGACTCAAAGCTCCTCGTACAACGCCCGAGACCAGGACAGGGTGTTTATTCCGGCCAGTTCCTTCGCGTCCGTTTATGGCACGATCCACCTGAACAACATCATCTTCCAGGTCGATGACCCGATGACCTCCAAGGGCGTCGTCCAGCAGGTCCGGGAGGCACTCGGGAAACGATACAAGTTCGATCCGACCGACGAAGACGCCGTTTGGATCTGGGACACGTCCAACTTCGACAAGTTTATGTTCTACCTCTTCCTCGGGTTCAACATCTTCATGGGTTTGATCGGGAGTTTCACGCTGGGGGTCGCGGGGATCGGCGTCGCGAACATCATGTTTATCGTTGTCCAGGAGCGGATCGTAGAGATCGGCGTCAAGCGGGCGGTCGGCGCGAAGAGGTCGAACATCATGTTCCAGTTCTTCATGGAGACATTTTTCATCGTCGTGATCGGATCGCTGATCGGCTTTCTGATCGCGGTGGGCATCGTGGCCGTCCTTCAGCTCATTCCCATAAAGGAGTATGTCGGCACTCCCGAGATCTCCCTGATGGTCGTCCTGGCGACGGTCATCATCCTCACGCTGATCGGTCTGGTCGCAGGCCTCATGCCGGCCCGCCGGGCAGCCAATCTGAATGTGGTGGAATGCCTGAGGACGTAGAAGAATGGAGAATTGCAGATCGGAAACCGAAAATGTACCTTGAGCTTTTGAGAGATTTCTTTCACGACCTCCGTGCGCATCGCACCCGGGCGATCCTGACGTTGATCGCGATCACCTGGGGAACGGTCGCTGTGGTTCTTCTGCTGTCGTTCGGCGAGGGACTTGGGAATCAGATGATGAAGGGCCTTATGAACGCCGGCAACAGGATCATGATCGTTTACGGAGGGGAGACGGGGTTGACCTATCAGGGCCTTCCGAAGGGGCGGCGGATCAGGTTGATGGAGGAGGATGCCGCCCTGTTGCAGAAAATCATCCCGGGGATCGATATGATCTCGCCGCAATACCGCAAGAACGTGCAGCTCATCTACGGCAAGTTTTCCGTCACGACGGAGTGCGAGGGGGTCAACCCCCTGTTTGAAGAGATGCGTCGCATGTACCCGGCTGGAGGCGGTCGGTTTATCGATGAGGCCGATATCCAGGAACAACGGCGCGTCCTCTTCCTGGGCGAGGAGATTGCCAAGGATATCTTCAAGGACGAGGACCCCATTGGCAAAACCATCCTGGTGGACGATGTGCCGTTCACCATGATCGGCATCATGCAGAAGAAAATCCAAACCTCGATGAACAACGGTCCGGACGTGCGGCGAGCCGTCATGCCGTACACCACCTTCCGGACGACCTACGGGAACATCTACGTGAACTCGCTCATCATCCATCCGACCGACCCGTCACAGCAGGAACGGGTGAAGAGTGAGATCTACCGCGTCCTCGGCCGGAAGTACCAGTTCGATCCGGGGGATGAGCGTGCGCTGGGCATCTGGGACTTCATCGAAGCCGAGAAGATCAGCAGAAATATCGGCATCGGCGTTTCGATCTTCCTTTTCTCCGTGGGATTTCTGACGCTCCTCATCGCCGGCGTCGGAGTCGCAAACGTTATGTATGTTGTGGTCAAGGAGCGGACGCGCGAGATCGGCATCAAAATGGCTGTCGGTGCTCGCCGCAACTACATCCTTGCACAGTTCATCTTCGAGGCTCTCCTCCTTGCCTTCATCGGCGGGACGATCGGCCTTCTGTTCTCGTACGGGGTGGTGTCGATCATCCAGATGATTCCAGCCGAAGACGGGCCTATGCAGTTCCTCGGACGCCCTGTCCTCTCCTCTTTCACAATGCTGATGACGACGGGCATTCTCGGGCTCATCGGATTCATCGCCGGCTTTTTCCCCGCCCGCAAAGCCGCAAGCGTGGATCCGGTGGAATCGCTCCGGTACGAGTAAGCACATCGATCGCCAGCCCCCGGACTTGATCCGTTCTTCTGGCTTTCCGCCAGGTCAAGTTGCTTCTCCCTGCATTTCTGGATAGATTTTCCAGCGACTAGGTTCTCGCGACCCAGGGGGTGAGGCTACCTCCGCTGCCAAGTCAATTGATCTCTCACCTAGCAAGTACCATCCGCACACGAAAGCTACAGTCCTTGCCGGGAGCATCTTGCGTGCACAAATTCTCAGAATGCTCGATCAGCCACATCTTTGTTCGGAGCCCAACAAAGTCCGAACCAATCGAGATGGTTCCGTGTTCAATACACTACCTTGTTTCCATCTCGGTCAGAGATGTATCCAGTGAAGTCGAGTCGACTGGTTGTGTGCCAGGCCCATTTACCCCCTCACGGCTAAACCAACCATGACATCGCCTGCAATTCACATCCATGATCTTCACAAGATCTACATCGTCAGCGAGCGGGAAGCCGGTGCGATCGCCGCGCTGCAAAGCCTCGTGCACCGCCGCACGGAAAAGATTCCCGCCGTGGACGGGATCTCGTTCGACCTGGCTCCCGGCGAGATCGTGGGTTTTCTCGGCCCCAACGGCGCCGGCAAGACAACCACGCTTAAAATGCTCTCGGGTCTGCTGTACCCCACAGCAGGCGAGGTGACCGTTCTGGGCTACGTACCATCGAAGCGCGACAAAGCTTTTCTGCGCCAAATCACGCTCGTTATGGGGCAGCGCAACCAGCTGGTATGGGATATCCCCCCGATGGATTCGTTCGAGTTGAACCGGGCGATCTACCGCATTCCGACCGCGGACTATCGCCACACGCTCGACGAGTTGACCGAACTCCTGGACCTGCGGCCGCTTCTCCGGAAACCGGTTCGGAATCTCTCCCTGGGCGAGCGGATGAAGTGCGAGATCGCAGCGGCCCTCTTGCACCGCCCGCAGGTGGTCTTTCTCGACGAGCCGACCATCGGCCTGGACGTAACGATGCAGCGGCGCATCCGCGCCTTCATCGCGGAGTACAATCGCCGCTTCGGGGCAACCGTCCTGCTGACCAGCCATTACATGGCCGACGTCGAGGCGCTCTGCCGGCGCGTCGTTGTCATCCACCACGGCAAACTCCTCTTCGACGGCGACCTGTCGAACCTGGTGCAGAAATTCACGGCGCACAAGACGATCGTGGTGCAACTGGAGGATTGCAGCGCCGATCTGCGCTCCTACGGCGAGGTGGTTTCCTGTGTCGACGGGCTCTTCACCCTTCGGGTTCCGAGAGCCGAGACAGCCCACGTCACCGAGCGGCTGCTGGCCGATCTGCCGGTGATCGACCTGCTGGTGGAGGATTCGCCGATTGAGGAAGTGATCGAGCGGGTCTTCGCGCAGGAGGGCTCGTGAAAACCCTGGCCGATTTGTACGCCCAGCAGTTCAAGACCACCTTCGCTTCGATGCTCCAGTATCGTGCCTCGCTGGTCATTTGGATGATCGCGCACGTGTTGGAACCGCTTGTCTATCTCATCGTGTGGTCGACGGTGTCGAGCACCGTCGGGGGAAGCGTCGGCGACTATACGACAAGGGAGTTCGCAGCCTACTTCATCGTGATGATGCTGGTCAATCACGTTACCTACACCTGGATCATGTACGAATATGAATACCGCATCCGGGAGGGGGCTCTTTCGTTCGCGCTGCTGAAACCCGTGCACCCGATCCACTCCGACATCGCCGACAATATCTCCTCCAAGTTGATCACGCTGCCCGGGATGCTGCTCGTCGCGGTCGGGCTGGCGCTGATGTTCCATCCCGCTGCTGCGTTCGTTCCGTGGGCCATCGCAGCGGCGGTACCAGCGCTGCTGCTCGCCTTCCTGCTGCGATTCCTCCTGGAGTGGAGCCTGGCCCAGGTAGCATTCTGGACGACGCGTGTTGGCGCCATCAATCACACCTACTTTGTCCTGATCCTGTTCCTCTCCGGACAGATTGCCCCGCTGACGCTTTTCCCCCTTCCGATCCAAGCGGCGGCTGCAATCCTCCCGTTCCGCTGGATGATCGGGTTTCCGGTGGAGCTTCTGCTCGGTCGGCTCACAGCGAACGAAGCGTTGACGGGAATCGCGGCTCAGGTCGCCTGGTCGATTCTAGGCCTCGTGTTGGTCCGGATCGTGTGGCGAGCGGGCGTGCGGGCTTACTCAGCGGTGGGTGCATGAACTTCCTTCGTCTCCTGGCCGTTTTCTTCCGGGTCAGCGTGATGGGCGAGCTCGCCTACCGGGTCAACTTCTTCATGCAACTATTCGAGTCGCTCCTGGAACTGGCGGCTTCGCTGGCCGGGCTGGCAGTGGTTTTTTCCTACACGGACACGCTGGGCGGCTGGCGGCCCGACGAGGTGCTGGCCTTGGTCGGGGTCTACTTCCTCGCCGGCGGTGTGATCGGCCTGGTAATTCAGCCGGGGATGGAGCAATTCATTGAGTCGGTCCGCAACGGCACGCTCGATTTTACGCTCACCAAGCCGGAGGACGCGCAGCTCCTGGTCAGCATTCAGCGGGTGGAGATCTGGCAGCTGATCGATATCGTGCTGGGACTTGGCGTGCTGGGGACGGCACTCGTGAGACTGGGGGAAAGGGTGGGAGGCTGGGAAGCGGCAGAATTCGCTGTCATGCTGCTTGCGGGAATGGTCATCATCTACAGCTTCTGGGTGATTCTTGCGACCCTTTCGTTTTGGTTCGTGCGGATTGAAAACATCCTCGAGATCTTTCGAAGCATGTACGAAGCCGGCCGATGGCCCGTGAGCTTGTACCCAGGGTGGCTGCGTTTTGGGCTTACCTTCATCGTGCCGGTCGCCTTTGCCACGACGGTGCCCACCGAGGCCTTGACCGGACGGCTGACGTGGGAAACGCTGCTGGGCGCGGTCGTAGTAGCAGCGCTGCTCTTCACGGTCTCGCGCGTCTTGTGGCGGGTTGGATTGCAGCGTTATTCCGGAACATCGGCGTGATGGGCACGTCAATGGACAGCGCATTCTTCAGATAACCGGACCAGCCTCTATGGAAAAAGTGAACATCACCGACAAGTTCTCGAGATTTTCCGAACACTGGCGGCCGAAGGTCGTTGCACGGCTCAACGGCCAGGAAGTCAAGCTCGTGAGGTTCAAAGGTGAGTTCGTCTGGCATCATCATGACGACGCCGACGAGCTTTTCCTGGTGTGGCGTGGGACGTTCCGCGTCGAGTTCCGTGAACGGTCGGTCCAGCTCAACGAAGGCGAATTCCTTGTTGTCCCCCGCGGAGTCGAGCATCGCACGGTGGCAGACGATGAAGCGGAAGTCATCCTGTTCGAGCCCGCTGACACCCGAAACACGGGGAATGTAACGGATGGGACACTCACCGCTCCGCAAGGCGATGTGATCTAGTGGGTCGCCGAAAAACGGGGGCCGCTGGGATTCCACCTGCTGGACCTCGCTGTCATGGTTTCTAGCGCAGCTTCCAAAGAATGTTCTTGCTTTTTCCTCAGCGCTCGTGAATGTATGGTTGGCACTTTCTTTACAAAAGAAAGTGCCAGAAAGAAAGTAGTCCCGAAATCGAACGCACGATGATACGTCTGCCCACAAGCCGAAAATTTCGGCCCGTAAAGTGGACTCTATCTTCAAGGGATCATCCAACCGGGCCGAAATTTAAACCCACGGATGGAACATCTCCCCACTTGCCACGATTTCGGGACAAGGAAATCATTCCCTCGGCAGGTCGAAATCGTCCGGCAGGTGCGCCGGACGGCCACTCAGTGCGTTCCATTTCACCCCCAGATGAAGCTTGGGTTGGAAGTTGTTCTCCTCTTGACGGGGGTGAAATGTCAGCCTGTGGCGTTGGAAGGTCCATCACGGGGAGTTACGATTTCGACCAACTTTCTTTCTGCCGCTTTCTTTCCTAAAGAAAGCGGCAAATTCACTTCAAAAGCTTCAGCTCGGCACCGGAAGGAGATGACCTGTAAAATACAAGAAAACCAATTTGAAGCAGCACCAGCAGTCCCCTGTCCGTTCAGGCGTCGCATACCCTCAAGTTGCTTCTTCCTGCAATTCTCGATAGATTCCCCACCGCAGAAATTCTTTTGACCCGGTTCCAAAGACCCTCTTCACGGCCGAGTCACTCAGTCCTTCGTACAGAGAGCTCAAGGAAGTCCGAACGAATCGGGATTCTCCCGTGTTCAATATACCACCTTCTTTTTATCAAGATCAGAGGAGTACCCCATGAAGTCCACTCGAGCTGTCGTGTATCAAGCCTTTTTTCTTCTCTTCGTTGTGACACTCCTCTCATTTGCGCAGGCTTCCAAACCCGGGAAAGCCAAGCCCCAGCCATCCCCGGAAAGCAAGACCCCGGAGGCTGTCATGCTCAAAGCGTTGAAGGCCCGCAGCATCGGACCGGCCATCATGGGCGGTCGAGTCTCCGCGATCGCGTTGGACCCTGATGACATCTATACTTACTACGTCGGCCTCGGAACCGGTGGGGTCATGAAAACCACGAACGACGGCGCTACGTTCAGCGCGATCTTCGAGAAGGAACCGGTCGCGGCCATCGGAGCAATCGCGGTCGCTCCGTCGAACGCAAAGCACGTCTGGGTCGGAACGGGCGAGGCGAACGACCGGAACAGCTCAAGCTGGGGAAACGGCGTTTACCATTCGACCGACGGGGGGAGCACCTGGACAAACGTTGGGCTGAAGGAGAGCAAGACGATCGCAAGGATCGCCGTTCATCCGAAGGACACGAACACCGTCTACGCCGCCGCTATGGGAGATCTCTGGAATCCAAGCCCCGAGCGAGGTCTGTACAAAACGGTCGACGGAGGCAAGACGTGGAAAACCGTGCTAACGGGCCCAAAGGGGTACGAGAACAAAGTGGGATGCGGGGACGTTGTGCTTGATCCCTCGGATTCGAGCACGGTGTACGCGGCCCTCTACGCCCGCCGGCGGACACCCTGGTCATTCTCAGCCGGGCCCGAATGGACTGATGGGAAAGATCTGGGCGGCATCTTCAAGTCAACCGACGGCGGAGCGACATGGAAAAAGCTCGAAAACGGACTCCCCACCGGAACGGGACGAATCGGTCTGGCCATTTTTCGGAAGAACCCAAAGATCCTCCACGCGGTCGTCCAGAGTGACCAAGCAGGAACCAGCTCGATAGACGATGTCGAGAGCAAGCTCGGCGGTGTCTTTCGCACGGAGGATGGGGGCGAGCATTGGACGCGTATGAGTCGGCTCGACCCGCGCCCGTTCTACTTCAGCCAGATACGGGTCGATCCCGAGAACGAGAAGCGCGTCTATGTGCTTGGCTTCATGCTGCATGTTTCGGACGACAGCGGCAAGTCGTTCCAAGAGAACCTGTTCAAGAACGTCCACTCCGACTGTCACGAGTTGGCGATCGATCCGAGACACCCGCAGCGAATCATTCTCGGCACGGACGGAGGGGTGTATCAAAGCTTCGACGGAGGAAAGCTATGGCAGTTCCTCAACAACTTTGCGGCAGGTGAATTCTACCGCATCACGGTCGATATGAGCACACCGTACCGGATCGCCGGGGGACTTCAAGATAATCTGAATTGGGTCGGGCCGAGCATGACGCAATCGAAGGAGGGGATCCGGAATTGCAATTGGACCAACATCGGCGGCGGCGACGGTTTCTACTGCGTCTTCGATCCGTTTGATTCGACGATCGTCTACGCAGAGGCACAGCAAGGGTATGTTCACCGGTTCAACCTTCGGACCGGCGAGATCAAGGGCCTGCGGCCGGAGCCTGAAGAAGGCCAGCCGGCGTTCCGATTCCACTGGAATTCGCCGCTGATACCGAGCTTGCACGAGAAGGGAACGATGTACCTGGGCGGGAACCGTGTCTTCAAGCTGACGTACCGTGGTGAACACTGGAAAGCCATCAGCCCCGACCTCTCCGCGCAGCAACTCAACAGGATCATGACCGTCGGCAGCGGCGCTGAGAATTACGGTGTGGTGTACGCGCTGGCCGAGTCACCCCTCAAGGCAGGAATGCTCTGGGCAGGCACCGACGACGGAAAGCTCTGGGTCACACGGAACGGCGGCGAGAGCTGGACCGATCTGACGGAGTACCTGCCAAAGGCGCTCAAAGGTCAATGGATCGGAAGGATCGAACCCGGCCACTTTGATGCTGAAGTTGCCTACATGACCGTCACGGGATATCCCGGCGGCATCTATCAGCCGCTCGTCTTCAGGACCGCTGATGGAGGAAAAACGTGGTCGAGCATCTCCGGAGATCTCCCCGCCGACGGACCCGTGAAGGTCGTGCGGGAGGATCCGAAGAATCCGGACCTCCTGTTTGCGGGAACGGAGTTCGGACTGTTTGTTAGCCTCGATCGCGGCGTCACGTGGGTGAAGTTCGGTGAGCTGCCGACAGTCTCCGTTGATGACATCGCGATCCATCCGCGCGACCTCGATCTTGTTATCGCGACGCACGGCAAGAGCCTCTACATCGTCGACGATATCAGGCCGCTGGAGGAACTGACGCCGGAAGTCCGTACCAAACCCGCCTCCCTTTTCCCTCCCCGTCCCGCGTTTGGATTCTTTCCATACGATGGATGGGTTGACTCGGGAGGAGGCGCGGTTTTCCGCGGTGCTAATCCTCCGCTGGGAGTGCTCATCAGCTTCTACGTGAAGGAATACACGGGCGACGAGGTGAAGATCTCCATCACCAATTCTGAGGGAAGGACGGTGGCAAATCTCTCGGCTCCGGGGACTCCAGGAATCGGGCGCGTCACGTGGGACCTCAAACCGACGAAGGACCTGTTGAACGAGTACGGCGGCCAGGGTCAGAAGTTCATGAGCTCAGGTGAGTATACCGTAACGCTCACCTACGGCAAAACGAAAGAGTCCCAAAAGCTTCGTGTGGACATTGCTGCCGGGATCGAGACGCGATAGCTTGGGATCGCAGGAGGGGATGCTTCCCACGTGACTGACTCAGTTTTATTGTGATTGATTCGAGGAAGTGAGCCGTATCGTCTCAACAAGAGAGTCGGCCTCTTTTCGCAAGTTTCACGGCCTTCAGAGCTTTGTCTGAAGCTCCAACTTTTCCGGGGCAGCGCTTGACACATCCCCCTTTTTGAGCTACCTTTTCGCAAGATGTTACTGCACGTTCAGCGGTGGCTGACCTCCACCAACGAGAAGAAGACTCTGCGCGGCCAGGCCAGAAGAACGAATGAGATCCCCCAACCATCCGAGTTTTTCTGATCCACCGTTACTAAAACTTCTTTTTCATCCATGGAGGCGAAGGAGCTTGGTATGGAAGAAAACGTTCAATTCAAACTCAACGGCAAGCCCGTCAAAGTGAGCGTCGACAGCGATCGGATGCTCTTATGGGTTCTGCGCACCGATCTGGAATTGACAGGGACAAAATACGGATGCGGCGAAGGTATCTGCGGAGCTTGCACGGTCCTCGTCGACAACGAGGCGATGCGATCATGCCAGACGACTGTCAAAGATGTTCAGGGCAAAGAGGTCGTCACCATCGAGGGCCTGGCGAAGAACGGAAAACTGCATCCCCTGCAGAAGGCGTTCATGGAGAACGATGCCCTTCAGTGCGGGTACTGCACCTCCGGCATGATTCTCAACGCCTATGCGTTGCTGCGCAAGAACCCGCGACCGTCGTCTTCGGATATCATCAAGGGCATGGACGACAACTTGTGCCGCTGCGGAGCGCATAACCGCATCGTTTGGGCGGTTCAAGCGGCGGCGAAGGAAACGGGAGGAGGGATTTAACATGAAAAACGATGATTATTTGGATCTCGACTTCACGGACAACCCCGCTGGTCTCGAAATGGACAGGCGGGAATTCCTCAAGCTCGCCGGTGGTGGAATTCTTATTCTCTTCACGGTCGGAGATACGTCGCTGTTTGCACAGCAGAGGCCGGGCAGACCGAGCCTGCCGACCGACTTCAACGCCTTTCTCAGGATCGGTGAAGATGGACGCGTTTCCTTATTCACGGGAAAGATAGAGATGGGGCAAGGGGTTCTCACGTCCCTCGGTCAGATGCTGGCCGACGAGCTTGATGTTCCGCTCGATGCTGTCAATATGGTGATGGGTGATACCGACCTTTGCCCGTGGGATATGGGGACGTTCGGTTCCATGTCGACACGCTTCTTTGGACCCCCGCTCCGGAAGGCCGGTGCCGAGGCCAGAGCGGTCTTGTTGGAACTGGCTTCAGAACGTCTCAAGGTTGCTGTCGGGAAGCTGGCAACCGAGAATGGATTTGTTTTTGTCAAGACGAACAAGCAGAGACGGGTCTCGTACGCGCAGCTTGCAAAGGGCAAGAAGATCGAACGGAAGTCTACCGGGACGGTGGCCGTAAAGAAACCGTCGGAATTCAAGATCATGGGCAAGTCCGTTATGCGGAGGGACTCGCACGAGAAGGTCACGGGCAAAGCGAAATACGCCGGAGACATACAGCCTGCTGGAATGGTGTACGCCAAAATACTGCGTCCCCCTGCTCACGGTGCTAAGCTCATTGACGTCGATGTTTCCGAGGCAAAGCAAGTGAAGGGTGTTCAGGTTATCCACGAGGGCGACTTCGTTGCCGTCCTGCACAAGTATCCGGATGTGGCCGAAATGGCCCTGGGGAAAATCAAGGCCAAATTCGACACACCCAAATCGGACCTCGATGAGAAGAACATCTTCGATCATCTTCTGAAAGTCGCTCCTCAGGGGCAAGTCGTGTCGAAGAAAGGCAATCTCCAGACCGGCGAGCAAGAAGCGGCAACAGTTGTCGAAGAGAGTTATTTCGACGGTTACAAGGCCCACGCGCCGATAGAACCGCATACGGCCGTCGTGAAAATCGAAGGAAACAAGGCGACCGTGTGGGCCTCAACGCAAACACCGTTCGGCGCCAAAGAGGAGGTCGCTCGGGAGCTTGGCTTCCCGTCAGCGAATGTGCGAGTCATTCCGCCGTTCGTCGGCGGCGGCTTTGGTGGAAAGTCGAGAAACCTCCAAGCCGTGGAAGCCGCCCGTCTCGCAAAGCTCAGTGGAAAGCCGGTTCAGGTAGCCTGGACTCGAAAGGAAGAGTTCTTCTTCGATACGTTCCGCCCGGCCGCCGTGGTGAAGATACGATCGGGCATCACGGACAAAGGGAAGATGAGCTTCTGGGATTATCATGTCTATTTCGCGGGCGAACGGGGCTCGCAGCAGTTTTACACCGTTCCGAACCATAGCACCACAGTCTACAACGCAAACTGGACGGGCGGTGCTGGCACTCATCCGTTTGCAACGGGGCCGTGGCGAGCGCCGGCAAACAATACGAACACGTTTGCCAGGGAATCCCAGATCGATATCATGGCCGCGAAGGCGGGAATCGATCCTGTCGAATTTCGCCTGCAGCACTTACGTGACGAGAAGATGCAGCGCGTCATCAAGGCTGCTGCCGAGAAATTCGGATGGAAGCCGGCAAAAGGTCCGAGCGGCCGAGGATACGGAATCGCTTGCGGAATCGATGCCGGGACAACCGTGGCCACCGTGGCAGAAGTTGAGGTCAACAAAACGACGGGCGATGTCAAGGTGAAGCGCGTGGTCTGCGCTCAGGATATGGGTCTGGCGATCAACCCGGAAGGGGCCACGATTCAGATGGAGGGCTGCATCACGATGGGTCTTGGCTATGCGCTGAAAGAGGATATCCATTTCAATGGCGGGGAGATTCACGACGTCAACTTTGACACGTACGAGATCCCCCGTTTCTCCTGGCTGCCGAAGAGCGAGACGATTATCATCGACAACAAGGAGTCGGATCCTCAGGGGGGCGGCGAGCCAGCGATCATCACGATGGGTGCGGTAGTTGCCAACGCAATCTTCGACGCCGTCGGAGCAAGACTGCACCAGCTTCCGATGACGCCGGAGAGAGTCAA
>Ga0315282_10012615_pt1 | contig 12904 bp, 11 predicted proteins | sample YL17G07_20_MG_FD_203693 | JGI IMG/M metagenome (GOLD analysis project Ga0315282, IMG submission 203693) | Sediment microbial communities from Yellowstone Lake, YNP, Wyoming, USA - YL17G07_20 | ecosystem: Environmental > Aquatic > Freshwater > Lake > Sediment | place: USA: Wyoming | collected... | reverse complement strand
TTGGGGCAATAGAAAAGGTAGATTTAATTCCTGTTCTTGAGAAAGTGTAGAGGTGAGCCTATGTCTATAGAACAGAAATTCTATGTTTCTGCTCCTCCTCACATAAAGACTGAACAAGATGCTAGGTATTTAATGTACCAGGTTATAATTGCCCTGATTCCAGCAACAGCAGCAGGGCTTATCTTTTTTGGTTGGCATGCTGCTGGAGTATTGCTTATCTCTATCATTAGCTCTATCTTTTGGGAAAAGATAGTAATGTATATTAAGAAAGAGAAAAGAGAGCTTGATGGAAGTGAAATTGTCACTGGTTTACTCCTTGGACTAAACCTATCTCCTCTTGTTCCATGGTGGATACCTCTCGTCGGAACTTTTATAGCTATAGTACTTGCCAAAGAATTGTTTGGAGGTATAGGCTTCAATATATTTAATCCTGCCTTGATTGCAAGAGCATTTTTGTTGGCTTCTTGGCCTATGGATATGACCACATGGATGGCACCTTTCAATGGATTAAGTCAAGCTACTCCTTTGACTCTTTTAAAGTTAAAGGGGATATTGACTCCATATTTAACTCTTTTCTTGGGGAATAGAGGGGGGTGTATAGGTGAGACTTCTGTCCTGGCTCTTTTAATAGGAGCAGGGTATCTTTTCTATAAGGGGGTAATAGATTGGCGGACTCCTATACCTTATATCCTTACAGTAGGATTTCTGAGTCTAGTATTGGGAAAAGACCCTATATTTAATATGATAGCTGGTGGACTTATTCTTGGAGCCTTCTTTATGGCTACTGACTATACTACTACTCCAATAACAAAACCTGGAAGGATAATTTTTGGGGTAGGGTGTGGAATAGTTACAAGCCTTATAAGATTTTATGGGGGATATCCAGAAGGTGTTTCTTACAGTATCCTATTTATGAATGCATTGACCCCCCTTATAGATAAGTGGACGATTCCAAAACCCTTTGGCTATAAGAAAGGGGTGAGAGTATGAGCTTTTTTAAAGCCTTGGTTAATGGATTATGGAAGGAAAATCCTATTCTTGTTTTGATGATAGGTCTTTGTCCTACTCTTGCTGTTTCAACTGCAGCTATAAATGGGGTATATATGGGTTTAGCTGCTACATTTGTTCTAGTCGGTTCTAATTTTATAATCTCCCTTATTAGAAAGTGGGTGCCAGACCAGATACGAATTCCAATCTTCATTACTATCATTGCTACCTTTGTTACTATAGTAGATATGGTAATGCACGCCTATGCCCCAGATATGTATAAAATACTCGGTATATTTATTCCTCTTATGGTAGTAAACTGTATAATTTTAGGAAGAGCAGAAGCATTTGCATATCAGAAGGGTGTAATAGAATCTATAGGAGATGGAATGGGAATGGGCTTGGGTTTTACTCTCATACTCCTTATATTGGGGGGTATAAGAGAACTCTTAGGTAACGGAACTCTCTTTGGGATACAGGTGATGCCATTAGCCTATAAACCTGTACTGCTGATGATCCTTCCTCCTGGAGCGTTCTTGACCATCGGATTTCTACAGGCACTTCAGAGGTATAAAGGAGGTAATTCCAGATGATGTCTCATCTAGTACTTATATTTATTGGGGCACTTTTAGTAAATAACATCTTGCTTATAAGATTTATAGCCTTATGTTCATTTTTTGGAGTTTCCAATTCAATGAGCACCTCTATAGGAATGGGTATGGCAGTAATGTTTGTAATGGTACTTGCCTCTTCTGCTAGCTGGCTGTTATGGAATTTTGTACTAGTACCCTTACATCTAGAGTATTTACAGATTTCTGGTTTTATTCTTACCATAGCTGCATTAACTCAGTTTGTAGAACTGTTTCTTAAGAAGAATAGCCCTACCCTTTATAGGGCTATGGGAATATACCTACCTTTAATTACTACCAACTGTGCTATATTAGCGGTAGCATTTACAAATGTAATAAATAACTTTAATTTTATAGAGGCTATCGTCTATGCTATAGGAGTAAGTGGAGGATACACATTGGCTATTGTGATGTTTGCTGGGATAAGAGAACGTATTGCTGGAGCTCCCGTACCAAAGTTATTAGAGGGGTATCCAATAGCTTTTATTACTGCAAGTCTAATGTCTTTAGCATTTTTAGGTTTTAAAGGATTATTCGGGTTATGAAAGGAGGGTCCACTATGGACGAAAATAACAATTGGAGACTAGCTGATTTTGTTGCTATCAAGGCTTTTGAAAATGGAGTTACAATAATAGGTCTTACCAGAGGTAAGGAGACAAAGATTACTCATACTGAAAAACTAGATGCTGGACAGGTAATGCTTGCTCAGTTTACAGAGAATGTTTCAGCTATTAAAATAGAAGGTAAAGTAGAAATATACACTAAGTTTGGGAAAATAACTGGTGGAGATATTTAAAGGAGGACAAATAGTTAAATGTGTGGTATTGTTGGATATTTAGGGAAGAAAAAAGCTGTTCCTATTCTTATAGAAAATCTTAAAAGACTAGAGTATAGGGGTTACGACTCTGCTGGGGTTGCTGTAGTAAAAGATTCCAGACTTATAGTAGAAAAGAGTGTTGGAAAACTTTCAAAACTTGAATCAATAGTTACTCCAATGGATCTCCCTGCTACTATAGGTATTGGACATACAAGATGGGCAACACATGGCAAGCCGTCAGATGTAAATGCTCATCCTCATACAGATTGTAAAGGTGAGATAGCCCTAGTACATAATGGTATTATAGAAAATTATTTAGAGTTAAAGTCAGCTCTTATAAGTCGTGGGCATAAATTCTCTTCTGAGACAGATACAGAGGTGATTGTCCATCTTATAGAAGAATACTATAAAGGAGACCTCTTGGATGCAGTAAGGAATGCTATTAAAGAGTTAGAAGGGTCATATGCTATAGCAGTTGTTACTTCTAAAGAGCCTGAAAGGATTGTAGTTGCAAGAAAGGACAGCCCTTTGATCTTGGGGCTGGGAGAAGGGGAATATTTTGTTGCTTCTGATATTCCTGCTGTACTAAATTATACCCATAATATATGGATTTTAGAGAACGGTGAAGTAGTAGATATTACTCCTTCAGGTTGTACTGTCTATGATGCAGATGGGAATAAGAAGAAAAAAGAAACTATGGTAATATCTTGGGATATATCTATGGCAGAAAAGGGTGGATATCCCCATTTTATGTTAAAGGAAATTCATGAGCAACCAAATGCTTTAAGAGAGACTTTTAGAGGGAGAGTAAATAGTGAAGGATTAGTTAAGCTGGAATTCAAAAACATTACAGAGTCTGATTTAAAAAGAATAAAAAAACTCTATTTTGTTGCATGTGGGACTGCTTATCATGCAGGTTTAGTCGGGAAATATCTTATTGAAAGGTCTGTTCGTATTCCAGTAGAAGCAGACATAGCTAGTGAATTTAGGTATCGTGACCCAACCTTTGAGAAAGATAGCTTGATGGTAGTTATAAGTCAGTCAGGAGAGACGGCTGATACTTTGGCTGCATTACGTATGGCAAAAGAGAACGGAGTAAAGGTTGTAGCTATATGTAATGTTGTGGGGAGTTCTATTACTAGAGAATCTGACGAAGTCATTTATACATATGCTGGCCCTGAAATTGCTGTAGCCTCTACAAAAGCCTATACCTCTCAGCTTATGGTGATATACCTATTTATGCTTCTACTAGCACAAGTGAGAAATACACTTCCACTAGCCAAGGTAAGAGAACTTGTAGAAGAACTAAGAAGAATTCCAGATGTGGCTTCTAAGGTCTTGGAATCGTTAGAACCAGTTATTATTGACTTATCTAAGAGATACCATACTGTCCATGATGTATTTTTTATCGGTCGTGGCTTAGATTATGCCCTTAGCTTAGAGGGCGCATTAAAGCTTAAAGAAATCTCTTATGTCCATGCAGAAGCCTATGCTGCTGGAGAATTAAAACATGGACCTCTTTCTTTACTTGAAGATGGAGTTCCTATTGTATGTCTCGCTACTCAAGGGTACCTTTTAGATAAAATGATAAGTAATATAAAGGAAGTAAAGGCGAGAGAGGCTATTGCAATAGGTTTTGGTATTGAAGGCAACGAAGGATTAAAAGATGTATGTGATGAAGTGTTCTATATCCCCAAGATAAATGATATATATGCCTCTGTACTTACAGTAATTCCTCTTCAGTTACTTGCATATTATATGGCAAGGGAGAGGGGATGTGATATAGATCAACCAAGAAATCTTGCCAAATCCGTTACAGTAGAATAGTTATTGGAATATAGTAAAGGCGGGTTCTAGATACTAGAATTCGCCTTTTATTCTTTCTAAGAAATCTTTTATCTCTTTTACCTTGATATGTAAACTTGCCTTGTTCGCTATAAGACGTGCTGTTGAAGGAACAATTTCTTCCCATATTTTCAGATTATTCTCTTTTAGAGTCCTCCCAGTAGAAACAATATCGACAATAATATCTGCAAGCCCTGTTGCTGGAGCCAGTTCTATAGACCCGCTTAGATACAGAATCTCTATAGATATCCCCTTCTTACTGAAGAATTCACGAGTTATTCTAGGGTATTTAGTGGCTACTCTTAGGATTCCACCTCTAGATAAGATATCCTCCGAATTTTTCTCAGCAGGAAGCGCTGCCACAAGTCTGCATCTACCAATTCCTAAGTCAACAAGTTCATAAACAGAAGGAGATTGTTCCAAAAGGATATCTTTCCCAACTATTCCTAAATCAGCCACTCCGTATTCTACATATATAGGGACATCTTTCGGTTTGCAGATAAAAAACTTAATATCTTTAGTAGAGATAGATAGCTTACGACTCTCTAGTATCTCTTTAGGGAAAGAAACTCTAGTATTTTCAAAAAACTTAGCGCAGTCTTCTAATAATCTTCCAGATGGTAAGACTACAGCTAACATAAAAAGACCTTTCTCTTTCCTTTTAAGGAGTTTAATATATCTTCTCTAGAACAATAAAATATTTCTACTTTAGCTCCTTTTTCTCTCTCTTCTTGGGCAAGTTTCATAGCCTCTTTAAATTTACCATTAGAATAACCAATAACAATATCTGGAATAGACTCCTTCGTTTTAAGTTTTGAGGCTACTCTCTCTATCCCTATAGCAAAACCAGTAGCTGGGATGGGAGGTCCAAATTTCTCCAATAGTCCATCATATCTTCCTCCTCCAACTACAGGTAGCCCTAGACCTTCTAATGAACCTTCTATTATAATTCCTGTATAATACTCGAAATCTCTTACCATACCAAGATTTACTTTAGTCATATTATATCCTAACTCATCAAGGTCAGAGATAAACTGAGATAACTGGCTAAGAGGTCTTTCTAAATCTGGCAGGTATTTTATAAACTTAGATGCCTCTTCTATAACTTCTTTCCCTCCACTCAAAAATGGCAATGCCTCTATAAACTCAAGTATATTTTTGTCTTTTATAAATTGCTTTATAGTTACAAAGTCTCCATTCTTAATATAATCTATTACAGAAGTCCCTGTAGCATTGATGATAGATAACAATATCTTGGCGTGACTTATCTCAATATGAATAGGGAGGTTTAATGTCCTGAATATCTCTTCAATAATCAATACTACTTCAATATCTCCAGCTATGGACCTTTCTCCTATGAGCTCTATGCCCCCCTGAGTAAATTCCTTTTGCATTAAAGGTTGTGAAGATATGTTCCTGAAGACCTTTCCAATATAGTAAAATCTTAGGGGAACTTTTATGTCTTTAAATCTTGTCGTTACTAATCTGGCTATGGATGTAGTAAATTCAGGTCTCATAGAAAGAAGAGCTCCATCCCTATCTATTACTCTGTAAAAAACTGTCTCATCCTTAAGATTAGTCCCCATAGAGATGACACCAGCATATTCTAAAGTGGGAGTAATAACTTCTCTATACCCAAAAGAATCACAGACTTTCCTTATAGTATTTTCTACAACCATTATATTTTCTACCTCATTGGGTAGATAATCTCTAAAACCCGGAGGAGGACTTAAATAACTCATTTTGCAAACTCAAAATACATAGCATCCATAAACTTCTCTTGAAAGTCTTTCCTAGAGGAAAGCTCTATATAGCGAACTTCTTTAGCTGTAGTCTCTGCTATGCTCCTATATCCTTTATCTATGAGAGTGAGTTTAGCCCCTTCTCCTGCAGCATTTCCTACTGATTTAACCCTATCTAAAGGCAGAGAAGGCAAAAGTCCAATCTTTATAGCACTTTCTGGACTCAAAAATGTACCAAATGCTCCAGCCAAGTAGACTGTATCAATCTCATCTATACTTCTTCCTGCCTCTTCTAATAATATCTCTATCCCAGCCCTTATTGCACCTTTAGCAAGTTGAAGTTCTCTTATATCTTTCTGATTTATAGGAATCTCTTTACCGTAAGCTTTTAGAACAAAGTCCATACCATAAGAACCGTTGTGAATTAAATCTTTAAAAAGTTCTCCTTTTGGTTCTACAATTCTACCAGTATCATCTAGTATACCTAATTCTAGCATAACAGCTGCAGCATCTAAGAGTCCCGACCCGCATATTCCGATAGGAGGAACATCATCTATTACATGAATTTTTAACTCTCCATCATCTATGGATATATGGTCTATAGCCCCTCTTGCCCCTCTCATTCCATAATGAATATTTGCCCCTTCAAAAGCTGGACCTGCAGCAGTAGAACAAGAGAAGAGTCTATCGTTATCTTTAAGGACCATTTCGCCATTTGTTCCAATGTCTAGAGCTAGTTTTACCCCATCCTCTTTATAAAGACCAGTAGATAATACCATACCTATAGTATCTGCTCCAACGTAACTTGAAATATTAGGTAACAGATAACATCTTCCATTCGGATTCGTATTAATTCCCAATTCTTTTGGAGTTACTGTTAGAGATTTAGAAAATACAGGGATATAAGGAGAGATAGCTATATAATCAGGGGGTACTCTTAAGAACAAATGCAACATAGTAGTATTACCTACAACCGTCATATCATATATATCTTGGGTTTCAATATTATTTTTATTACAAAGTTCATAAATAAGGGTATTAATCTCTTCTCTTATAATAGTACTAAGTTCTTCTAACCCTCCCTTTGAAGCATAGTCTATTCTAGAGATTACATCTGCTCCCCTCTTAGCTTGAGGATTCATACTAGATGCTACATCTACACTCTTCCCATCTTCTAAATCTAGAAGATACGCTACAACAGTAGTAGTACCTATATCTACTGCTACTCCAAATAGAAGTTTATTTTTAGGTCTTCTTATTTCTATAAGCTCATTATTATAGAAAATGGCCTCTATATTAAAATTATTATCTCTCAAGACCTTAGGAAGGTTCATCAATAGCTCTCTTTTTACCGAAGTCATTTCTCTATTGATAGCATCTTCTATTCTCTCTAAATCTGCTCGCTGGTCTTCTAAAGAAGGGAAGGAAAGAACAATATTAGAACACCTTACTGCTGGGTTTAATTTCGCATCCTCTATCGTAGTTCCACTAGTGAGGATACGTTGCATATAGGCTCTTGTCTCGGCTGGAACTTCTATATCCACATTACCCACTATTTTTGCCTGACAGGCAAGTCTAAAACCATCTCTTATCTTGTCTTCTCCAAGTAATCTTATCTCGTTTGAGGTAGGGCTAGATATACCTCCAGTGGCCTTAACCATACATTGACCGCACCAACCTGCTCCACCACAGAGGGTCTCTAATTCTACTCCTAGTTCCTCTAAAGCCTTCATAATAGTATTTTTTTCTTCTGTCTCTCCCTCTATACCATCAGGATAGACTTTAATCTTAAATTTACTCATCAAGTTGACTCCATATTGTTTAGGATTTTGCTTTCTGAAATTATAACACAAAATTTTCCAAAGACAAAAAGAAATCTATGAATGTGACTGTTGCAATTTTGGTTGGTGAATTAGTATAAACATTGATAATTACTTGAATAGAATAGATTACTCCCGAAATACCTTAAAAGTAAGTATTCAACTGTAAAATTGGAAATTTTATCAACCATTTTTGCAAAAATTACGGGGTATGTATAACTTTTGTCGGCAACATTATATAATTTTATTTTTAGAGATTCACATTGTAGGGCAACCCTTACATCTTACTCCTTGTAGTGACAAGACCTGTGTCTATACCTGTTCTTTTATTTCTGCCGACTTTTTCTACACGCACCCTTACAGAGCCATTATACTTGACAACCTATATAAATGAGATATAATTTTCTATTAGAAGATAGGGAAATAAGAAGGGAGTGATGCCTGGAAAAGAAGAATACAGCAGTGATAAAGATTTGAGAGATACTTCAGTCAAGTTAACCTGAAAAAGGTGAGAGTTTTAGATAGCAGTTTTAGAAAAAATACACTTTAAAAGGTTAATAAAGAGGGGTTTAAGTAGTGGGGGTGAAGTGTGAAATTGCTGTCTAAAGTTTTAAGTCCAGAAGGAAACTCAGAGTTTCCGAAAATCTCGAAGGTGGTTAAGGAGGTGATGAATAGAGAGTTATAATAGAGTTAGTAATATAAACTTTTTAAAATTCAGTCCAGATACCCGAAATGGGAAGAGAAGTAAAATTACTTAAAATCAGTTACAAGGAGGTTGAAAAAGTGAGAAAGTATTTTATTGTGTTGGTTTCAATAGTAGTAGTTTTTGCTTTGGTCTTTAGTGTTATTCCAGTTTCTTTTGCTCAGAAAAAGTACAATGAAGCACCAACGCTTGCTGAACTGGTAAAGGCTGGCAAGCTTCCACCTGTTGAGGAGAGATTACCAGAGAATCCTGTAGTACTAACCCAGGATTGGAACGAGATACCCTCAGAAGATATGAAACTTGAGGTAGGTAAGTATGGTGGAACATTAAGGCAAGCTGACCCATCTACAGAAGGTGGAGCATCTCCAGAGATGTGGTGTTTTTCTAACGAACCACTATTTGCTACCCCTGGTATAGATACCCTTGGAGAAATGCGTAAGGGTAAGTTAAGGGGGAATGTTTTCGAGAGTTATAAGTTTTCTAATGACTATAAGACTTATACCTTTTATCTAAGAAAAGGCTTAAAGTGGTCTGATGGGACATCTGTTACTACTGAAGATGTACGCTTCAGATTTGAAGATGTATATCTTAATGAGAAACTTACTCCTACTTTTCCAGCTTGGTTAAGAGCCAACTACAATCCCAATGAGGGAGCGGGAATACTAAAGGTCATTGATAAATACACCTTTAGTATTACCTTTCCAAAACCTTATTCCTTATTTGTAGCCTATTTAGCATTAAGATGGAATTCCTGGGATACTCTATTAATGCCATCTCACTATATGAAGCAATTCCATGCAAAATATACACCACTTGAGAAGCTAGAGCCATTAATTCAAAAGGAGAGTTTTGGTAAAGGAGAATGGTGGAGATTATTCTTGGCTAAGAATAGCTGGTCAGGACAACAAGGAGGTCCTGCATTAGGATTTCCAACCCTTAACCCATGGGTATATAAAGAGCAACCAGCGACGGGGGTATTTGTTTTTGAGCGTAATCCATACTATTTCAAGGTTGATGCTGCTGGTAACCAGTTGCCTTATATAGATAGGGTAAGGGTCCAGTGGATTAGTGATTTAAAGATGCAGACGATGAAGATAATAGCTGGGGAAGTGGACTATGCAGTAAATAGAACAAATGTGATAGATTTCCCACTATTTAAAGAGAATGAATCTGCAGGGCATTACAAAGTAGCGTTACTCAAGCAACATGTAACACCGTATGATATCTTTTTAAATCTCACCTTCAAAGATCCAGTATGGCGAAGTGTAGTAAGGAATGTGAAGTTCAGACAAGCGTTAAATATGGCAATAAACCGAAAAAGAATAATAGAAGTTGTTCAGTTAGGTAAAGGCTCATTGCCAACAAAAGCAAAGGTTCCATTTGAGTATAATCCAGAGAAGGCGAATAAGATTTTAGACTCTATAGGACTAGATAAGCGTGATTCAGGAGGTTGGCGACTTGGACCTGATGGTAAGAGATTTATCATTCCCTTCGAAGTACCAATATGGACAGTAGGGACAGATAAGGTAGCTGAGCTTGTAGCAGAAGACTGGAGAAGTATAGGAATCTACACTACTGTAAAGATTATAGATATGGCTCTTGCTAACACCCGTAGAGACGCTAATGATATTAAAGCTCAGTGTTTCTGGTTAGACTGGGCAATTATATGGCCTATGAACCCCATAGCTTGGTTCACCAGTATTAATCAATTATTCAATGATTTTGGGGTCCTATGGAGAGACTGGTACTATTCTAAAGGGAAAACAGGGGAAGAGCCCCCTGCAGATATAAAGAAATTTATATCTGCTATAGAAAGAGTTGTAGCAACAGGCAATGATAAGGTAAGGGAAGGCCTAATAAAAGAAGTATATAAGATGCTATATGACAATGTTTATTTCTTTACCATAGCTGAAAGTTACTATCCAATGATATATAATGAGAATATGGGTAATATCCCAGTAAACACTGAGTATGGAATATCAGCTGCTTACAGTGGAGAACAGTTCTTCTTTAGAAAGTAATTTAGTTTGATAGGGGCAGGGAAATCCCTGCCCCTATAGTTCTTTCAAAAGAAAGGAGTTAGAAGATGCTCGGGTTTATTATTCGTCGTTTGTTATTATTTATCCCTTTATTATTTGTTGTTTCTATTGTTTCTTTTGTTATTATTCAGCTTCCTCCTGGAGATTTCTTAACTTCGTATATAATGCAATTAAAAGCAACAGGGACGGATGTCTCGCAAGAAACAATTCAGTCATTAGTCAAAGTGTACGGTCTTGACCAGCCAATGTATATACAATACATTAGCTGGATAAAAAATATAATATTACGTGGAGATTTTGGTAGATCTTTTCAATGGAATAAGCCAGTTAAAGAAGTGATAGGAGAGAGAATAGCATTAACAGTAGTTATTTCTCTCTTAACTATATGTTTTACTTGGATAATTGCAGTTCCTATTGGAATATACTCAGCTACCCATCAGTATACTCTTTTTGATTACTTTTTTACTTTTCTCGGTTTTATAGGGATTTCAATACCCGGTTTTTTATTGGCTCTAATAATCTTATGGATAGCTCATACTCATGGTTATAATGTCACAGGTCTATTTTCACAGGAGTTCATAGAATCACCTTGGAGTATAGCAAAGATAATAGATATGCTTAAACATATATGGGTTCCCATAATTATTATTGGTCTCTCTGGGACTGCAGGACTCATCCGTGTAATGAGAGCAACATTGTTAGATGAATTAAGAAAACAGTATGTCATAACCGCTAGGGCAAAAGGGGTTCCTGAGAGGAAATTATTGTTTAAATATCCAGTTCGTTTGGCTATTAGTCCATTGATAAGTACGATTGGATGGATGCTTCCAGGTATTATCTCTGGAGAAACTCTGGTATCTATTGTATTAAGTCTTCAGACGACAGGTCCTGTCCTCTTAAGAGCTACGATGTTGCAAGATATGTATCTAGCTGGTAGTTTTGTCCTCATATTAAGTGCTTTAACCCTTACAGGAACACTAATATCAGACATTCTACTTGCATGGGTAGACCCTAGGATAAGGTATGGAGGGCTAGGAGAATGAAAAGTTTTGATAAAAAATTTGAAAAGATAAGAAGATATGAGGAAGAAGAGAAATTTTATCTTGCATCACAATGGCAGTTAATATGGTGGAAATTTAAGAAACATAGACCTGCTGTAACAGGAGCTATAGTACTTGGCATATTATACATACTTGCTATTTTCTGTAGCTTTTTTAGCCCATATCTTGCAACAGATATATTCGATGAATATCTAAGTGCTCCCCCGCAGATAATACGTATCTACAGTAGAGATAATGGGTTCCAGAGACCGTTTGTATATGGAATTAAGAAGGAAAGAGACCCTATAACTCTTAGATTGAGATATCCATTGGACTTTACTAAAAAGTATACTATAAAGTTCTTTGTAAAGGGTAAGCCCTATAAATTCCTAGGCTTATTCCCAACAGATATTCATCTCTTCGGTATAAATGACGGAAATGTTTTTCTGTTTGGGACAGATGATATGGGTAGAGACATATTTTCTAGGGTACTCTATGGGTCCCGTATCTCTCTATCAATAGGACTAGTAGGAGTTTTCATCTCATTTTTACTTGGATTAATAATAGGGGGTGTTTCAGGATACCTTGGTGGAGCGGTCGATAATTTTATTCAGAGAACAATTGATTTTCTTATATCAATTCCAACTCTCCCTTTATGGATGGCACTTGCAGCTGCTTTACCAAGAGATTGGACTATAATAAAAACTTACTTTGCCATTACTATAATCCTATCTCTAGTAGGGTGGTGTGGATTAGCTCGTGTAGTAAGAGGTAAACTATTAAGCCTAAGAGAGGAAGATTTTACTATTGCGGCAAGATTAGCTGGGGCTAGTGAATGGAGAATTATAACAAGACATCTACTTCCTTCTTTTGCTTCCTATCTTATAGTTTCGATAACCTTATCTGTTCCTAATATGATACTGGGAGAAACCGCCTTAAGTTTTTTAGGTCTTGGAATGCAAGAACCAGCTGTTAGCTGGGGAGTTTTATTACAGGGGGCTCAAAATTTAACTGTAGTAGCTCAACAGCCATGGCGGATTCTTCCATGCACATTTGTCATCATAGCTGTTTTAGCTTTTAACTTCCTAGGGGATGGATTACGTGATGCAGCTGACCCTTATGCTAGATAGGGAGGAAATATATGGATAAAAACAGTAATGTTTTGTTAGAAGTTAAGAATCTTAAGACTTATTTCTTCTATGATGAGGGAACAGTTAAGGCTATAGATGGAATTGATTTTAAAATAGTAAAGGGTAAGACCCTTGGTGTAGTTGGAGAATCT
>Ga0315282_10012614_pt1 | contig 12905 bp, 12 predicted proteins | sample YL17G07_20_MG_FD_203693 | JGI IMG/M metagenome (GOLD analysis project Ga0315282, IMG submission 203693) | Sediment microbial communities from Yellowstone Lake, YNP, Wyoming, USA - YL17G07_20 | ecosystem: Environmental > Aquatic > Freshwater > Lake > Sediment | place: USA: Wyoming | collected... | reverse complement strand
GGGAAGAAAGTCATGACCAGATGATGCTTCCCGTAATAATCCCGGTAGTAATCCACCAGCCTGTCCTGGGACGAGGGAAGCGTGAAGGTTGGAGCCTCATCTCCAATTTTCACTTGAGCCAGGGCATTTCCCATGGCTAAAACCAGTACAATGGGAATGCTCGCCATTGCCAATGCCAAAATCGTTTTCTTGTGCATAGACCCTCCTTTCTTTTTTTATTTCCTGTCCTCGCTGGAAGTCAAAGAAGAGCATCATGATTCCAGTTCTCAGCCGGACCATTCCATGAAGGCCCCAATTTTTTCCCGTCCCCTATTCAATAGGAAATGAATAAAAAGAGGTAAGACCCTATGTCCAGAATAGATTCTCTTCAAACATCTTGCAACTAAATTGATGGGGACCTCCCGCCCATACACCTGGGTCAGCCTTTATGGATCATTGACAAACTTATGTTGCCGGGCTAATGTTAACCAACTGGTTGCCTTTCTGCTTGAGTTCCTGAAATTTTTTTTTTAAGGGGCGGATATAAAAGAAGAATCCGTCTTCCGCCCGCTGGGGAAGGGGAGGTGTTCAATGAAAAAGGGTTGCCTCCTTGCTGTTTTGATCATTTTCTTGGCCATGCACGTCTCGGCATATGCTGAGCCAGTCACCGAAGAAACCTTCAAGGCCATTGTGAAGGTCCGCTCCACTGTTCCAAAGGAGGCCACCACCGCCCGGACTCTGGGTACGGAGCGGGAAGGGAATGGCGTGGTCATTGATGCCAAAGGTCATATTCTCACGATCGGCTACCTTATCGTGGAGGCCGAAACCCTCGAAGTCATCGGGCCGGAGGGGAAGACATTCAGTGCAGTTTTTGTTGGCTATGACCACGGTACTGGGTTTGGTCTCCTGAGGACAGTTGATCCTCTCCCGGTGACACCCATGAAGCTGGGGAGATCATCGGAAGTCAAAGAAGGGGACCGCGTGCTGGCAGCAAGCTTTGGCGGTGCTGAGTCGGTCCAAGGGGCCCGGGTCATCGCCCGCAAGGAGTTTGTCGGTTACTGGGAGTATCTTCTCGGAGAAGCCATATTTACTGCCCCGGCCATCGCCAATTTTGGCGGGGCCGCGCTGATCGATCGAGACGGGAAGCTTGTCGGCATTGGTTCTCTCTTTACACAATTCGTGGTCGAGGGACTGGGGCCCATCCCCTGCAATATGTTTGTTCCCATCGATCTTCTCCCTCCGATCCTGGAGGACCTGATGACCGAAGGACGGCCTCGGGGAGATCCACGACCCTGGCTGGGCTTAAATGCGGAGGAAGTACATGGGCGAGTTTTTCTCTCCCAGGTCACGCCGGGAGGTCCCGCGGAACGGGCAGGCCTGCGCCGGGGGGATATCCTTCTCAAAGTTGGTGGAAAAGAAGTAACCGGACTGGCGGATTTTTATCGAAAGGTCTGGGCGCTTGGCAAGGCGGGCGTTGAGGTTCCGCTCAATCTTCTTCAGGGAACCCAGGTCCGTGACCTGACCGTGCCCTCTTCCGACCGTTACCAGTTTCTGCGGCTTAAACCCAAAAAGCTTATTTGAGAAAATATTCCGAAGAAGAATTTCTACGCCATTTTCTTGGGCTATGCATGATCTCTCTCTCCGAACACCCCTTTCCCAACGGCCGACTCCCATCTACATAAAAGCCTTGACAAAGGGGAAAATTATGCCTATATATCTTCATCATTAAAAAAAGATGAAAATATTCCTTCTTTTTCAGAAGAGGCATTGGGGAAATCGGAAATCCTTTTGAGGCATCCCGGATAGCTTACACTACAACATAAGGGGGTTGAATATGGAGAAAATCGAGGTGAGGGTCGTAGAAGACGTGCAGGGGGATGACATTGGTCCTGAACTCGTTGTCCACTGGTACGACCCCGAGGTGAAGGTTAGGGGGGTCATGGTCGTGGACAGCCTGGCCCTGGGAATGGCAACCGGCGGCACCCGCATGCTTCCCGACATTACTACCAGAGAAATCTGCCTGCTGGCCCGGGCGATGACCTACAAGAAGGCCACCATGGGTGTGCCCGTGGGAGGGGCCAAGGCGGGGATATGGGCTGACCCGAGTGTCCAGGGTCCGAAAAGAGAGGCCATTTTTCGGGCCTTCGGAAGAGCGATGAGGCCCCTTTTCAAAGGAAACGTCGTACGCTACGGGGAAGATATGGGAGTGGCCCATCCGGATGTGGAGATTGCCGGGCAGGAGGCCGGCTACCCTCCGCCGCCCAAGACGGATTTTTCCAGAGAATTGAAGGACGGAGAACCCCTGGAAAACCACTTCACCGGCTACGGGGTCGTAGTGGCGGCGAAGGCAGCTTGTGAATTTTGCGGAATTAGCATGTCTGGAGCGAGGGTGGCCGTCGAGGGGTTTGGGAAGGTTGGCGGCGGGGCCGCCCGGTATTTTGATAAGGGCGGAGCCATGGTGGTGGCCCTATCTACCATTATGGGAGCCATCTACAACGAGAAGGGCCTGGACATGACCAAATTGTTTGAACTCAGAAAGAGCTTCGGTGACGAATGTATCCTTAAATACAAAGATGCCCGGGCCATCGCTAAAGAAGAACTGTTTCTGCTTCCGGTAGAGATACTGGTTCCCGGAGGACGTCCTCTGGTCATCACCGAGAAAAATGTGGATGGGATTAAAGCCAGGGTAATCTCTAGCGGGGCGAACATCCCCATCACAGATGGAGCCCTGGAGACGCTTTTCAAGAAGGGGGTCACGGTGGTCCCCGACTTTATCGCCAACAGTGGGGGGAGTACGGCCGGTCTCTCCCGGCGCTCGGGGCTGACTGCCGATCAGACCTTTATCGCCATCGATAAGATCATCGGAGGCAACAGCCGGGAAATTCTGGAGGCAGCGGCAAAAGCAAAGGCCAATCCTACCCGGCTGGCCATAGATAGAGCCCTGGATAAGGTTCGCAAAGCCAAGGCGGGGAAGATCGAGTCGATCCCCCACGAAGTGGCCCTGAAGAAATTCCGGGAGCTCGTGGGAATGTAAGACGGCGAGGAGGGGGAAAGATTGTACCAGATCGAAATCAACCATGATTGGTGCAAGAGCTGTTATATCTGCGTGGAGTTATGTCCCAAGAAAGTCTACTCTAAGAGCGCTTCGGTCTCCCGGAAAGGGACGCGTCCTGTGGAAATCAGCAATCTGGCGGAATGCTCGGGATGCATGCAGTGCGAGCTGTTGTGCCCAGATTTAGCCATTGTCGTAACGAAAGAATGACCGGCCAAGAAGGAAATCTGCAATGGGATATAAGACGATCAAGGGCAACCTGAATCCTGGCCTCTATTTCATGCAAGGCGATGAAGCCCTGGCAGAGGGGGCCATCGCCGCCGGCTGCCGGTTTTTTGCCGGATATCCGATCACGCCAGCTTCCGAGATCATGCTGCATATTGTGAAGCGGTTTCCCGAAGTCCGGGGTAAATTCATTCAGATGGAGGATGAACTGGCCTCGATCGCCGCAGTGATCGGAGCCTCCTGGACCGGCGTCAAGGCCATGACCGCAACCTCCGGGCCGGGGTTCAGCTTGATGATGGAAAATATCGGTCATGCTGTCGCCACCGAGACTCCCTGCCTGATCGCCGATATTCAGCGGGTGGGCCCGGGAACGGGTCAGGCCACCCGCGTGGGCGCGGGGGACATCATGCAGGCCAAATGGGGGTCCCATGGCGATTACCAGATTATCGCCCTTTCGCCGTGGTCCGTTCAGGAGATGTATGATCTGGCCATTCGGGGCTTTAATTTGGCCGAGCGGTTCCGGGTCCCGGTGATCCTCCTGGGGGACGCTACGGTCGGGCATTTATGGGAGAGCGTCGAGGTGAAGGGCGAGTTGAGGGTCTTTGACCGGGAAAAAGCCCCGGGCCGGCCTCCTTTCGACACGCCGGAGGAAGACGGCGTCCCGCCCATGCCTTCTCTGGGAGACGGAGAAAACCTGATCGTCTCCGGTTCCACTCATGATGGGTATGGCTTTAAGAAGGTTGGAGACGGAGCGGTCAATGAGAAGCTGGTCAATCGTCTGTCTAAAAAAATACTCAATCACACGGATGAAATATGGGAAATCGACGGCCATTTTCTGGATGATGCTGAGGCGGTGATGATTTCTTATGGGTTTGTGGCCCGTTCTGCCCTGCGGGCGGCTCATGAGCTTCGGGGGGAGGGGAGAAGAGTAGGCCTGTTGCGATTGAAGACCCTCTGGCCATTCCCTGAAAAGGCTGTCAGGGAAGTGAGTGAGCGGTGTGGAAAGCTGCTGGTGCCTGAGATGAACCTCGGCCAGATAGTCCGGGAAGTGGAGCGGGTGGCCTGCTCGGCGAGGGTCGGGGGCCTGAACCAGACAGACGGTGAACCAATTTTTCCCCAGAAGATCGTCAACGCAATGAAGAGGTTGCTTTCATGAATGTCAAGTATTTCCCCTTTATGAGGCCGGAGAGGTACCCCCATCGACTTTGCCCGGGCTGCGGGCATGGAATCATCCAGGGTGCCGTGATCCGGGCGATGAGCGAACTCGAGATACCCCCAAAGGACATCGTCCTGGTGGCCGGGATCGGCTGTGCCGGCAACATCACCAACATGTACATCAAAGCCGACACTTTTCATGTCACCCATGGCCGGCCCCTGGCTTTCGCCACGGGAATCAAAATCGCCAATCCCCGGCTGAACATCCTGGTCATCAGCGGGGATGGCGACCTGGCCTCGATCGGGGGCAATCACCTGATTCATGCCGCCAGGAGGAATATCGATTTCACCGTGGTTTGTGCAAACAATAGCGTATACGGGACAACGGGTGGACAGCTGGCGGCAACCACGCCTTTGGGGGCGATTACAGCGACGACCCCCAAGGGGAATGAAGAACCCCCCTTCGACCTCTGCGCCCTGGTAATGGGCGCCGGGGGGTCTTACGTTGCCCGCAGTTCCGTTGCCCAGCCCCAGAACCTGATCAAGACCATCAGGAAGGCCTTTTTACACAAAGGCTTTGCCTTCATCGATGTTCTTTCCATCTGCCCGGTTCAATTCGGGCGCAGGAATAACCTTCGAACGCCGGCGGAAATGATCAAAGACCTGAGAAAAAACTCCATTCCGATGGAGAAGGCCAGCGCGCTGCCGAAGGAGGATCTACGGGGAAAGTTCGTCATCGGGGAATTTTGCGCTGACCTGGAAAGGACCTGGTCGGGCTATCTCCAAGGGTAATGCACTTTTCCCTTACTCTCTCTTTGCCGGGAAGGGTAAGGGGGCAGCTGAATGATAGGACAGGGAAAATAACGATGCAACAGATCAGATTATGCGGTCTCGGGGGGCAGGGGATTGTGGTGGCAGGGTCGATTCTGGCGCAGGCAGGGTTTCGGGATAAGAAATCTGTCGCGTTGTCCTCGGGGTACGGTTCACAGGTTCGCGGGGGGATCACCACGTCCGACCTGGTTTTTTCCGATGGCTTTATCGATTTTCCTTTAGTCACCCGGGTTGATCTCTTAGTATCCATGTTGCAAGAAGCTTATCAGGATAGTCTTCCCCTGGTGAAGAAAGAGGGGATTGTCGTCCTGGATAGCAGCCTGGTAAAAGCCACTCCCTCCTCTGCAGCAAAGCATTACAATATTCCGGCCACAGAAACGGTCATCCGGGAGCTGAACAGCGAGATGGCTGCGAACATCGCTCTGCTGGCCGCGGCCAATTTCATCGGGCAGCTTGTTTCGGAAGCCTCGCTTGAGGAAGCGGTCAAGAATAGCGTTTCCCCCCGCTTTGTGGAGCTGAACCTTAGGGCGGTGAAAGTGGGGTTGGATTTGGCGCAAGAAGTGGCAGTATAGAAATTGATCGATAATCCTGTAAGCACAGTTTTAGGCCTTTACTTGGTAGGAGCTCCATCCAGGCGCGACATGGCATCGCGGCTGGAAGCCGCTCTCACAGATACGATGTGCCAAAGTCCCTGTAGAAGCAGCATCCTGTCGCGACCCTTCTTTGGCGGGACCGGAAGGTGCTCTTACAAGAAAAAGGATACTAACAAGATGCTGAAAAGTCGGCCTTTCGCCGCTCAGGATATTTTTTTCGACAGCGCTATGGACTCGCTCCGCTGAAAAATCAGAGATTTTTCGGGCGCTTCTTGCCTCCTCACATCTCGGAGGCCTGGCCAGACCCGTTGCTCCTTATCCGTCGCAACGGCCAGTGCCAAGCGCTGTTACCGAAAAAAATATAATTCGCGCTCAAAGCCTCCTTTTCTAATTTTCCAGCAACCTGCTAAGAGGCTAAATTTTGCTGCGGTGATAATGGATATATAAAGTGGCCAATAATAACAAGGAGGAAGAAATGTTGAAAGTCGGCTCAGCTTCTGCGGAAAAAGGTGGCAAAGGGCAGGGTTTTATAAAGGTCGGTGAATTATCCGTTCATGGGGAGATCATGATCCCGGTTCTGATCGTCAATGGGAAGGAAAGTGGGCCTACACTCTGGGTCAATGGGGCGGTCCACGGGGACGAGATAAACGGGTTTATGGCAGCGCGCAGGGTGGCTTTGGGACTGGACCCCAGGGCGCTGAAAGGGGCTCTGGTTTGTACTCCCCTCTGCAACCCCCTGGCCACTCAGTGGCGGCAAAAATTAAACCCTTATGATTATCTTGACCTGGACCAGCAATTTCCCGGCGACCCCGAAGGTCTTATTTCCCAGCGGGTGGCCTATCATTTATTCCGGGAGATCAAAGAGAAGGCCAATTACCTGATCAATTTTCACACGGCGGCAACCCAGTATACAGCCCCCCCTTATACAGTTTACAAGGTAGTGCCCGGGGTGAAGCCGGAGATCACCCAGACAGTGGAAAAACTTGCCAGAACCTTCGGCGTCCCCACCAATTGTAAGGTAGATATTTCTTCGGCCAAAGGTGAGTTGCCCGGGGGTTTGGGGGGAGCTCTGGATGTTAACTGCGCCTTACAGGGCATTCCGGCTTTCATGGCCGAGGTGGGAACCGGGGGAAAGTTTGAAGAAGAGAACATCGCGGCCGCGGAAAGCGGAATCAAGAATGTAATGAAGTATCTGAAGATGATCCCGGGGGAGATGGAGGCCGCGAAAAAACAGATCACCATCACGAAGCGCCGGTTCTTATATTGCAACAAGGGGGGCTTCTTGGTCATGGCTGTGAAGCCGGGAGAAGTTTTGGCCAAAGGGCAGAAGATTGCCCAGGTCATCGATCTCTTTTCCGAAGTCGAGACCCTGGAGGCCCGGGAGAAGACGTTTATCATCCAGGTGCGGGTGAACCCCATCGTTCATACCGGGGACCGGGTTGCTTTCCTCGGGTTGGAATGGGAGCCAGTTTGATTGGAACGGATGAGGGGCTGAAAATCCGGCCCTCCCTTCCCGGAGGTTCTTTGCTATGAACCGCTACGATAAGGTCAGCAGTCTGACATGGCTGATGGTTTCCATTGCCATCATCGTTGGATCAACGGCGTATTCCTTCGGCGGCTGGTCACATCCCGGGCCTGCCTTCCTCCCTCTCTGGTGTGGGGTCATCATGGGGGCCTTGGCCCTGGTGGTTTTTGTCCAGGCCGTCTTGAAGGGAAAGAGTGAAGCCGGGGGGCAAGAGGGAGAATCTCTTCTGACCTCGAGATGGCCAAAGTTGATAGCCGCCCTGGTCATCCTTTTCGCCTATGCCTTCCTTTTGGAACCCTTTGGTTACCTCATCATGACCTTTGTTTTCATGCTTTTCGTGCTGAAAGTGGTCGAACCGACAAAATGGGGAACTGCCGTGATAGAGGCGTTGCTGGCTACGGGTGTCTCCTACTCCTTATTTGAATTATGGCTGAAAGTCCCCCTGCCCAGAGGAATCTGGCCCACGATCTTTTAATCTTGCAGACAAGGCATGAGGGTCGATAGGAGAGAAGGGAACAGAAAATGGATTTCCTGAGCTACCTTGTTATAGGCTTTCAGGTCTGCCTCCAGCCCGCGAATCTGTTTTTAGCATTCATGGGTTGTTTGATCGGCACTCTGGTGGGTGTACTGCCAGGCCTGGGGCCGGCGGCGGCCATATCATTGCTCCTTCCTTCCAGCTTTCACATAACCCCTGTCGGAGCTCTGATCATGCTGGCGGGAATTTATTACGGGGCCATGTATGGAGGGTCAACGACTTCGATCTTAGTGAACATCCCCGGAGAAGCCGCTTCTGTGGTGACCTGCCTGGATGGGTACGAGATGGCCAAGCAGGGCCGGGCCGGTCCGGCTCTGGGCATCGCTGCTTTTGGTTCTTTCATTGCCGGGACGGGGTCTGTTGTGGGGCTCATGCTGGTGGCCCCTCCCCTCGCCGATATCGCCCTGAGATTTGGCCCTCCAGAGTATACCACCCTGATGATCCTGGGGCTGACCGTTCTGACCTTTCTCGTCAAGGGCTCCATGGCCAAAGCCTTGATGATGGCTGCCTTCGGCATGTTCCTTTCCACCATCGGGTTGGATGCCGTTTCTGGAGTGGCCCGATTCAGCTTCGATAAGATGGAGTTGATGGACGGGATCGGCATGGTGCCGGTGGTCATGGGCTTATTCGGCATCTCCGAGGTTCTCCTTAATCTGGAGAAAACGTTCGATAGAGAAATTCTGAAGGGCAAGATAAAAGACTATTTGCCCACGAAAGAAGACTGGCGGAAATCTGCGATGCCCATCGCGCGGGGATCGATTCTCGGTTTTTTCCTCGGAATCCTGCCCGGGGGGGGTGCGGTACTGGCCTCTTTTGTGGCCTATGCGGTCGAGAAGCGGGTTTCCAAACATCCGGAAAAATTCGGAAAGGGCGCCATCGAAGGAGTAGCCTCCCCGGAAGCGGCCAATAATTCCGCCACGGGAGGGGCCTTCATCCCCCTTTTGACTTTAGGTATTCCTTCCAATGTGGTGATGGCCATTCTGCTTGGAGCGATGATGATTCACGGCCTTCAGCCCGGGCCCAATCTGGTCAATGAACACCCGGACATCTTCTGGGGGGTCATCATCAGCATGTACATAGGCAACGCCATGCTACTTGTGCTGAACCTGCCCTTGATCGGCCTGTGGGTCCAGGTCCTGCGGGTGCCCTACGGTTTGCTTTTCCCGTTGATCCTTCTTTTTTGCCTCATCGGCGCCTACAGCCTCAGTATGACGACCTTTGACATCCTGGTCATGAATGTTTTTGGGATCATCGGGTATCTGATGAAGAAGACGGATTACGAGGGGGCCCCTTTGATATTGGCCCTTGTTCTGGGAAATCTTTTTGAGAATGCTCTGCGGCAGTCCCTCATGCTTTCCGACGGCAGCTTTCTTATTTTCTTCAGCCGGCCGATCGCTGCGATTTTCTTGTGGATCGCCATCGTCTTACTTTTGCTTCCAATCCTTCCCTGGTTTAAAAAACGCCGGCCGGCCGTCGGGGTGGAAACCCAGGATTGAGAGGGGAGGTCTCTATGTATGGATGGAAGGGAAGGGTCGGTTTACTCATTCCTTCCCGCAATACAACGCTGGAGCCTGAATTCAATCGAATGGCCCCGGAAGGGGTGTCGGTCCATGCCGCCCGCATGATCCTCAAAGAGGCATCCCCGGCCGCCCTCAGGCAAATGGAGAAGGAGGTTTACCGGGCCGCTTCCGTGATCACGGCAGTGAACCCGGATGTGATTGTCGTGGGTTGCACTTCGGGAAGCTTCATCAAGGGTTTGGGCTACGATCAGAGACTCATCAAGAAGATCACCCAGCTCACCGGAGTGAAAGCGATCACGACTTCCACGGCCGTGATCGAGGGCTTGAAATTGTTAAGAATCACCAGAGTAGCCGTGGCCACGCCCTACACGGATGAGGTGAATGAAAAGGAGAAAGAATTCATCGAGGCCCACGGGATTCGGGTTACCGGGATCAGGGGTCTGGGGTATTCCAAACCGATGAAGTCCTATCCCCTGGCTTCCAAACCTGTTTCCCTGATCGGTTTGCTCACCCCGGCCATAGCTTACAAGTTAGCGATGGATGTCGATACCCGGGAGGCAGACGGTATATTTATCAGTTGTACGAATTTTCGCACCGTGGAGATTATCGAAGCCCTGGAGAAGAATTCCGGGAAGCCGGTAGTGACGAGCAATCAGGCTTCCATGGCCATGGCCCTGAGAATGATGGGGATAAAGGAAAAGATCACCGGGTTCGGGTCTCTTCTGGAAGGCTTATGCTCTTACGAAAAGGCATCATGACCTTCCGTTCCCCTGAGCAGCTCAGGGACGGTGAAAGGAAGAGCTGAAAATCATGACAATCGCGCGAAAGCTGGCCCGGTACATCGGGCAAATAAGATTTTCCGATCTATCCCCGGAGACCGTCGAGCAGACAAAGATGTGCATCTTAGACTGGATGGGAGCGGCGCTCCCGGGGGCCAACCAGAAGCTGGTCCGGGTTCTCATGGAAGTTATGAAAGAATCAGGAGGAAAGCCGGATTGCACGATTATCGGCAACAGGGCCAGGACTTCCTGCCTACATGCGGCCCTCTTGAATGGCACAATCTCTTATGCCATGAAACTCGACCAGTCCTCGCCGCACGGCTCGACGGTCCATCCGCAGCCGGCCATGATCCCGGCAGCCTTGGCCGTTGCCGAGTGGAAAAGATTAGGGGGCAGAGATTTTATCCCTGCCGTCCTTCTTGGGTTTGACCTGGAGGTGCGGGCGGCCATGGCTGTGAACCCTTCCCATATGGGGGAGCGGGGCTTCCATACCACGGGAACATGCGCGACCTTCGGGGCGGTCGCTGCTGCGGGAAAGCTTCTGAAGCTGACCGAGGAGCAGATGGTCCATGCCTTGGGGATCGCCGGGACTCAGGCCGCTGGGCTGGCCATCTCCCTGGAAACGTTCTCCAGGTCGCTTCACGCCGGGAAAGCCGCCTATAACGGCGTCCTGTCGGCGATGCTGGCCAAGAAAGGCTTCACGGGAGCGGAAGCTATTTTCGAGGGGGAGGGAGGCTTTTGCCGGGCCATGGCCAACAGCTATGACCTGGATAGACTTACGGCCGGACTCGGAGAAAAATTTTTCATTGAGGATCAAAGGTTCGTGCGCTACGTTACCTGCGGAGCCATGCACGCGGCCATCGATGCCGTCATTGACCTGACCAGGGCCCACGGCATCCGGTCCGAGGACATCGATTCCATCGATGCCCGGACATTTCCCATCACGGTAGACCTTTGCGGCCGTGTCCAGGAGCCAAAGACGTTCTCGGATGCCCAGTTCAGCCTGCCTTTTGCCTTAGCCGTTGCGGCCGTGGAGGGGCAGGTCAGCATCGGCCAGCTGACCCCAAGAAAGTTGGGGGACCCCAAGGTTTTGGCTCTGGCGAAGAAAGTCAGGGGTTCAGCGGACCCGGAATTTGCTGCCCTCGGGTACACGGGGAGCGGCGACCTGTTCCAGAGCGCCAGAGTTACCATCAAAACAAAAGATGGGAAGGAATACCAGCGGCAGGTAAACCTGCATAAGGGTTCTCCCCAGAATCCCTTCAGCAGGGAAGAGCTTTTAGAGAAGTTCCGGTCTCTGTCCTCGCGGGTTCTGCCCAAACTTAGGGTGGAGAAGATCATCCTGACCGTCGAAAAGTTAGAGAAACTGGATTCCATGAAGGAGCTGGCCAGGCTCCTGGTTCCGTGACGGCAAAAAGGGAATTCAAGGGAAAGAGCGGTGAGAAATCTCTCATCGGCTCTGTTCCATTAACATGAATAAGGAGGAGGAGAATGAGCAATCTGGAAATGAACGTGTGTGGCATCAAATTTAAGAACCCCATCGTTTTGGCATCGGCCACCCCAACGAAAAACGCCGAGTACATGCGGAGGGCTTTTGAGGCTGGCGCCGGGGGAGTGGTAGCCAAGTCCGTAACCGACCTGGAAGCCCAGCAGAAATACGTCCGCCCCCGCTTCACCATACTTCACAAGAAAGCCTACCCTCACTGCTTCTCGAATTATTCCAGTGAATTCGCCGCCACCTACAAGCCCAAGGAATGGATGAAGGAGCTGAAGCAGGCCAAAGTATATGCCAAGGATTACGGGGCCGTGCTGATTGGCAGCGTGGTGGGGACTTCCCTCCAGTCCTGGAAGGAGCTTTCCATGATGATGGAGGAGGCCGGCTGCGACATGATGGAGATGAACTTCGGTTGTCCGAACTTAACCGGCCTCAAAGTCCAGGGCGCGGAGATGGGAGCCGATGTAGAGGGGGTCATGGAACGGGTGCGCAATGTGTTAGAGGCGGTTAGAATCCCGGTCTTCGCCAAGCTTACTTCCGAGGGGGTAAATCCTCTGATCACAGCGGGGGTGGCCAAAGAGGCGGGGATCAAGGGGTTTACGGTGATTAACCGAACCCCTTCTTTAGAAGTCGATCTGGAGACGGGCTTCCCCTTACTGGCCGGCGGATTCAACGGGGTGGGAGGGCCGTGGATGCGCCCCATCATGCTGAAATGGGTGGCCAAGGTGGCCGGGGAGTACGGGCTTCCGGTTTCAGCCACGAGCGGGATCTGGGAATGGGGTGATGTGGTGAAAGCCATCATGTGCGGGGCCAGCACGGTGCAGACCTGTACCGCTGTCACCCATGGCCGCAAAGGGCTTGGGATCATAAAAGACTTCATCCAGGGGTTAGACAAATATCTCGACGGTCATGGGTACAAGTCCGTCGAAGAACTTCGCGGCCTCACGCTGCGCCGCGGGATCCGGCTCTTCGATCAGTTGATCAGGAACCCCAAAGGGTCCGTCTGGTCTGAAGTGGATGTTACGAAATGCACGGGGTGCCGGTTGTGTCAGGACTGGTGTTTCTATGAAGCCATCACCTACGGCGATGAAGGGCTGGCCAGGATCGATAAAGAGGCCTGCGACGGATGCGGGGCCTGCGCAGCTCTCTGCCCTGACGAAGCGATCCAGATGAAAGGAACGGGGCCTGTTTATTTAGGAAACTTCGATTAGGCTGCTAA